>Ga0207421_10000490_pt1 | contig 50874 bp, 42 predicted proteins | sample SodLakKL_010_SED_4_FD_187542 | JGI IMG/M metagenome (GOLD analysis project Ga0207421, IMG submission 187542) | Alkaline sediment microbial communities from Lake Tanatar, Kulunda Steppe, Russia - 8KL_010_SED (SPAdes) (version 2) | ecosystem: Environmental > Aquatic > Non-marine Saline and...
AGTATAAATAAAATTCTTAAAAAGTCAAGGATGTTAAGTATATAGTTAATCCATGGTGGTCAAATATTTTGTATTTCCTTCTTTAAATCCCCTTACCAGTTCGCAGTGACGAAGAATAGCAAACTCTTTTTCTATTTCTTCTGGAGGAAGCTCAAATTTCTCAGCTATTTCCGGGCCGGTTACTTTCTTTTTTTCCTTAATATATTCGTATATATTTTTTTGCCTTTCTGTTAATCCTTCTGTGCCCTCTTGTCCCATCATTTCCCTGGTTTTACGGGCTCCATAAACGGCCAAGGGATCACAGGGTTTAGGTTGATGCAAAGAAGCAATATAGCAATCTTCACATAAATCCTTCCCTTGATACTTGTGAACATCATTATTTTGTATTTCTTGTAAGCACTTATCACACTTCATAAAATAAACACATCCTTTCATTTAAAAATTAAAGTATATTGAACATTTCTATATTAACCTTCTGTTAACTCCTTATATGTTTCTACAGCCAGGGAGGAATAAGCCGCGCCTGGCCCACCGTTTAGCAGCATGGTTACACCGCACACTTCAACAAGTTCTTCAAAGGTAATACCTTCCTCAATTGCTGTTTGAACCCAATTAAGTATACAGTCATGGCACTGTTTGCTTATTACTATTCCCAGAGCTGCCAAAATTTTTTCCTTGGAAGTAAGAACGCCCTCTTTCAGCACTGATTCCTTAAAGATTTTAAAATTCTTCATGGTGTCTGGAGCAACTGATGCAATTTCATTCAAGTTTTCATCAAGTTTTTGCAGCCTTTCTTTTTTTGACATCATTTCACCCCCCTACAATTGTATTAACATCCTTAATTCACTTAACCTTTAACTATTCATCATTAATAGCGGTTTCTAGTTTTTTTAAAATCCTGATAAGTTCACTTTTTTCTTCCTTGCCTAAGGAATTTAAGAGGAAACTATTATGCTCCCTGGCTACATCAAACAGTTTATATTTTAATTTATTTCCTTTTTCGGTATTAAAGATATAGAGTGAACGCTTATCAGAGGAAGATGGTTTTCTTTGCACGTATCCTTTCATTTCAAGTCGCTCAATTATGCCACTTATTGTAGTTCTGTCTGTCCCCATTAATTGTCCAAGCTCAATTTGGTTAATACCATCCTTTTGCCAAAGAAAGGTCAGAGCACCAAATTGAGGGGGTGTTAAGTTAAAGGGTTCTAGTTTTTTTTTAAATCTCTGGAAGGCCTTTTTATGACACTTTGCCAGGAGAAATCCAGGGCTGTTTTCAATATCAAACATATTTCATCGTCCTTTTTTAATCTGCCATGTCAGTATACTGATAATCAGTAAACTGACTATATTATAGTAAAAAAATACAGATGTGTAAACCTGCATCAGGAAATGCTAGAAGGAGAATAGGGCAATAATATTTATTATAAATAAGATAATTTAAAAGAGGGCTAAATTTAGCCCTCTTTTAAATTTCTTAGCTGTTATCTGATAGCTGTTACTTCTTAACAGGTATTTTTATTTCTTGCCCTGGGAAAATCATGTTAGGATCTTTTATGTCCGGGTTAATTTCTAGTATTTCATCAACGGTTACTTCCTCTCGTTTTGCAATCTTGAATAGGGTATCCCCTTTTTTAACGACGATTACTTTTTCTTCTTTGGGAGGTTTTGGTGGCTTGGGAGGTTTATCAAAGGTAACATCAATGACAACCTCCAGTTGTTCTGTTTCTGTTACTTTAATAAAGGCTTCTATGACAGCTGTTTGGCTGACTGTCTTCTTGTCTACCAGGTCAAAGTCTATATCTCCAATTATTCTTAGTCTTATCTGAACGTTCATGTCTTTCATAGCTTCAGGCACATTTGCCACAATTTGGAAGGGGACGTCTTCTCTTTGATGCCTTAGTAGTCCGCTTTGGTCCACGAAGAATATTTGTTTATGGAGCACAGCTCTGACGATTACCTTACCATTTTCAATTTGTGTTTCTTCATCAGTGATTTCAGAAATAATTCTGAATATCTTTTCAGCACCTATGGTAAGCTCTACTTTTGAATCAACAGTTTCTCTCTCTGTAACGTCAGCTACAACCTGTTCAACCTTTAAAAGTTTTTTATCAACTTTGATGCCAGTTCCACTTACGTCAATTACAACTTCTTTTTGGAGAATTTCTGAGACTTTAACAAAAATATCCAATAAAATTGTCTGTCTTAATTGTCTGCCTGGTGGATCTACCAGTTGGAATTGATCCACTACAGCTTCTACGTCGACTTGCACGTCAAAATCTTCTTTTGCTCCAGGAATATCCACAGATACGCTAAAGGGGACGTCTTCTGTTACGTGGCGTACTAAATCACCTTCATCAACCAGGAAGATTTGTTTATGGACAACTCCCCTTACAACTACCACATCTTGTTTTACTTCGGTTTGTACGTCCCTTACTTCACCAACTATTTGAAATATTTTCTTTGCTGTAATGGGAAGTTCTACGGTCTTTTTGATAATTTCGGAAACCCTGTCTTCTCCTATCACACTATCAACTTTTAATAATTTTCTGTCTACTTCCAGGTCTTTAGGACCGCCTTTAACGTCTGTTACAACTTTGAGCTGCTGCACATCCGTAACTTTAACAAAAAGTTCTAGTAATACTTCCTGTCTTACTTCTGTATTTGTAACTAACTGTGATTCAATGTCTATAATTTTTGCCCTTATCTGGACGTTTAAATTGGGCTGAGCACCTTCAACATCGATAAACTGCCTGAAGGGTACTTCTTCCGGAACGTGTTTTACTAGATCTCCCTCATCTACAACAAATAGCTGCTTTTTAATGATACCCGTGACCAGGACGCCACCTTCCCTGACTTCTCCTTCAACATTAGTTAGGTTTGCTACAATATCAAAAATCTTAGTAGCTTGAATAGGTAAAGTAATGTCACTTTCAATTACCTTTTTTTCTGTAGTTTCACCTATAACTTTATCTACTTTTAATAGCTGTCTTTTTACATCTAAGGCTGTGTTCATATACTTCCCTCCTTTAATCCTTGTTCTCTTTCCATAATATGATGCAGGGGTAACATGTGTGACAGGATAATTGCAATCCTTTTTGTTTTAATGTCAATAATAAAGGAGCGCTCTTAGAACGCTCCTTTAAGCTTTAAAATATTTTTATCCTGTGATTCGGTGTTTATTTAGAGTAAGGTTTAGAATGGCCTGGAGGATTCCAAAATACTTCTGTTACAACATCAAGCTGCTCTATTTCTGTTATTTTTACAAAGGCTTCAATAATTGCTGTTTGTTTAAGGGTTTTCTTATCTACAAGTTGGAATTCAATATCGCCTATAATTCTAAGTCTTTCCTGGACGTTCATGTCAGGCATAGCGTCTTGAATATTCTTGATAATTTGGAAGGGGACGTCTTCCCTGAAATGTCTTAGCAAGCCGCTTTGGTCAACAAAGAATATTTGCTTGTGAAGAACTGCTCTGATGATTACTTTACCATTGACAATTTCAGTTTGCACATCGGTGATTTCAGCCATAATTCTAAATATTTTATCAGCGCCTACAGGCAGTTCCACCTCGGCCTCAACAGTTTCTCTTTGTGTAACATCATCTACTACCTGGTCCACCTTCAGGAGCTTCTTCCTAATTTTAATACCTTTTCCGCTAACATCTGTTACAACTTTTATTTGAAGAGTTTCTGTGACTTTTACAAAAATATCCAGGACAATTACCTGTCTTAGCATTTTGCTAGGGGGATCTATTAGCTGAAATTGTTCAACTATGGCATCTACATCCACCTGAACATCCATATCAGGTCTTGCGCCTTGAATAGGCACAGTAATGCTGAAGGGGACATCTTCTGTTACGTGGCGTACCAGGTCACCTTCATCCACCAGGAAGATTTGTTTATGAACAATTCCCCGGACAATAACTATATCATTATTTACCTCTGTTTGAACATCCCTAACTTCCGGTATTATTTGGAAAATCTTTTTGGCTGTAATAGGTAGTTCTACCGTTTTCTTTACCACTTCTGAAACCATATCTTCTCCTACCACACTGTCAACTTTTAATAGTTTTTTATCAACATCAAGATCTTTTGGACCGCCCATTACGTCTGTGATTACTTGTATTTGCTGTACTTCAGTTACTTTAATAAATATTTCTAAAACAATTTCCTGTCTAACTTTCGTGTCTGTAATCAATTGTGCATCTACGTCAATAATTCTTGCCTTTACCTGGGCTCTCATTTTGGGCTGGGCACCTTCTACTTCAATAAATTGAGTAAAAGTTACATCTTCTTGAACATGACTGACTAAATCACCTTCGTCTACAACAAATAACTGTTTTTCTATTAAACCGGTGACCATTACTCCGCCTTCCCTGACTTCTGTTTCCACATCAGTTAAGTTTGCTACTACGTCAAAAATTTTAATAACCTGAATAGGCAGGGTTACGTCTTTTTCAATTACTTTAGTTACCGTAGTTTCACCTATAACTTTATCTACTTTTAATAAACGTCTCTTGACTTCTAATTCAGAAATCAATCTGTTTCCTCCTCCTTATATTTTTCTCTTTTATAATATGAGGAATTTAAAAATACGTGAAATTACATTAGTATATCTTCAGGGTTTTATAAAAATGATTATAAGAAAAGAGGAAGGAATTATTAAGAAGATAAAGAAGAAGGTATATAATCCTAACAATATAAAAGGTGAACTGTAATATGGACTATATTTTCACAATTTTAATTATTATACTGGCTATCGTTTTTTTTAGACACAGAAAAAATATTAAAAAAAGTAAAGAGGAAATAAAAAAAGAAAAATATTTAAACTATTTTATTATTATTTCAATGCTTGTTTTTACTATGGTTATGATAGCATTTGCTAACAGAGGGAGCATGAATATAAGATCATCTTTGTTTTCAGATAACCTGAAAAGTGTTGAAAATAAGGAAACATCAATAGAACCGGTATACCTTTCTGAAGAGGAGCAGGTTATGGTTATATTAATAAACCAGGAAAGGACAGGGGAAGGATTAAATAATCTTACTCTAGATCCCCGCTTAAGTAATTTGGCCAGGGTTAAAGCCTGGGAGATGGTGGAACTTGATTACTATGACCATGAATCGCCAACTTACGGAACGATGGAGGAAATGGTAAAAAATGCAGGTTTCACCGAGTACAGTCTTGTTGGTGAGAACTTTACAAGGGGTAAGGGGAGTGCAAGAGACGCTTTTGATAGCATAAGAAACAACTCACGGCAGGAAAACTACTATTTGATGGAAGGATATACACATGTAGGAGTAGGTGTTGTAGAGGTTTCCAGAGAAGGATTCAATCCCTACCGCATATTTGTAATGATTTTCGCTGGAGCTTAAAAAATTTAGGATAAGGTTTTAATTAGTTCTTTTATACTAAAGAACAGTACAGGAGCAGAGGTTATGCTTCCCAGGTGCTCTGGTGCCTATGCAGGGAAATGCTAGATAAAGGTAAAAAAGTGTATCTTTATTATGAAAAGGAAGATTATAAAGGAAATTCGGATTTAAAAAATTTTCTGACTAGCTGGTAGGTGAATAAAAATAAAAAGATGTTATGATGACATAAACATCTTTTTATTAGCTTCGTTGTTGTGTTATTGTTAACTAGTTAGCCTCTTTACAGGAAGAGAAGAGAACTGTGCTGAGGTAACGTTCTCCCGTATCTGGAAGAACTGTAACTACAGTTTTCCCTTTACCTAATCTTTTAGCTAGCTGTAAGGCTACCCACGTATTAGCCCCCGAGGATATTCCCACTAGCAAACCTTCATCCCTGGCCAGCGACCGGGCTACTTTAAGGGCGTTATCATCTGAAACCAAGGCTATTTCATCAATTACCTCTTTATTTAAAATTTCAGGAATTATTCCGTCTCCCATTCCCTGGATTGCATGCTGGCCAATAGGGCCTCCGTCCAGGATAGCAGCTTCTTCAGGTTCCACTGCTACAATTTTTACTTCCGGATAATGTGTTTTTAGAACTTCACCCACACCGGTTATGGTTCCCCCTGTGCCTATTCCACTACAAAAAGCATCAATATTTCCGTTAACCTGTTCTGTAATTTCTTTGGCGGTAGTCTGGCGGTGTATTTCAGGATTTGCCGGGTTTCCAAATTGGTTAGCAAGCCAGATTCGAGGGTTTTCGTCAGCCATCTTTTTAGCTGTATCGGCAGCGATTTTAAAAGTATCGCCTATATTATCTCCTTCAGGGGTAAGGACAATTTCCGCACCATGAGCCGCTATAAGCTTTCTTCTTTCCAGGCTCATATTTTCCGGCATAATTATCTTACACCGGTAACCTTTTACTGATGCGATTAGAGATAATCCAATACCTTGATTTCCGCTGGTATACTCCACTATTATGGAATCTTTCTTTAAAATTCCCTGCTTTTCAGCATTTTCTATCATTCCCAGGGCAGTTCTTGTTTTAATGCTTCCTCCGATGTTAACCCCTTCATATTTTACTAAAACCCTTGCATCTTCTGGGCCGACAATATTTTGTAGTTGAATTAACGGTGTATTTCCTACAGCATCTAAAACATCTTTACAGGTTTTTATCATTGTGTGCACCTCCATGAGATGATACATAAGTTCAATTAATTCTATATTATTCTACAAAATAAGCTTACGTCCTTCCTTATTTTAAATTTGTCATATATTTTGTAGATTTTTTAACTGTTTATTTTTATTGACGGTTAAGATTGTATAACGTATAAGGCAGCCCTAGGGGGCTGCCGTTTATTTTAAAAGGTTTGTGGAGAAATGATATAAGTGAACAGATAACCTAGAATTCCCATAAGCAGGCCATATATTAAGGCGGGGACAATATTTTTCTTAATTATTTTTCCTTCCAACCCGCTGACTCCAACTGTTGCCAGGACAGCTACGATATTGTGGATACTTATCATATTACCGATTGAACCGCCTGCTGATTGAAATCCTACTGTAATAATTTTAGAGATACTTAGTTCTTCAGCAATTGTGTATTGAAAATTTGCGAACAGTATATTAGATACAGTATTACTCCCTGATAAAAATGTTCCTAAAGCACCGATGAAAGGAGCAAAAAGTGGCCATAAATCTTTAAATGTTAAAGCAGCTAGTCTGGACATAACTATTATCATACCTTCTATGTTGGCCTGGTTAATGTCGGAGTGAACCATTATCTGAACCATAGAAACAGCAAAGATTAAGGCTATAGTGGTGGGACCCAGCTGTTTAAAAGTGGTTATCCAGGCTGCTTTCACGTCTTCTTTTTTCATACTATGCAGCCAGATAGTAAGTACTGCTACAAGGGTAAAAGGGATTAAGCCGGGAATATAGAGAGGTTCCAGGGTAAACGTCAGTCCTTCTCCCAGTATGTTTCTCCAAGTAAAAGAAAAGCTTCTTAATAATTTCCCCAGGTTAAACGCTGGAAGGCGGGTTACCAGTAATATTGTTGCAATGAGCAGATAGGGGGTCCATGCGTTAAGGAGGGAGAGGGAAGATGTTTTTTCTTTTTCCTGTATTACCGTGTTTTTTCCCCAGTCCGATTCCCATTTTTCAGGCTCAGGGAAGTCCCAGGTTGAAGCAGGTATTAATATGTTTTTTGAAACTAATGTTATGGACAAGGCTAATCCAAACAGCCCTCCAATTACAGAAGGCAGTTCCGGTCCCCAAAAATAAGCTATAGCTAAGTATGGTAAAGTGAAAGCTGCTCCAGAAAACAGGGCAAAGGGCCAAATTTCCAACCCTTTTTTTATTGTTTTTTTAGCTCCAAAGGAATAAGTAAGCACGGTTACAGCCAGGAGCGGTATAAATGTTCCTATTATGGCGTGGGGAAGGGCTGACCAGATTCCCAGCTGTTTTAGAAAATCTGTAAAAGTAAGTCCTGCGGGAAGTTGTTCCTGGATAAGAGGATTGTTTAAAACAGCTCCAAATCCCCCGATTATGGGAGTACCTACAGCACCGAAGGGAACAGCTGTGGTATTAAATATTAGGGCTACCATAGCTGCAGCCAGGGGAGGAAACCCCAGGCCTACCATAAGGGGAGCTCCCAGAGCTGCAGGTGTTCCGAACCCGGCCGCACCTTCTACAAAAGAACCAAAAAACCAACCTATGATAATAGCCTGGATCCGCTTATCCGGGGAAATTTTAAAAAAACTTTTGTTGATAGTATCCATTGCTCCGCTTTTTTTTAGAGTATTCAATATTAGAATAGCACCAAATACAATAAGTAAAATGTCAAAGGCTTGAAGTGAACCCAGAATACTGGCGGCTATAATTTGATTAAAACTCATCTTCCAAAATATACTTGCAACTATTACTGCAGAAAGCCATGCCAGGGGCATGGCCTTTATGGCCGGCCAGTTTAAAGATGCCATTAATACAATTGTAACTATTAAAGGAGTAGAAGCAATAAAAGCTAAGGCGGTTAGGGGAATATTCATTAAAATACATCCTCATAAATTTTTTTTTATTATTCCCCAGCACATAAGTTGCTAATATGAAAGAAAAAGATTTTTATATTTCAGACTTAAAAATTGTAACTTGCTTTAAGGAGTGTTATACTATTTTTAAATTTAATTAAACTTTATTTGGAGTGATATAAGTGGATGTGTCCTTTATTATTGTTGTATTTCTTTTTATCATAGCCATGGTTGGAGGGTTTATCGGCTTAAAGTATATGGAACGGAGATTGGGATTGATCCGGTCTACAATCCAGGATGAGCAGAAAGAGGGGAGTATATCAAGCCCTCCAACTTTTAGAAGGATGGATGACATAGATTATATTGTGGACTGGTTTGTTCGCAGGGACCCCAAGATTAACAACCCTTTACTTTTAAAGATGAGTATAGTTGATAACCTGGTTGAAGAGACCAAAATTGAATTTGATGATTTTGCAACTAAAAAGCATAAATTTAATAGATATCTAGGAGAACTGGTGGATTTTTTGCCTAAAGTGGGGCAGGCAGAGGAAGTATTTAAAGAATATTACGGAGATAATGCTGGGGAAGGGCATAAAGAAGAATACCTGATTAATATCAGAAGTTATATAATTGCCAAGATTAGAGTTTTAGGATGGCTTTACCATTCTATTTACAAACGGTGGTACAATCAAAGGGATTGTGAGTTTCTTGATTTTCAAGAATACTTTACCACTGAAGATGACCTGGAAAAAATACAGAATTCTTAAAAATTAAAGATATAAATAAAAAAACCGGCGGGCCGGTTTTTTTATTTATATGGGAACATAAAGGAAGCATAAGTATTTTTATTATTTATTTTTAAGGAAAACTTTTTCTTTGATCCTGTTCCAGAAGTTTTCTTTAGCTTCTTTTTGTAGATTATCAATATGTTGGCTTAACTTGGCAATTTCTTTTTCTGCTTGACTTAACTGGTCTTTTAAGGAGTTATTTACGTTATTAGATTCTTTTAATTTTTCCTGCAGTTTTTTATTTTCTTCTTTTAGTTCTTTTAATTCTTTTAGAAGTTCATCTTTTTTTTTAATGTTTTTCTTTTTTTCTTCTTGAATTTTTTGGTCAATGTTTTTAATAGTATTTTTCAACTGTTTTTCCAGTTCTCTTAAATGGTTTTCTTTTGTAATAATCTCTCGGTTAAGTTTGTCAACCCTGTCTTCAGCCGTTCTGTAATACATATTAAATTCTTTTTGCTTTTTTTCCAGGGTTTTTTCTAGAGATCTTCTATCGTCATATAAGTTTGAGGCATGCTTTATCAAGTTATCGGAGTAGCCTTCTAGTTTTTTAAAGTCGCCTTCCAGGTCCTCTGGTTTTTCAAGAGCATTCTGTTCATTTATATTATTAAGTTCTTCTAAATCACTTTCTTTTTGATTATTATAAGTGTTTAAGCTACCAAAAGCATCTTCTTTTTTTCTTATTAAATTCGGCACACTTTCTTTTTTTAATTCAGGTAATTCAGGCACGAAAAGATAAGGGGGAAAATCTTTAGCAAGAAAATATGAATATTTTTCTTGGTTATATAGGCCAGGCTTTTCTGAATATCTTACTATGTAGCTGTTTTCCATGTTTTGTTTATCGATATTTTCCCAAGTATTCCCTTTGTTAGATGAACTATAACGAAAGATTAAATTATCCTGTTTGCAAAATATATTCACCCTACTGTTATGTATCCATAGAAAAGGTATGGGAGGATAGCTGTTTTCTAATTCATTTACAACCAATGGTTCTAACCAGCCCCCATACATCCAGCTGCCAAAGCTTCTTTTTCGATAAATAACCTGATGGCTATTACCACTGCTTAGAACCCAAATAACATGGATATTATTATCACAGTCCTCCAGCAGGAATGGGTACTGGTTGTTTCCGTATTTTCCAGAAATTAATAATGGTCGGGTCCATATTAAAGTATCCGGGTTTAAAGTCTGGTAATATAAAAGGTGATTACCGTTTTCAAAACACCGTTTAATCATATGAATTCTGCTATTTGTTCCCTGGGAGACTACAGCATAGTTTTCATGCTGCCCGGAACCTCCAGCTATAACTTTTCCCGTTTCCCACAAATTTTCTTTTTGCATATTATGCATCAGCATCCATTTATTATTTGAATTATCTAAGGTAAGATAAAATAAGTGGATAAATGTACCTGTGTTGGCTGCAGCAAGACTAAAAAAGCCCGTTTCTTTATCCTTTTTTTTATGCATTAAAACTTTACTTTCCCATTTTCTATTATCCTGAAATAGATGTAAAATGTTATTTTTAGAATCTTTGCATATAACGTGTATTCTTTTCTGTAAATCAAAACTTGCTGTAAAACTCTTGGTTTCCTCCCGTAGTAATATTTTCTCCTTTGACCAGTTTTTCCCTCTTTCAGAGGAGCACAGGTAATTTAAACTTTTTTGAGTAGTAAAAATGAGCCAGTATTTTTTGTTATCTTCATTTAAGAGGAAAGGAGAAGATTCTAAGATTTTATCACTTATCTCCATGTTGGTTGTTACACCTGCCTTTTTTATATATTAATGATTTATATGCTTTTACCCACTAGCGGATACATGTATATAGAGATTAATTTAATAATTATTATTTCCTTCATGTAAAATTTGCACACCTTCATATATGTATGCATATAATGTTTTAAAAATAAGCCCAAATTCCTTCAATAAAGAAGGTATTAGGTTATACCAAGAAAGGAGGTTTTAGTTATGGATGGTTGTGGTGCAGGAGGCCCAAACTTTAATATTAATGAAAACATCAATAATAATGAGATAAGGCCGGGTTTTTGTGATCCTTATGAATGCCCGCCCCCTACAGAGGTCGTTTGTATAAAGGTAGATAAAGTTTATGAAGAATGTAAGCTTGCTCAGGTTAATACTATAGACATAGACCTTTCTAAACTAGCTGAAGGAGAAATAACTGATGTGCAGTGTATTAAAGCAGAACTGGTTGTTGATGAGGACCATCCCAGGGAATGTGTAATATTACCTTGTCAGAGAGTACGTTCATCTTTCTTTTACAGGTTTAAGTTCAGGTGGAAGGATGATTTAGGTGACCATGTATTTACAAGCGAACCTATTAAAGTAGAAAAAATTGGCAGAATGGAGCGGGCAGGAGAAGAAGGACTGGAAGCCCAGTGCGAGGTCTTTGTAGATTTTACAGAAGAAGGATGCTTCTTAATTAATCATGATACTGTACGCTGCTGTATAGGAAAACTGGTTGTATTCAAGTTATTTGCCCATGTTCAACTGTTAGTTCCTGCTTATGGCTTTTGCCCTCCGCCCGAGAAATGTCAAAAGATTAAGCCGGATGAATGCCCCACTCCTGAAGAATGGCTGGAAACAATTGAGTGGCCTCCATTTTACCCGGAGCAGATTAGACCTGATTTACCGCCTTTTAATGACAAAAACAGATAACATAATATCGATAAAGAAAGCCAGTGGATTCACTGGCTTTCTTTATCGATATTTTTATTAAACTCTGCTATATACGGAAGGTTACGGTAACCTTCATTGTAATCGAGGCCGTACCCCACTACAAAGATATCCGGCAGGTCAAACCCTTTATAGTCCAGGGGTACATTAACTATTCTTCGCGCTTTTATATTCAACATGGTACATACTTTTATGCTTGCAGGATTACGGGTTTCCAGGTTACGGATAAGATAACTTAAGCTAAGGCCGGTATCAACGATGTCTTCTATAACAAGTACATGCTTGTTGGAAACATTAAGATCCAGGTCTTTTGTGATACGGACTATTCCTGCAGTGTCAGTTTTTTCTCCATATCGGGAGATACTAATAAAATCCAGAGAAAAGGGGATAGAAAGGTTCCTGCTTAAGTCTACGGCAAAATATACACTGCCCCTCAGGACACTAATAAGTACTAAATCTTTTCCTTTATAGTCCCGGGATATTGTGTTTCCCATTTCTTTTAACTTATTTTCAATTTCTTCCTGACTAATAACAATATCTAATTTTCTTTCCAAATAAACATCTCCTTTATCACTATAGTAAAGCCTAAATACTATTCATTGTATATTTTTATGTTATATATTCCACCTCTACTAACGGAGCTTTATCTTTTTATAATCCAGCCCAGTCTAGCAACAGCTGGATAAGGAATAGAACCGTTCATACCAGTATTGGCAATCACATATTCGTAAAATAAAGCCAGGTTACCTGGCTTTATTTTTTTACAGCAATAATTATATTAATTGTAACTAATCAGCCCAAGGGAGTACATTATTATAATTAAAACCGGTTGATGAACCAGGTAAATAAAAAGAGAGTGTTTTCCCAGGAGACAAACCCACTTTAAACATGATAAATAAGAGAGGTCGTAAAGATAAAAAGCTCGCTTGTGGTTGGGATACAACACATTCCCTAGAAAAATCCCTATTAACACTACTCCAAACCATGGAAGCAGGGGGAAGTAGTCAGCCGTGGAAAAGTTGGCAGGTCTTAATCCTAGCCATATTAACCAGGGGAAACTAAAAACCAGGTTTTCTATATAAACTCCTGTGATTATAAAAAACACTCCAATTAACATGTTCCAGGCACGGAGTTTTAAAAAGGGATATGACAGGATTATAGATACTCCAATAAAATGGAGTATCCCGAAAACCACATACATATCTTCTAAAATAATTCGGGTGATAAGGGTAATGATCATACCCCAGGAGAAAATCATAAGACCTCTTCTGAAAAACTTTAAAAATAACTTGCTTTCTTTTTTTAAGGATAACTTTGCCCTTGAATAGCTTAAAGTTAGAGATATACCTACCAGGATTATAAAAATTGAAGCCCCTGTGTCGGCAAAATAGGACCAAAAACCTGCAGTTAGATTTATATTGAGGTTTCCAAAATAATATAAATTATAAAGAAAATGGAAAAGCATCATTATTAATATAGCTGTCCCCCGCAGGAAATCTATTTCCCAAAATCGCTTTTCCATTTCTGTTTTCAAGTTAACATACCTCCGGACTTAAGCTTTAGAGCTTTCCAGACCCTCCAGGAAAGCCACAATGCCGTTACCCAGGGATGTATGGTTATATCCGCCTTCCAAGGCAGCAAATAGTCTTCCCTGGCAATTTCTTTTAGCGAAAATACCTAAAAGCTCTCCCATGGCCTGGTAATCTTCTGTTGCCAGCATGTGCCCCCAGTCCGCTTGATGGCGGTCAAACCCTGCTGATACGGCTATTAAATCTGCTGATGCCGACTGGAGATAATCTTCCAGGTTTTTAACAAAGTCGGAGCGATTGCGTCCTTTAACATGCCAATAATCAACCTTGGGCTCACTGGCAAAAATGTTGCTGGTACCGTCTCCAAAATGCAGGTCAAAATCAATAATTAATGCTTTATCAATTCTTTCTTCATATAGAAGTTTTTGTACAGCAATAGCCACATTATTAAAATAACAAAATCCCCAACAATGTCCTGGGCTGGCATGGTGCCCCGGCGGCCTGCAGAGGGCAAAAGAAAACTCTCCCTCCATGGCAATATTAGAGGCTTCAATAGTGGCACCGGCTGCAAGAAGGGCCATCTTGTAGACATACTCCTCCATCTTAACATCCTCTAGAAGGTTAAGGTTATGAACCAGCAGAACGTCTTCATCGATGCAAGGTTTTGGTGTTACCAGTGGATATCTTTTTTTTACTTCCTCCAAAGCATAGTCTAACCGGCCTACAGCAGCAGCTGGGTCTCTGGTGTATGTAGCAACAAAATTATCATGAAAAACAACCTTCATATTTTTCGGTACAGTCGTACCTTCCTCCTTTCGTTTATAAATTATAGCTATTTTTTTATTGTTTCTACATTAAAAAAAGTTTTCCTGCAATACTTGTAGTAAACAAAACCAGGGAGGTATAGGCAATCATAATCTCCCCGGCTTTGTTTCATTAAAATATTAATATTTTATTAACAGCCTATCTTTTCTGAAGACGCCGTACCCTGTCTTCAATAGGAGGGTGGGTGCTGAAAAGATTTCCAAAGCTTCTGCCCTTTGCGCCGGACAGTGGGTTAATAATAAACATGTGTGACGCAGCTTCATTAACTTCGTAAGGCTGGCGTTTTGCTCCCTGCTGTAGTTTCATAAGAGCATTGGACAGGCCGGAGGGGTTTCCGGTAATGTTTGCAGCAGTTGAATCAGCCAGGTATTCCCTGGAGCGGGAGATAGCCATCCTTATCAACAGGGCAGCTATAGGCGCCAGGACAATAGCTACCAACTGAAGGATCGCTCCGGAACCTTCCCGTCGGCGGCCTCCTCCTAGCATTGCTTGCCACATACCCATACGGGCCAGCACTGTTAAAGCCCCGGCCATAACTGCTGCAATAGAGCCAATCAGTATGTCCCGGTTGCGAATATGGCTTAATTCATGGGCCAGAACTCCTTCTAATTCATCTTTATTCAACAGACGCAAAAGCCCTTCCGTTACAGATATCACAGCTTTATTAGGGTTTCTGCCTGTAGCAAAAGCATTGGGCTGATTGGTAGGCATCATATAGAGGCGGGGCATAGGAAGATTAGCTTTTTGTGTAAGCTGTCTTACCATTTCGTATAATTCCGGTGCCTCTGATTCTTTTAAAGGTTTAGAGCGGGTCATAGCGATAGCAATCCGGTCGCTGAACCAGTATGCAGAAAAGTTAAGAATTAAAGCGATGAAAAATGCGAAATAAAGGCCTTGTTCACCGGCTATAGCTCCACCTAAAATAACAAAAATAACAGTAAGTGCAGTCATGAGGACTAAAGTTTTAATATGATTTCCCATAGGATCACTCCTTTCTCTCTTATATTTTACCACAAAAATGCAAGAATAAAACAGGCATAAAGTGTTAAGAAGCAATAAAGTCAATTATTAATACAATATTTTAAAAAAAGAAATTAATTACTACTTTTTTGAAGGAAGTTTATTTGGTGATGCTTTGTTGCCATGGCGAACATGTGTATGTTATACTGTGATTAAGAGGTGATGGAATTATGACTTTTAGGATAGTTTTAGGGCGGGCCGGTACCGGTAAAAGCAAATTTTGTATCGGGGAAATTTCCAGGGAGCTAAAGGAAACACCTTGTGGTCCACCCCTTGTTTACATAGTGCCGGAGCAGGCAGCCTTCCAAGCCGAACATGCCCTGGCTACATCCCCTGGTTTGGGAGGAATCATAAGAGCACAGGTGCTGAGTTTTCGCCGCCTGGCCTGGAGAGTTATGCAGGAGGTTGGGGGAAAGGGACAGCTTTATATAGATGATACAGGGAAGGTAATGGTCCTTAGAAAAATCATTGAAAGAAATAAGGAGAGTTTATCCCTTTTTAAGCATGTGGGGGAACAGCCAGGCGCCTTAGAAAATCTTATAGAACTTTATAATGAACTAAAGCGCTCTTGTATTCCTGTTGAAAAGATAAAAGAATATATGTCTAATATAAAGGGAAGCCAGCATAAGGAAATAGATGGGGATAAAATCAATACCGGGCTAATGGAAAAGATTAAAGATCTGGAATTAATCTTTACAGAGATGGATAAGGAGTTAAAAGAACTTTACCTGGACTCGGAGGATTACCTGAAGTTTCTTGCAGATAATATTTTCCGCACTTCTTATCTAATAGAAGCCCGGTTATGGGTAGACGGATTCTATGGGTTTACCAACCAGGAATATAAAATTTTAGAGGAATTAATTAAGCACTGTAGACAGGTAACAGTTTGCTTATGTTTAGATGATGACTATAACCTGAAAGAAACGGTAGATGAATTAAACCCTTTTTATCCGGCGGCAGTGACCTGTCAGCGGTTAAAAGATATAGCCGGCAAACTGGGAATCATTCCAGAAACAATAATGAGGTCAATGCCTTTTGAAAAATCAAACCGCTTTAGCCAAAATTCGGCTTTAAGTTATTTGGAGCAAAACTTACATGCTCATCCGGTGAAACCATTTAAAGATGGAACCCAAGAGGATATGCCCCTTTGCCTGACAGCCGCATCTAACCGCCGATCTGAAGTGGAAGCCCTGGCCCACCAACTTATTGTGCTGGCCAGAGATAAAGGATACCGCTGGAAGGACATGGCTGTAATGGCTGGGAACTTGGATGATTATGCCGATACAATCTCTACATTGTTTACAGATTATGATATTCCCTTTTTCCTGGATTTAAAGCGGCCCGTTTTAAATCATCCCCTTATAGAATTTATTCGTTCAGCCTTGGAAATTGTTAATTATAATTGGGGCTACGATGCTGTTTTTCGCTGCGTTAAAACTGGTATGCTTATCCCTGATTTGGACAAAGAAAAGGGTGTTAAAGACTGGCGGGAGGGGATTTACCTGCTGGAAAATTATGTGCTATGTTTTGGTATTAGAGGGTCTCACTGGTTGAGCAGCAAAAGGTGGCAATACCTGCAGAGGGATTCCCTAGAGGAGAACAGCGGAGATGATAAGATATCTCAAGAGGAAGAAGCTTACCTTCAATTAATTAATGAAACGAAGGAATTAATAAGGGAGCCCCTTATAACTTTTCAGGAGGAAATAATAAAGGCTGTCACAGTTAAGAAAAAGGCTAAGGCACTTTATAACTTGCTTCAAGGGGTAAATGCTCCGGAGTACCTGGAGAAGTGGAGCGGAGAAGCGCTGGAAAAGGGGAATCCTGAAAAAGCCCGGGAACACCAACAGGTTTATAAAAGAGTTATAGAACTGATGGATCAAATAGTAGAAATAATGGGTGACGAAGAAATGTCCATAAATTTGTTTTCCCGAATTCTTGAATCCGGATTGCAGGATCTTCGCCTGAGTTTAGTTCCTCCTTCCCTGGATCAGGTTTTGGTAGGGGACCTGGAAAGGACCAGGGCGGGAAATATTAAGTTTACGTTTATTCTTGGGGTAAACGATGGAGTACTACCTTCTCGGCCCCAGGAAGACGGGGTTTTTACCGAACAGGAAAGGGAGTCTCTAATTAACTGGGGGCTGGACCTGGCTCCTGGCAGTCGCCGCCGCGTATTAGATGAACAGTTTCTTATTTATATAGCTCTTACCAGGGCTGCTGAGGGGTTGTGGTTAAGCTATCCCCTGGCTGACGAAGAAGGAAGGATGCTTGTGCCTTCTTTGCTGGTAAGCAGAATGAAAGAAATTTTTCCATGTTTAAAAGAATCAAATGCAAACGGTGATCTTAAAGAAGAGGAACAGTTAAGTTTCCGGGTAGTTCACCCCCGCAGAACCATGTCTCAACTGGCAGTACAGTTAAGCCGGTGGAGAAAAGGAGAAACTATTGATTCTTTCTGGTGGGAAATTTACAACTGGTATGCAGGAAAAGAAGAGTGGCATCAGCAGGGGAAACTTTTACTGGGGGGGCTTTTCTATATAAATCAGGAAGAGCCGCTGGATAAAGAAACAAGCAGGAGACTCTATGGAGAACATTTAAAAGCCAGTGTGTCCCGCCTGGAAAAATACCGGAGCTGTCCTTTTTCTCACTTTGCTTTATACGGTTTAGGCTTAAAAGAAAGAAAAATATATCGCCTGGAAGCACCGGATATTGGCCGGTTTTTTCATGCTGCCCTCTATAATTTACTCCGCGCTATAAAAGATAAGGGTTTGGAATGGAGCGAGATATCTTCTGAAGAGTTTTTTTGCCTTGCGGAGGAAGAAGTTGAAAAGTTATTACCCCGCTTACAATCAGAAATACTGCTGAGTAACAGCCGCTACCGGTTTTTGGCGAAAAAGCTTAAAGATACAGTGGGTAGGACTGCTGTATTCATGGGAGAACATTTCAGGCGGAGCAAATTTAAGCCCGTGGGGTTAGAAATTTCTTTCGGAGATAAAAAAGACCTTCCTCCCATTGTCTTTAAGCTGGAAGATGGCTGTTCCGTTGAGCTGGTTGGACGTATTGACCGGGTAGACCTGGCTCGGGGAGATGAGGGGGATACTTACCTCCGGGTAATAGATTATAAATCAGGGGATTCAAAGTTGAACCTGGCGGAGGTGTACCATGGTATTTCTTTACAGATGTTAGCGTATATGGATGTAGTTATTAACAGTGCCAGGGAATGGTTGGGGGAAGAGGTTTTACCTGCAGCCATGCTTTATTTCCGCGTACATGCCCCCCTTATAAAATCAAACAGGGTTATTTCTCCTGAGGAAATTAAAAAAGAAATGAGCAAGCGTTATAAAATGAAAGGAAAAGTTTTAGCCAATCTGGAAGCGGTAAAATTAATGGACAGCGGGCTTCAATCCTCCGGTTATTCCGATGTTATACCTGTAGCTGTAACCAAAGATGATACATTTTACAAGAACTCTGAAGTTATGGAGCAATCCCGGTTTGAACTACTGCGCTGTCATATGCGGCAGACTATAAAGAATATAGCTCATGATATTACTAAGGGTCGATTGTATATAGCACCTTTTCACATGGGAGGAAAAAAGGCTTGTAAATTCTGTTCTTACAGGGCAGTTTGCCAGTTCGACCCGTTAACCCAGGGTAACTACTTTAGATATTTTAAGGAAGAAAAAGAAGAGGTTATCTGGTCTTTACTGGATAAGGGAAAAGAAGGTTTTGAAGGGGGCATTACTGATGAATAATTTACTACCAGAAATACCTCAGGGCAGCAACTGGACAAATGAGCAGTGGGAGGCTATTACCTGTCAGGGTAGCGACACACTGGTATCTGCCGGGGCAGGCTCGGGGAAAACCAGGGTTTTAGTAGAGCGAATAATACAGCATATTACAGATCACCGTAACCCTTTAGAAGTTGACCGGATGTTGGTAGTTACTTTTACTAATGCAGCTGCAGCAGAGATGAGGCAGCGAATAGGCAGGGCTCTGGAGGAAGCTATTAAAAAAAACCCTGGCTCCTCCTATCTTCGTCGCCAGCTTTTTTTATTAAACAAGGCTTTTATAACCACCGTTCATTCTTTTTGTAACAGTGTTTTAAAAAGGTATTATTACCTTACGGATATAGATCCCTCCTTTCGTATTATGGAGGAAACAGAGGCGGAACTGCTTCGTCATGAAGTTTTAGAGAATGTTCTTGAGGAATATTATGAAAACTGTCATGAGGATAGCCCCTTTTACTGCCTGGTGAACGCTTATAGCACAGATCGAGGCGATACTCCCTTGCAGGATCTTATTTTAAAGCTATATAGATTTTCTCTCAGTCATCCATGGCCTGAGAACTGGCTAAAGGAGATGGCCGGTAGATTTAACCTGAACAGCCAGGAGGAACTGCTAGATACTTCCTGGATGGAAACACTGCTTAATGAATGCAGGCACGAACTAGAGGGCCTGGCTCAACAGCTCCGGGAAGGGATCCGCATCTGTAAAGAACCCGGCGGACCAGCTCCATACTTGCAGAATATGGAAAAGGAATTAGGGATGTTGGAAAGTATTCTTGAGTCCTCCAGGGTTTCCTGGCAGGAACTGCAAAATGCTCTTAAACAGTGCTCTTTTGCAAATCTTAAAGCCTGCAAGGGGGATGAATATGACCAAAATTTAAAGGACAGGGCTAAGGGTTTGAGGGATAAAGTTAAAAAGGCTTTAGGAAAATTAGACCAAGACTTATTTCAGCAACCTCTAGAGGAACAGGTGCAGAGCTTAAAAATTATAGCTCCGCAAATGAATGAACTGGCTACTCTTGTTGAGTCCTTTGAAAAAGCCTACAGCATGGTCAAGGCGGAGCGGAGAGTTGTTGATTTTTCTGACCTGGAGCATCAGGCTTTAAAAATATTGAGCTGCCCTAATTCCAGCACGGAAAAACTAATTCCTTCAGAAGCTGCTCAGGAATATAGTGAGCGGTTTGCTGAAGTTCTGGTAGATGAGTACCAGGATATTAATTTGGTTCAGGAATATATTCTACAATTGATATCCCGGCGGGAGAAAGGAAAAGAAAACTTATATATGGTGGGGGATGTAAAACAGAGCATTTATGGTTTTCGTCTGGCAGAACCAGGACTGTTTTTGCAAAAATCAAAGGAATTTACACTGGAAAACATGGGAGGAAGGTGTATTGATCTTTATCGTAATTTTCGCAGCCGCGGGGAAATATTAGATGGAGTTAATTATTTGTTCCGCCAGATAATGGACGAAAAGGTTGGAGATATATCTTATGGTGGAAAAGCAGAACTTGTTTACGGAGATTCTTATCCCTCCGGAATAAGGGGAAATGAAACAGGTGATATAGGCTCACCCCTGGAAGTACTTATAATATCAAGGGTTGGTAATTATCAGGAGATAGAAGATGGTGAAGGAGAACAACAAGAGGCATTAAATGAAGAAGAATGGGAAAATGCTAGCCTGGAGGGCCGCCTGATTGCCAAAAAAATAAAAGAACTAGTAGGTGGTAACGGCTTACAACCTGGACATATGTGGGATAAAGAAGAAAAAAGAATGCGGCCGGTAACTTACCGGGATATTGTTATTTTAACGCGTTCTGCTCCCAACTGGATTTCTCCTATCTTAGAAGAATTAAAGTCGCAGGGCATACCGGCTTATGCTGAGCTGGGAATAGGTTACTTTGAAGCGGTAGAAGTTGAGGTAATGATTTCCCTGTTAAAGGTAATTGACAACCCCTATCAAGATATACCCTTGGTAGCAGTTTTACGCTCACCCTTGGTGGGACTTTCGGCAGAAGAGCTGGCAACTATAAGGACAAAGAGCCCGGGTAAGGATTTTTACAATGCCGTGAAAGAATATGATGACCAAAATAATATACAGTTAAAGAATAAACTGCAAGATATGTTAAATAAAATACAGAATTGGCAGGACCTGGCTCGCCAGGGAATTTTGGCTGACCTCATATGGCAGATCTATCGGGAGACCGGATTTTATGACCTTGCAGGAGGTATGGCAGGGGGACAGCAGAGGCAGGCCAACCTGCGGGCGCTGTATGACCGTGCCCGCCAGTATGAGGCTACTTCTTACAGGGGGCTTTTCCGCTTCCTGTGGTTTATAGAAAAGCTAAAGGAACGGGGAGGGGATATGGGTGCTGCCAGGGCCTTGGGAGAACAGGAAAATGTGGTTCGTCTTGGCACTATACATAAGAGTAAAGGCCTGGAGTACCCTATAGTATTTTTGGCAGGATTAGGGAAGCAGTTTAATATGCAGGATCTTAAAGGAGATTTTTTGCTTCATAAAAAGATGGGTTTAGGGCCCAGATTTGTAGATGCCAAGAAGCGTGTAGTCTATCCTACCCTGCCTTTCATGGCCCTAAAAAAGCGTTTATGCCGGGAAGTTATAGCCGAAGAAATGCGTATTATGTATGTAGCGTTAACCAGGGCTGAACAAAAACTGTTTTTGGTGACTACCGTAAAGGACTTAACTAAAGAACTGGAAAGATGGGAGGAGTTACAGCAGGGGAGCATGTCTTCAGGTAAAGTTATTTTGTCGGGTTATCAGAGAACTCGTGCCAGAAGTTATTTAGATTGGATTGGACCTGCTTTACTGCGTCATCCCGGCGCCACTTGTTTGCGAGAACTATTAAAAAACAATAAAAATATTTCCTGTTTTCCCGATACCGAACCTTCTGTATGGGGATTCACCCTTCTAAACCAGGAGGAGGTTGTAGGTGACAATCAATTTGAGGACATTAACAATATAAAAAGCGAAGAAAAAATTATCTGGGGAAACCTTAAAATGATGAGTCCCTTGCCTTTAGAGGAAAAAAATAAAGATGAAATAAACAGGTGTCTTACCTGGCACTATCCTTACTGCTGGGCCGCAGCTCATCTGGCTAAGGTATCTGTTTCTGAGTTAAAAGAAAAGCAAGCTGAAGTTTTTGAGCAAGGGCATACTCCTCTCAATAGATTACCTCAACCACAGTCGTTTCAGCGGCCTCGCTTTTTGGAAGAGGAAAAGCTATCTACAGTAGAGAAGGGAACTGCATACCATATAGTTTTGCAGCATTTTGATTTAGGTCTACCCCTTACGGATGAGTGTGTAAAAAAACATCTTGATAGTATGGTTGATAAAAATTTTATTACCCCTGAGGAGAGGGTAGTAATAAAAGAAAAAGCCATAAAGAGCTTTTTTACCGGACCCCTTGGTCAAAGGATGAGGCAAGGGCTGGAAGTTTTCAGGGAAGTTCCCTTTACTATGACACTTCCTCCAGGAAAGGTTTATCCTTCGTGGCCTAAGGCTGAACTTGAAGAAGCTGTTCAATTAGAAAATGAATTCGTGCTTATTCAAGGAGTTATAGATTGTGTTGTTAAGGAAAAGGACGGGATGTTATTAATTGATTACAAAACAGATAATACCTCTAGATTAGAATTGAAGACTCTAAAGAGTCGTTATTTTTATCAGCTTCAACTCTACAGCCAGGCCCTGGAAAGTATATGGAAAGAGAAAGTTAAAGAAAAATACTTGTACTTTTTTGATGGACACCTGGTAGTACCGGTAGAATAACATTTGTTTGTTTACACATGATGAAAATATACCGCACTTGCTTTTATAAAATATCATAATATAAAGGTAGAAGAGTTGGATTTAATACTTTCTTAAACATATTTTCACCCAAGAATTAATATTTTATATTAAACAGTAGTTTAGTAGAAATAAATAAAATATTATGAAAGAAGGATAACAAAACAATTTTGTCGAATAATTTTAATAATGTTAATCTTTCTTTATAATTTTTAGTGTTTTTTTTGAAGGAAAACCTTCCTTCATGAAAGAAATAAATATAGTGTAACTAACAAGTTTTATTAGCAAAGATTTTAAACAAATTAGAGGAGGAGAGTCAGATGGAGGGTATCATGGTGAAGCGGGTTAAAATTCAGGTTTCAAATAAAGAAACTGATCCTCGGTCTGATACCTTTGTTTTTTTAGATTTACCTAAGCCTATGTCTTACTGTCAAAAAAATGATAGTGAGCTGGATGAAGTAATAAATAATATAACAAGTATTAATAATTTAAATAAAGAACTTAAAATAAAGCTTGGCTTAGACCAAAATCTAGCATGGTATATCCAGTCAGTTAAACCTGTAATGCCCAAAAAAACTAAGTATAGATTTAATGAGTTTAATTACTTTGAAGGCTGCTTCCTGGCAGAGCAGTATTTAGAAAGAGCTGGTATAAGGTATAACCTTAAAGCCGTGAGAGAAAATAATTATGAGATTATGACACAATTCTTAACTTACTACAATCAGTTTTTAGAAACTAATCGCAATAAAAAATTTACAGCTAGTGAAATTGCAGAAATACAAAAAGAACTTTTAAAAAATGCTTACAAAGATACGATAAAACACAGATAATTAGTTATAATAGTTTTAGGAGGAAAAGTGCTGGGTAGGCACTTTTTTCTTATTTAGTAACTTCTTATTTCGAAAGGGGTGATATTATCCAAGAAAAAATAGAAAAAATGATAAACCAACAATTGATAGCCCGGGGTATTAAAGATGAAAAAGTTCTGGAAGCCTTTCGACGGGTTCCAAGGCATAAATTTGTAAGGCCGGAGGACAAAGACAGCTCCTATGATGACGGCCCCTTACCCATTGGACAAGGCCAAACTATTTCGCAGCCTTATATTGTAGCTTTAATGACAGAAGCCCTGGAAATTGAAGGGAATGACAAAGTTCTGGAAATTGGCACCGGCTCGGGGTATCAAGCTGCTATTTTAGCTGAGCTTGCTCGGGAAGTATACAGTATAGAAAGGGTCAGCCAACTGGGGGAAATAACTCAAAACAAATTGAAGGATATGGGATATACTAACATTTTTATAAAAATTGGAGATGGGACAAAGGGGTGGGGGGAGAATGCTCCTTATAATGCAATTATTATAACAGCAGCAAGCCCTAAAGTTCCTTCTTCTCTTTGGAAGCAGCTGGCCATGGGAGGCAGGATGATTATACCTGTAGGAGATCTAACTTCCCAGAACCTTCTCTTGTTGAAAAAAACTGACAAAGGTAGAGTAAAATACAACCTGGGGGGATGCAGGTTTGTACCTCTTTTAGGGGAAAATGGATGGAGAGATTAAAGAAAGAAGCACATTTTGTATTAAAAAATATATAAATAATATAAGGGCAGGAAATCTGTCTATTGCTGAAGAATTAATTAATTAGTAGAAGTATTAAAATATCAAGTAGTATAAGAAAAGGGGAGTGATAATCATATGTCCTATTCCAGTGAAGAGAAGATTTTAGGCGGTATATCTCATCTGGGTATATTGTTTTCTTGGATTGGTATTATAGTAGCCCTGGTTATATTTATAACTCAAAAAGATAAGTCCAGTTTTGTAGGCAATCACGCCAAACAGGCATTGGGCTATCAGATCTGCCTGCTAGTTTTATTTTCCATATTAAGTTTTTTTGTTGCTGGAGGAGTTATGAGTAGTATAATTATGGGTGGGCCGGGAGCATTGTCTTTTATAAGTGCTGCCGGGACATTTGGTATTTTTAGTTTACTCAGACTTGCAATTATTATATATGCTGTGGTAGCAGCTTTTAATGCTTTTACCGGCAAACTATTTAAGTATGTATTAATTGGAGATTTTGTAGATCAGGTTTAAAGGGTAACCATAAATCGTAAATTATAAAATATAAAAAGGAAACTATAATTAAGTTTCCTTTTTATATTCTGTACTAGCTTTTGTTTTAAGTCCTCCTCGGAGGTTAAATAAGCCTGTAATTTTCATTTCCAGGGGGTTGCATGCTTCTACCAGATCTTTCATGATCTGATTTACAGCGTGTTCCTGAAGTATTCCTACATTTCTATAAGATAGTAGATAAAATTTTAAAGACTTTAGTTCTATGAGGCTTTTTTGGGGAATATATTCAATCAGGATTTCTCCGAAATCAGGCAGTCCGGACCAAGGGCATACTGAAGTAAACTCTTGTGTGGAAACTTCAACCTTTGTTTTTTTACCTTCATATTCATAATCAATAATTTCTAAAAGGCCTTTATCAATAGTTTCAATACTTTCTATGTCGTATCTGCGTTCTTCCATATTATATATCCTCCTCGCTAAATGTTAAATTATAAAATCAGGGAAGCCTTTTTATTATTATTTCACTTAATATCCAGGCAACGCCCAGGCCTGCCAGGGAGCTTATAAAAAAAGCGATACTGAAGGTTCCAAAAAAAAGCAAATTAATAATTAGCATGGATACCCCTACCAGCAGAGTATGGCGAATTATGGAGTTGTGCAGGTTTGTTTCATTAAACATATCCAGTCGTTGGGCTAATACCAGGAAAGCAACTACCCCAATATTTGTTGCCGCAAAAATGTCTACGTATTCTATAGGAGATTGATTTAAAAATATAATTCTCCATAACATGCTTAAATAAAGCATTATAATTATTACCAAAAGAGAGAGCCATCCGGATTTATAATACCAGATTAAAGTTTTTTTATTTTTAATCTCTTTTTCATTGAATTCTTTTAAGTCCATTATAATCCTCCAAAAATATTGACTGTATTTACTATTTGCTTTTATCTTTATTTCTATAACTCCATAATATTTCCTTCTTGATGTTGTACATTTATTTTGCTCTAAACTTTTAATAATAATTTATATGTGAAAAAAGGTTTTAGCTATTGTTACGAAGGAATATTGACGTGTTTGAAGAATGTAAAAACAAAGCTTTATTAAAATTTGTTATAATGCTTGGTGAATTAAATTGTGTGAAGGAGATGTTTTTATTGGAACTTTTAGAGGGTGAAAAGGAGTTTATTCTTGAACAGGTAAGTGAAATATTAAAAAATAATAGAACTGAACGGGAAAACCTGGTGCCCTTACTTCAGAAGGTCCAGGGTGTTTTAGGATATTTGCCCGAACCGGCTATAGAAAAGATAGCTAAAACTATTGACATTCCAGCGGTAGATGTTTTTGGTCTGGCTACTTTTTATAACCAGCTTCGCTTAAACCCACCAGGCAAATATCAAATTAAAGTTTGTATGGGAACTGCCTGTCACATGATTGGAGGACAAATTATTTTGGAATCCTTTGAACGGCGGTTGGATATTGTTGAGGGAGAGACTACCCCTGATCGGAAATATAGCCTGGAAAGGGTTGCATGTGTGGGCTGCTGTGCCATAGCCCCGGTGGTTGTGGTAAACGAGTTTATAGAAGGTAGTTTAACCCCTACCCGGGTAGACGGCATTTTACTTCAATTTGATGGAGATGACCAGGAAGAAGAGGCTGGTGAACAGGAACAGGAGCAGGAAAGTGAAGGGGGTCAGGATTCATGAGTTCAGACAAATCAGCAGAAAAATATTTAAACTTAAAAACAAAAGCAAAGGAAAAGATGGAATCCTTAAATGAAAAAACGGTAGTAATGGTGGGAGCGGCTACCTGTGGAAAGGCTGCCGGTGTTATAGATACCAGGGAAGCTTTAAAGGATGAAATAGAAAAAAAAGGCATTGATGCTCAGGTAGTAGAAGTAGGCTGCATGGGATTTTGCTATGCTGAGCCTATTGTAGTAATATCAAAGCCTGGCTTTCCTTCCCTTTGTTATGGAAGTGTTGATGAAGGATTGGCAGTGCGCCTGGTTGAAGATTACCTGGTTAATGACGACCCTTGTTTTGAATATGCCCTGGTAGCTTTGGAGCCCAATGATTATTTTCCTGTTTTCACTGACTTCCCACGGGGGGTTTACGAAAAAAAGATAATTCTTGAACAATGCGGTTTTATTGACCCTGAGGATATAGATCATTATCTTGCCGAGGATGGCTATGAAGCTCTGGCGAAAACTTTTGAAATACAACCTGAAGAAGTTATAGAGTCTATTAAGGAATCTAAGCTTAGGGGTCGGGGAGGGGCAGGTTTTCCTGCCGGCATTAAATGGGATGTTTGCAGTAAAGCACAGGATGATCCCAAGTATGTTATTTGTAATGCTGATGAAGGGGATCCCGGTGCTTTTATGGACCGGAGTATTTTGGAGTCCAACCCCCACCAGGTTATTGAAGGTCTTATAATTTCTGCTTATGCTGTAGGAGCTTCCAAAGGTTATATTTATGTCCGATCTGAATATCCCCAGGCTGTTCGGCGGGTAGAGACAGCCCTGGAGCAGGCCCGGGAAAAAGGCTTGTTGGGGGATTCTATACTGGAAACCGATTTTAGTTTTGATATAGAAATATTTGAGGGCTCAGGAGCTTTTGTCTGTGGTGAGGAAACGGCTCTTATTAATTCTATGGAGGGAATAATGGGCGTTCCTGAACACCGTCCCCCCTTCCCTGCTTCCTACGGGTTTCGGGGCAAACCAACACTGATAAATAATGTGAAGACCCTTTCTTATGTTCCCCATATAATAAGAAAAGGCGTTGAGTGGTTTAAAAGTATCGGAACTTCTGACAGTCCCGGGACAGCTGTTTTTGCCCTGGTAGGAAAAGTAGAGTACACCGGTCTGGTAGAGGTTCCCATGGGTACAAGTCTCCGCAATTTGATTTACGATGTAGGAGGTGGGGTTCCTGACGAGAAAGACTTTAAAGCGGTGCAGATAGGGGGACCGTCTGGAGGTTGCTTGCCTGAATCAGCACTGGATATTCCTATAGATTTTGATTCTTTGCATGAAGCCGGGGCTATTATGGGGTCAGGGGGACTGGTTGTTTTAAATGAAGATGACTGTATGGTAGAAATTGCCCGTTATTTTTTAGATTTTACCCAAAAGGAGTCCTGCGGCAAATGTACCTTTTGTCGGCTAGGAACCAAACATATGCTAGACATGTTAGGTGAAATTACCAGGGGAGAAGGAGAATTAAACCACCTTGATACCCTCAGGGAGTTAGGTGAAGATATTAAAAAAGGTTCTTTATGCGGTCTGGGCAAGACAGCTCCAAATCCGGTTTTAACTACCCTTCGTTATTTTAAGGATGAGTATGAGGCTCATATAAAGGAAAAGCGTTGTCCGGCTCTTATGTGCATGCACTTGCTTGGTTTTTATATTATTCCCGAGCGGTGCAGCAAATTCTGCAGTGCCTGTGTAGGGAGTTGTCCCACTGAAGCTATCTACACCAGGGATGACCAACTTAAGGCTATAGACCAGGAGAAGTGTGTTAAGTGCAACAGCTGTTTGTTTGCCTGTCCTCCTGAGTTTTACGCTGTAGAAAAATTATCTCCAGCTGAGCTGGTTGAAGAGAGGGAGAGGGAGCAAGGATGAGTGATAAAGTAACTATAACTATAGATGACTGTAAAATAACGGCACCTGAAGGGGAGAAGCTTTTATGGGTTGCCCTGGATAACAATATTTATATACCAAATTTATGTGCCCTGAAAGAAAAAGGCAGGCCTTCTGCCAGTTGTCGGCTTTGTTTTGTTGAGGTAAAAGGAATTTCTGATCCTGTTACTGCTTGTACTCTGCCGGTTACCGAAGGCCTGGTGGTTAAAACCAGAAGTCCTGAGGTTGACCGTCTGGTAAAAACCGCTTTTGAGCTTTTAATTACAGATCACCGTTTAGGTTGTAAAAAGTGCCCGGCCAATAATTCCTGTGAATTACAAAAAATTGCCAAAGAAAGAGGCCTTAAATATAAATCAAAACGGTTTAAACCCTTTGAAAAAGATGAGCCCATTGATGAAAGTATGGAACAATTCATTTTTGACCGTAGCAGGTGTGTTCTCTGTGGCCGTTGTGTATGGGTGGATCATCACGTTGCCGAGGTTGGGGCTATTGGGTTTTCTTTACGGGGCATAAAACGAAAGGTCACAACCTTTGGAGACTATGACCTGGCTGATTCTCCCTGTACCGAGTGCGGTGAGTGTGTAAAGGTTTGCCCTGTGGGCGCTCTTAGTTTTAATGAATAAGGAAGAGTTCATTGCGACGTTTAAATATATGTAGTATAATAAATCAACATATAATGTGAGATTTGCCTTGGATTAAGGGGGGACTACGCTTTGGCTACTTTAGAAATATACGATACTACGCTGAGGGATGGGGCTCAGAGGGAAGGCATCTCTTTTTCTGCTTCAGATAAGATAAAGATAACGAAAAAGCTTGATGAACTGGGCATATCTTATGTGGAGGGCGGTTGGCCTGGTTCCAACCCTAAAGATATAGAATATTTTGAAAGGATTAAAAAAATACCCTTAAAAAATACAAAGGTAACAGCCTTCGGAAGCACCAGAAGACCAGATGTAGACGTTACTTTTGACCCAAATGTTCAGTCTCTTTTAGCTGCGGGAACCGAAGCGATAACTATATTTGGTAAAAGTTGGGACTTTCAGGTAACTAACATATTGGGCACAACCTTAAATGAAAACTTGAATATGATATGGGATACTGTTAGCTATTTAAAAGGTAAGAACATTGAAGTGATATATGATGCTGAACATTTTTTTGATGGATACAAGCAGAATCCAGATTATGCCCTGGCTACCCTGGAATCTGCGCAGCGGGCTGGAGCAGACAAGATTGTCCTCTGTGATACAAACGGTGGAATTATGCCCCTGGAGCTTATGGATATAATCTCTGAAGTAAAGAAAAGGATACAGGTTCCCTTGGGGATTCATGCCCACAATGATTCCGGCCTGGCAGCGGCTATTTCCATTATAGCTGCCCAAATGGGTTTACTTCATATACAGGGTACTATTAATGGTTATGGTGAAAGATGCGGTAATGCCAATCTTTGCACTATTATACCTAATTTAAAGTTAAAATTAAATATGGACTGTATTGGTGAGGAGGAATTGAAAAACCTTACCAAAGTTTCCCGTTATGTATCGGAATTAGCCAATTTAAGCCACCAGGAATCACAACCCTTTGTAGGAAGTAATGCTTTCGCCCATAAAGCGGGGGTTCATGTCAGTGCTGTTAGTAAATCCAGCAAGGCGTACGAACATATAGATCCGGCTAAAGTAGGCAATAAAAGACAAATATTAATTTCCGAACTATCCGGCAAGAGCAGTGTACTTCATAAGGCTAAAGAAAACAATATAGAACTGCTTAAGGATTACCAAACGAAAGAAGTTTTAGATTTAATAAAAAACCTGGAATCCCAGGGATATCAGTTTGAGGGGGCAGAAGGATCTTTTGAACTCCTGATCTGGAAAGCTTTAAATTCTTACCGCAACTTGTTTGAATTAGAAGGATTCCGGGTTATTGTAGAGAAACATAAAGATAGTCCTTTAGTTTCTGAAGCTACTATCAAAGTTAACGTAGATAATCATATGGTTCATACAGCATCTGAAGGTAATGGCCCTGTAAATGCCCTGGACAATGCTCTCCGCAAAGCCCTGGAGGAAGTTTATCCTCAGATAAACAATATTAAACTGGAGGATTATAAGGTGAGGGTCCTGGACGGACAGGATGGCACAGGCGCCAAGGTAAGGGTTCTCATTGAATCCAGCGGCGACGAAAAGAAGAAATGGGGTACAGTGGGTGTATCTTCAAACATTATAGAAGCCAGCTGGTTAGCGCTGGTTGATAGTATTGAATATGGATTGCTTTGCAAAGAAATTAATGCCCAGAAAGCACTTATCAAAAATAATAGTTAACCTTAATGCAAAGGTGATTAAACATGGCTGTTTTAAAGCGTTTGTTAAAAATGCTTTTTCCTTACTGGATATGGGTAGTTGGTTCTTTTGCTGCTGCTCTATTGGTAATGGCTTTCAACCTGGCTATTCCACAGTTAATACGAATAGTGATTGACCAGGTTATTATGGATGAGCAGTTCAGATTATTAAGTTTAATAGCTTTCGGGATAGTTATTATCACTATTCTGAAAGCCATTTTTACTTTTTTGCAGAGGTATTTAATTGAGTTTGCGGCACAAAAAATTATTTATGATCTTCGCAACAAGCTCTACAAGCACCTACAACACCTTTCATTCAGCTATTACAGCAAGATGCCCACTGGACAGCTAATGTCAAGGGTTACCAGTGATGTGGAAACCCTTCGTCGGTTTTTAGATTTTGGCATTATACATTTTCTTCAGGGTATCATCACAGTAACCGGTATACTGACCGTAATGTTTTACATGAATACGCAGTTAGCCCTTGTTTCATTAGCAATTCTTCCCTTTTTAAGTTTTTCAATTTACCAGTTTGGGAAAAAAGTAAAGCCTGCCTTTACAGATATCCAAAGGCAGTTAGCTGCCCTGACATCAGTTTTGCAGGAAAACATATCAGGGATCAGGCTTGTACAGGCTTATACTCAAGAAAAAACAGAAAAAAAGAAATTTCTAACACAGAGCAAAAACTTGTTTGATAGCAATATATTTGCTGTGAAATTATGGTCATTTTATCTGCCTTATATGAATTTTGTATCAGGTTTAGGCACGGTTCTTATTTTCTGGTTTGGAGGAAGGGCTGTTATTCTTGGTCAATTGCAGCTGGGTGAGTTAGTAGCCTTTAACAGTTACCTGCTCCTTTTAATTATGCCCCTTAGGATGCTGGGTTGGGTAGTTAGCCTGATGCAGCGTTCAGTGAGCGCTGGGGAAAGAATATTTGAAATTCTTGATTCTGAGTCTGAGGTTAAGAACTATCCTGGAGCCAAGGACTTGAAAGAAGTCGAAGGTCGGGTTAGATTTAATAACGTTAATTTTAGTTATGACGGGAAAAAAGACGTTTTAAAAAGTGTCAGCTTTGAGACAGAGCCGGATCAGCTAACTGCTATCGTAGGTCCTACCGGTTCCGGGAAAAGTACCCTGGTGGAGTTAATCCCCCGTTTCTATGATCCTACCCAAGGAAGTATTTTGCTTGATGGTATGGATTTGAAAAGTTATACCCTGGAAAGTTTAAGACAAAACATCGGTATGGTTTTTCAGGAAACCTTTTTATTCTCTGATTCACTGGCTGAAAATATCGCCTATGGCAGACCGGGAGCTTCAATGGAGGAAGTAGAGGAAGCAGCTAAAGGAGCTCAAATACATGATTTTATAGTATCTCTTCCCAATGGGTATCATACAATTATAGGGGAAAGGGGATTGGGTTTGTCCGGGGGGCAGAAACAACGCATCGCTATTGCCCGGGCTCTTTTAGTGGATCCTAAAATTCTTATCCTGGATGATTTCACTGCCAATGTGGATACAAAAACGGAATTTTTAATTAGAAGGGCTTTGAAAAATTTAATGAAAGATAAAACTATTTTTTTAATAGCCCAGAGATTATCTAGTCTAAAGAATGCTGACCAAATTCTCGTTATGGATAACGGGGAAATTGTGGAAAGGGGAACCCATAAAGAGCTCCTTTTAGCCAGGGGGCTTTATGCAGAAATCTATAAAATGCAGTACTGTGGGATAGAACCTTCCGCATCATAATCATAGTTTCCGTAAATAGTTAGAAGGGATATTGTAATGGATCTACACATCTCAGAGGCGAGATATCAAAATAAACCGGAAAAAGCTGATTACAGCTTACTTAAGCGTTTACTTAAATATGTTTGGCCCTATAAGTGGCAGGTGTTGGCCGCTTTTTTTATGATGCTTTTGGCTACAGCAGCTACCCTTGCGGGTCCTTATATTATTAAGGTTGCCATAGATACAGCTATCCTGGAATCTGACTTAGAACAGCTAAATTTATTAGCTTTTCTTTTTGTTATCACTTTTATATTTAACTGGGCAGGTTCTTATGGACAGAACTATATAATGTCTTGGGTCGGACATAAGGTAATCTATGATATGAGAAAGTCTGTTTTCAATCATCTGCAGAGATTGAGCTTTAAATATTATGACCGCCGCTCTACAGGAGAAATTATGTCTCGGGTTACCAACGATGTAGAGGCACTGAACGAATTTATATCTTGGGGTATAGTTCATATTGCTGGAGATTTTGTAATTATAGTGAGTATTGTTGTTGTAATGCTTTCTCAACATCTAATGTTGGCCCTGTTATGCTTTGTTACCTTTCCTTTTTTTATTCTGGTTTCTACGCTCTTTAGAAATAGAGTAATTCAGGCCTACCGCCAGGTTCGGGAAAAAATTGCTGGTGTTAATTCCCATTTACAGGAAAACATCAGCGGTTTTAAAGTGGTTCAGGGTTTTGTCCGGGAGCGAAAAAATATCCAGGAGTTTTCTTCAGTAAATTACCAAAATCTAGAGGCTAACATGCAGGCAGCCAAATTATTTGCTATTTATCTTCCTATAATTGAAGTAGTGGCAGCTGTAGGGACTGCTCTCTTAGTTTGGTATGGGGGCGGTGAGGTAATAAGGGGAGCTATCCAGATAGGGACCCTTTATTTATTTCTTGACTATTTGTCGCGGTTTTATGCCCCTTTAAGGGACCTGAGTCAGATTTACAACAATCTACAGTCAGCTCTGGCAGCAGGAGAAAGATATTTTGAAATCATGGATACTCAACCGGAAATAAAAGAGGGCCCTCAGGCGTATAAGCTCCCTGAAGTTAAAGGAAAAATTGAGTTTGACCGGGTATCATTTGCTTATGAAACTGATGAAATTGTCTTGAAAGATGTAAGCTTTACTGTTGAGCCGGGGGAAAATGTAGCCCTGGTAGGTCCAACAGGGGCAGGGAAAACAACGGTAATAAATCTTTTGTGCCGCTTTTATGAGCCTCAAAAGGGAAAAATTACCATAGACAATAATGATTTAAATAAAGTAAGCATTAAATCCCTAAGGGATCAAATAGGTCTGGCTTTACAGGATACTTTTCTATTTTCCGGAACTATCAGAGATAATATTTCCTACGGGAGGCCTGAAGTATCAGATAAAGAGGTGGAGGAAGCAGCTCGTTCTGTATATATTCATGATTTCATTTCTTCTTTGCCCCAGGGTTACGATACGGAAGTGAGGGAAAGGGGAGCCAACTTTTCTATGGGGCAGCGGCAACTGATAAGTTTTGCCCGGGTTCTTTTAATAAATCCCAGAATAATTATTTTGGATGAAGCTACTTCCAGCGTTGATAATCAAACGGAGGCAAGTATACAGAAGGCTTTGCATAGGTTAACAGCCGGGCGCACATCTTTTATCATTGCTCACCGTCTTTCTACAATCAGAAATGCGGACAAGATTTTGGTGATTGACCGGGGTAGAGTTGTTCAAGAGGGTGCTCATAATGATCTGGCATCTTCTGAAGGCACATATCGGGATTTATTGCGCATTCAAATAGAATAGAAAGTATACCAGAGATTCTTTTTGGAGAGAAATAAACTAAATGGCAGGTTATTAATTTTTATTATAGAATTATTAAATATTGTAAACAACAAAATTTTCCTTTACAGGTAGGAAGGAGTATACAGGTGGAAGTTAAACAATTCTTACAAAAAATTTCTACATCCTCTGGTGTTTCTGGCGCGGAAGACGAGGTTGCTGAAATTATCTCGTCAGAGTTTGCCAAGTATTCCCATAAGGTGTGTAGGGATTCTCTTGGCAATGTACTGGCCTTGAAAAAAGGATATGAACAGGCAGAAAAACCGCTAAAGGTAATGATAGCGGCCCACATGGATGAAATAGGATTAATGGTTTCAAAAATTGAAGAGGGAGGGTTTTTGCGAGTTTCTCCGATAGGAGGAATCGATCCCCGTTCTCTTTTAAATCAAGAAGTAACAGTACATGGACGGCGGGATTTTTCCGGGGTTATAGGAGCCAAGTCTCCACATATTCTTGAACCTGAAGAAATAGAAAAAGGTATTAAAATTGACAAGTTATATATTGACCTGGGCTTTAACGAAGATAAGGTAAAAGAAAATGTTGCTGTAGGAGATATGATTACCATAAAAAGAGAATTTATAAATCTGGCTAATGATTGGGTTGCAGGAAAAGCCCTGGATGATAGGGCCGGAGTGGCAGTTGTTTTAAAGTTTATGCAGGAATTGCAAAAAATTAAACATCTAGCGGATGTATATGCAGTAGCTACTGTACAGGAAGAGGTAGGGGTTCGAGGGGCATTAGTTTCTGCTTTTGGAGTGGCACCTCAAATCGGTATAGCTGTAGATGTTACCCACGGGGATATGCCCGGCGTTGCCGCATATAAAACTTCTGAAATAGGGAAAGGCACTGTTATTACCACGGGACCCAATTTTCATCCTTTAATCTATAAAAAGCTGGGGGAGATAGCTGAAGAATACGGTATTCCTTGTCAGAAAGATACCGCCTCTGGACCTACAGGTACCGATGCCCGGGCGTTACAGATTTCCCGGGAAGGTATAGCTACCGGTCTGGTTTCTATTCCTTTAAGATATATGCACACTTCAGTGGAAACTTTATCATTCAGTGATATAAAGTCTTCTGCCAGGCTTTTGGCTCATTTTGTGGCCTCTTTACAAGGTGATTTTGTAGAGGAGTTGATAATATGTTATTAAGGGAGTTATCAGAAGCATTTGGTGTTTCTGGAGGAGAAGGGGAAGTAAGAAGGATAATCAGGCAGGCGGTTGAACCCCTGGTAGATGAAGTAAGTACCGATGTTTTGGGCAACCTGATTGTCTTTAAAAAGGGATCCAAATCAGGGCCCAGGATTATGCTTACGGCTCATATGGATGAAGTAGGGTTGATAGTAGCCGGATTTGAAAATAACGGACTTATCAGGTTTTCCAAGGTAGGAGGAATAGATGACCGTGTTCTTGTCTCAAAGGTTGTTCAGATAGGCGATAAAAAAGTTCCCGGTGTTATTGGGGCTAAGGCTATACACTTACAAAGACCGGAAGAAAGAAAAAAGTCCTTAAAAGTTGAGGAGCTTTATATAGATATTGGAGCTAAAAGTAAAGAGGAAGCAGAAAAACTGGTAAAACTAGGGGATTATATAGCATTTTACACCAAATATGAAGAAATAGAAGGCGGTTTGGCCAAAGGTAAAGCTTTTGATAATAGAGTAGGCTGTGCCCTGGTAATTGAGGCCTTAAAGAAAGAATACCCTTATCCTTTATACGGTGTTTTCACCGTGCAGGAGGAAGTAGGCATGAGGGGTGCAGGAGTAGCTGCTTATAAAATTAAGCCTGATCTGGCAATTGTTTTGGAAGGGACTACAGCAGCAGATGTTATAGAACTGAAAGAAGAGGGTTATGTCACCACTTTAGGGAAAGGCCCGGCGTTTACTGTAATGGATGCTTCAGTTATAGCCGATTTAAAAATTGTAAACTTTCTTATCAAAATGGCAGAAGAAAACCAGATGCCTTATCAGTTTCGCCGATTCACCGGAGGGGGAACTGATGCCGGAAGGATTTCTTTAACCAGGGAAGGGGTAAGGGCTGCAGTAGTTTCTGTTCCCTGCAGGTATATACACAATCCAGCCAATATTTTAAACCTGGAAGATGTGAAAAATACATTAAAATTAATAGAATTGTTTCTGGTTGATCTACCGGAAGGAGGATTATCTTAATGAAAGAACTAATTAAAGAACTTACGGAAGCTTATGGACCCTCCGGTCGGGAGGACTCGGTGAGAGATACCCTTAAGTGTATGGTAGAACCTTATGCTGACGAAATAGATGTTGATAAAATGGGCAATTTAATCGTTAGGAAAGAAGGGCCGGGGAAAAAAATAATGGTGGCCGCCCATATGGATGAGTTGGGATTAATGGTTACCTTTATAGACGAAAATGGATTTTTAAGGTTTTCTAATATAGGTGGGATATCTCCCTATATTCTTTTGGGGGAAAGGGTAGTCTTCCATAATGGCGTGAAAGGCACCATAGGTTGTGAAAAATTGGATAATATTAAGGATTTGAAGCTCTCTAAAATGTACATAGATATAGGATTTTCAGATAAGAAAGAAGCAGAAGGAAAAGTAAAAATTGGTGATGTTGCTGTGTATCAGAGGTCTTTTTCTGATCTAGGAGGACGTATTCTGGCTAAAGCTTTGGACGATCGGGTTGGGTGCGCTGTTCTGGTTCAAACATTAAAGGAACTGGAAAAACCCGCAAACGATATATACTTTGTTTTTACTGTACAGGAGGAGGTTGGAGTCAGGGGGGCCCGAACTTCGGCCTATAAGATTAACCCAGACCTGGGGCTGGCTGTAGACGTAACCCGGACCGGGGATACTCCTGAATCAGAGACAATGGCTGTTTCTTTAGGCAAAGGTCCTACAGTAAAAGTAAAAGATACTTTAATTATTACGCACCCTAAGGTCAAAAAATTAATGGTAGATACGGCAGAAAAGAATAATATTTCATACCAGCTGGAAGTTTTGGAGAGGGGAGGAACGGATTCCGGTGCTATTCATCTTACCCGAGAAGGCGTTCCTTCAGGAGTTATGTCCATACCCTGTCGATATATTCATACACCATCGGAAATGGTAGATTTTGGGGATGTGCAGGAGGGGGTAAAGCTTTTAAAAAATATTTTGCATAAAAAAGTAACTTAAACAATATTTTTTACACTTTTTTCTTGAATTTTCACTTAAAGCGACTTATAATTTAAGTAGCATATAAAAAGAATAATTTAGGTAGTAACTGCCTGGAGCCAAATTTTGGACCGGGACAGAAGGAGATTATTTTTTTGAGGTGTATCTATGCCTTCTTGACTTGGTCAGGAAGGCATTTGTTATTTTACAGGAAAAATTTGCTATTTTTAAAAAAGGATGGATCAAATGAACAGTATAGCTATTGTTGGAGCTGGTAATGTAGGGATAACTATAGGAGCTTCTTTAAAAGAAAAGGGTTATAATGTTGCAGGAATAATCAGCCGTACCAGGGAATCTACAAGCAGAGGAGCGGAAATAATAGGAACAAAGGGTTACACAGAAATTTTTCCTCTTTTAAATCAAGCAAATATTATTTTTATTACGACTCCAGATCTGGTAATTGCACAAGTATGCAAAACAATAGCCGAATCCGGGGGTTTTAAAAAAGGAGATTTGGTGATTCATACCAGCGGCTCCCACAGTTCTGAAATATTAAGTTTTGCAAGGGATAAAGGAGCCTATACTTTATCTGTTCACCCTCTCCAGACTATTCCTGGCCCAGAAGCAGGAATAAGAAATTTACCCGGGTCCTACTTTGCAGTGGAGGGAGATGAAAGGGGGCTGCCCTTTGCAAGGAAAATGATTGCAGATTTACAGGGCCATCTGGTGGAAATACCAACAGAATTGAAGCCCCTATACCATGCATCAGCCTGCGTAGTATCCAACTATTTTGTAGCCATTGTCCGACTGGGACTGGCCATGATGGAGGATATCGGGGTGGACAAAGATAAGGCTCTGGCAGCTTTACTGCCTCTTATTCAAGGAACAATGAAAAACATAGAAAAGGTAGGTGTTCCGGAAGGGCTTACCGGTCCTATCGCTAGGGGAGATTACTCTACTATAAGGGACCACCTTAAAGTCATGGAAAGAGAGATGCCGGAAATAGTGCCTGTTTATGGTGAATTGGGGAAATATACAGTTAAAGTAGCTTTAGAAAAGGGAACTATTAACCGAGAGCAATCCCAACAGCTAATAAAAGTTTTGGAGGTAAATAAAAATGGCTAAAAGAATTACTACTTTTGATTTAAGGCAAAAAAAACAGAAGGGCGAAAAGAGCACTATGCTTACTGCTTATGATTATTCCCAGGCAAAAACAGTTGATGAAGCTGGAATAGACATGATTCTTGTTGGGGATTCCCTGGGTATGGTGGTGTTAGGTTACAAAGATACCCTGTCTGTAACCCTGGAGGAAATGATCCATCATGGTAAAGCCGTAGTAAGAGGATCCCAAAGTTCTATGGTAGTTATGGATATGCCTTTTATGTCTTATCAGGTTAACCGGGATGAAGCTTTAAAGAACGCTGGACGTCTTATTCAAGAAACAGGAGCTCAGGCAGTTAAGTTGGAAGGCGGAACGGAAATAATAGAAGCGGTTAAAGGTATTGTAGATGCTGGTATTCCGGTTATGGGACACCTGGGTTTAACACCTCAATCTGTGGGTCAGCTGGGGGGATATAAAGTCCAGGGTAAGGATAAAGAGGTAGCAAAGAAAATGGTTAAGGATGTCAAAGCATTAGAAGAAGCAGGGGCATTTGCTGTAGTTTTGGAGTGTGTTCCCTGGCAGTTAGCCGGTTTTATAGCTTCTACAGTTTCCATCCCTGTTATAGGAATTGGAGCAGGCAAGGAGTGTGACGGTCAGGTTCTGGTATTCCACGACGTAATGGGCTTATTTGATGAATTCAGGCCGAAATTTGTTAAACAGTATCTAAACTTGAGAGAGAACATGATAGAGGGTATTAAAGATTATGTAAAAGAAGTTAAAGAAGGTCAGTTTCCCGGTAAGGAGCATATCTTCGACCTGGGGGAAGAAGATATAAAGCAATTACTGGAATAAGGGGAGATATTAGTGCAGGTCATCAGGTCTATTACGGAGCTTAAAGAGAAAATCAGACAGGTGAAGCAATGGGGTCAAACTATAGGGCTTGTTCCTACTATGGGTTATCTTCATGAGGGGCATCTTTCCCTGGTTAAAGGTGCAAGGGATGACTGTGACTTTGTTGTGGTGAGTATATATGTGAATCCAATTCAGTTTGGTGTGGGGGAAGACTTTGAAGAATATCCCAGGGATTTAACCAGGGATGCCCGCTTATGTGAAGAAGAAAACGTCGATATTATTTTTTCTCCTTCAGATAGCGACATGTACCCTAAAGGATATGCTACTTTTGTAGATGTTGAAATATTAACGGAGGGTCTTTGCGGTAGAAATCGGCCGGGACATTTCCGGGGAGTTACTACAGTGGTAACAAAATTATTCAACCTGGTAGAGCCGGACAAAGCATATTTTGGGCAGAAGGATGCCCAGCAGGCGCTGGTACTTAGGAAAATGTCGGAAGATCTCAATATGAATCTTGAACTGGTAATTATGCCTACTGTAAGGGAGCCTGATGGATTAGCCATGAGTACCAGGAATCATTATCTTTCTGAAAAGGAAAGGGAGGCTGGGCTGGCCTTATATAGAAGCTTAACCAGGGCGGAAGAACTTATAGAACAGGGATTACGAAAAAGCCAAGAAGTAATTTCAGCCGTGGAACAGCTTATTAATCAGGAACCCCTGGTAGAAATAGAATATGTAGAAATAGTAGATACAAAAGAAATGGAGAGGTTAGAAGAGTTACGGGGAGAAATATTGATTGCCCTGGCTGTTAAAATAGGGAAAACTCGTCTTATAGATAATGTTATAGTGGAGGTGTAATGATGTTTCGTCACATGTTTAAGTCAAAAATTCACCGTGCTACAGTTACCGATGCAGATTTAAATTATAACGGCAGTATTACTATAGATAAAAAATTACTAGAAGAGGCTGATATACTGCCTTATGAACAGGTTCATGTAGTTAATATTAATAATGGCGCCAGGTTTGAAACTTATGTTATAGAAGGGGAAGCCGGTTCCGGTGACATTTGCCTAAATGGTGCTGCGGCCCGTCTGGCTCATCCCGGGGACCTGGTTATAATTATTACTTATTCCTTGGTAGGAGAAGAACAATTAAAAGGTTTTGAAGTAAAAACTATATTGGTCAATGAGAAAAATCAAATTGTTAAGGTAAACAAAGAAAAAGTATAGTTATTGTGGCATTGCTTTTATCTTTTTTTTTAACTGGCTTTAGGGTCAGTTTTTTTATGAGAAATATCCAGAACTTTTGTTATAATTTAAAAAAAAATATTTTTATGCTATACTTGTAATGGTTTATTTATTGACACGAGAGAAATATTTTGCACAAGGGGTGTTGGCTTTGGTAGAAGAAATAAATAATTGTTCTCTGGAAGAAAGGCGTGAATTGGCTTTGGAAAGGGCCAGGGAGTTGAAGAGTTATATTAATGACTATATGGAAGCTCAGGGTAAAATTGAAGCCGGCTTAAACCTGGAAGATACTTTTAAAGAAAATAAGAAAAGAATAAAATATATATTGAATGCTACAGAGGAAGACTGGCAGAGTTGGCAGTGGCAGATTGAAAACAGGATATATAATGTAGAAACCCTGGCAAAAATAATAAATATAAGTGAAGAAGCAAAAAATGCTATTAAAATGATAGAAGGCAGGTATCGATGGGCTGTTTCCCCTTACTATCTAAGCTTAGCAGATAATGATAACCCTGGATGTCCTATACGTAAACAATCGATACCGTCACTTTTAGAATATACAAATAACTTGGGACAGGATGATCCTATGGCGGAAGAATTTACGTCTCCTGCTCCGGCTATTACCAGGAGATATCCGGATCGTCTTATCATAAACGTTACTAACCAGTGTGCCATGTACTGCAGGCACTGCCAGAGAAGAAGAAATATTGGCGAATTAGACACTCCAGCCCCAAGGGAAAAAATTGAAGAAGCATTAAAATATATTAGAGAAAATGAAGAATTGAGAGACATTCTGCTAACCGGTGGAGATGCTTTTATGCTTTCTAATGAAGAAATAGACTGGCTGTTAACCCAGCTTGACGAGATACCTCATGTTGAAATCAAACGTTTGGGAACCCGAACACCTGTGACGCTGCCCATGAGGGTAGATGATGAGCTCTGCACCATACTGGAAAAGCATGCTCCTGTTTACGTAAACGTTCACTTTAATCACCCTAAAGAAGTGACTGAGGCCTCCCGTAAGGCATGTTTTAAGCTAGCTAAAGCTGGGGTGCCCCTGGGAAATCAGGCAGTTCTCTTGAGAGATATTAATAATGATTCACATGTAATGAAAAAATTAAATCATGAATTGCTTAAAATCCTGGTCAAGCCTTATTATATTTTCCATGCCAAGGGCGTTAGGGGAACAGCTCACTTCAGGACCCCTGTAGAGGATGGTATAAAAATAATGAATAGCTTAAGAGGGCATACTTCAGGCTTAGCGATACCGACCTTTATAGTAAATGCACCCGAGGGATTTGGGAAAATTCCTATGCTTTCCGAATATATTATATCCTTGTCTTCCGACAAGATAACTATTCGTAACTGGGAGAATAAAGACTTCGAATATTTCAACCCACATGATTAAAAAATAATTTTATAATTTCTTTACCATTAATATTTGGGTAGACGCTTTCATAAAAATGATGTCTACCCAAATATTTTTTTCTTTTCATGTAATGAGTAATATTTTGCAAATTAAGAAGGAATAATTTACAAACTGTCGAATGTAAAGCAGGAAACATTCTTAATTTATGAGGTGTCATAATTGACTTATAAAAAATACTGGGTAGGGTTAAGTTCAATATCCTGTCTTGGGCCAAAAAGAATATTAAATATAATAAATCATTTTGGTACAGCGCAAAAAGCCTGGCATGCATCCCGGGAGCAGTTTGTCGAAGTTGAAGGAATAAGCCAAAAGATCGCTTCTCAAATTGAAAAAGAAAGAAAAAACATAGATTTATCCATCAAGTTAAAACAGCTACAGGATAACGATATAAAAGTTATAACTTATGAAGATGAAAATTACCCCCAGGTTTTAAAGTATATACATTATCCCCCGGCTTTATTATATGTAAAGGGGGAATTTAATTTCCAGGATCAAAAGGTTGTAGGTATAGTTGGAACCAGGAAATATACATCTTATGGGAAAAGAGTAGCGACTAAAATAGCAGGGTCTTTAACCCGTTTTGGTTTTACTATAGTAAGTGGTCTGGCCCGGGGCATTGATACTTTTGCTCATCGTTCAACCCTGGATTCAGGAGGCAGGACAGTTGCTGTATTAGGATGTGGAATTGATGTGATTTATCCCCGTCAAAACATTAATTTGGCCAGAGAAATTGTCAAGGAGGGAGCATTGATTTCGGAGTTTCCGCCGGGGACTCCACCGGCTGCTGGAAATTTTCCCAGGAGAAACCGCATTATCAGTGGATTGGCGTATGGCCTGGTAGTAGTAGAAGCTGCAGAAAAGAGTGGAGCTCTAATTACTGCAGATTATGCCTTAGAACAGGGAAAAGATGTTTTTGCTGTGCCGGGTAATATAGATAGTCCCTATAGCAGAGGATGTAATAAACTGATAAAAGAGGGAGCAGTTATGGTAGGAACCCCTCTAGACATTGTTCAAGAAATGGGTTATGATTTCACAGACGAATCAGGATTGCAGTACAATTTTGCAGATTATACCGATGAGGAGAAAAGATTATTGGCTGTTCTTGATCCACAGCCGATGCATATAGATGAGATTCTAAAGAGAAACAAGCTTTCTTCTCAAAAACTAAATTCCCTACTAACAAGTTTAGAGTTAAAGGGAGCGGTCAGGCAGTTAATAGGAAAATATTTTCAAAAAGCTTAAAAAAATGTATTAACTATATGCAAAAAGTATAGTATATATATAATTTATCAGGTTTAAACTTATCGGAGGTGCATAAATGTATCTAGTCATAGTTGAATCACCTGCCAAAGCGCGAACTATAAAAAAATTCTTAGGAAAAAATTATAAAGTTGAAGCTTCCATGGGCCACGTAATAGATTTGCCCAAAAGCCAAATTGGGATTGATACTGAAAAAAAATATAAACCAAAGTATATTACTATTAGGGGAAAGGGAGAAATTTTAAAAAAACTAAAAACGGCCAGGAAAAAAGCTAAGAAGGTCTTCTTCGCAGCAGACCCTGACAGGGAAGGAGAGGCTATTAGCTGGCATTTAATGAAAGCTTTGGAGGTAAACGAAGATGAACCCTGCCGGGTAGAGTTCCATGAAATTACCAAAAATACAGTTAAAGATGCTTTTAAAAAGCCAAGAAAGATTGATAAAAACCGGGTAGAAGCCCAGCAGGCCAGACGCATATTGGACCGTTTAGTAGGTTATAAAATTAGTCCTTTGTTATGGAAAAAGGTAAAGAAAGGACTTAGCGCCGGCAGAGTACAGTCGGTGGCTATACGTTTGATTTGTGATCGGGAAGAAGAAATTAGGTCTTTTGTTCCTGAAGAGTACTGGTCCTTGACAGCCCAGCTAACCCCTGGGGGAAAGGCGGATTCCTTTTTGGCCCAGTTCAGGGGAATGGATAAAAGCAAAATAAAACTCACTGATGAAAACATGGTAAATGACATCATAGGAGAATTAACCCAGGCAAAGTATGTAATAAACAGTATTAAAAAGAGGGAACGGAAAAGAAACCCGGCACCTCCTTTTACAACCAGCAGCTTGCAGCAGGATTCTTCCAGCAGGTTAGGGTTTACTGTTCGCAAAACAATGTCTATAGCTCAGCAGCTTTACGAAGGTATAAACATAAAAAAAGAAGGTACTGTTGGTCTTATAACTTATATAAGAACTGATTCTACTAAAATATCCGACACAGCCCGGGAAGAGGCGAAGAATTATATATTAAAAAAATACGGTGAAGATTATTACCCTGCCAAGCCCAGAGTGTACAAAGTTAAAAAAGGGGCCCAGGAAGCTCATGAAGCCATTCGTCCTACTTCAACTTTCAGAAATCCAGATGATATAAAAGGACATCTTACCAAAGACCAGTATCGCTTATATAAATTGATCTGGGAAAGGTTTCTCGCCAGCCAGATGAGTCATGCTGTATTTAACATGGTTACGGTAGATATAAAAGCTTACAATTATTTATTTAGAACTACAGGTTCCACTGTCAAGTTTCCTGGATTTTTAGTTATTTATGATAATTTAGGTATAGATGAAAGGGAAGAAGACAGGGTTTTACCGGAATTAGAAGAAGGCCAGGAACTAAATTTAATTAAACTGAAACCCCAACAGCATTTTACGCAACCTCCTCCCCGGTACACCGAAGCTTCCCTGGTTAAGACCCTTGAAGAGAAAGGTGTTGGGCGTCCATCCACTTATGCTCCTACAATAGATACTATACAGGCCCGGGGATATGTCTTAAAAGAAAAGAAAAATCTTGTTCCTACGGAACTGGGACAAATAGTCGTAGATCTAATGAAGGAATTTTTTCCTGATATCATAAATGTAGAATTCACAGCCTCCCTGGAGGATAAATTGGATTTAGTTGAAGAAGGAAATGTCCGTTGGATTGAAGTGATAGACAATTTCTACATTCCTTTTCAAAAAACCATACAATACGCAGAAAAGGAAATGGAGGAAATAGAAATACAGGACGAGGTAAGTGATGAGGTGTGTGAAAAATGTGGCAGACAAATGGTGTATAAGCACGGACGATATGGTAAATTTTTAGCCTGCCCTGGTTTTCCTGAATGCAGAAATACAAAGCCAATTTTAAAGGAAACAGGGGTAAAATGTCCGGTTTGCGGCGGAGAAGTAGTAGAAAAGAAAACGAAAAAAGGCAGGACGTTTTTCGGCTGCAGCAGTTATCCGGATTGTGAGTTTGTATCCTGGCAACGACCCGTTAATGAAAAGTGCCCATATTGTGATTCAGTACTGGTAGAAAAGAGGAGCAAACAAAAACTTACACTGAGATGCCTGAACAAGGAATGTGACTTTCAAAGGGATGAAAAAAAAAATAAACAAGAAAGTAAATAACGGGAGGAACTAAATATATGAAAGATGAAATTATTATAATTGGTGGAGGGCTCGCCGGAAGTGAGGCAGCCTGGCAGGCTGCCTCCCGGGGCACCAAAGTTATTCTTTATGAGATGCGGCCTGAAAAAATGACTCCGGCTCATCATACAGGCATGTTATCGGAACTGGTGTGCAGTAATTCTTTAAGGTCTATGGATCTGGAAAATGCGGCAGGTCTTTTAAAGGAGGAAATGCGTAGGCTAAACTCTTTAATTATGTCTTCTGCAGATAAAAGCCGTGTTCCTGCTGGCAGTGCCCTTGCCGTAGACAGGGAGCTTTTTGCCCGACAAATTACAGAAACACTGGAAGAGAATCCCCTGGTGGAATTAAGAAGAGAGGAAGCAGAAAAAATTCCTGAAACTGATAAGCCAGTAATAATCGCCACAGGCCCTCTTACTTCTGAGGTGCTGGCTGAAGAAATAAAAGGGATTACAGGAAGTGAGTACCTGTATTTCTTTGATGCTGCTGCTCCTATAGTAACCAGGGAGTCAATAAATATGGAAAAAGTGTTTCGGGCTTCCCGTTACGGTAAGGGTACGGCAGATTACCTCAACTGTCCTATGAATGAAGAGGAATATAATCGTTTTTGGAAGGCTTTAACTGATGCTGAACGACACCAAAAAAAAGAGTTTGAAAAGGAAGTGTATTTTGAAGGTTGTATGCCTGTAGAAGAGATGGCTTCCCGGGGGTATAAAACCCTTCTTTTTGGTCCTTTAAAGCCAGTTGGGTTGGAAGATCCCCGGTCCGGGGAACAGGCTTACGCTATTGCACAATTGAGGCAGGACAATCTTTCTGAAACATTGTATAATATGGTAGGTTTTCAAACCAGCCTGACCTGGCCTGAACAAGAGCGGGTTTTTCGTTTAATCCCTGGTTTAGAGAATGCTGAATTTCTCCGCTTTGGGGTTATGCACCGAAATACTTTTATAAACTCACCAGAAGTATTGAGCCCAACCTTGCAGCTAAAAGACAGGCCTAATTTATTATTTGCCGGTCAATTAACAGGGGTAGAAGGTTATGTGGAATCTACTTCCTCCGGCCTTATAGCAGGCATAAATGCTTCTCTTTTGGTTAAAGGTAAGGATCCCTTAATATTCCCTCCCACTACAGCGCATGGTGCTTTATGTCATTATATAACCACAGCTAGCCCTAAAAATTTCCAGCCTATGAATGTAAATTTTGGACTGCTACCTGCACCGGAAATAAAGGTTAAGGGAAAGGAAAGAAAAGCCTATTATTCAAAAAAAGCCTTAAAGGCTATGGAGGACTATATTAAAGATCAAAATATATTAAATTAAATTTTGATCTTTACAAGCGTGTTAGAAGGGATACAAATATTCTTGCATAAAGGCAGATGATATGGTAAGATTTTAAAAAAAGAGGGTGTTAAAGTGGGAGATATACTTGAAAACTTTATTAGCTTCTTAAAAATAGAAAAAAATGCATCAGAATGGACGCAACGAAAATATTTAGAAGACCTGAAACAATTTTCCATGTTCCTGGAACAGCAAGGAAGTAGTCTTCAAAATATGGACCACTTGGTTATACGACATTTTCTTTCTGCTTTACAGAAAAAGGGTTACGCCCGAACTACTGTTGCCCGAAAACTTTCTGCTATACGTTCTTTAATTCGGTATATAAACCGGGAAAACAGTATGGCTGTAAATGAAAGGTTGTCTTTTTTTACTCCCAAGAGAGGGCAAAGTCTACCCAAATTTTTATATTTAACTGAAATTATTACTCTGATAGAGTCGCCAGATACAAATACTGTCTTAGGCAGCCGGGATAGGGCTATAATGGAAACTCTTTATGCAGCCGGTATAAGAGTAAGTGAGTTGGTAGGGCTCAGCTTGGAGAGTATAGACTTAGATTCCAGATTATTAAAAGTAAAGGGCAAGGGGAATAAAGAAAGATTTGTTTTGATTGGCAAATATGCAGAAAGCTCCCTTCGTTCCTACCTTGAGTTAAGCCGGACTAAACTTTTAGAAAAAAGAAAAGATGGATCATTTGAAAAAGCAATTTTTTTAAATAAGTACGGCTTTCGACTGTCAGACAGGAGTATTAGGAGAATTATAGAAAAATACATAAAGAAAGCTTCTGTAAAAACTAAAGCCAGTCCCCACACCATAAGACATTCATTTGCTACTCACCTTCTAGATGCCGGGGCTGATTTAAGAACTGTACAGGAATTACTTGGGCATGTGAATCTATCTTCTACTCAAATATATACCCATTTGACGAAGGAAAATGTTAAAATTATTTATAACTCTGCACATCCCAGGGCCTAGTAAAGTACGAAATAAAGGGTCTGGAGAAATTAATTATTTAAAGAGGAAAACTATGTTTAAAGGTACAACTATAGTTGCTGTAAAAAAAGGTAATAAGGCAGCAATAGCCGGAGATGGTCAGGTAACTTTTGGCCAAAACATGATTATGAAAAGAAAGGCTGTTAAAATTAGAAAGATATACAGCAATAAAGTTATAGCTGGTTTTGCCGGCTCTGTAGCTGATACTTTTACGCTTTTTGAAAAGTTTGAGGAGCAACTGCATAAATACCAGGGAAACATGAAAAGAGCTGCTGTGGAACTTGCAAAAGAATGGAGAACCGACAAGTATTTGCGTCGGTTAGAGGCCTTGTTAATTGTAGTTAATGTAGAAAGCCTTTTAATTATTTCAGGCACCGGTGAAGTTATCGAGCCAGATGATAATGTGGCTGCCGTTGGTTCAGGTGCAGGTTATGCCCTGGCTGCAGCTAGGGCTATGTTGAAGCACACTAACCTTCAACCTGGGGAAGTAGCCAAGGACTCTCTTTCTATGGCTGCTGATATATGCGTATATACCAACCATGAAATAGCTGTAGAAGATCTATATTTATAAAATTTTTATTCTAAATTTTTGAAATTTTATAAATATTTTAGTATTTTCTGCCATCATTTTTTTGACGTTCCCGTCTTTTATTTTTTAGGAGGAATAAACATATGGAAAATTTAACACCCAGACAAATCGTTCAAGAATTAGATAAATATATAATAGGTCAAGATAAGGCAAAGAAAAGTGTAGCAGTGGCCTTGCGTAATAGGTATCGTAGGAAAAGACTGCCCCTGGAATTACAAGATGAAGTTATTCCGAAAAATATTATTATGATTGGTCCTACCGGAGTAGGTAAAACAGAAATTGCTCGAAGAATGGCCAGGCTAGTTAATGCTCCTTTTGTTAAAGTTGAGGCTACAAAGTTTACTGAAGTTGGATATGTAGGACGAGATGTAGAGACTATGATACGGGATTTAGTAGAAACATCTATAAGAATCATTAAAGCAGAAAAAATGGAAGGGGTAGAAGGCAAAGCAAAAGAAATGGTAGAAAAGCGCATCCTGGATATCTTAGTTCCTACTCCCAGGAAGGAAAGAACATTTCAAAATCCTCTAGGTGCTTTATTCCAGAATATTTCCGGTGAAGAAGAAAACGAAAGCGAGACTGAATCAGAAGAAAAGGAAGAAGAGATTTATATTCATAAAAGAAGGGCACAGTTCCGGGAGGATTTAAAATCTGGAAATTTAGAAGATAAATATATTGAAATTGAAGTAGAAGATATCTCCTCTCCTGTTGTAGAAATTTTTTCAGGGCAAGGGGTAGAGGAAATGGGGATAAACTTTCAAGATATTTTAGGTAACATGATGCCCAAGAAAAAAAAGAAGAGAAAGGTAACTATTAGTCAGGCCCGTAAAATACTGTTACAAGAGGAAGCGCAAAAGCTAATTGATATGGACGAAGCAACAAATGAAGCTTTACAAAGGGCTGAACAATCGGGCATAATATTTTTGGATGAAATAGATAAGGTTTCAGGAAAAGATTCCTCAACCGGTCCCGATGTATCTCGAGAAGGAGTGCAGAGAGATATTCTTCCTATTGTTGAAGGTTCTACCGTTATGACTAAATATGGACCGGTAAAAACAGATTATATACTTTTCATTGCCGCAGGGGCTTTTCATACAGCAAAACCCTCGGACCTGATCCCTGAACTGCAGGGAAGATTTCCTATCAGGGTAGAACTAAACAGCTTGGATAAAGAGCATTTTAAACAAATTTTAGTCCAGCCGGAAAATGCTTTAATCAAGCAGTATGTAGCTTTGCTGTCAACAGAAGGCTTAAGGTTAAATTTTTCTGATGATGCCGTAGATGAAATTGCTGAATTAGCATATATTTTAAACGAGCAAATGGAAAATATTGGGGCTCGCAGGCTGCAAACAATATTGGAAAAACTATTGGAAGAGTTATCTTTTGAAGCTCCCGAATTAGGTGAAAAAGAAATAAATATAAATTCAGATTATGTAAAAGAAACTTTAAAAGACATTGTCAAGGATAAGGATCTCAGTAAGTATATTCTATAAGCGGAAAGGAAGTTGAAATAATGGAGGGCTTACTGGAAAAGACCAGGCAAATTAATAGTATACTACAAAAGTCTGCTGGGCAGCATGTAGACTTTAAAGAAATTGCTGAAGTACTAAGGGATGTAATAAATGCGAATGTCTATATTGCTAGTCGCCAGGGAACTATACTGGGTCATTCCCTTGTAAAAGAGTTTGAATGCGAAATTATGATTAATGAAGTTTTAAATGAAAATACTTTTCCTGAGGGTTATAATGAATCACTAATGAACATTGATGATACAAGGGTAAATTCAAAACAAAAGTCAAATTCATGTGTTTTTTTAGATGAGCAGTGTTTATTTACCAATAAATTAAGTACAATTGTACCTATCGTTGGTGGGGGTAAACGTTTAGGAACTTTACTTTTAGCCAGATTTGCCGAACCTTTTGAATCAGAAGATGTTATTTTGGCAGAAACAGGGGCTACAGTTGTAGGAATGGAAATTTTAAGGGAAAGAGCGGAAAAAGTAGAGGAGGAAGCCAGAAGTAAGGCAATAGTACAATTAGCCGTAGGCACTTTATCTTATTCCGAACTGGAGGCTATAGAACACATTTTCGAGGAGTTAAAGGGTAAAGAGGGACTTCTTGTAGCAAGTAAAATAGCAGATCAGGTAGGAATAACCAGGTCGGTTATTGTAAATGCTTTACGGAAATTTGAAAGTGCCGGTGTGATTGAGTCAAGGTCATTAGGTATGAAAGGGACATATATTAAAGTCTTAAATGACTTTTTATTGGATGAATTAAAAAAAATAAAGAAAT
>Ga0207421_10000491_pt1 | contig 50853 bp, 44 predicted proteins | sample SodLakKL_010_SED_4_FD_187542 | JGI IMG/M metagenome (GOLD analysis project Ga0207421, IMG submission 187542) | Alkaline sediment microbial communities from Lake Tanatar, Kulunda Steppe, Russia - 8KL_010_SED (SPAdes) (version 2) | ecosystem: Environmental > Aquatic > Non-marine Saline and...
CATATCTGGACATTGCAACGCTATTTTTGGTACACCAAACGTTTCATCAAACGGATTGACAATACCGATATCCTCATCATCGAGACGAAGAACGATGAAATCGTCAAGACACGCTCCATCGACTGGCTGATCGGCAAGCTCGACCCAAGACGTGTCGAACGCTATCCGGTCGACTCCAGCCATTTTCTCTTCTTCGACCCGAAAAGCCGTAAGCAGGTCTATAAACGTATTGGACAATTCCTGAAGGAGGAATAATATGAAAATCTCGTTAAACTGGCTCAGTGACTATGTATCACTCAAAAACATAACGAACGAGTCTCTTATGGAAAATATCATCAACCGATCGGCGGAGGTGGAAGCCTTTTATCCGCTTTGTGAAGCCACCAATCTTATTATCGGCCACGTGGTGAGCTGTGAAGCGCATCCGGATGCGGACAAATTAAGCGTCTGTGCCGTCGATACAGGGAAAGAGACGCTCCAGATCATCTGTGGCGCTCCGAATGTGGCTGCCGGTCAAAAAGTGATCGTAGCATTGCCGGGTTCGGTGTTGCCTGGCGATTTCAAAATCAAGAAGACTTCCATCCGTGGCGTTGAAAGCAACGGTATGATCTGCAGTCTCAAAGAACTCGGCATCGAGGAGAAGTATCATCAGGAAGAGGGCATCCATGTCCTTTCCGACGATGCGCCCCTGGGAGCGGACGCCGTTGAACACCTGGCTTTCAATGACAACATTCTTGAACTCGATCTGACCCCGAATCGGCCCGATCTCATGTCGTTGCACGGTGTGGCCTATGACATCAAGGCCATTTTTGATACGGAGATCGAGATCCCGACGCCGAACCTCACCACCTCGTCCGTGTCCAATCCGTTGAAGATTTCGACCGATACCGACAAGTGCATGAGTTATTACGGACGCGTCGTGGACAACCTCACCATCAAACCGTCGCCCGAATGGATGCGTGCGAGACTGATCGCTTCAGGCATCCGCCCCATCAACAATGTCGTCGACATCACAAACTATGTCATGTTGGAGACGAACCAGCCCTTGCATGCGTTCGACTACGAAAAAGTCGCAACCGATACCATTGTCGTCCGCACCGCCAAGGAGGGCGAGACATTCCTGACCCTCGATGAGCAGAAACGCACACTTAAAGAAGGCGACATCCTGATCACGAACGGCGAAGAACCAATCGCTTTGGGCGGTGTGATGGGTGGATACGAGACCGAGGTCACTGAGTCCACCACATCCCTCATTTTGGAAAGTGCGACCTTTGATCCCGTCACCATCCGGAGGACCTCGAAACGTCTTGACCTCCGCAGCGAATCATCCAACCGTTTCGAAAAAGGGCTCGACCCCGCCAAAACACGTTACGCCCTCGAGCGAGCTTGTGAACTCTTCCAGAAATACGCGGACGCGGACATTCGTTCCACGGTCCAATATTTCGACAACAACACCCATAGCGCAAGGCCGATCGCCATTACGCTTGAAACGATCAACGGCGTCCTTGGCACCACCCTTGATACGGATGCGGTCAAACACATCCTGAACCGTCTATCATTCGATTATGAGACGGATCAAGGGACATTCACTGTCTACGCGCCGACCCGTCGCGTCGACATTGAAACCTACCAGGACATCATCGAAGAAATCGGACGCATCTATGACTATAACAACCTTGAAACGACCCTCCCCTCAACGATTTCAAAAGGCGGCCTGAGCGATTATCAACGCTTCAAACGCATTGTTCGCGACACCCTGAGCGGACTGTCGCTTGAAGAGACGCTCAACTATTCACTCGTGAGAGAAACGGAAGTCTTTGACCTCGCACGCATCAAGGACGTCACACCTGTCAAGCTCGCAAACCCGATCAGCGAAGCGCACGACACGCTTTCGATTTCGCCGCTTAACGGACTTGTTGAAAACGCGGCCTATAATTTCAATCGCAAACAACCGGCGGTCAATGTTTTTGAAATCGGAAAGCGTTATGCTAAAAACGAAGAACCCGAAGTGTTAGGGATCCTGATGAGCGGGCCTTATCGCGATGAACGCTGGCAAGGGACTCCGAACAGCGACTTCTTCACATTGAAAGGGATCATAGAAGCGCTGTTCAAGCGATTCAATATTTATGACACAACCTACGAGCCCTTTACGCTCGGAAACTATCATCCGCATCAGACCGCGCTTATCAAACGAGGCGAACGAATCATCGGCCATATCGGAAAGCTCCATCCGGAATACACCCGTAAGAAACTCAGCGGAGAGGACATCTATGTCGGTGAGATCGAACTCGAGGAACTGTTTCACGCCACGCGTTTCGAACCGCACTATGAAAAAGTCCTGAAATACCCTTCCGTAAGCCGCGACATCGCCCTTGTGGTCAATGATGATACGCCCGCCGGCGACATCATAAAATCAATTCATGAATACTCCACAAGCGTTCTGAGCGAAGCATATGTCTTCGATGTCTATCAGGGCGACAAACTTGAAGAGGGGAATAAATCCCTTGCGGTGCGTCTTCGTTTCGAAGACAAGAGCGGAACGCTCAAGACCCAAACCGTTGATGAGATCATCAAGAACATCCTTGAAGGTCTGAAAAGTGATTATAACGCCACATTACGCTAAAAAGCATCCCTCCCGGGATGCTTTTTTTTGCGGCTTGACGCTGTAATACAGAAAACCCATCTTTTTTTATGAAAGCGATTGCAACAGCGGTTAATCTTTGTTACAATAAATTCGTATTGGATTAATTCAAATAGGAGGTTTTATATGAACATCGGGGTACCCAAGGAAATAAAGAATAACGAAAACCGTGTGGGCATTACGCCACCGGGTGTCTCACTGCTCGTCGCAGGAGGACACAAGGTATTTGTTGAAACGAAAGCGGGTCTTGGAAGCGGCATCACGGACGCGGAATTCATCGAGGCCGGCGCCCAGATGGTCGACACGGCCAAAGAAGCCTGGAGCAAAGAGATGGTCATCAAGGTCAAAGAACCACTTGAAAGCGAGTATAAATATTTCAGGGAAGACCTGATCATATTCACGTATCTTCATCTTGCCGCGGAAGAAGAGCTCACACAAGCCCTGATCGATTCCAAATGCAAGGCCATCGCCTATGAGACCGTTCAAGTCGAAAAAGAGCTGATTCTGCTCAGACCGATGAGCGAAGTTGCCGGACGACGCGGTACCATCGTTGCCGCAACGCAACTTGAAAAGCATCGCGGAGGCCGCGGTGTTTTGCTCAGCGGCGTGCCGGGCGTGAATCGTGGCCATGTCGTTGTAATCGGCGGTGGTACGGCGGGAATAAGTGCCGCGAAGATGGCGATTGGACTCGGCGCACGCGTCACCATCCTAGAACTTGATGAAGACAAGATGCGGACGCTTGATAACATTTTCGACAAAGAAGTCTCCGTAATCAAGAGCAATCCGCTCAACATCGAGAAATATCTCAAGGATGCGGACGCGGTGATCTCGACCATTTTGATCCCCGGTGCCAAAGCCAACAAGATTGTGACCGAAGAGATGGTCAAAGGCATGCAAGAAGGAAGCGTCATCGTCGACATTTCGATTGACCAGGGCGGATCGGTGGAAACCATCGATCGCATCACGACGCATGACAACCCGGTCTACACCAAGCACGGTGTCGTGCATTACAGTGTCGCGAACATGCCTGGAGCGGTTCCAAGAACCTCCACTTTCGCGCTCACCAACGCAACCATCCCCTATGCGCTTGACATTGCGAACAAAGGATACAAAAAAGCATGCATGGAGGATTCTTCACTTAAAAAGGGACTCAACGTCCTCAATGGAAAAGTGGTATACAAAGCGGTCGCCGAAGCGTTCGACCATCCGTATCATGACGTCGACCTTGTACTTGAAGACGCATAAGTTCCATGCTTTAAAACATTTCGGGGTGCCTATGGCACCCTTTTTGTTTGCGAAAGCTCCGGATCTTTGAAATTCCAAGGTGATGAAGGATGCTTTTTTAAGCGGTATGGTGTAAAATGCTTGTAAAAGGAAGTGTGACGTATGCGACTCAGGGAAACGTTTGAGGCACTCAGCGATAAAACGAAACCATGGTTTTATTCACCGACCTACATCATCTCGGTCACCGCGATCGGGATTTTTGGTTTTGTCTTCGACCTGGAACTTTACGCCATCCTTGCGATCGCCTTCATCGTGCTTTTGAACCTGGTGTTTCAGCGGGATCTGTTGCCCAGTTTCCTCGGGGTCGCCATCATCGGCATGGTGCCGCTTGCCCGGTACGGGGAAGTCGAATATTTTTCCCCGCTATATCGAATCTTCTATCCGTTTCTTCCTGAAAACGTTCAGCACTATGTCGATGCATCAGGATACGGTGCGTTTGTCCAATGGTTCGCCCCGTTTGTGATCATCGGACTCATCATTGCATTTACCTTGCGTCCGGTTGTTTACCGGGTGCAATTCAAAAAGGGGCGCTTTTTCTATACGACCCTCGCCGTTGCGGTTGCTGTGACGCTCGGGGGGGCCTTTTATCTTTCACCGTCGGAGTATTTTACATTTCCGGCGCTTTACTATGTGTTTTTCCTCGGGATCGGCATGCTCATCATCTATCAGGCGATGGATAATTACATCGACGAGACACGCGAGGATCTATTCGATTACTTTTCTTTTATGATGGTCGCGGTCGGGGTGATGGGAATCGCCATGGTCGCAAGCGCCTATTATGAACACTTTGATGTGATCAGAGAAAGCGGGCCGGGCCGGATGTTCCAGTGGCGCAACAACCTCACGAACAACCTGCTGCTTTCGATGCCGTTCGCTTTTTATCTATCACTCAAGCGACGTTTCGGCAGCGTGTATTTGGCACTTGGCATCCTGCAGTTCCTCGTCCTTGTATTCTCCTACTCCCGTGGCGGCATCATTTTCGGCACGCTTGTTTTCCCGCCGCTTATGCTTGCGACGCTTTATTTGTCAAAGGGTCGCCGGATGAAACAGCTCTTTGTGCTTGTTTTAGTGTTTGCGCTCGTCTATGTCGCGTTTGAGACATGGCTTGTGCCGTTCGACCAGGTGCTTGAAAACATCATGGACAGGGTGGAGATATCACGAGAGGAATCGCGTGCGAGGATGTTTGTGCAGGCGGTGGAACGCTTTTTCGCTTATCCTGTGTTCGGGACCGGACTTGCTGAAGATGTGATTTATTCGCCGCAGCCCATGGCGATGCAGTGGTATCATTCCACCGTATCGCAGGTGCTCGGATCACTCGGCATGGTCGGCGTCATCGCGTTTTTGTATCAGGAGCTCATCCGCGCTTTCACAATCTTTGAGTTGCGCGCGCGATTCAATCTATTCGTGCTGTTCGCGCTGATCGGTTTCGGCGGTTATTCACTGGTCAACGTCGGCTATTTCGTTCCGCTGCCGTTTGTCTATATGGTTCTTGTGATGTTTTTGGTCCTTGAACGCCACAACCGGATCCTCAGAAAAAATCCAGCGCTTATGGACGCTGAGAGTCTCCCTTCCAATCTTTTTAACGGTTCATGATCCATCTTTGTCCCGGGACTTCGTCTTCCGGGTCTTTTTCATCGGATGCAACCCCCTGTGTCCGGTGTGTGCGGGCAACCTAAAAACGTCTTGAGAACTATTATGAAACCTTTCTTGTGTGTTATACTATTAACGGTGATTATATGGAAAATCTTTACAACTATACACGCGCTGAACTCGAAAGGAAACTGACTGAAGAAGGCTTTAAAGCCTTCAATGCGAGACAGCTTTTCGAGTGGGTCTATAAAAAGAAGGAAACCGACCCGAAAAACATGACCAACCTTTCAAAACGGTTACGCACATACCTGGAAGCGAACCTCTCCGTCGAGACATTGAAAGTGTTCACCGCCCAAAAAGCGTCCGACGGGACGAGGAAATACCTTTTTGCGCTTGAGGACGATTATCTCATCGAAGCGGTCCTGATGCGCCATGCCTACGGGAAGAGTCTTTGTGTCACGACCCAGGTGGGCTGTAACATCGGCTGTTCGTTCTGCGCCTCGGGACTGAAAAAGAAGGACCGCGACCTGAAAGCTTCGGAAATGGTCGCCCAGCTCATGATGGTCGAACAACTTGAAGACACACGCATCTCGCATGTCGTCCTGATGGGGACCGGGGAACCGTTTGACAACTATGACAACTGCATGCGTTTCATCGATATCATCAACGATCCATACGGCCTTGAGATCGGTGCAAGGCATATCACTGTCTCGACCAGCGGGATCGTGCCCAGGATTTATGACTTCGCCGATCGTGACAAGCAGGTCAACCTCGCCATATCCCTGCATGCGCACGACAACGCCACACGCAGCAGACTGATGCCGATCAATGACGCTTATCCGATCGAGAAGCTCATGGAAGCGGTGCGCCATTATGTCGAGAAAACCAACCGACGCGTCACCTTCGAGTATTTGTTGTTGGGGGGCGTGAACGATTCTTTATCCGACGCCGACAAACTTTCAAACCTTCTTAGAGGATTGAATTGCTACGTCAATCTGATTCCTTACAACTCCGTCAGCGAGTTCGACTACGATACCTCACCCACAGAAACTCGCAACGCTTTTTACAAACGTCTGATCAAGCGCGGCATCAACGCGACGCTAAGAGAAGAAAAAGGGGCCGACATCGATGCGGCCTGCGGTCAACTGAGGATCAACAAAGAAAGCTGAGGGGATTTTTATGCGGATCGTGGATACCATCAAGCAATCAAAACAAGACGTCCTGATCATCACAACACCCACCTATAAACGGCATATCCTGCAAGCCATGCATGACCAAGGGGTGATTCACCCCGTTGCCTTCATGCATAAAAGAGACCTTTTTGAGAAGGTCTTTTTCAAATTGAAGCCCCGAGCCCTTCATGAAGCCTGTCTTTATACCAAAAAACGCCCCGCTATCGCGGAGCGGATGCTCGGTTTTCTGCACAAGATCGATTCAAAGGAACCGTATGAGACCAAGCGGCTTGAAACGCTGAGAAGACTGAAAGAACATCTCGAAGCCCAAGGGCTACTTAGCACGGACGTCTTCGGAGGTCACGGATTCAAAAACAAGCGCATCATCGTCTATGGCCCCATCTATGATGCGGTCTTTTCCGATACCATCCAGACGCTTGAGGGCACCCATCCTGTCGAACGTTTCATGCCAGAACCGCCAACAACACACGACCATATCTTTACGGAATATGAAACGGTGGACGAAGAAATCGAAGCGACGGCCAAGCGCATCAGGGACCTGCGCAAACAAGGTGTGCCCTATGAGCGCATCAAAATCGCCAATGTACCCTCGGATTATGAAGTCACGCTGAAGAACGTTTTTACGCGCTACGCGATTCCTCTGAACCCTTCGGGCGGTGTTCCCATTATTCATTACGGAATCGTCAAACGGTTCCTGGAAATTTTTGATGCGTCGTCCCACCAGACATTCGAGAAGGCCTTAAAAGAAAGCCTGCAATCCATCAAGCCCCAGGTGCAAGGTTCCACCTCCGCACGTGTTTTCCAGAAACTCCTTTCGGCCCTGAACCCGCTTGTCCGTTACATGAACCACCGGGATGAACATCCCGAACTCATCGATCATATCCTCAGCACGACCACCATTACCCCACCCCGCTATGCGAACGGGGTGGACGTGGTCTCAATCGACGCGGTGCCTCCGGGCGAAGACACGCTGTTCGCCCTTGCCATGCGTGAAGGCAACGCACCGCAATTCAAAGACGAAGACGATTACCTTGACGCCCGTGAGAAAAATCGTATCGCCTATCCGGATGCGACCGCTGAAAACCGTCTGGGCAAACAGCGCATCGATGATGCGATCAGGATGCATGAGCGGATTCATTTCTCATACGCGAAAACGTCGGTCGGAGAAGAATACTCACTCTCCAACCACTTTTCAACCCACCTTTCAAAAACCGTTCGAAAAACCGAAACCGCATCCCTCATCGATCAACCCTACAGTCGTCTGAGTGACATGCTCAAGACGAAATATCAAAAAGACGCCCACGACATTTACGGTGAAACGGGTGAGTACCTGAATACCCTCTATCCGATGTTCAAAGAGGCATTCAATACCTACTCGAATGTCGTCAGCCGTCTTTCATCCGCGACAATTTCGCGCCTATTTGAGAAAAAACCGTCGGTGAGCGTCACCCAGATCGAGGATTATTTCAAGTGCGCCTTCACGTTTTTGCTGAAACATTTTCTCAAGATCCAGCCCGAAGACTCGCCGTTCCACAGACATCTCGGGACATTTTTCCACGACGCGCTCGAACATCACTTGGACGATGAAACGCTCACCGATGAGACCCTCGAAGCGTTGCTTGAAAAGACCATAAAAGAAGAGAAGGGCCATTACACAGCCAAAGATTTCTTTTTCTTCCGTGAGACGTTTGAAGATCTCAAACGCGCCCACCGCATCATCAGGGCCCAGGAAAATAAGACATCATACACCATAGAGACAAGGGAGAAAGAATTGTCCCGTACCTTCACGGTGAACGGCCGTGAGCTTCTTTTCAAAGGGAAAATCGACAAAATACTCACGCGTGGTGACAACGCGATTCTCATTGACTACAAGACCGGTAAGGCGACCTTGAACCTGCGACACGCGCCCCACGGCCTTTCTTCGCAACTGCTTTATTACCTGCTTTTATACCGGGCGAATCATCCGAACGCCCGTTTCAGCGGCTTTTTTGAACAGACCATCCTGCCCGCCTCGATCAAGCGTGAAAAAAACAAGCGTTATGAAGATGTGCTGGAAGAATATTTCCGTCTGAGGGGCTATGTCATCAACGATCCGGATGAAATCGTCCGCATCGACCCTGACTACGATTCCAGTCCGATAGTCAGCGGCCTCAAATTCAATAAGGACGGCTCGCTTGCCAAAAACACCAAAACCATCGACGATGAGATTCTTGAAATTCTTCTCGAACGGATGGAAGGCTTGGTGAGCGATGCTTTTAAAGCGATGAACGAAGGCAAGTTCCCGATCAATCCCAAACGCATCAAAGGCAAAGACGTAAGCTGCGAGTATTGCCCGTTTGAGGATGTATGCTATAAGACTCGACAGGACTATGAGGACTTGCGGCATTTCAAAAACGACGACGCGCTATTCCTTGCGCTTAGGGAAGGAGAATGACCATGGGGCTATCATTTACTCGCGATCAGCAATACGCCATCGACTTTGAAGGCAAGGACACGCTCGTAAGCGCCGCGGCAGGCAGCGGGAAAACCGCCGTTTTGAGTGAAAGAGTACTCCGTAAGCTCAAAGAAGGCGTGTCACTCGATGCTTTGGTCATCCTCACCTTCACCAACAAGGCGGCCGCTGAAATGAAAGAGCGGATCCGCAAGAAAATCACGGCTGAACCCGGTCTTTCCCATGAGCTCGAGAAGATCGATGCCGCCCACATAAGGACGTTCGATTCCTACGCGCTCTACCTGCTGAAACGTTACGGCCATGAACGTAACATTTCAAGGCGGGTCTCCATTCTCGATGAGACCGACGGGGCGATGATCAAGGATGCGCTCATGGAATCCGTGTTTTTATCGTTCTTTGAAAAAGCGGACGAACGGTTCAAGGCGTTCCTTTCCCGTTATACGACCCGCGATGATGTCATGTTGAAACGGAACATGCTTTATTTCTACGACAAGATGACCTACTTCGAGGACAAGCAGGGGTTTGAAGAGAAAATGCGCAACACTTACTTCACCCATGAACACTTCGAAGAACTTTTTGCACGGTATGAAACGGATGTGCTATCTAGCGTCCAACGTTTTTATAAGACCATTCGACGCTTGGCGAAACACGATTTCAAACATCCCAAGATCATCGATTACATGGATGAACTGCTCGAAACGTTCGCACCGCTTGAAAGCGTACGTTCCTACGAGGACGCCCATCGTTTCTTCGCCGCTGAACCGAAGTTTCCGCGTCTTCCGGGCGGGAGAAAAGGCGACGACCCCGAACTCGATGAGGAAAAAGCCTTTGTGAAAGTGTTCCGGGACAACCGTCTTCAAAAGACATATGACGCCCTCAAAGGCAAATCCGACCGAAAGGGCGATGTCGAAGACACCAAAGAGGAACACTATGACGCCTATATGTCATTGCAGTCCCATATCGATGTGATCATGGATGTCCTTGGGACGTTTGAACAAGCCTACTATGAAAAACAGCGAGACATTGAACGCTTTGATTATGCTTCGGTCGCACGCATCGTCCTTTCCATCTTGCAAGACAATGACGCGTTGCGCTCAGAATTGTCGGAGTCCGTCAATGAAATCATGGTGGACGAATATCAGGATACCAATGCCCTTCAAGAGGCCTTTTTGAACCTCATCAAACGGAACAATCTCTACATGGTCGGGGATGTGAAACAATCCATCTATCGTTTCCGAAACGCCGAACCGGCCATCTTCGCACGCAAATATGTCCATTTCAAGAAAACCGGGGAAGGCGAAGCCATCGACCTCAACTTGAACTTCCGTAGCCGCAAACCGGTTCTCGATGATATCAACGCTGTCTTTGAGTGTGTCATGGACCATGAAATCGGCGGCATCGATTATGACCACAAACAGGCCCTCCGCTTCGGCAATAAATCCTACAGTGCCCACGAAGATGGCGCCACCCCTTACGGCATTACAATCCACAACTATGAGGTCGCCCGTTATGAGGAAACCTACGGCTATGATTTCACCCGCAAGGAAGCCGAACTCATGCACATGGCGAAAACCATCAAAGAAGCGGTTGAATCGGGTGCCCACAAGGTCCTTGACGCCGGAGCGCTCCGTCCGTCCCGCTATGGGGACTATGCGATTCTTCTGGATCGCTCGACCTCCTTTGACGACGCGCGAAAAATCTTCGAGTATGTCGGCGTTCCCCTGTTGGTGCATAAAAACGTCACATTCACCGACTATCCCGAAGTGATGCTGATCCGCCAGCTGATGACGTTTGTGCTATCGCTTCGTGACGCGGATGTCTATGCCAAACATTTCAAGCACGCGTTCATGAGTGTGATGCGCTCTTTCATCGGGGTTTCCGATGACGATGCCCTCATCAATCAAACACTCGATTTGCCCAAACGACTCACCGGGAAAAACGCACTCATGGCGAATGTCTCAGAACCCTTCGTGCCTTATTTTGAAAAAGCGTACGATGTGCTTTCCATCGTTGAACACGGCACGCTTTATGATGCCGTCCGTGCCATCCTTGAAACCTTCAGCCTCTATGAGAATGTGGTTCGCATCCCCGATAGCGAAGGGGCGGTGGTGCGGATTGATTATCTACTGGAACTTTCCCGGGTTAAAATGGCCGAAGGCTATGATCTCAAGCGTTTCATCGAGTATTTCCGCTACATCTCGGAAAACGACTTGCGTGTTGAACTTTCATTGCGTAGCGATTTTTCTCCCGACAAGGTCAACCTTATGACGATGCACAAATCAAAAGGACTCGAATTTCCGTTCGTCTTCATCGGACACCTTGACAACCCTTTCCATAACGTCATGGAAAACAACGTCCTCATCGAAGAAGAGCTCGGCATCCTTCTGCCGCATGAAAAAGAAGGCGACGACAAACATTTTCTCTATTCCCTTTTCAGAAACAGCGAAACCGCCAAAGACGTCTCGGAACGATTGCGTCTGCTTTATGTCGCACTAAGCCGTGCGGAAGAAGGCGTTCATATCGTATATGGCGAGACAGGGGAGGAACGCAGTCCTTCGGGCCTTGTGGACATCAATATCCGCCGGCACTTCCGTACGTTTCACGATGTGTTCGAAGCCGTCATGGGACGATTCTCAGACAAGAAACGCACGCTCGATATTGCGAAATATCAAGAAGACATCGATTACGCAAACGTGTTGAAAACACGCGGCATCGATGTCTCGTCGGCTACGGAAAAGACCTATGAGGCCATTCCGGAAGCGCCACATCCTCAAGATGAACGGAGTTTTTCCTCGGGCATCGCGGACATCCTCGATGCGTATTCTTTGGACGCCATCGACAAAGGGAACCTTCTCCATGACACCCTTGAAGCTTTGGATTTCTTCGCACCCATCGAACCGCAACTGGACCACTTTGACCTGTCAGACGACGATCGCGAAATCATCAAGGCCTTTTTCGATACCGACCTGATGCGACGGCTCGATATCCGGAGCGTGCATAAGGAATACCCGTTCGCTTATGAAAGCGACGGCTCGAGAGTGAGCGGCTATATTGATCTGTTGCTCCACACGAGTGAAGGATACGTTGTCATCGATTACAAGCTCAAAGACATCGACAAACCGCATTACGAAACACAGGTTCGCGGTTATATCGACACCCTCGAACAACTCACCAGCGAACCCGTAAGCGGCTATCTTTATTCCATACTTGACAATCGTTTCAAACGCGTGGACAAGGAGTGAAAGCATGATTGAATTCAAATCGGTCACCAAAACGTATCAAGAAGGCAAAGTGGCCACAACAGCCCTCAAATCTGTGGACTTGACTATTGAGGCGAACACGTTTTTAATGGTGCTCGGCCCTTCAGGGAGCGGAAAATCGACCATGCTGAACCTGATGGGGGCGCTTGATAAACCCACCGAAGGACAAATCTCAGTCGATGGCGAACCCATCAGTCAGTTCGATGAAAAGCAGCTGACGCATTTCAGAAGGAGACGGCTCGGTTTTGTGTTCCAGGAGTATAACCTCCTTCAAAGCCTGTCGGCCGCTGAAAATGTCGAGGTAACCGCACGTATCTCTGAAAACCCGCTCGCCGTCGACGAGGTGCTTGAAAAGGTCGGTCTTCTTTCCCATAAGGACAAGTTCCCTTACGAACTTTCGGGCGGAGAACAGCAACGACTCTCCATTGCGAGGGCGTTAGTCAAACAACCGAAAATTCTCTTTTGTGATGAACCGACCGGTTCATTGGATGAAAAGACGGCCAAGGATGTGCTCGGGGTTCTCAAGAAACTGAATGAAGAAGACGGTGTCACCATCGTACTGATCACCCACAACCAGTCCCTTGCCAAAATCGCGAATCGCATCATCCGCTTGAACAGCGGAGAAATCGCGGACGATACTTCCAACACGCCGGAGCCTGTTGAGGCCATTCACTTCTGATGATACTCAGACATATCATCCGTGAAGTGAGGGCGCGTTGGGTGAGCGTCTTGCTGCTGGGCATCATGATTGCACTGTCTTCGTTTGTCTACACATCCGTAGACCTTGGTATCGGCGCCGTCGAAAGAGAGACGGACGCCTATTTCGAAACGACCAACCAGGAAGACTTCGCCATATCCGTCACACCGCTTTTGAGTGAAAGCGACCTGGATCATCTCGACACTTCGTGTCTTTATCCGGTTTTTACGCTCAACGGTCTCTATCAAGAGGACCAGTCCTGTTTCAACAATATTTTGAACGGCAGGATAGATACCATGGAAGATATCGCCGATATCACGCTTGAAGCCCGGCTCTATAAAGATGTGAGTCGAAGCGACGTGGAACGGTCCCATGACATTAGAGTCATGAAAAACAGTGAAACCATCAACAAGACCTATCTCGAAAACGGCAGACTTCCTGAGTCGTCCGATGAAATCGGCTTGCTGAAAAATTATATGGTACGAAACGGCCTTTCCATTGGCGACACGATCAAAATTTCTGAAAGTGAATATGCCATCACCGGTGAAATTCTCGTCCCCGATTACACGCTGCCCGCACTTACTCATCCATTTCTCTTCACGACCGACAATCAATCAATCGCGGTCATGACGGATGATGCGTTTCATGCATTGAATGCTTCGGTGCGGCTGGAAATCGCCGGCGTTTTCAATGAAGAGACCACCGATCTGGAGTCGGCATTCGCTGAAGCGGACCATGATTTCTACATGGGGCTCACCTTGACTGAAAACAATTTCCGTAGCGGCATTATCTATACGGAAATCGAGGGGTCGAAGGGCACCGCTTTGTTTATCAGTGTGTTGATCGCCTTCATCGGGATTGTTGTGGTCGGGCTCATTTTCAAGAAGCTTATTGAACGCTCAAGAAGACCGTTCGGCATCCTTCGTTCGCTTGGTATGACGGAGCGGGAACTCTTTGTACCGTTCCTTGTGAGCGTTCTTGTTTTCAGTGTCTTGTTTTTAGGTATCGGTTATTATATTGGTTATTTAAGCGGACCTTGGATAAGGGATTTCTTTTTGGATTTTTATCTTCTCCCTAGGGGGGACATAATAGTCAGTTACGAGGGTGTTCTCATCGCCGTATTTGTCCCCCTCTTTGTGCTGATGGCCATGAGTGCAATCATTCTTAAACGTCTTTTGAGCAAAGAGCCATTGGATCTGATTCATATGAAAGTGGAATCGGATGGACGCTTCACTTTCAAGACAGTGCAGCGTCTGATTCGAAAGTTGAACTATTTTACCAGGATGCAGATCGCCATGTTGCTCAGAAATTTCGTCAAGGTGACCGTGTTCATGATTGCAATTTTTTCTGCGTTGATTATCAGCTTCATGTCCATCGGCATGTTCGATATTTTTACAGGCACCGTCGACGATTATTATGAGTCCATCGACGTGCGGCATATCGGTTATCTCGAAACCCCACGCGACATCGACACGCCACAAGAGAAAGTGATTGAGACTCAGGGCACCATCAATGGCTCGCAAGCCTTTTTGATCGGTTTGGATCCAAAGAGCGAATTGCATCCGCTCACAAACCGTGATGGTGAGGATATAAGGGACGACTTGCATGAAGGCATTGTGATATCAAGAAGTTTTTCACTGCTGGCGTCCATCCATGCGGGAGATGCCGTAACCATCAGACTTGCAGGCACCTCTTACGAGACCACTGTCAGCGGTGTGGCGGACATTTATCCGGGTGAGCACGTGTTCATTTCCCGAGAGGTTCTGGCACAGACCTTTTTCGACGACAGCGACTATTTCAATGCCGTCTATTCTTCGGAACCCCTCGATGAAGAGGCGTTTATGGAAGTGTTCACCGTTCAGTCCCTGATCGACTCCATGGATGAGGTTCATGACCTGATCATGAACGTGCTGTATGTCGTGATGGCTACCGGGCTTGTTCTTGGCATGGTAATCGTCTATCTGCTCAGTGTCCTGACCGTAGAAGACAATTATTACAACATCGCGCTTTTCAAAGTGCTTGGTTATACAAACCGGGAGATCAACAAAATCGTCATCGGCGGCTATGACAAATTGACGGTGCTGATATTCATCCTGTCCATTCCCGCCACGATGGGCATTTACAGAGCCCTGACCTGGTTCATCGCGACCGAATACCAGATGGTGATGCCATTTACCTTCGAATGGCTCAATGTATTGGTGATCGGCGCAATGTATGGTATCATTTACGTACTCGCATCCCTCAAAGCCAAGCGAAAAATCCATGCCGTGTCTTTGCAGGCGGCGCTTAAAATCTATCAACATTAGTAAGGAGCATCTATGAACGAAGGACGAATAATCAAATTGATCGGCGGGGTCTATACCGTACAGGACTTGAATGACCGCTCCACACATTCCTTGAGACCGCGGGGCATTTTCAGACACAAAAACGAAAGCCCCAAGGTCGGGGACCTGGTGCGTTATGATGAGACGCTCATCCAAGAAATCCTGCCACGGACCAACGAACTGGTTCGCCCACCCATCGTGAATGTGGACCAGGCATTGCTGATCAATTCAACCAAAAGCCCGAATTTCAGCGCCTTTTTGCTGGATCGTTTTCTTATTCTCGCCCATCAGGCCGATATCGAGCCCATCATTGTCATCAACAAAATCGATCTTCTCGGCAAGGTCGCTTATGAAAAGCTGAGAGACGAAATTTCCCATTATGAAAAATACTACCGGGTGTTCTATGTCAGCGCCAAAGACCCTTCGACACTGAAGGCATTCAAAGAAGTCTTCGAAGACCGTCTGAGCGTTCTTGCCGGTCAGACGGGGAGCGGAAAAAGCTCGCTGTTGAACGCCATCGACCCGTCCCTTGATCTGAAAACCGGTGAAACGTCAAAAGCCCTCGGCCGCGGTCGTCATACAACCAGGCACACCGAATTGTTGGAACTCTGCGGTGGGCTTATTGCGGACACACCGGGATTCTCCAAGCTCGATTTTCATGATATCGAAGCCGACGAGCTCACCAACTACTATCTCGACTTTCTAGAACGCATCGACGGTTGCAAGTTTCGGGGATGCCGACACATCAACGAACCTTCCTGTGCCATAAAAAAAGCCGTCGAGGACGGCGAAATCCCAAAAGAACGGTATAATAATTACAGACGCATCCATGAAGAACTGCAAGCTCAGAAAAAGTATTATTAGGAGTTGATACGTATGATCATCGCCCCATCGATTCTATCGGCGGACTTCTCACGCCTCAAAGAGGAGATTGAAACCATTCAAGAAGCGCAGTGGATCCATATCGATGTCATGGACGGCCATTTCGTGCCGAACCTTACCATCGGTCCGGATGTGGTGAAAGCAATCCGCCCCCACACAAAGCAAGTATTTGATACGCATCTCATGATTGACGAACCCATGAAATATTTCGATCCGTTCATCGAAGCGGGCAGCAATCACATCACCTTTCACATCGAGGCGGTCGATGACCCGAATCAGCCCATTGATTATTTGCATGAAAAAGGTGTCAAAGCCGGACTGTCGATCAAACCCGATACCGGCGTCGCCGCGATTGCGGATGTGCTTCATAAACTCGACATCGTTCTGGTAATGAGCGTAGAACCCGGTTTCGGGGGACAGAAATTCATGGGTGACATGGTGGATAAGATGAAAGAACTTAACCAACTTAGACTTGAAAACGGCTACCATTACACCATTGTCGTTGATGGCGGCATCAATGATGACACCGCCAAACTCTGTCGGGACGCGGGTGTGGATGTGCTGGTTGCCGGTTCGCATATTTTCAAAAGTGATGACAGAGACAATGCCATCAGGAGGTTGCGGGGATGATAGTGAAAATCTTCGCAAGTCCTGTCGATTACACTTTGGACACCCTCTACCGTAAAGAGAAAAACGAGTACTTGATCGGAGTTGAGAAGGGTGCGGTCCATGCCCTTGAACACGGTTTGGAGCTTGACTTGGCGGTCGGCGATTTCGACAGCGTGACCGAAAGTGAAAAAGCCTTCATCAGGAAACATGCGAAGGCGGTCGACACACACAAGGTCCATAAGGACAAGTCCGATTCCGACTTGGCGATTACACGGGCACTGGAGAAAAATCCCGCACGCATCGTCATGTACGGCGGAGTCGGTTCACGGCTCGACCACACTTACGGCAACATTCTTTTTCTGAAGCGCGGCAACATAACCATCATGACAGACAAAGTGAAGATGTTCATATTGAAACCAGGAACCTACGGCATCACCCACAACCATGATTACATCAGTTTTTTTGCCGTAGAGGATGTGGCTGAACTCACGCTCGAAGGTTTCTTGTTCCCGCTGGACGGATACGACCTGAAAGTGGATGATCCGCTTTGCATATCGAATCAAGGTCAGGGTGTCGTCAGTTTCAAATCGGGAAAACTGCTCGTGATTCAGGCAGACGACGAATAAAAAAAAACACCGCATTCAAATGCGGTGTTTCAAAAAGAGAGAGAGAGTTTTTGAGATGTATTCATAATAAAAGCCGATAGCAATCGGCTTTTCGAGCTTGCTTAGGCTCTAGTCAATTTGCTTTTCTTAAGGGCTCTGGCAGAAACGTGAACGGTTTTCTTTTCGCCGTTTTCGTCAAGGATTCTAACCTTTTGAAGGTTCGCTTTCCATTTCCTCTTGGTTGCGTTCAAAGCAAAAGAACGGTTGTTTCCAGAAAGGTTCTTTTTACCGGTAATGTAACATGATTTTCCCATGGTGAGACCTCCATTCGATAGTGGCTGATATTTAAGCCTTACATATTATACCAAATCGGACATTAAATGCAAGAGTTTTTTATCATTTTTTCGCTAAAGTGTGAAAAACTCTTATATGTTGCAATGCCATGTTGTATATGATAAAATGAAAAGGCCTTATAAATTAAGGATAAACAGTGTATAATCAATGCTAAAAACGACTTGAAAACTTAATAATACTTAAACAGCCAAAGTGGAGGATTAAAGTATGAGTCCAGTAGAAATCGACGGAAATCTGATGAAACTCATCATTACCAACGGTAGTATCAAATTAAAAAACAACCATCAATACATAAATGATCTAAACGTATTCCCGGTTCCAGACGGAGACACAGGAAGCAACATGCAATCCACCATGATGAGTGGTGTCAAAGCGATAGAAAATCTTGAGGATGAACCGGTCGAAAAAATCGGGAAAGCACTCTCAAGAGGGCTTCTCATGGGCGCCCGGGGAAACTCCGGCGTTATTTTGTCGCAGCTGTTCAGCGGTTTTGCCAAGGCATTTCAAAATCTCAAATCCGCAACAGCGAAAGATTTTGTCAATGGAATGAAACAAGGTGTCAAACAAGCATATGGCGCGGTCATCAACCCTGTTGAAGGGACGATCCTCACCGTCGCGCGAGAAGCATGCGATGTGGCCGAACAGCACGCCGATGAGAAATCCGATATTCTTGATGTATTGAAAATCTATCTTGAAAAAGCCCAACAGTCTCTCGATGAGACCCCTGAACATCTGCCCGTCTTGAAAGAAAGCGGCGTAGTGGACAGTGGAGGCGCCGGGCTTATCGTTATCGTAGAAGGCATGATCGATGCCCTTGAAGGCGAAATTTATCAAGAGGAGCGGTCGGCCAAAAAAGCCTTGCAGAAGGCTGAGAAACGTGCCGCCAAAGAAGCGTCTGAAACCGAAGAGTTCGGTTACTGTACCGAATTCATCATCCAACTTGAAGAGGCGGAGAAATTCAACAAGGAAAAATTGGTCAAACAACTCAATCGCCTCGGCGATTCGATTGTTGTTGTGGCTGATGAAGAAATCTGTAAAGTCCATGTGCATACCACGAAACCGGGTGACGCTTTGAACATCGGACAGAACTACGGAGAGTTCGCCAATTTGAAAATCGAAAATATGACGCTCCAGCATACCGAGACGCAACTGCATGCGTGGGCTGAAGAGTCCGAAGAGGACTCCATGCCCGGTCATGATCACGCAGATTATGATCTTGGACCGCGCAAAAAGTATGGTCTCATCACTGTGGTCAACGGACACGGATTGAGAAACACGTTCAAGGAAATGGGTGTCAATTACGTAATTGACGGCGGCCAGACGATGAATCCTTCAACCCAGGATTTTATTGATGCGGTCGAACGCGTCAACGCCGATAACATCATCATCATACCGAACAACAAGAATGTCATGCTGTCCGCGGAACACGCTTCCAAAGAAATCGAAGACAAGAATGTCATCGTCCTGCCGGCCAAAACCATTCCGCAGGGCTATGCGTCTTTAACCATGTTCGATGCCAACCAGGAACTCGAAGATGCCATCGAAGAGATGAAAGAGCTCATTGAACACGTCAAGACCGGTGAAGTCACGTATGCTGTTCGCGATACGCAAATCAACGGACTCAAAATCAAGAAAGACGATTTCCTCGGCATTCAAGAAGGAAAGATTGTCTCCAGCAAGAAAACCCGCCTCGAAACCGTCAAGGGACTCGTCGATGAAATGCTTGATGACGACGCGGAAATCATCACCATTATGATCGGGGACGGCGTTGAGAAGAAAGAAGTCGAGAAACTGCGTCAGTACATCGAGGATAACTTTGCGGAAGTCGAAGTTGAAATCATTGATGGCGAACAAAGCGTCTATTCTTATTTGATTGCAGTTGAATAGTCACACGACACTAATCCTGAGCCGGAGAAATCCGGCTCTTTTTTTCTTTTGTCAAGGACAGCGAAAAAATGAAGTGATATAATGAGTATGGTGATTGTATGAAACTTTCAGAACTCAAAGGTGTGGGGGAAAAGCGTGTCGAACAGTTGAACTTAAACGGCATCCACACGCCGGACCACATCGTTTCAACGTACCCTAAGCGCTACGTTTTCAGAGCCTTGTCGACACTGGAAGACGCCAACGAGGACGGCTATTTCTACCTGCAAGGTAAAATTGTTTCCAATCCGTCCGTTTTTTTCATACGCAAAAATCTTTCCAAGCTTTCGTTTCGTATGGTGATGGAAGGGATTGAACTTTCGGTTTTAGTATTCAATCAGCATTACCTCAAAAAGACCTTGCGAAATGGATCCTACGTTGTGGTCTATGCGAAAGTGGACCATCAAAAAAGAAGCCTTACCGCTCAAAAGGTTACGCATCGCGCCAATTTCAAAGAAGGCTTCGAACCCGTATACAATCTTGAAGGCATCAGCGATAAGACATTCTTGAAAATCGTCCGGCAGACGTATGACATACTCAAAGGGCATTTCAAGGAAACCCTTCCCCTGTTCTTAAGAGAACGCTACCGTCTGCTTGATATCGAATCACTCATGAAAGAAGTGCATGAACCTTCGGGCATCGATGCGTACAAACAAGTCAAACGACGTCTGAAGTATGAGGAGCTATTCACCCAACAGCTTACCATGCAGTATCTCAGGCACGTGAGAAAACAGGGGCAGAAAGCAATGAAAACGTTCAATATGGAAACGGTTGATGCGTTCATCCGGGACTTGCCGTTTTCCTTGACTTCGCATCAGACGGCCGCAATCGATATGATCCTCAAGGACCTGCAAAGTGCTTTGGCGATGCATCGATTGCTTCAGGGGGACACCGGCAGCGGAAAGACCATTGTGGCTGCTGTTTCAGCGTATGCCTGCATTCAGGCCGGGTTCCAGGTCGCTTTTATGGCACCGACGGAAATCCTCGCCCGGCAGCATTATGCTTCTTTGAAGAAACTGTTTGAAGGAAAGGATGTTGAAGTTGCCTATCTTTCAAACAACATTTCGCCCGAATCGATCCAGTCGGTCATAAACGGTCTGAGCGATCAATCGATTCACCTTGTGGTCGGTACGCACAAGCTCTTTTCAACCGAAACCGCCTATGCCAACCTCGGGCTCGTGATTACGGACGAACAGCACCGCTTCGGTGTCAACCAGCGAAGAAAGCTACGCGACAAAGGCGCCGATGTGGATTCCTTGCACCTGAGTGCGACCCCGATTCCTAGAACACTCAGCAAGACATTGTATGGCGATATGGACATCTCGTCGCTCAGAGAACGACCCAAACACCGTAAAGCGACAACAACGCGCATCCTTCCTTTCGATCAAGCTTCTCACGCGCTTGATGCCGTCGAAACATCGCTTGAAAAGGGTGAACAGGTCTTTGTTGTATCGCCGAACATAGAATCAAACGAACGTGTGGAGAACGGTGCGAAAGCATTATACCGCTCGATGAAGAAGCGTTATCCCCACCACCGTGTCGCATTGGTGCACGGTCAACAGCACAAGGAGACCCAGGAACATACGCTCATGCGTTTCAAAGCCGGGAAAATCGACCTGTTGGTCGCAACGACAGTGATTGAAGTGGGAATTGATGTCCCTGGGGCGACGCTCATGGTTGTGTACCATGCCGAACGCATGGGACTCGCACAACTGCATCAGCTAAGAGGCCGTGTGGGACGCGGCGATCGCGAGGGGATGTGTTACCTTCTTTACGTCGATTCGGAAGACACGGCGGAGCGTCTCGGTGTGATTGAAACCACCACGGATGGTTTCAAGCTGAGTGAGTACGACCTTTCGTTCAGGGGACACGGAGATCTGATCGGCACCATCCAAAGCGGCTATCTCCCCTTCACGCACGCATCCTTGCCCGAAGACCAGAAAATCCTTGAAGTGGCGCACACTGATGCCAAAAACCATATATCCGATCTTTTGGGTGGCGATGAAGCGTTCAAGCGCTTGAAAAAAATCATCCTGACCAAGATTGCGACCATGTGAAATGACTGCTTTCAAGTGATGAATTATGCTATAATATTTATAATGATTAAATAAAAAAAGAGGTGAATGCCATGATCAAAATCGCAGTGGACGCCATGGGCGGAGACCATGCGCCGAAAGAACAGGTTCTCGGTGCCATGAAAGCCGTAAAAGAAATCGATGACATCGAAATTACGCTCTATGGTGATGAAACGTCCATCAATCAATATCTTAAACCCCATGACAGAATCAAGATCGTCCAGTCTGAAGGGACCATCGACATGGGTGAGAAAGATCCGATCCGAGCGATTCGCTCGAATCGTAAAAGTTCTATGGCCCTGGCGCTTTCCAGTGTAAGGAAAGAAGAAAACGATGCGATTGTTTCATCCGGCGCGACCCAGGCTCTCATTGCAGGGGCGCACATCCTGGTTGGCCGTATGAAACAGATGAAACGCACCGCCATCGCACCGGTTCTTCCGACCGCTTCACATAAAGCCTTCATCCTTCTCGATTCGGGAGGCAATCTTGAGATCAAACCGGAGTACATGGTTCAACAAGCTCATTTCGCGAGTCTCTATGCGAAGGAGATTCTCGGCGTGGAACAACCGAAAGTCGGATTGATCAACATCGGTTCCGAGGAAGGCAAAGGCCGTGATCTTGATAACGAAGCGTACCGTTTGTTCAAAGAAAATCCGCACATTGACTTTGTCGGCAATGTCGAACCCAAAGAAGTGCTCGACCCGCCGTGTGATGTGCTTATTTCCGACGGCTTCACGGCAAACATCGTCATGAAGACCATTGAGGGCACCGCAAAGGGCATGGGGAAAATGCTCAAACAGGAACTCAAGAGGGGCATCCTTGGCAAGGTCGGCCTCCTTCTTTCCGCAAAGAACCTGCAGAACTTCAAACGCCGTATGTCCCCCTCTGAAATCGGTGGAGCGATGATTTACGGACTCAAAGGCGTCGTCATAAAAGCGCAAGGTGCATCAAAATCGGAGGGCTTTTACAACGCCATCCGTCAGGCGGCACACGTCGTTCGCCAGGACGTGATCGGGAAAGTTTCCGCCGTACTCGAAAGCAAGAGTGATGAATCGTGAAAGGGCTGCAGGAATTTTTCGATCTCTCGTTTGACAACCCGCAACTCCTTGAGACAGCCTTGACGCATTCGTCCTATGCCAATGAACATCAAAAAGAATCGAACGAGCGTCTTGAATTCGTCGGTGATGCGGTTTTGGACGTCATCATGGCGAAATACCTCTACGAAGAGGATAAACATTACAATGAGGGCGACCTTACCAAAAGAAGAGCGAAATATGTGTGCGAAGCCGCGCTGGTCGAGTATGCGAAAGCCTGCGATCTCGGACGGTATATGCTGCTTGGTCACGGCGAAGAAAAAAGCGGTGGAAGAAACCGTGCTGCCCTTCTTGCGGACGCATTTGAAGCGTTTGTCGGCGCGATTTTTCTGGACAAGGGACTGGAAGAAGTCTACAAAGTCGCTGAACGTGTGGTCTTTCCTTTGATCGGTGATGATGACGAAAAAAGCTTCATCGATTTCAAAAGCCACTTGCAGGAACTCGTCCAGTCCGACAAACGCCAACTGGTCTACAAAGTCGTTGACGAATCCGGTCCTTCCCACAATAAGACCTTTACCATCCGTGTTTATATGGACGATATCCTCATGGGCGAAGGGACGGGGCGAAGCAAAAAAGAGGCCGAACAGCATGCGGCGGAAATCGCCCTCAAGAAACTGGCCAGAAAAAGCATGAAATTCTAGGAGTGAGCGTATGAAACATGTACTGAAGACATTGATCGAAGACGGCGTTCTCAGTTTTTCCGATCTCGTACTCAAGTATTATCACAAGTTCGATTTGAACGACCGGGAAGCGATCGCTTTGATCAAGCTCCATTCCCTGATCGAAGAAAAAGAGCGCGTGATCCGTCCCGAACAGTTCTCGAAATGGCTTTCGGCAAGTCCGAAACAGACAGAAAACATTCTGAACTCGCTGATCACCAAAGGGTACCTGAGCATCACCCTCAAAGAAGACGATGACGGTAAGGAATTCGAGACGTTTGATGTGGACTTCTTCCTCAACAAAGTCGCCAAGCATTTCAAGGAGAAACAAAACGAGCGCTCCGAAGATGACCTTGAGAACATTGTGGAATATCTTGAAGACATGTTTCAAAAACCCTTGACCCAGATGGATATGGAGACGGTTCAAAGCTGGATTTATGAGGAATCTTACGATGAAACGCTTATCAAGGATGCGGTCAAACAGGTCGTGACCCACAAGAATCCGAGCATCAAGTCGGTCGATCGTGTTCTGTTGAATCGCCTGAAAGACACGAAAAAGACGCCTGAACGAAACACTGAGGCATTAAAGGAGTTTCACAAGCTATGGGACGAGTAGACGCCATTCTTCACGTACTCGACGACATGTATCCATCCGCCGAATGCGAACTGAATCATACCAACGCCCTCGAGCTGCTTATCGCCGTCATGCTGAGCGCACAAGCGACCGACCTTTCAGTGAATCGCCTTACCGAAACCCTGTTCACCAAATACAAGACTGTCGATGATTACATCAACGCACCGCTTGCTGCCTTGGAATCCGACATCCGTCGGATCGGTCTTTATAAGAACAAAGCGAAAAACATACAAAAGACATGCACCGCGATCAAAGACCGCCACGATGGCAAAGTGCCTTCTTCCCAAGTGGAGCTTGAGGCTCTGCCAGGCGTGGGAAGAAAAACCGCAAACGTTGTTTTGAGTGTCTGGTTCGACGTCCCGAGAATCGCCGTGGATACACATGTCGAACGCGTGTCCAAACGTCTCAAACTCGCCTATAACAATGATAGTCCGTTGAAAGTCGAGGAAAAACTGATGCGCAAAATCCCCAAGGAACGTTGGAGCAAGACGCACCATCAGATGATCTTCTTCGGACGCTATCATTGTACGGCACGAAAACCCGACTGCGACCACTGCCCGCTACGCGATGATTGGTGCCGATACCCAAACATATAGCTTGTTCGCCAAAGGATGAGCATCCAACCCATGCGAAATCACGCACCGTCATATCCGATTGACGGTGCTTTTTTATGTTTCTTTTGGATATTATCATAAAAAATTTTTGTTAATTTAAGAAATCAACACGTTTTCAGGGTGTTTTTCCAAGAAAATATATCATACCCCTTTTTATATTGACTGTACCCCTTTACATATTGACGATAATAGACTACAATTAAATCGTTTTTTGGCCGAAAAACCCGTAATACAAATTATGAAACCGATAAAATGGAGGACACCAAATGAAGAAAAAACGGTTCAGACGAAAATTATCGAAGAAAATAGCTAAAAAGGCAAAGGGCAAGGGCCCTAAGATCGGCGATGTGATCAAAGTCCATCGCATAAAGAAGAAATTCACGCAGCACAAAATCGCCGAAGGCATGAACTGTTACAGTTATTACTCCAAAGTGGAGAACAATGTGCTCAAACCGAGCAAAGCGTTTATCAAGGAACTTTCCAAGCGATTGAATGTCGACCTTGAAGAGGTTCAAACAGCCATCGAGGAAGACAGTGTTTTACATGGCATCATCGAAGGACTTTTCTACCGTGATATCGATACCCTTCAAGATGCGCAAAAAAAGGCGAAAGCGATGAACCATGAACCCTCACGCCAGATGATTGCTCTGGCTCGCGATATTGTCCGCGAAAAACATGACGCGGCCAGCGTATACATAAAGACATTGTTGCCGTTATGCGATTCGATGGGTCCTGCCAATGCGATCCTGACATTGATCATCGTTGCTACCGTTCTTCATGAGGAGAACCATCACCGTGCGGCGTACGATATCGTCCTCAACATCGACGATGTGCCGCATGTCGATCCGATGCTTGACGCTTTGCGTCATGAAATCTGTTTTCATGTCAAGCAGAGCCTGCGTCTTTATAACGATGCCAACGAACATTATGTGAAAGCTCGCAGCGGGTTCATGGCTATCCCTAACCCACAACGATCAAAAAAGCTTGAACTTAAACGCATCGAGGCGCTCACCACAGAGAATGTGGTCAGCGCAAGTGAGCAGTTCGAACATCTGAAAAAAGGGTACCGTATGTTTTTTGAGAAGAATGAAATTGTATATTATCAAGCTCTGCTCAGTGTCCACCGGGGCGAGGGCGTAACAAAGGAACATTACGAGGCGCTGGATGCTACCCATGTGAATTCATGGTACCAAAAAACCGTCGCGCTGCTTGATTTTGAGGGTCTGCACCCCGAAGACGTGCGCTCCATCCGGGACATGATTGATACCGAAGGGCTTTTCGACCCGCTGCAAAGTGCCAAGGTGCGATTCAAATTCTTAAAAGAAGAGCAGATGAAGGATTTCTTGAAAAACGTACTCATCCCGCTCGCCATTCGTAATGAATCCGCGGACGACGTGGAATTCTATTCGCACTCGTTGATGAACCTGTTAAAGAAGCGTTCGCGCTACAAAGAGGCGATGGCCGTCCAAGACAACCTGATCGACTTTCTGAAGGAGGAGGAAACGGAAGATAATAAGTAATTGCAACGCCGAAATCGTGCTTGATTTGGTATAATGGTTTCGGAGTGATATGTATGCAAGATGAACGAAGTACGATGCTCGGACACATGGACGTCCGCAAGCTGTTGATAAAACTGTCCATCCCGGCCACCATCGCGATGCTGATCAATGCGCTTTACAATCTTGTCGACACCATTTTTGTGTCATGGCAAGACGGTGAGATCGCCATTGGCGCACTGTCCATCGCATTTCCTATCCAGATGATTGTCATGGCGATCGGGCTCATGATTGGAATAGGCAGTTCGTCGATCTTCTCCCGCGCGTATGGACGAGGGGATGCGGACGTCATGCGTCGAAGTGTCAACACGGCACTCATGTATAACCTGTTGCTTTCGCTCATCATCATGACAATCGGTCTGGTTTTCCTCGATGACCTTCTTGTGTTTTTCGGGGCGACCGCAAGCAACATCGGCTTCGCCCGTGATTATATGATGTACATTCTGATCGGGTTGCCTCCCTTCTCGCTTTCCGTGGTGCTCAACAACCTTACGCGGGCTGAAGGACGTGCGAATGTCGCCATGGTGTCCTTGCTTATCGGAGGCGGACTCAATATTCTGCTCGACCCGTTCTTCATCTTTGATTTCGGACTCGGCATGGGTGTCAGTGGCGCCGCGCTTGCGACGGTGATATCCAAGACCGCCTCATTCGCGTTTGTCTTCTATATGGCGCTTGGCAAGAAGTCCTCGCTTGCGATCAACATGAAAAATTTCCTCAAAATGGACTGGCGAATGATCGGTGAGATCAGCGCCATCGGGATGCCGACGTTTGTAAGAAACATCCTTGGTGCGGTTCTGGTCATCATCGTCAACAATCTCATCAACTATTATGCCCATGGAGACCCCGCGATATTCATCTCGATTTACGGGGTCATCACACGCATCATCGTCTTTGCCTTGCTTCCCGGACTCGGATTGGTTCAGGGGTTGACCCCGATTGTGGGTTTCAACTATGGTGCGCAGTTCCACCAGCGACTCTACGATGTGATTTCCTATGCCACACGGATGCTGGTGACGTATTTCCTGGTCATGTCCGTCGTAGTCATCATTTTCACCGAGTACATTTTCCTGCTGTTCGCCAGCGACGACAACAGTCGTTTCTTTATTGAAAACGGTGTGACAGCGATGCGTATCGTCGCGCTCGGCTTTGTGATGATCGCCTTCCAGATCCTGCTTTCCAGCGTGTATCAGGCGATGGGCTATGCCGTTCGAGCTTTCCTCGTAGCGGTGTCCCGACAGTTCCTGTTCTTCATTCCACTGAGCTTTCTTTTGACTTATATGTTCGGTGTGAGTGGCATCTGGTGGACATTTGTGGCCGCAGATGTCTTGGCTGGCGGCATCTCGATGTTCGTCTATGCGTACGAAATGCGTGACTTGAAACAAAAACTTGCATGAGAAAACCCGGGTGCGGATATCATTCCGCATTCCGGGTTTTTTGTTGGTATTTGTTTTGATACATCTTTTTATCGGCTTCGTTGATTCGTTCGCCGATGTCGTCTTCTTTTCGGATTGTTGTTTCGCCGTAGGCCACACTTAGCTTCCGATGAACACGGGAGAGTTTTTCTTGAATGGTGTTCAGGCACTGGCTCGCGTCGAAATCAGCGGACGTTTCCAGTACAGTCGCGAACTCGTCTCCCCCGATGCGGTAGAGGCGCCCGCCGTGTTCATCCAGGCAGTCTTTGAGCATGGTGGCGAACGTTTTGAGCGTTTCATCGCCTGTTTCATGGCCGAACGTGTCATTGACCAGCTTGAAGTTGTTGAAATCGGTCATGATCAGCCGGACATCCGACTGCGCGTTTATCTTATGGAGGTCTTTGAAGAAGGCTCGGCGATTGTATGCACCCGTAAGATCGTCCGTACGACTGAGATGGTCCAGTTTGGCGTTAAGCCGTTCGAGTTCCGCATTCTTCTGCGCCAATTTGCGATGCGTATTGATGAGCTCGCTGTTGAGCCTGGAAATCTCTTCAACGGACTGGCCTTTTGAAGGCTCGTTCCTGTTTTCGAAATGGCTTCGAATGAAGTTTTGCTGTTCAAGGTTGATTTTCAACATCTCGTTGATGGTTGATAGCATCGCTTCGTCTTCACCGAGGGTCATGCAGGCGATCGCTTCACCGTCACGCATCATGAGAAGTCGTGCGTGCAGCGAATCGTCCTGAGCGGTGAATATCACATCGGTTCCCATGGAGTATCCTTTATGGCGAACCGTTTCAAGCGCGTCGATGAGACGCATCATGGACTGTTCCTCAATGTAGCGCGCGATATTCGCGCCTTTTTCAAATGTGATGGACATCGGGTTGCGACGGACCTTAAGGATGGTCCCTTTTGAATCAAGCAGGAGCGCCAAGGCGTTTTCAAGATTTTTTGACAAGACGTTCACCCACTTTCAAGGCTTCGTGAGGGGTGCTCGCAAACGCATCGGCGTTGTAAAGTTTGTAAAGGGAATCATTTAGCCTAAACGCATTTCCTCCAACCATGATTTTAACGTTTTCGAGTTGTTCGTCTGATCGAATCTTTTTGATGGCATCACGCAAGGCATCGAGGTGTGATCCCATGGTTACACTGAGTAAAATGAGGTCGGGCGCAAAATTCTTTGTTTGTTCGACCATGGCGTCACCGGGCAGGTTGCCACCCAGGTACTGAGTCTGATAGCCTTCGTATTCAAAAATGTCGACGATCATGCGAAGTCCGATTTCGTGAAGTTCGTTACCGATGGCCGCCGCGAGTACTTTGTATCCGTTTTTTTCTGTTCCGAAAATGTCCGGATAAAGCGTAGTCATGACATACTGGGTAATTGCGCTAGCCAAATGCTCGTCGGCTGATGTGATGCGATTTGTCTGCCAAAGCCATCCTATTTCGACCATGGCCGGAGTCATGACATCGGTGTAAATGTCGGCGATTTCATAGCCTTCTTCTCTGAGTGAATGAATGTGTTTCCTGGCCCCGAAGCGATCTTTATCAAGCAAACGTTTTAGAAACGTCCGATGTGTGTCTGTGTCCGAAGCGGCTCCGTAATGGCGTTCAATGCCTGATACGGCTTCGAAGGTTATCTCGCCAAGCGCTTTATTGACGGAATCGTCAAAATCTTTCATGCGAGAGCAGACGATGTCGAACAACGTCTTGACTGTGTCATCGGAAAAGCCATCATAATTGAGTTTGACTTTAAGCCAATGAAAGAAGTGCGTGAAAATGGCGGTCCGTCCGGTTTTTCCCGCCTCGATGGCATAAAGCACCGCATAGTCCACATATTCCATGTGTGATTCTTGAAAAGTGTCCTTGAGCATCGGCGTGTTTGTGATCTCGGTTTTGATGTCGGCCGTCATGCGTTGTATGTCGGCGTTTTTCATGGTTAGCCCCCGTATGGTGCAGTATATAAGGCTTTGACGTTTATTCCAGGTGCGCCGTATCGTTGTATCGCCTGAGAAAATAAGCGTCCGCCTCGTGATTGTATATCAGTGTACTCAGTGATGCGTTATCGATCATCAGCAATCGTCTGTCCGGAAGGGACATCCTGAGGATGTCGGCGATGATGTTCTTGATGACGCCGCCATGGGTGACGATAACGATTTCATCGTCCTCCCCGTGGGAAAGAACGATATCCCTCAGTGTTTCTTGAACTCTGAGCGAAAGGTCCTTGAACGATTCACCGCCCGGAGGACGGGTGTCCACGGTGTCCTTTGTAAAAGTTCCGAGCGCTTTGGGATAGGCGGCTTTGACCTGCTCACGGTTCAAGCCTTCCCATTCACCGAGTTCGATCTCCCTCAGATTGTCGCGTACCACGATATCAAGCTTATGGTGCGCATTGATGCTCTGGACCGTATCAACGGCCCGTTTGAGCGGGCTTGAATAAAGCGTGTCGATACGGAAATGTTTGAGTCTGTCAGCGATCATTCTCGATTCCTCAACCCCTATTTGATTCATCGGAATGTCCTTCGTGCCCTGGTAGAGCGCGTTCTTGTTCCAGTTTGTCTGTCCGTGTCGTATCAGATGGATGATCATGGCTTGCACCCCCATTGGGATTTTTACTTATTATAACACATCAGGATTTTGTATAAAGAAAAAGCCGCCAATCCGGTTGGCGACCATTTCTCATACGTCCTGAATCAGCTGATTGGCAAGTCCCAGATAGGATACGCCGATTTCCTCGCTCATGTCAAAAATGCTATGGTGTCCGCTCTTCGGCTGACCGATCGGGATACGACTGATCACGTCGGTGTTGAGGCGGTCGGCGACGGTGTCGCCGCCTCCTTCGCCGAAAATGTTCAAGGTCTCACCGGCGTGAGAGAGATAGGACATGTTTTCAACCACACCGAGGATGTTATGCTCAAGCTGTCGGGCTGCGAAGCCGGCTTTTACCGCGATGTGGGAGGCGCTTGGATGCGGGGTGGTCACGATGACCATCGCGCATTCGGGAATCAGTTTCTGGATGTCCATTGCGACATCGCCGGTCCCCGGTGGCAAGTCGACGATGATGTATTCGATGTCATCGTCCCATTTCACGTCGTAAAAGAAATGATTGAGCATCTTTCCAAGCATGGGGCCGCGCCACATCAGGGGTTGGTCCTTCTTGAGGAAAAACTCGGTGCTGATGAGAGGGATGCCATGCGCGACGAACGGGATGATTTTTTCATCCTCGTCGGCTTTCGGCGATGTGATTTCCATATCCATGATGGTCGGGATGGACGAACCGTAGATGTCGGCGTCGATGATGCCGACTTTCTTGCCGATCCGTTTGAGCGCGACGGCGAGATTGGCCGCCACGGTGGATTTTCCCACGCCGCCTTTACCGCTTGCTACGCCGATGTATTTGATTTTCTTGCCTTCATCAAGAATGCTGTCTTTCTTTTTGAGGGGTTCGAATTCGATTTTCACACCCATGTAGCCCATGTCGATTTTGAGGATTTTCGCGATGGACCGTTTGACCTTCTGTTTGGTCTTGTCGTCTTCTTGACCGATGCCGACGATGAGAATGATGGTTTTTTTGTCATCTTCCTCTTCAATGCCTATGTAGCGGATGGCATCGGATTCACCCAATGTTTTGTCGATTGAAGGGTCGAGGACTTCACTGAGCGCTTTTTTTATGTTGTCTCGTTCATTCATTATTATCACCCGTAGTTATTATAGGCGATTATGGCCCTTTAAACAATCGATAGGACTTATAAAATGATGACGGGCTTGAATTCTCTTGAGAACAGTTCCGTTCCGCTTAAGAGGTCGTATAAACGGGAGATCCTGAGCTCGATGTCGAGATAAGGATGGCGTTCCCGCTTGATCTTTGTGATCAGGGGGACATCGAGGTCGCGCTTGATGGCGTTGATGTGTCTTTGACCGGTTTCGTTCATGCCGAGGATGCGCAGATAGGGGATGTTGAAATCTTGAAGCTCACTCTTTTCGACGTTCAGAAGCATGAACATGAGACTGCGCTTGATTTTCGCATTGGTGTAGCGCCGTGTGCCAAGGGCTTTCAGCAAGGCATTGAAACTCGTCTTGTCGTGATGTTTGATAAGGTAGTTTTCAAGCCCTTCCTCGAAACCGAAGATGCGCTTGAGCGAAGCGCTTGTCTGCACGGAAAGGTTGTACCTTATGTAAGGGAACGCCGCTTGGTAGTCGAGAAATCCACCGGTGTCGTTTGCGACATGTTCCGGCAAAGCTTCACGGACCGGTTCACCGGCTTTGATGCGTTTTCTGATGGCGGTGGCGCTTTGGATTTTCTTTTTTGCGTCGTACGGCGAGTAGTAGCCGCTTTCGATACGACGGATGCAATCGATGTGAATAGCGGGGTTGATCCGGTGGACGGCATTGATGTATTGGATGCCGAGAATGTCGTTTGGGTTTTTGTGGATATCGCTTGAAGTGAGGGATGCGAGCGCCTTGTCCGCGCTGCTCGGGTAGGAGTGCCCTTCTTTCAGAAACTCGCGTATTTTCTCATCATAGGCATCCGTACGCATGATTTCCGCGCATACTTTGAGGGTGTTGGCATCGCCCGATTCACTGCCGAAATAGATGGTATCCACGCCGAGCATGGAAAGGATTGATACGCTGGTGTAGGCGAAAATATCGGCGTTTTGAATGGTAAACACCCCGGGCAGTTCGACCACCAGGTCGATGCCGCTTTTAAGCGCCCACTTTGTCTTGGTGAATTTGTCGAACGCAGAAAATTCGCCGCGTTGCACGACGTTTCCGCTCATGACCGCAATGAGGACATCCGCACCGCTTAACCGGCGCGTCTCTTCGATGTGATGGATGTGTCCGTTGTGCAGTGGGTTGTATTCGACAATGATGCCCGCGACTTTCATCCGACCGCCTCCTTTTGATTATACGAAATATTATACCTTACATTTGACTTTAAAGTAAATAGAACGTATAATTTTGACAGTTTAATGAGGTGAGGTGAAAGCATATGAAATGGACATTGGCCCAGCTCAAAAAACAGGAGTATCAGGACAATAGTTTCGCCTCCGAAGATCTCGACCTCAAGGGCTACATGCCGACAGACGAGGACATCATCGATGTTGAGAATGTCTTCGTGGAAGGGACCTTTGAAATCGAAGAGGATGAATTCTATCATTTCGACATTCACATCCGGGCGTTGCTGACGGTTGCGTGCAGCCGTTCGCTCAAACCCGTGGAGCTTCCGCTCGATTTCACGGTTCGAGAAACATTCAGCGAAGACACCGATGATGAGAATCGACAAATCGACGGGCTAACTATTGACTTATCGCCTGTTATATGGTCTAATATATATTTGGAAAAACCTATGCGTGTCATTCATCCGGACGCAGAAGACATGTCGTTCGATGAGGAACGCGCAGAAGAGGAGAAAATCAATCCCCAGTTCGAGAAACTGAAGGATTATAAAAGTTAGGAGGCACCACCATGGCAGTACCAAAGCGTAGAACGTCCAAGACCAGAAAGCGCAAACGTCGTACGCATTTCAAGCTCGCTGTTCCCGGCATGGTTGTTTGTGACAACTGCGGCGAAATGAAGCTTGCGCATCGCGTATGCAAAGAATGCGGACACTACAACGGACGTGAAGTTGTATCCAAAACTGAAACACCCGAAGATGCCGAAGAATAAGCATCTCAAAAGAAGCGCTTTTTAAAAGCGTTTTTCTTTTATCCGAAGGACGTGAGTATCCATGGAACACATTCCAATCATGCTGGATGAGGCACTGCACTATCTGAAGGTCAAAAAAGACGGCACGTATGTGGACGGCACCCTGGGCGGGGGCGGTCACAGCGAGGCCATTTTGAAGCGACTCAGTGAAGGTGTGCTCTATGCGTTCGACCAGGACGAAGAAGCGATCAAGCGGTCCCGGGAACGGCTTAAGGAGTATTCCGACAATCTCGTCATCATCAAGGACAATTTCGTAAACATGCGTTCACACCTTAAAGAACATGGTGTAGACGGGGTGGACGGCATCCTGCTCGACCTTGGCGTTTCCTCGTTTCATTTCGATGACGAGACAAGAGGGTTCACCTATCGCAGCGATGTCGAACTCGACATGCGCATGGACCTCTCGAATCCCGTCGACGCCAAGACCATTCTGAACACGTATGAAGAAAAAGAAATCCGTCGCATCCTCTTCGAGTACGGCGAAGAACGCTTTGCGCCGAAAATCGCTAGAACGGTTGTCAGAAGACGCGAGACCAAACCGTTTGAGACAACACACGAGCTTGTGGATGCGATCAAGGAATCCCTGCCGCAAAAAGTCCTTTCGAAAAAAGGGCACCCCGCCAAGAAGACATTCCAGGCGTTGCGCATCGCGGTCAATGATGAACTGGGCGTATTGGAGCGCACGCTTGAAGAGGCGCTCGCATTGCTTAATCCGGATGGACGGCTTGTCATCATCACTTTCCATTCCCTAGAAGACCGTCTTGTGAAGCGCGCCTTTAAAAACGCGAGCACCATCGACCATCCCATCGAGATCCCGACTATGCCTGAAACCACGCCCGATTATCAACTTTTGCATAAAAAAGTCGTTACGCCCTCGGATGATGAAATCGCGCGAAATCACCGTTCGCATAGCGCCAAACTGCGCGCCATCAGGAAAGTTCCCGATTTTGATGAAAAATAAGTATAGTCTCTTGACAGTATAAATGATTTCGTGATATTATACTAACGCTGAACAAAAAGCGGGTGTAGTTTAATGGTAGAACCTCAGCCTTCCAAGCTGACTGTGTGGGTTCGATTCCCATCACCCGCTCCAATTTTCAGCACCCTTAACATCGCATATCCGCGGGTGTAGTTTAGTGGTAAAACACCACCTTGCCATGGTGGAATCGAGGGTTCGATCCCCTTCACCCGCTCCATTTAAAATTCCAACACTTCTTCGGAAGTGTTTTTTATTTTTAAGGGTCGGCACACAAAAAAACTGCAACGCCCCATGCATTGATGCGCGGGGCTTTGCAGTTTAGTATATGGGTGTTGTTATTTGAATTCGATGGAATATCGCATGTCGGCGACATGGGAAAATGTCTGATATACGCTGCAGTATTTCGTAGCGAGTTCGAACGCTTTTTCCACTTTCTCTTTCGTATCGTCCTCGACGCCGCTGATGGTTGCTTTGACGGTCACTTCCTTGAGGGTGGTGGGAACCTCCTCGCGTTTCACTCCGGTGATGTCATAGTTGATGCCGTGAATCTTGACCTGTTTTTTGTCGAGTACGGTTTGGAAGGTATGGTTCAAGCAGGCGCCAAGTCCGCCAAGAACCATATCGTATGCAGCGAGCGCCCCTTCGGAGGGCCCGACTTGAGAAGAGCCGTGATGTCCTGTGATGATGCCATGCATTTTGTTGTCGAATACCATTTTTACATTGTTAGCCATTGTTAGCCTCCTTGTTTTTTTCGCGTTTGTAGCGTTCGATCGAATCATCGATCAGTTTTTCGGCATGTTTCTTGTCATGGAAATCGTTCACTTCGACGCGTTTGTTTTGCTGCAGATCCTTGTAGGTTCTGAAGAAGTGTTTGATTTCCCTTAACATGTGGTCCTGGATGTCGCTGATCTCATGGATGTGGGAAAAACGCGGGTCGTGTTCCATGACGGCGATGATCTTGTGGTCCTTTTCCCCGTTGTCGATCATGTCGAGTGACCCGATGACCCGCGCATCGACGATGCATCCGGGGAACGTCTTGGTGCTGGCGAGTACCAGGATGTCGAGCGGGTCGTCATCCTCGGCGAGCGTTTTTTCGATGTAGCCGTACTCGGCCGGATAGGTCATTTGCGAATAGAGGACGCGATCGAGCTTGATGCGATTGCGTTCCTTGTCGATTTCGTATTTGTTTTTGGTGCCCATCGGAATTTCAATGATGGCTTCGATTACTCTGTCCATAGTATCACCTCTAAAGAATTCATAATAATTATATATGATACGCAATGCTTATGCAATGAAGAGACCCTTTCAAAGTTTTTTGCGCATCATGCGGTGCTCGATGTCGGCGTCGAGAAAGATCTCGCCGTACGCTTCATACCCTAACGATTCGTAGAAGGGGATGATGTAGGTTTGCGCACCGAGTTCAAGTTCTTCGATCCCCATTTTTCTAGCATGGGACTCGAGATGTTTCATCAGCAAAGTGCCCGCCTTCTTGTGACGGTGCTCTTTGAGGACGGCGACACGTCCGACTTTGTTTTTGTACAGTCTGGCCGCACCGATGGGGACATCGTTGTCATAAAGATTGAAAAGTGTGGAGTCGTAGTCTTTCTCGTCGAGCTCTTCGCTCCAATCGATTGCCTGTTCGATGATGAAGACCTTTCCTCTGACAATATAATGGTCCAGGAAAGTTTTTTGGTCTTGTGCGACGATTACGTTCATATTATCCACCTCGAAAGCCTTAATAAAGGGAAAACTTTTGTCACATTATACACTAAATCATTTAAAAAACAAATGTTTTGTGGTAAAATATGGGCATTGAAAACCAAACGAGGTGACGCATCATGGGCGATTTAAATCCGCTTCAATACGGCATCATCACAGCCATTGTCATTGTGTTGTTGTTGCTTACCGTAGTGATCATAAAAAAAAGCAAACAGAAGAAAGTCGACCTCCCCGATGTTGACGCCATTTTCACGGCGCTTAAAAAGGACAACATCGAATCGATCGAATACCAGCGTAGCAAACTTGTCATCAAGGTGCGAAGGGCAAAAGATGTCGATCTTGAGGCGCTCAAGGAGACCGGAGCCATCGGCATCAATGTCGTCGGCAATAAAATTAAATTCTATTACGATGAGGATAATGAGAAAATCTATCAATCCTTGAAAGAAAGAGAGGGGAACGGCTGATGAAAAAAGAATTTGTGATCTCGAACGAGCAAGGCCTTCATGCCCGCCCTGCAACCACGCTTGTATCCAAGGCCAACCAGTACAAGTCCAAGATTACCATTACGCATGACGGTGAGACCGCCGACCTTAAATCCATCATGGGGGTGCTTTCCCTCGGGGTGAATCCCGGCGCGCTTGTGGAAATCGTCATCGAAGGCGATGATGAAACGGAAGCCATGGAAGCCATAACTCAGCATATCCGAGAGTTGAACGTTCAGTAGGGCCGTGCGGATGAGAAAATGGCCAGTCGGCGTAACAGGTTTCATGATGCTCGGCATGTTTTTATGGATGTCCGTACATTTCAGCATCCGTTCATTTACGCCGTATGAACCTTCGAGTACGGCGATTGAAATGTTGGATGGAAGCATTGAGGATGCAATCCTTTACGCATCGTTCGAACAGGAGGACTGCAACACCGCTCGCTGTTTGACAAGCGAAGTGTTCCTGTTTACATATGAGTCCGCCCCTCTTTACATGACGGCTGTCATTCAAACGCATGTGCAACTTCACAATGATGATGGTTTCAGAAATCCGAAAACATCGATTTCATCGCTAGAGGTGGAGGGCGGTTATGTGGAATCGGGCGTTTCATCCATATACGATCCGTTGTCCACACCATCGAACTCAAGGTCTGATTTTGAGTTCAGCTTTGTACCGTTTAGCCGTCTATATTCACCGCATGCGACGACGTTCGACCCTGCCATCGGCTATCGGATGACATCCGCCGATTCCGAACGTTTCCAAGGCGACTATGTGTTCCATGATTATTTTACGGATGGGACCGTCATTACGAACTATACCTTCAAACACCATCCCGATGAACCCAAAGTAATAACGGTCCGAGCCGTTTTCACACAGCACGAACCGTCGAATCTCATATTCACTAAAGAAAACAAGGAAGACGTTTCATTTACCTTTGCATTGTTCGAATGATTATTTCCGTTTGCGGCCCAACCCGAGTTTGTGGTTGAATTTGGCCGCTTTTTTATTGGATATTTTTGAGGCGTACGCCGCGCCTTCATCGAGGATGGCATCCAGTTCTTTGGATTGGATCAGTTCATGATATCGTTGCCTGATCGGACGGAGATTTTCAATCACCAGGTCCGCCAGGGCTTCTTTGAAGTCCTTATAGCTTACATCTTTGTACTTTTGTTCGACCGCTTCGATGCTGATGTCCGCAAGGGCGCTATAAATGGTGATCAGATTCGATAGGCCGGGTTTGTTCGTCTTGTCGTAATAAAACGAGGCTTCGCTGTCGGTGACGGCGCTCCGAATCCGTTTTCTTATGATGTCGTCCGTATCGAGCATGTTAATGCGTGATTTGACATTGGCATCACTTTTCGACATCTTCGCGGTCGGTTCGGTAAGGGACATGATCCGCGCGCCGACTTTGGGGATCAACGGTTTGGGCACGGTGAAGAACTCGCCGAAACGGTTGTTCACCCTTATCGCGATATCGCGCGTCAGTTCCAGATGTTGTTTCTGATCTTCCCCCACGGGCACATATTCGGCGTCATACAGCAAAATGTCACCGGCCATCAGGGCGGGGTAGGTGAAAAGGGATGCGGTGACGCCTTTTTCATGTTTTTGCGCCTTGTCCTTGAACTGGGTCATCCGTTCGAGTTCACCCATGTAGGTGAAACATTGCAGAAGATAGCTCATGTGTGAGTGCGCGGGCACTTCGGACTGGATGAAAAGCGACAGGTTTTCCTGTCTGAGTCCGCAGGCAAGGTACATGGCGGCGAGTTCTTTGATGGTTTTGCGCAACTCCAGTCTGTCGCGCGGGATGGTGATCGCATGCAGATCGGCGATGAAAAGCATGAAATGATGTTCGTCATATTCGCGTTGCAGACGGACAAAGTTGCGGATGCTGCCGAGATAGGTCCCGATGTTGATTGAGCCGGTCGGCTGAATGCCGGATACGATATGTTTCATGACTATTCCTCCTAATGAATGAATAAAAAAACGCCCTTGCAAAAACGCAAGGGCGGTTGATTTCCGCGGTACCACCTTGTTTCCGCGAACATCGCGGCACTTGACCCCTTAACGCGGGAAACGGATGGCTTTAGCATCACTCAAGGGTCCGTCCGACTGACTTGTGCCCGGCTTTCACTGTCCCGGGCTCGCTGCTATATGTCAGTGGATTCCCTCTCTCTGTTTGGAGATATTATATAGGATTTATTCCTTCAATGCAAGCTCAAGTTCATTGAGAAGGTTTTCAAGACGGCTGACGACAGCCTTGAATACGTTCTTGTCTCTCAGGTCGAGTCCGGCTTTTTCCACTTGGTTCATCGGGAAGTCGTTGCCGCCGGATTTCAGAAGCTTCATGTGTTTCTCGATGTTCTTCGGGTCGTCTTTGACCAGTTCATAGAGTTTGAGACTGGCCGCAAAGGAGGTCGCGTATTGATAGACATAAAACGGTGCGAAGAACATGTGCGGGATATAGGCCCATACATAGGATTTTCCGGGTTCTTCTTCAATATCGATGTCGTAAAACTCAAGATAGAGTTCGCGCATGATGCCATTCAAGGTTTCGTGGGTGATCGGTTCACCTTTTTCAGCGATTTCATGGGCCTTGAGTTCATAGGCGGCGAACAATGTCTGTCGGTAGAAGGTGGCGGCGATGTCGTCGATCGATTGCTGGAGCAGCTGGATTTTGTCTTCCTTGGTGCCCTCGTTGTTGGCGATGAAGTAATCGAGAAGGAGGTGCTCGTTGAACGTCGAGGCGATTTCGGCGACGAATATGGTGTAGTTCTGTGTCGCGATGGGTTGGTGCTCCATGGCGAAAAGCGAGTGCATGGAATGTCCGGCCTCGTGTGCGACGGTGAAGACATCGCCGAGGGTCTCATCGTAGTTGAGAAGGATGAACGGATGCTCGTCCAGAGCGCTTGAGGAATAGGCGCCTGTTTGTTTCCCGTCCTGTTCGTAGACGTCGACATAGCCTTCCTTCAAAGCGTCATAGGCCTTGTTTTTGAAATCTTCATCCAGATGGTCGATGGACTTGAAGAACATGTCTTTCGCCTCGTCGTAGGAGAACTTTGAGCTCGATTCGGCCAACGGCATGAAACGGTCGAAGGTGCGGTGTTTTTCAAGCCCGAGTTCCGTTTTGCGGATCGTGTAGTAGCGTTTCAGAAGATCGGTGCTTTCTTTGGCCACATCGACGAGGTTGTGATAGACGACGGGGTCGATCTTGTTTTTGTGGAGGAAGCTTTCAAGGGCGCTATCATAGTTGCGGCTTTTCATGTGTGCGATGTCCGCCTGAAGAACGGTGTTATAAATCTGTGCATAGGTGTGTTTGTGTTTCTCGTAATGCGAAAATATCGTCTTGAAGACCAGTTCACGGTCATCGGGGTCTTTGAGATCCGCCAGATGGGAACGGAAGTTACCGCTTGTCACCGTGATGGTGGTTCCGTCTTTGAGCGTCACATCCCTGGCTTCGTTGTCCGCGACACTGAGAGCTCCGTGCAGTGAGGACCCTTGTGATGAGAGGGTGTTGAAATTGGCGAGCAGATGTTCTTTGTCCTTGTCGAGGATGTGCTCGCTTTGGTGGAACAGCTTTTCAAACGGGAAACGGTATTCTTCGAGTTCATCATCCTTTTCGAGGAAGGACTCGACTTTCTCCCATCCGAGCGAAAGGATTTCGGGTTTCTCAAACGCGGTCGCCTGTGAAAAACGGTTCACAAGGTCGGCCATTTTTTGGACGCGGGCCGAGTTTTCGACATCCTTGCGGTTCAGATCACTTTTCAGATTGGCGTACTGATACAGCTTGTGGAGTGTTCGCGAACACTCTTTTTGCAGTCTATAGTACGCTTTGAAGGTTTCAAAGTCCGATAGTTTGCCTTGGTACTTCGGTATTTCCCTGACCAATGATTCCATCCGGTCGAAATCGAGTTGCCATGCTTCCAGGCTTTGATACAGGTTTTCCAGATTCCATTTCATAAAAAAAGACCTCCGTAAGCTTTTGGGATTGAGATGGTTTCATTATAGCATAGCGTAAAAGAAAAATGACAGCGACCTTTCAAATGGTCGCTGTCAAAATGGCACGTCATAGAAACATCACTCTGCAATACGGCCCTGTTCGATTTTGGTGGGCCCTTGCAATGCGGAAATCAAGGCGCTGTACGACCAAAGTTCACGAACGGTTTCACCGTCATGGTCGTATTCAAGCAAAATTTCCGGTTTGGAAGTGTCGGATCCGGGATTTTCGGTTGCGATGAACGAAATGTCCGAACGAAACGCATCCATCAACTCCAAGGGTTCGAATAAATTGACGACGACACCGTCAATGGAAAGGTCGAAATCCTTGTTCCTCACATTGTCCCGAAGTTCGGAATAAGTTAGTTCATCGACTACCACCGTGAGTGCGATGTCATGCGTCTCACTGATGAAGTGCGTCTCCAAGGCCGTCTTGATGGCATCGCCAAGCTCATCGTAAAAAGGGTATTCTGCTATCTGAAGTGTGATTTCGATGGTGTCTCCGGCATTGTAATGCCCGTCTGAAACAGCTTTGTTGAGCGCTTCTTTCCAATAGGATTCAGCTTTATCGGCATCAGGGGTCGTGCTATGGTTGTCGAACACCGATTTGGATTCAGGCGTCTGTTGTAACGGGGTCATGGATTCCCATGGGCTGAACACATAGTGTTCCGGCACCATGCGATGGTTGGGGACGGTGTGTCCAAAATCCATTGTCGCAAAGTCAATGGCATGATATATCGCTTTTTTAAACGCATCATATGCAAGAATGGGCTCGCCTGAACGATTGCTTTCGGATTGGGCACTGTTGTTGATCCCGTTAATGTTGATGTTGTAGCTTCTATCAGGCAAAAACGGAGCGAGTCGTTCGTCGGCGATGATTTCCAAGTATATGTAACGTGGTGAAACGATATCGATTTGCCCACTCTCGAAGGCGACATTTCGTTCATAATCCGTTTCAAATATATTAATGAAGATTCTTCCGAACGAATGACGGTCCGGGTCGTGAAAGTCGGAATTTTGATTCATCCGCAGAATTAAGTTCTCTTCATGTATGTCGATCACGTAGGGTCCGCTGAATGCTGTTCTCTCAAGCGAGTCGCCATAAGTCTTGCCTTCCAGCCTGGCCTGCTCGTCAAGCTCAGGATGAATCGGGACCAGACCCGGAGAACTCAGGAAATATTGTACCTGCCATGCGTTCATAGGCTTTTCAAAAACAAGTTCGAGGGTATGGTTGTCGAGCGCCTGAATGCCGACGTTCGCCCAGGAGTCGACGTCGCCGTTCAGATATTCGCGTGCGTTTTCAATGGGATAATCCGAGCTTACAAGCGTTTCTTCGGCTCCCTGCCAGCCATGTTCGAGTGCGCGTCTGAATGTTTCTTCATAGATTCCGGCATCTATGATTTCATGGCCTTCCGGTAAATTGTCGGTATCCACGCGTGCGTGGTAGGTCCATGTTAAATCATCGCGCAACCTGATATGAAAAGTGGTGGCTTTGCCTTGTTCGTTCTCGTCAACTGGCGTTGGGGGCGTTTCGGCGAGTCCTTCAAACAACGCCATGGTTTCGTTCGCCTCATCGATGCCACGATAATAAAGCGTATCGGCATGCCAAGCGCCATACTCTTCGGCTTCAAGATCACTCATTTCCCAAAGATTGTATGTCTCGAAATCGTTCAATTTTCCAATTCGCAAAGTACGTCCGTTCAATGAACCGAACTGATAGCCGTAGCCGATTACGGGGAGGGGCTCGTCGATTGGCAAAGTAAAGTCTTCCCCGACCATGTGATAATCCCTCCAGATTGTGAAGATAGGGATTCCGCCCTTCAATGTTCTCATCAAGTATCGTTCGGCCTCGCTGATGAATTGGTTCCTGATTGAAGAGGGCTTGGTGGAGAAGTCGTAGGTTCCCTCTGCTGATTCGATGATCTCGATTTCGCGATCCACGGTTTTTTCATTCCCGTTCGTGTCTTTAACCGTGTAGGTGAGGTGATACATCCCCAAAGAATCGGTATCGACATTCCCATCCACGCGTATATCCTCCCTGAGATCATTGCCCTCAGAGTCCAGGGCATAAACGCCCTCTAACGGATCAAACGTTTCGCCTAATGGATGGTTCAGACGTTGTGTACCGTAAAAAGTTAATGGTTTCTCATCCTCGCTTCCGAAACAAGCAACGAGGAATATGGTTGTTAACATTATCATTCCAAGTAGAAACTTTTTCATATGTAATCCCCTTTCCTTTGCATGTGTTAGCCTTAATTATACACAAAAAAAAGCATGTGGCAAAATGTTAGGTTTTTTTGGAAAAGGGGTTGATTTTCCAATAAACATTGTGTACAATTAAATTTACATAGAGGTTAATTTGGTGCAAACATTTACATGCAAAAATATTGAATTCGGTATTTATATGCTTTCCAAATTATGCTATGATAAACTTGTATCACATCCTGGTTACTGTTATACTAATATCGTTTCTTAAATTGCTACTCAAAAGGAGGTCGACACGCATGATTCAAATGTATACCACACCGAGTTGCTCATCGTGCCGCAAAGCCAAAAAATGGTTTGATGAACACCGTATAAAATACCGCGAAAAGAACATTTTCAACGTCAAATTGACCAAAGATGACATCATGGCCATGCTTAAAAATACAGAAGGCGGCTTTGAAGATATCATTTCGACGCGTTCCAAAGTGTTCCAAGACCACGATTTGAATCTCGACGACATGTCCTTGAGTGAACTTACTGATTTCATTATCGAAAACCCGAGCGTCCTCAGACGTCCGATCATTATCGAAGACAACAAGATGCAAGTAGGTTACAACGAAGATGAAATTCGTACCTTCATCCCCAAGAGACTTCGCGAGATCATCATGTGCACGACATGCGACAAAGGCGAAGACTGTGATTACCTGAATGCACTGGACACATATTTCAAAGAACTCCGGGAAAAAGAGAATAAAGAAGCGTCCTGAGACGTTTCTTTTTTTTGTCTGTTTGACCTGAAAACGTTTTTAATAAAGCCGTAAATCTTGTATTATAAGTTTATTTTAGCTATAATGATAACTGATAAATAAAACAAATCTATAGGAGGCATTTAAATGTCAGTAAAAGTAGCAATCAATGGTTTCGGTCGTATCGGACGACTTGCGTTTCGCGCCATGCAAGATAACCCGGACTACGACATTGTCGCACTGAATGATTTGACAGATGCAGAAAGCCTTGCGTATCTTCTGAAGTATGATACGGCTCAAGGACGTTACAAGCAAGACACCATCTCCCACAAGGAAGACGCTATCGTCGTTGATGGCAAAGATGTCAAAGTCTTTGCCGAAAAAGATCCGGAGAATCTCCCTTGGGGTGACCTCGGTGTCGATGTCGTACTCGAATGTACCGGAATTTTCACCGACAAGGAAAAAGCCGGCAAGCACATCAAGGCAGGGGCCAAAAAAGTCATGATCAGCGCTCCGGCCAAAGGTGACATCAAAACAATCGTCTATGGCGTCAACCATAGCGACCTTGATGGAAGCGAAGAGGTTGTCAGCGGTGCGTCTTGTACCACGAACTGCCTCGCGCCCGTTGTCAAAGTGCTCGACGACAATTTTGGTGTCGTACGTGGCTTCATGACCACGGCGCACGCTTACACCAACGACCAAAACACACTGGACGGTCCTCATCCGAAAGGCATCCACGCACGTCGTGCGCGTGCTGCGGCTGAGAACATCGTTCCGACGTCAACCGGTGCCGCCGCAGCGGTCGGAAAAGTGCTTCCGCATCTTAATGGCAAATTGGACGGAATCGCGCTTCGTGTCCCTGTCGTAACCGGTTCAGCGGTCGACTTGGTGGTTGAACTTGACAAGAAAGTCACCAAAGAAGACATCAACAAAGCGGTCAAAGACGCTGCCAATGAAACCCTCGGCTACACTGAAGACCCAATCGTCTCTTCAGACACCATCGGCATGGAGTACGGATCGCTTTTTGACGCACAAAGCACCTCTGTGCTTGAAACCGACGGCAAGCAGATGGTCAAAGTGCTTGCATGGTACGACAACGAAATGAGCTACGTCGCTCAGATGGTTCGCACCATGAAAGTCATGGCGGAACAAGTCAAGTAATTCTAGAGTCAATCCAGGTCCGGCCCTTTCTTATGGAAGGGTCGGATTTTTTTAGGCCTTTTTGATCATATTAAAAGTGCATATCCAAAGCATTTTTTGAATGGCTTGGATATAATATACATACAAAAAAACAGGGAGGCTTTAACATGAAAAAATTGTTTGCTTTAGCGATGATGTTTCTTTTGATTTTTTCGTTGGCCGCATGTGGCGGTGACGATACGTTGCAAAGAGATCCGCAAAACGGACAGGAAAACGATCAGCCTGCCGATAACGGTTTGGACGACGATGAAAACGATGAAGAAGCACTCAGAGAATTCACACTTGAGGAACTGGCCCAATACGACGGCAGGGAAGGCCGTGACGCATACGTAGCAGTTGATGGCTATGTCTATGATATGACGGATTCGCCCATGTGGAACGACGGAAACCATCAGGGGCAAGTTCAAGCGGGACAAGACCTGACCGACGAGATTGACAGCGATTCACCTCATGGTCGTTCGGTTCTGGACCGGATGCCGAAAATCGGCATCCTGGTCGACGAAGAATAAAACTCACATTTGTGAGTTTTATTTTTGCATGCAGATCGAACCGTCAAAAAACGTCTGTCTAAAGAAAAGCAGACACTTTTCTAGTCGTGTCTGCCTGGAGGGTTCATTCCTTTTGTGCTTGAGGTTGTCATATTCAATACCCGGGGTGTAGTCAATTATCTGACTGATTAAGAGCAACGAGATGACGGTTCAGGCTTGGCGGGACGACATTTTTCGTATGAAACGTTTGAAAAAAGTGATGAGGTCCGGAACCAGCGTGCCGGTGAAGCTGAACGCTTCATATACCAATCGGTGGGAGACATCTTTTTTTCTGAGTTCTTTTTTCAGGGCCTTGGCCATCGGAATAGGGCCGCACATGAAGACGTGGTCTCCGTCACGGATGTCAAGATCCTGGGCGGTTAAAAAGCCATATTTATCACTTTCAAAGAACTTGAGCGTGAAATTGTCGAGGCGCCTGTCAAGCTCCTTGATATAATCAAGATGAACGGCATCTTCCATGTTTTTCACAGAATAATACAGGGTGATGTTCTGCGATGGTGGATTGTGACTGCGTAAGTGACCAAGAAACGGGGTGATGCCAATGCCACCCGCAATCCACACCTGAGGGTCCTCATAATCATCGAATGTCATGTGTCCGTAAGCTTTGGACAATTCAAGTGTGTCGCCGGTTTCAAGGTGTTCGCTCAAGGCGCTCGTGTAATCGCCAAGGCCCTTTATTGTGAAAATTACCGAATCGCCCGTATTTCCGGCGATTGAGAAAGGATGCGGTTGTCCTTTGAAAGGTTTCTTGTCTATTTTCACAAACACGAACTGTCCGGTTTTGAATCCAAGCTTTTTCTTCAAACGAACTTCAATTTCGGTGACATTGTCGCCAATTTTCTCAACCCTCTCGATCACCCCGTCGTAGCGGAAGGCGACCTGGCGGTAAAGCAGGAGCATATAAAGACTGGAAAGTGTGCCTGTGATTACCATCAGATGCATCCACATTGCCAGGGGGTTAAGGGCAAACAGGTCGTAGGAACTTAGGAAAAACGCATGATAGGCGGATAACAAGTAAGGCACGATCATCAATCGGTGAATGATGCGCCAGTGCTCATATTTCATGTATTTCGCCAATAAAGCGATCACAATAAGGGCGATGAAGATATTGCGTGCGAGCGGCCCCATGGCTGCCGCGTCAAGCGGCAGTTCGCCGCGATAATATTGAAAAATGCGACTGGCTGTCTGGGCATGGAGAAAGATGATCAGCAAAGACACCATGGCCGTGACACGATGGGTCGTGTAGACATTTTCAAGTCCGCCGAAAAGCCAGGTGATGAAACGGTTTCGTGTGGAGAGAAAGAAAACCAGCGTAAAACCGAGCAAAATGGTCGATCCGATGATTTGCGCGGCTGTGCTCTCGATCGGTTGTTCAAAGATTGGCGAGGAAAAAAGCCACATCAAGGCATTAATGACGATAAGCAGCGTCAAGAACACAATGCCTTTCCATGATTCACGTATATATTTCACGGTATCACGCTCCTTTTTCAATATTATATCATAGGGCGGGCATTGCGCCCGCTGCGGACACGTTGAGAATTTGTGCGCCCCCGTGGCGCCAAGCGTTGATACGCATAAGAAAATAACCGGACACAGAGAATTGTATAATATATGTTTTTTGTTATAATGTAGAAGAGGTGAATAGAATGAAAGAACACGCAATCAGTGCAAGAGAAAAGCTTTTTGAAAGACTGGACACGGGCTCCGTCACCCTACTTTATTCTGGGGATGCGCCCCACAAGTCCATGGATCAGAGTTATCCCTATACGCCACAGAGGAATTTCTTCTACCTGAGCAACCTGAATGAACCCAATATGATTCTGATGCTTTTAAAAGGGGAAGACAGCGAACAGACGTTCCTTTTCATTGAGGAAAATACCGATCACATCATCAAATGGGAAGGCGCACGCATGGAGAAAAGCGAAGCTTCCGATCGAAGCGGCATCCCCGAAAAGAACATCCGTTATCTCAAAGAGTTCGACGGCATGTTCAACCGCACCATGAATTATGCGCGCTCGCTCATGGGGCGTCCCCCGAAAGTCCTTTATCTCGATCTTTACCACAAGGACGCACAAACCAAACCTGCAAGCCTTGAAAAAGCGTCTTCCATCATTGAAAACTATCCGGAACTCGATATCAAGAGCGTCAATGAACACACGTCCTATCTCCGCATGTTCAAAAGCGAAGCCGAACTCGCGGAAATAAGAAAAGCCATCGGTCACACGAAAAAAGGCCTTGAGACGATCCTTTCGAACATCAAGAACCGCGAGTATGAATATCAGCTCGAAGCTGACTTCCTTCATGCCATCACCCTTGATGGGTCAGAAGGCAATGCGTTCGATACCATTGCGGCCTGCGGTGAGAATGCGGCCGTGCTTCACTACACTCTCAATCGCGATTCGCTCGACAAGAAATCGATGATCCTTTTCGACCTTGGCGCGCTTCACGGCAATTATGCATCCGACATTTCACGCACCTTTCCGGTCAACGGGAAATATTCGAAACGTCAAAAACAGATTTATGAAATCGTGCTCAAAGTCAACGAGGCGACCATCGAAGAGATCAAACCGGGTGTCACCTGGAAACATCTCAACGATTTCAGTCGTGGCATGCTTGCAAAAGAGGCCAAGAACATCGGCCTCATCGATGACGAGAAAGAAATCCTCAATTTCTACTACCACAGCATCGGGCACTTCATGGGGCTCGATGTTCATGACGTGGGCTATTATGACCTTCCGCTTGAAGAGGGCATGGTCCTTACCATCGAACCCGGCCTCTACATCAAGGAAGAAGGCATCGGCGTGCGCATCGAGGATGACATCCTCGTGACTGCGGACGGCTACGAGAATCTCAGCAAAGACATCCCCAAGGATGTCAAAACCATCGAAAAACTGATCAAGTGACGATAAGCGTCTCCGGACTTTGGCCGGAGGCGCATTTTTTTTATCATTCAAACAACGGCAGAACGACCGTGATATGCTATAATACATCATGAGGTGAGCCGCATGGACTACATCCAGGGAACCGTCAAAAACATCACGTTTTATAACGAGGATAACGCCTTTGCGATATTGAGAATCACGGTGGATGAAGCATCAACTTCAAACACCCTTTTTTCAGAGGCCAAAGAGAGTGAAACGGTCAAAGGCTACCTTCCCGATGTGAGACAGGGCGAAGCCTACCGGTTCTACGGCGAATATGAACACCATGAAAAATACGGCGAACAATTCCGCTTCAACAAATACGAAAAAGTCGAAACGACCTCCAAAGCGGGGCTGATCGACTATCTTTCAAGCGACCTTTTCCCGGGAATCGGCGAAAAGACCGCCGAGCGCATTGTCGATACGCTAGGCACGGACGCAATCACTAAGATCATGAATGACCGCGACGTGCTTGATGGCATCAAAGGGCTTGCCAAAAAACACAAAAAAACACTTTATGAGGGACTGAACGAACACAAGGCGAACGAACAGACACTGATCAAACTTTATGATTACGGCATCACCCCGAAAATCGCTAAACGACTGATCGATACCTACCAGGACGATACACTCAGAGTCATAAGGGACAATCCGTACAGGCTCATCGAGGATGTCGAAGGCATCGGTTTCGAACGCGCCGATGTCATCGCCCGCGAACTGGGCATCGAAGAAGACGACCCGCGACGCATACGCGCGATGATCGTCTATCTTTTCAATTTCCTGACCATTCAGAAAGGGCATACGCATTTCAAGCGTGAGAGTTTCCTGGCCCTTCTGTATGAACGGTTGAACAAGAACCGGGATTTTGTCAGTGAAGAAACACTTGCGTCTTTGTTGGAAACCCTGATCGACGAAGGCGCGTTCGTCATCGAGAACGACCACATCACCACCACACTTTTCTCTCTCGCCGAAAACACCATCTCCGATACACTCAGGCGCTTCAGCGAAAAAGTGACGCCGATCAACACAAAAAAAGCCCTCGATGCCATCAGCGATTTTGAAGAAAAAGAGGGCATCGCCTATACAGAACGTCAAAAACGAGCCATCCTAAAAGGCCTGAAACATCAAATCATGATTCTCTCCGGAGGCCCCGGTACCGGCAAGACCACCGTCATCAAAGGTCTGATTCATGCCTACACCACCGTCACCGGAGTGTCGCGCCCGAGTTATGACACGGAAACCGCGATCCATCTTGTTGCCCCCACCGGCCGGGCCGCCAAGCGGATGCAGGAAAGCAGCGGTGCCTACGCCCAGACCATTCACCGTTTTTTAGGTTACGGCTATGACGGCCTGTTCGCGCACGACAGCGACAACCCCAAAGAAGGCCGACTTTTCATCATTGACGAAGCGAGCATGATTGATACCTTGCTTGCCGAACGGCTTTTTTCCGCCATCAATCCCAACGGAAAAATCATCATCGTGGGCGATGAGGCCCAGCTTCCAAGCGTGGGGAGCGGACAGGTCCTCAAAGACCTGATCGATTCTGAGGCCCTCCCGCTGATCCAGCTCAAAACCATTCATCGTCAGGCAAAGAACTCCTCCATCATCCATCTGGCGAACGCCATCCGGCAAGGGGATCTGCCGGACGACCTCTACGAACGCTACGACGACCGGTATGTGATCCGCGAGACGGAAGCGAACTTCAAACAGCGACTCAAGAACATGTTGGACTATTTTCTGGATAAAGGCTATGACCTCTATGACGATCTGCAGATCCTGATACCGATGTACAAAGGCGCCACCGGCATCGACGAGGTCAATCAGTTCATCCAGGAGACCTACAACCCGAAAGCCGACAAGCATCTGACCTACGGGGAGCGTCTCTTCAAAATCAACGACAAGGTCCTCCAGCTTCAAAACCGTGCCGAAGACGGTGTCATGAACGGAGACCAGGGAAGAGTCGTCGGCATCGATACGGAAAACAACCTGCTTTATGTCGACTTCTTCGGAACCGAGGTGGAATACAAAAAAAGCGATCTCGACCAGCTCCGCCTCGCCTATGCTATGAGTATTCATAAATCACAAGGCAGCGAATACCGGCTTGTGATCATGCCGTTGTTCAAACGGTTTTCCATCATGCTCAAACGCAAACTCATCTACACGGGCATCACCCGTGCCAAAGAGACCTTGATCATGGTTGGTGAGATCGACTTGCTGCATGGCGCCATCAAGCACCTTGAAGACAGCCGTACCACCATGCTCAAAGAAAAACTTTCGGGCCATAAGCCCAAGACGCGCCAGGCGGCGATGGATGCAATCATTGGCACGTATGAAAAAGAGACCGCATCTCAAACAATTGAAGACCCCGAGATTCCTTTCGATACCCTCGGTGAGGAACTTAACGGCCTCTCACCATATGATTTTTTGAAAGAGGATAACCACTGAGACCCGAAAAAAAGCCCCTGCGAAATAATCGCAAGGGCTTTTTTCATCTGAATC
>Ga0207421_10000492_pt1 | contig 50839 bp, 50 predicted proteins | sample SodLakKL_010_SED_4_FD_187542 | JGI IMG/M metagenome (GOLD analysis project Ga0207421, IMG submission 187542) | Alkaline sediment microbial communities from Lake Tanatar, Kulunda Steppe, Russia - 8KL_010_SED (SPAdes) (version 2) | ecosystem: Environmental > Aquatic > Non-marine Saline and...
TTCATAGGCCATCTTTTTGATGCCCATGTGTTCTTCTGCCAGAATTTCGCCGCCGTTGGAGACAATTATTTTTTTAATCCTCTCCAGCAGGGCATTAATTTCATCTTCACTACCATCAGGGTTAACAATAAACATGGTTTCATAATCACGCATCCTGCTTCACCTCCTCCATGTGGACATATGGCCCTTTACAGGGCATGGACTAAGGACCATTATAACACCAGACACAACCCTTGGCAAGAACTTCTATCGAAAGTGGATATAGACTACATCATCAGGCCTGATAACATACTCCTTGCCTTCAGCTCTAATTTTCCCCTCTTCCCGGGCCCCGTTCCAAGTTCCAGCCTGGAGTAAATCAGGAGCGGCAATAACCTCTCCCTTGATAAAGCCTGCAGCAATATCCTGGTGGACCTGGGCTGCCCCCTCCAGGAGAGTCGATCCAGTTCTTATATTCCGAGCCCGGACTTCATTTTCATTTCCGGTGTAGTATTTAATCAGGTCGAGCATGGCGTAGGCTATGCTGACCAGTTGATCCAGGGCGGACTCAATTTCCATTTCCCTCCGCATCTCCTGGGCCTCTTCGGGATCAAGCTGGCCCAATTCTTCCTCCATTTTAGCATCTGCCAGAATTATGGTCAACCCATTTTTTTCCATTTCTTTCCTGAAGTTTATATTTTTCCCTTCTTCAGGTCCATTAAGCACATAAAGAACGGGTTTTTCGGTAAGCAGATGCAATTCTCCCAGGATTTTATTATCAAATTCGGAACGGTCCATGGACCTTAAAGGTTTTCCTGCATTTAGATACTTCTCGGCTTTTTCCAGGGATGCCAACTCATCCTTATACCGCTGCTGCCCTGTTTTTAACATGGAAGAAGTCTTCTCTTTTCGCCTGGAAAGGGATTCCAGGTCAGCCTGGATCAGTTCACCCTCGACTATTTTAAAATCCGAAATAGGATCCCCTTCGGGGTTTACCCTTGCGACATCGGAAGCCGAAAAAGCCCTAATTACATGGACTATAGCTTCTACTTTTCGGATCCGGTCCAAAAATTTATTCCCCAGACCTTCTCCTCTGTGGGCCCCTTCAACCAAACCGGCAATATCAACAAATTCCACTCCAACGGGAGCCTTTTTCCCCGCCCTGAAAACCTCCTGCAAACCCTCCAGGTATGGATCCGGGAGGGCAACTTTTCCCAGGTTAGGGTCAACTGTTGAAAATGGGTAGCTCTGAGCCAGGGCACTCCCTCTTGTCAGGGCATTAAAAAGGGTTGACTTGCCCGCATTGGGCAAGCCCACAATTCCTATCTGCACAGGATCACTCCTTCGGTAATATTTCCTTGATCCTTTTTTCTATCTTGGATCGGGGGATAGTTACCGTTCTGCCGCATCCCAGGCACTCCATCTTAATATCGCTTCCCAGTCTGAGTACTTTCCATTCACGGCTTCCACAGGGATGGGGTTTTTTTAAACGAAGCCGGTCATTAACTTGGATTATCTTCCTTTCCACTTGCAACATCCTCCTGAATTTTTTCCTGAACTTTCGGCTTGGGCATATGGACTACCCGCTGCGGGAAGGGAATTTCAATTCCTTCGCGATCAAAGGCCTGCTTGATTCTCAAACGTAATAGCCTTTCAAGAGACCAGTTCTGCAGGGGTTTTGCTCTACCGATAATTAAAATATCAATGCTGGAATCCCCCAGTCGCTGCACTCCGAGAACCTTGGGTGGCTCAGCCACTCCTTCATGTTCCTGGGAAACTTCCTCGCAAACTCTTTCCATTACCTGTATGACCCGATCTAAATCTTCGTGGTACGCCACGCCAATCTCAAGCCAAACCCGCATGTTTTCCCGGGCAAAATTCGTAACCTCCCCGATATGCCCATTGGGGATAATGTGCATTTCCCCAGCAAAACCCTTAATTTTTGTTATCCTGAGGCCCAGTTCCTCCACGAACCCCTCAGCGTTCCCAGCTTTTATATAATCTCCCACTGAAAATTGGTCTTCAAAAAGAAAAAAGAAGCCGGAAATAATATCCCGGACCAGGTTCTGGGCACCAAAACCAATGGCCAGACCGATAACTCCAGCACCTGCTATCAACGAAGCAATTGGAATGCCCAGCAGGGAAAGAATTATTGTAGCCAGGAAAAAATATACCAGGTAACGCAGGACATTTTTCAATAGTTTGTTCAGGGTCGTAATTTGAGCCTCTCCCATTACCTGTTTTTTATTTTCTTTTACCCTTAAAACCCTGTCAATAAAAACGCGGCCCAGGCGCAGGGCAAACCCACCTATGAGCAGGATAACAATAATCTGGACAAGAATTAAAGCCGCGTTTCTCAATTGCTCGGAATTAATAAACTCCGGAAGAATATCGTCTATAAAAGCGAATATTGATTCCATAAAAAACCTCCCTTATTGAAGCCAGAATATTAAAAGCAACCCAACAATCACCAGGCCTAAAAAAAGAAGACAACCGGGATTTAAAAATATGGGCTTTTCAGAATGGTCCACGCTTATGGTTCCAGCCTTGCGGGCTTTTTTCAGGGAAGCAACCATTTTCCCATATTCACCCCTTTTTTTATATATAGCCGCAAGGTTGTTGTGGGCGGGGCCATATTCTGGATCGTAACGCAGGGCCTCATTGTACATGTTTTCCGACTGATGCAGGTTTCCATTTTCCAGGTAAATATTGGCCAAATTCGTCAGGGCCGGGGCATTATTGCGTTCGGCCTGCAGGGATCCCTCAAAATATTCCCGGGCATTCTTCTTTTCCTTCTTGTAGGCGTGAATGACCCCCATTTTGTTTAAAGCGCCCGCGTGTTCGGGGTCAGCCTCCAGTATTTCCCGGAGCAATTCCTCCGCCTTTTCAAAACGAGCAACATCTATTGCGGCACTTGCTTCCTCATACTTTTCCTGTATTTGTTCTTCATTCATCGAATTCATCGAATTCCGCCCCTCCCTCCAGGTCGTGAATTTTTTCTATGAGTAATTCCATGTCTTCCGCACTAAGAAGGGTATCGAGTTCTTCCCGGTCCAGAATTGAAATTTTCAAAAGCCAACCGTCGCCATAAGGATCCAGTAAAAGCAGTTCGGATTTTTCAATAACTTCGTTATTCACTTCTTCAATTCTTCCACTCAGGGGAGCAAATAATTCTTTGAAAGAACGCTCGCCTTCAATGGTTCCCATTTCAATTGTTTGCTCTATTTCTTCCCCCAGCTGCGGAAGCTCAATTTCCAATAGGCGACCCAGTCGCTCTGCAAAGGGGAGGGCTACTCCTATATAAGCAAAACCATTTTCTAGGCGAACCCATTCTCCTTCTTCTGAATATAAAAGTTCAGGTGGTAGCATAGTCGATCCCTCCTCTCTTTTTTCTATTCCATTCGGCCCCGCTAACTCCTTCCCCTGCAAAAATAAAAATGGGAAAACAGTAAAACCAAATTTTTTAAAGCTCCAACATCATCTTTTTCTCAAAAAATTATCCTCTCTTTATTTCCCGGGAAATATTTTTGGAAATTTCACCACTGGATGAGAAGTCAGGACCTGGACCCTACAATGAAATTTAACGCCTGCGGAAGAACTTCAATTTCAACCGGCGTATTGGTTAAAATTTCTCCGTCGGCCTGAACTATGACTGGTTTTTCAGAGCTTATTTTTATTGTTTTCCCCCTGTAAATTCGGACCTCTTTTTGTTTTAAATGCCCTCCTCCGTAAACCTGGGGCAATAAAAATAAAAGTTTTCCTACCCACAGGGTATCAATAACACAGATATCAAAAAGCCCATCATCCTGTTCAGCGTCAGGAACCACTTTAAGTCCCCCGCCATAATACTTTCCATTGCCCACAGCTACCAGGAGAGTTTTCTGTTCAATTTTCTTCCCGTCAATCTCGATAACCATCCGGGGGGCTTTGTAAGTAAAAAGCGCCCTTAAAACCCCCCAGAGATAAGCCGGCGTGCCTCCAAATCTTTTTAAAAAGTTGTCAGCGGAAAGGGCAACCTCCCCATCAAAACCGATACCAACAACATTGCAAAAAATCCTGCCATTTAATTTTCCGGCATCAATTCTTCTTGTCCTGGGGTTTTTTATCATCCGTAAAATACCTTCATTGGAACGGGGAATTTCCAGGCATTTGCCCAGGTCATTTCCGGCTCCAAAGGGAATTAATCCCAGAGGAATATTTTCTCCCCAGAGCCCATTAGCAACTTCCAACAGGGTGCCATCTCCCCCCACCGCATAAACTACATCACTTACAGGACTGACCCGCCGGGCAATTTCCTCTGCTTCCAGGGGCCGGGATGTAAAATATTCTGTATAATGAAGCCCCTCCTTATGCAGGTATGGAGAGAATCTTTTCCAGCGATGAAGGGCCTTGCCTCCACAGGCTTCAGGGTTAATTATAAAAGAAATTACCAAAATTATTCCTCCCTCGAAAAAAACAAGCCCAGCTAGAAGCTGGGCCAAAAGTTATTTTGGTTTTTCTTCTTTTGGTTTTTCTTCTTTTGGTTTATCATCAGTAGGTGTTTTTTCCGCACCCTTGCGGGCTTCGCTTTTGCCCTTGAAAGTTGCGCCATCTTCAATAATCAGTTTGGCTATCTTGATGTCACCAAAGAGTTTTCCGGTCGGGACTATTTCCAGTTTTTCCACCGAATCAACGTTTCCCTGAACTTCTCCAGCAATTACTACATTCCGGGCCTGGATGTTTGCCACAACAAGCCCTTCTTCCCCGATAAAAACATCGCCACCTGCTTTTATTTCACCCTCGACCCTTCCTTCAACTCTTAAAGAACCAGGAATATGCATCTTTCCTTCAATTTTTGTTCCTTTTCCAACCACGCTCTCTACTTTGTCCCTTTTAACTTCTTCTTTTTTCCATCCTTCGTCTTTTCTCTTTACTTCCTCTTTTCTCTTTACTTCCTCTTTTCTACCCAGCAAAAGCCCCACCTCGCTATTTTTTATTGATAAACTCCAGGGGATTTTGGGGAACTCCGTTCACATGCACTTCGTAATGAAGATGGGGACCGGTGCTCCTTCCGCTATTCCCAGATCGGGCAATAACATCTCCCCTCTTTACTTCTTGGCCTGTCGACACCAGCAGCTCTCCATTATGCGCGTAACGAGTTTTAAAGCCATAGTCGTGGTCAATATCAACCGTGTAGCCATAACCGGTTCTCCACCCGGAATATGTAACCACACCATCTGCCGTTGCTAAAACCGGCGTCCCATACCAAACAGCAATGTCAACTCCTTCATGGAAGGCCTGACGCCCGGTAAACGGATCTCTTCGGGAGCCAAACCCTGAAGCGATGTAACTGTTGCCCTGATCGGCAAGAGGCCAAACGTTGGGTGTTGCTGCCTGAATAGCGCTATATTCCCGGACTGATTCCACAAGGATTTCCATGTCCTCCTGCTGGGCTGGTATTACTTCCCGCATTTTGCCCAGTTCCTGGTGCATGCTCTGGATCAACCCAAAAGCATCATCGCGAAGGAGCCTGCTGTTGCGGCCTCCCAAACCTCCAAGCTCAAACTCATAAGGTTGATAGCTCAAAATATTTCCGAGACTCGCAATATGAGCCATCTGTTCCTCTGTCTCCTGCAAATCTTCCGTGAGCAGTTCCTGAATTTTCCGCCCCTGTTGCTGAAGAACAAGTAAATCCTGCTGCAGTTCTTCCGTTTCCCGGAAAAGGTTTGCCAGTTCCTGGCGTAATTTTTGATTCTCCACTCTAACATCCTCCAGGTGAGCCACGACCTTTTGCGAATCCTGGTAGCTAGTTAGATAATTCCGGTAGGAATAGGTTAGAAATCCCATATAGCCAATGATCGCAAAAATCAACAGGAATAGTGCCGCCCGGGGGATTGTAAAACTTAGAGAAGACCCCTCGGAGTGGGGGATAATTGAAATTGTCAGGCCCTCACGGAACTGTTTCTTAACTTCTTTCCACAATACTTGTTTTTTCATGCTCTCTCACCCCATCAGGAATCATAAATTTCTACAAAGTGTGGATTATTCCTGCCTGAAACCCAAATTATTTGCTTCCTACCGCAGAAACCTTCCATTCCTCCCACGGTTCTTCGTTGCGAATAACATGGACTGTGCTGGCCAGGTTAACCACAAGGCCTGCATGGTTCGGAATAATCTCGAGTAAATCTCCTACTTTAATTTCGCTTTCCGGGGGAAGGGTCAGGATACCATGTTCCTCTGCCAGCCTGCTAACAACAATTTCCGCATTTCCCTTAACCTTTCCATATCCAGCAAAAATTGTTCCGCCTTTCACTCCCCTATCCAGGCTTAAAGTTTTGCTCCCTGCATCAACAATGCACCTTTCCTTCGTGGGCCGGGAAACAACCCTTGTTAAAACAGTTACTGCGCAGTCTTCTTCCATTGCCACACCCAGGGAAACCTCTCCCAAATCATTAAAAACATAATTTCCGGGCCTGATTTCTGTAACTCCTTTAACCATTCCGGCCATCTTCGCAGTAGGAGTGGACCCAACGCTGACCCGGGGACAGGGCAATCCTTCTTTTTTTAGGTTTGCTGCCAGATCCGCCATCATCTGTCCTTCCTGCCGGCCAATAGCCTGGACCTTTTCGGGGCCCCTGGCGTCGTGGCAGTGTCCGGCGTGAGTCATTATCCCGGAAAATTCAAGAGACCCTTTTCCCTGGATCTGCCTTGCTAATTCTAAAGCCCCTTCATCGGGAAGGACTCCACATAGATTGTTCCCGCTATCAATTTCTAAAAGAACTTTTAGCTTTGTTCCTTTTTTACCTGCTTCCCGGGCCAGGGCCCCAATCCCTTCGGGGCTGTCAGCCATCACGGATATTTCCGCCTTTTCCGCAAACCTTAAGAGCCGTTTGATTTTTTGGGGACCGCTGATTGGAGAGGCCACGAAAACATCTTTCAGCCCCCCGTCTATCATGGCTTCTGCTTCATCCAGTTTTGAAACTGTTATTCCCACGGCTCCCTGATTGACCTGAATTCTAGCCAGCCGGGGAATTTTATGGGCCTTTACGTGGGGCCGGAGATCTACACCAGCCTCGCCGGCAAAACCTGCCATATCGGTTATATTTCGGACCAGTATTGCTTCTCTTAGTAACGGCACTGGGGTGTCAATTGCGGCAAAATTTTTTTTAGTCAACGGAGGGCACCTCCATTTAGCTGATGAACAAGTTCTTCCTGGGCGCTGGAATCAGCAAGAGCCAGAACCTTATCTCCATCGCGGAGAACAGTATTACCCCTGGGAACCAGGGCAGTGTCACCCCGCAAAATCGTAACCAGGATGGCTTCCATTGGCAGGTCAATGTCTTTAATTTTCTGTCCCGCAACAGGAGCACCATTACAAACCTTTATTTCAACCATATTCAGGTCGCCAACTTTTTGGTTGAGAAGGGAAGTTATTTCCTCCAAGCTAACATCCTTGGTTACCAGGCCTGCGAGGATCGAAGAACTGCTCACAGCAACATTTACTCCCAGCCATTCAAAAAGCTTTTCATTCCCCGGGGTATTAACCGCAGTAAAAGTCCGGGGTACATGGAACTGGCGCTCCGCCATCTGGCAGATAGCCAGATTGTCGTGGTCATCATTGGTTACTGCTAGAACCACGTCGGCTTCCTCCACACCTGCTTTTTTCAAAACTTCCGGTTCCGAACCGTCCCCGTGCATAACCTGAATTCGGGGGTCTTGTTTTATGTTTCGGGCTTTTTCCTCATCCTGTTCAATCAAAATTACATTGATTTGTTTTTCGCTTAAATCTTTGGCCAGATAGCGGCCCATTTTCCCGCCGCCAACAATTAGAACCTGCATTTTCCAACCTCCTAACAATTTACCCAACTAATGCTCCCTGCCCAGAAGGTCGTATATCCTTTCCAGTTCCTGCAGGGAACGGTATTCAATATTGATTGTCCCTTTTTCCGGGCCCCGGGGCTTAATTGCAACCCTTGTGCCCAGGGAGTTGTTAATCTCTTCTTCTAGTTTATTTATCTGTTCATTCCGGTAGGAAGGGCGATTGCTTTTTCTCCTCTGCTTTCTTTCCCTCCAGGCGGAAACAAGTTTTTCTGTCTGCCGGACATTAAAACCTTCCTTCACTATTACCCGGGCAGCTTCCTTCTGCTCTTCCTGGGACGGCAGAGCAAGTAGGGCACGGGCATGCCCCATGCTGATTGTTCCACGTGAAACATTTTCCTGAACCTCCGGATCCAGCTTTAACAGGCGCAGCGAATTGGCAATTCCCGACCTGCTTTTTCCCAGGGTCCGGGAAACTTCTTCTTGGGTCAGCTCAAAATCTCCAATCAGCCTCTGCAAGGCTTGGGCCTCTTCAATCGGGTTCAGGTCCTCCCGCTGCAGGTTTTCAATCAGGGCTATCTCCATCATTTCCCTTTCAGCAAAATCCCTTGTGACAACGGGAACTCTTTTCAATCCCGCCTTTATTGCTGCCCGCCAGCGCCTCTCTCCGGCGACAATCTGAAAGCGTTTTTTTTCCATTTTCCTGACAATCAGCGGTTGAATTACACCGTGTTGTTTTATGGATTCCGTTAATTCGGCAAGGGATTCGTCAGAAAAATCTTCTCGCGGCTGGTACGGGTTGGATTCAATATAATCGAGGGGAATTTGATTGGCTTCTCCTTCCAGTTGCCCGGGAGGAATTAACGCTTCCAGACCTTTTCCAAGGCGCTTTTTACTCATTCTTCACGCCTCCTTTCAGCCGGGTTAAAAATTCCTCGGCCAGCTCCTGATAAGATCGGGCCCCCTTTGATCTGGGGTCGTAAAGGATGATGGGGAGCCCAAAAGAAGGAGCTTCGCTCAACCTAACATTCCGGGGTATTACAGTGCCATACACTTTCTCGCGAAAATAATTTTTTACTTCTTCGATAACCTGCTGGGAAAGATTGGTCCGGGAGTCATACATGGTCATGATAACCCCCGCAATCTCCAGGTCCGGGTTCAAATGATTTTGCACAAGCTTAATGGTCTGCATTAACTGGCCCAGGCCTTCCAAGGCATAATATTCGCATTGAATGGGTACCAGGATTTTTTCAGCCGCAGCCAGGGCATTTAGAGTTAAAAGCCCCAGAGAAGGAGGGCAGTCGATTATTGTAAAATCATAGTTGTCCTTAACTTTTTCCAGGGCTCGGCGGAGTTTGACTTCCCGGGAAAAAGAAGAAACCAGCTCTATTTCAGCCCCGGCCAGTTCAATGGTTGCAGGAACCAGGTCCAGGTTCTCTACACTGGTTTCAACAATAATTTCGGTTATTGGAACATCTTCAACAAGCAGGCTGTATACACACTGCTCCAGTTCGCTTTTATCCACTCCAACGCCACTGGTTGCATTGCCCTGGGGATCGATATCAACGACAAGAATCTTTTTGCCCTTCTCCGCCAGGGTGGCGCCAAGGTTTACTGCAGTAGTGCTTTTCCCCACGCCACCTTTCTGGTTGACCACGGCCAGCACTGTGCCCATTTTTTCACCCCTCAATTCTTTTCTTCTTGGGCATCTTGATGTGGAAGGAGATCGAATCCTCGCCTTCTTCCTCTTCAAACTGAATATCAAGGCCCCATTCCTTCATTTCTTTAACGGTTTTCCGGATGGTATTGACATAAAGCCTGGTGTCCTCAAATACTTTTAAAACCCGGCCGCCTTCTTTTTTCTTGGACTTTTCCCGTTCCCGTTGGTTTAGCCTTTCAACCAGTTTCTCGGTCTGACCAACGGAGTAAGCGTTCCGAATTACCTCCTGCAGCGCTTTTTTTTGGAGCTCTGTTGTTCCAAGCTTCAGTAGTGTCCGGGCATGCCGTTCGGTTAAACCGGCCTCAATAATTTTATCCCTGAGCGTCCCGGGGAGGCGAAGTAAACGGAGTTTATTTGCTATTGCGGACTGGCTTCGGCCAATTTTTTCCGCAAGTTCTTCCTGCTTCATATCGAAAGAAAAAAGCATCCTCTGATACCCGGTAGCTTCTTCAAAAAAATTCAAATCTTCTCGCTGCAGGTTTTCCACCAGGGCGAGTTGAGCCATTTCTCTGTCCCCGATTTTTTTTACAAGGCAGGGCGCTTCTTCTCTGCCCAGCATTTTCAGGGCCTTCATTCTTCTTTCCCCGGCAATTATCTGAAAACCATCCTCCCAGGGGCGCAACAAAAGAGGCTGCAGAAGCCCATTTTCCTCAATGGAAGCAGCCAGTTCTTTTATTTCATTATAGCCGAAACTGGTCCGGGGTTGATAGGGGTTCGGAGAAATTTTTTCAAGTTTAATAAACCTGATATCCTCGCTATTTTCAGTTCCCGGCCCAAAGAATTTTGCCAGGGGATTTTTCACGGTTACCCCTCCCGTACCTTGGTATTGCTCCAACCTTATATTTCTGTACCGAGCTCCGTTTTCCCTTCTAGTAAAAAATATCTCTTAATCCCTTATTATTAAACGCTTATTCGCCTTTTATCCCAATGGTCTTTTTTTTATAGCCGCTGGACGCCGGGGAAATCGGGAAGGAGTTTTTTCTATTTTTTTTACAAGCTGTAAGAAGTGTTCCTTACCGCTTATCGAATGGGAAAAGCGCTTATCAATAACTCCACCCAGCATTTGCAAGGCTTCCCGGCTCTTTTCCAGTTCTTCATCAAGAGCGGGGCCCTTCCAGGCCAGGAGAAAACCTCCAATCCTAATAAAGGGAAGGGCCAGTTCTAAAAGGGCAGGGAGGGAGGCAAGTCCTCGAGCAGTTAAAAGCCCTATCTTTTCCCGGAACTCATCTTCTTTAGCCAGGTCTTCCGCTCGAGCGTTTATAACATAAACCTCTTTAAGCTCCAGGCTCCTAACTAAGTTCCTGAGAAATTCCGCTTTTTTCTCCCTGCTTTCCACAAGGTAAAAGGCCCTTTTTTCGCTGCAGATGGCCAGGGGTATTCCCGGAAGCCCACCGCCCGAGCCCAGGTCCATCCAGGGCCCGTCCAGGTAAGAAAGCAGGGGGAGGGCGACAAGAGAATCCAGCAGGTGGCGTTCTAAAAAATTCTTTTCTTCCCCCCTGCCCAGGAGGTTGAAAACCTGGTTTGCAGAAAGGAGTTCCCGGGCGAATAAGTCCAATTTATCAATCTTTTCCTGGGGGATTTCCAGCCCTTTTTTACCCAGTACTGCGGTGATTTCTTCGGGACTAGTCATTTCTTTTTTTCCTTTCCAGGTAAATCAGGAGGGAGGTTATATCTGCAGGGGAAACCCCATTTATCCGGCTCGCCTGTCCCACAGAACGGGGCCGGACGGCTTTCAATTTTTGTCGGGCTTCTGTTCTCAGGTTGGGAACCTCTTCATAGTTGATTTCATCTGGCAAAAGCTTTTTTTCCAATTTCTTAAAGTGCTCAATTTCCCTTTTCTGCCTCTCTATATAGCCTTCGTACTTTATCATGGTTTCAACCTGTTCCTGAATTCCTTTCCTAACATGGGGCAGTTCGGGTTCAAGGTCCAAAAGGTCAACCCAGGTGATTTCCGGACGGCGGAAAATTTCCTTTAAAGAAACAGGCTTATTCAATCCTCCACTGCCTTTTTCCTGGAGGATTTCATTAACCTGGGGGGTAGGTTTGACCTGGATTTTTTCCAGAAGTCCCAGGACCATTTCAATTTCTTTTTGTTTTTCCTGGAATAATTTCCAATGGCCATCTGCAAGAAGTCCAATTTTCCGCCCGAGAGGGGAAAGCCTCTGGTCGGCATTATCCTGTCTCAGTAAAAGGCGGTATTCCGCCCTCGAGGTAAGCATCCGGTAGGGCTCCTCAGTTCCCTTGGTAACAAGATCATCGATCAGAACGCCAATGTAGGCCTGGGCCCGGTCTAAAATAATGGGGGCTTCGCCCCGCAGGGAGAGGGCTGCGTTTATTCCCGCAATTAAACCCTGTCCGCCAGCTTCTTCATAACCCGAAGTTCCGTTAACCTGTCCCGCGGTATAGAGGCCTTCAATATGCCTAGTTTCCAGGGTAAGGTTTAGTTGTCTGGTGTCAATTACATCGTATTCGATGGCATAACCCGGCCGAACCATGTCTACTCTCTCCATGCCGGTTATAGTTCGCAGGAAAGAAAACTGGACGTCTTCGGGAAGGCTGGTGGGGAGGCCGGAAAGGTACATTTCCCGGGTGGAAAGCCCTTCCGGTTCTATAAAAATCTGGTGGCTTTCTTTATTGGGAAAGCTCACTACCTTGTCTTCGATAGAAGGGCAGTAGCGGGGCCCGGTTCCCTCAATTACTCCAGAAAAGAGGGGAGCACGGTGGATATTCTCATTAATTATTGCATGAGTTTGGGGATTGGTGTGAGTTAAATGACAGGGGAGCTGCCCCTCGATTCCCTCACGACCCTCGTGAAGGAAAGAGAAGAAGAGCGAACCCGGGTGCCCGGGCTGGGGTTCCGTTTTTTCGTAATCAATTGTTCGGCCGAGGACGCGGGGAGGGGTACCGGTTTTAAAGCGCTTCAGGGTAAAACCGTGTTCCTGCAAGGAACGGGAAAGTTCTCTGGCCGGCATTTGTTGATTGGGGCCTGCTTCAAAAGTCGTTTCTCCAATAATAATTCGGCCGCGCAAAAAGGTTCCGGTAGTCAGGATAACTTTCTGACCCCGATATTTAATTCCCGTTACGGTCTCTACTCCCCGGATCTTTCCTTCTTCAACCAGTATTTTGGTAACCAACCCCTGTTTTAGATCAAGGTTGCTTTCTTCTTCTAAAATTTTTTTCATCCGCAGGTGGTACTTCTTTTTATCTGCCTGGGCCCGAAGAGCTTGAACTGCAGGGCCTTTCCGGGTATTCAGCATGCGGACCTGGATCATCGTAGCGTCAATATTATGCCCCATTTCTCCCCCGAGGGCATCAATTTCCCGAACAATATGCCCCTTGGCTGGTCCGCCTAACGAGGGATTGCAGGGCATAAAAGCAACATGGTCCAGGTCAATGGTCAAAACCAGGGTTTTTAAACCCATTCTCGCGGCAGCAAGGGCCGCTTCACAGCCGGCATGCCCGGCCCCAATTACTATAGCCTGATAGTACTGCGGATATTCAAACATTTTTTTGCCCCCTATTTCCCTATACAGAACCGGGAAAATATTTCCCGGGAAATATCCTGGCTAATTGTTTCCCCTGTAATCTGTCCCAAATGGTGCAGGGCCCCGCGGATATCGACCACTACAAGATCCATGGTAATTCCCTGCTGCCATCCTTCCCGGGCAGCTTTTACACTTTTCAACGCATCCTTTAAAGCCCTTTCGTGCCGTAAGTTGCTGACCCAAATCCCTTCTTTATCTGCAGTTCCAATTATTCTTTTTCTGATTGCTTCCCGAACATTTCCCAGGCCCTGACCTTCCCTTGCGGAAATAAAAAGGATTTCTTCTTCGGGAAAATGTCCCTTTACCCGGGAAAGGTCAATTTTTTCCTCCAGGTCAATTTTGTTAACAATAACCAGGCTTTTTTCCGGGGGAATGGTTGCAAGCATTTTCTCGTCTTCAACAGTAAAACCTGTTGTGCTGTCTAAAACCGCAAGTATCAAATCGCTTCGTTCCAAAAGTTTTAAGGTTCGGTCCACGCCAAGTTTTTCCACTTCATCCTCGGTTTCCCTTAATCCGGCCGTATCGATTAAACGGAGGGGAATTCCATCTAAGTTAATAATTTCCTCGACGGAATCCCTTGTTGTTCCCGGAACGGAAGTAACAAGGGCCCTTTCCTCTCCCAGCAGAGCATTCAAAAGAGTGGATTTCCCAACATTGGGCCGCCCGATTATCGTTGTTCGGACACCTTCCCGCAGGGCCCTGCCCCGGGAATAAGTGGCCAGGGCTTCTTCCAGGTCGCTTTCAACCTGATTAAGGTAGGATGCAACATCTTCTAAGGACATTCCATCCAGTTCGTCTTCCGGAAAATCAATCGATGCTTCACAATAAGCCAGAACTTCCCACAGGCGGTCGCTGCTTTCCCTGATAAACCGGGAAAGGCTTCCCCCCAGGTGGTCAAGGGCGAGGCGAAGCCCCTGCTTGGTTTTGGCTTCGATTACGTCCACAACAGCCTCGGCCTGGGCCAGGTCCATTTTCCCATTGAAAAAAGCCCGCCGGGTAAACTCACCCGGTTCGGCCAGGCGAACACCCCCGTCCAGGAGCAGGTCAAGAATGGACTTTAGGGGGACAGGGCCCCCGTGGCCAATAATCTCCACCATATTTTCTCCTGTATAGGAATTGGGGGCGTGCATGACTAGGACAACTACTTCATCGGCAACCGAACCGCTGCCCGGTTCAACAATATGCCCATATGCAGCGGTGTAACCCTTCATTTCCTTTATTCTTTTTTTTCCGGGGTTTTTAAAAATCCGACCCACCTGCTCATGGCTTCCGGATCCGCTCACGCGAATTATCCCCAGGGCTCCAATTCCCGGGGGCGTGGCCAGGGCAGCAATGGTATCTTCACGGTTCATCCGTTCCGCCTCCTAAAAAAACCCAGTAATAAATTACTGGGTTAGTTGGGCTCTATGCAAACTTTGCGGAAGGGTTCTTCTCCCTGACTGTAGGTTTTCACCCGCCGGTCATCCTTTAACGTCATATGGATAACCCGCCTTTCCTGGGGAGACATGGGCTCCAGGAGCACCTTTCTGCGAGTGCGGGCTGCTTTTTCAGCCATCCTCTTGGCCAGGGCTTCCAGGGTTTTTTCCCTCCGATTTCTATAATCCTCAGCATCAATTATTACCCTAAGATAATCCTCTTCCTTTTTCCGGTTGGCAACAAGGGTTGTCAGGTACTGCAGGGCGTCAATTGTCTGGCCTCTTTTTCCGATTAAAAGCCCCAGATTTTCTCCTTCAATTTCCAGGGTAACCTGCTTGGGATTTTCATTTTCCTCAGTAATATTTACCTGAACTTCGGTTCCCATTCGGTCGCAGACCCCTGTTAAAAAATCACGGGCGATTTCCTTTTTCTCTTTTTTCCTGCGGGCTTTTATCCGAGCATTTTTTCCGGAAATCAAGCCCAAAATTCCCCGGCTGCCTTCTTGAAGGACTTCAATATCAACTCTTTCCCGGGGTAATCCCAGTTCTTCAAGGGCCTTTGCAATAGCTTCCTGAACGTTTTTACCTTCCTGGATCAATTCATCCATTTTAACTTGATTCTCCTTTCGCCACTTCCTGGCGACGGTAAATCAGGTACTGCTGCCCGATCATGGCCAAGTTAGATGTAAACCAGTATACCAGAACCCCGGAGGGAAGGCTCATTCCAAAAAAGACAATTAAAACGGGCATTACCATCCCCATCGTTTTAGTTTGTGGATTTGGAGGAGCACCGCTCCACTTTTGCTGCAGATGAGTCTGCAAAAACATTGTTACCCCTGTTAGAATGGCCAGGGGCAGATCCGGTTCGCCCAGGCTGCCAATCCAGAGAAAGCTGGCTCCCTGCAGATCATCCAGTCTTATAATTGTCTGGAAAAGGGCGATCAAAATAGGAAGTTGAATTAAAAGGGGTAAACAGGAAGCCAGGGGATTAATATTATATTTTTTATATAGTTCCATCATCTTTTGCTGCTGGGTTTGCTTGTCATCCTTGTACTTGTTCTGGATTTCCTTAATTTCCGGCTGGATTCTCTGCATATCCTGCATGGACTTATTCTGTTTAACAGAGGAGGGGTAGAGGATAAGCTTTAAAACCAGGGTCAATAAAATAATGGCCAGTCCCCAGTCGCCAGTAATGTTATAAAAAAAGCGGAGAAACCTCCCCATTGTTTCCCATAGAAAAGAAAAAATTCCACCATTGGATTCAGCTAGCGTAATAATGTTGGTCAAATTACCCAAAAAACCAAAAACCATTTCCATTGCCAAATAACCTCCTAACCCGGACCATGTTTTTATTTAATTGGATCATATCCACCTTTGCTATAGGGGTTGCAGCGTAAAATTCTCCAAAATCCCTTGAGCAGCCCCCGGCATACTCCAAACTGTTCTATTGCCTGGATCATATACTCTGAACACGTGGGGTAATATCTACAGGTTGGGCCTTTAAGGGGGGATAGAAATTTACGATAAAAGTTGAGCAAACCAATTAATACTTTCTTCAAGACTTCCCATCTCCCTTCCAGAGATTGGCCTTTTGTAATAGTTTTTTCTCGCCGGCCAAAATTTCCTTAAAATCGGCCTGCAATATTCCCCTCCGGCCAATAAAAAGGAGGAGGTAGCCATCTTTAACGTTGGGGAGTAGGGTGCGGTAAGCTTCTTTCATCTTCCTGCGGACTCGATTGCGGATTACTGCCTTGCCCAGTTTTTTCCCAACAGAAAACCCCGCCTCTCTGTGTCCCGGTTCCCAGGGATAATAGTAAAGAACCAGGTTGCGATCGGCGAGAGATTTTCCTTTTTTAAATAAAAGGGTGAATTTCCCCCTTTCCCGCAATCGTTCTTGCCGGGGCAAAGACATTTTATTTCATCCTTAAAAAAAATAGGATTGACCACTCAGAATTTTTCTTATAATATGATCCTGTAGCAGAATTTTATTCTATAAAGATTATAGGTTATTTATTTCCGCCCGTCAAGAAACTTCATAGAATATCGAATAATTTAACCCTCCAAGACAGGAAGGGTTTTTGATTTCTGTAGCGAAAAAAGAAAAGACCCTTCAAAAGTTGCATCCATTTTGGAGGATATGTTTATTATAATTTTCGGCTTAACCTTCAGCCACAGCTTGTTAATAAGGTTGTGAATAATGATTCCTATTTTTACCCTGATGATCCCCAACCGGGCTGTGGAAAAATTGTGGATTTTTACTGACCTTTTCGCCTGCAATTTTTTTCAATCTTCATAAACCTTCTTAGACAAAGGGTTTTTAGATTTTATTTTTTTATAAAAATAATCCACAGTTTTTCAGACACCTCTGGGCGTGGTTCATCTGATTTTTTTTCACACCCCTGTTAACAAGTTGTGGATAACTTTGGGAAAAGGAGAATACATATGTCAACAAATTTGCCCATGGAAACCATCTGGAATCAGACCCTGGAAAAAATGAAAGAAAAGCTCAGTCGTCCTTCTTTCGAAACCTGGCTTAAGGCAACCAAGCCAGTAGCCTTCAGGGATGACTTCCTCCTGGTTGAGGTTCCCAATGAATTTGCCCGGGACTGGCTGGAAAGCAGGTATTCTGACCTGATTGAAGAAATCCTGCAGGCAGTCACCCAGTCCCCACTGCAGGTCAAATTTACCATTCACAACTCGCCCACGGAGTTAAACAACCAGCAGCCCTACCGGGACCTTAAACCTGACGGCCCGCAAAGTAATTCCGGGGCGTACTTTTTGAACCCGAAGTATTCCTTTGAAACATTTGTAGTCGGGGACAGCAACCGCTTTGCTCACGCGGCTTCCCTTGCTGTCGCCGAAGCCCCCGCCAAAGCCTATAACCCCCTTTTCGTTTACGGGGACGTTGGACTGGGCAAAACTCACCTGATGCAGGCAATCGGCCATTACACCCTCAGGCAGAATCCTGATCTTAAAGTTGTTTACGTTTCTTCCGAAACTTTTACCAATGAACTTATAAATTCTATTCGCGATGATAAAACCGTTGATTTTAGAAATAAATACCGCACCATTGATATTCTCCTCGTTGACGATATCCAGTTTCTTGCGGGAAAAGAGAGGACCCAGGAAGAGTTTTTCCACACTTTTAACACCCTGCACGAAGCAAACCGCCAGCTTGTAATTTCCAGCGACCGGCCCCCCAGGGATATACCAACTCTTGAAGAAAGACTGCGCTCCCGCTTTGAATGGGGATTGATCACGGACATTCAAAAACCCGACCTGGAAACTCGAATTGCAATTCTCAGGAAAAAAGCCAGTATAGAAAGAATTAATGTTCCCAACGACGTAATTGTCTTTATTGCCAATCAAATCCAGTCCAATATCCGGGAACTGGAGGGAGCCCTTACCCGGATTAAGGCTTATGCTTCAATGCAAAATATTCCCATCACCGTTGACATGGCCAAAGAAGCCCTGCGGGACATCCTGGCTCTTTCCCAGCCGCAACCGCTTTCCATCGAAGATATTCAGGAAGGTGTGGCCCGCTTTTTTTCCCTGCGACCCAAAGATATGCTTTCCAAAAAAAGGACTCAGAATATAGCTTTTCCCCGGCAGATTGCCATGTACCTTTGCCGGGATCTGACCGATGCCTCCCTACCCCAGATTGGACAGGCCTTCGGAGGGAGGGACCACACTACAGTTATCCACTCCTGTTCCAAAATTATCAACCAGCTTGAAAAAGACGCCACCCTCCGCTCAACACTGAACAAACTCCAGGAAAACCTTAAAAAGAAAAAATAACAATGTGGATAGCCTGTCTTTTTTTCCCCAAGAATACTGACAGGCCATCTCCTTGTTTTTAACCACTTTTTTCCCTTATCCCCAATGTTAACACCCCCTACTACTCTTACTCCTACTGATTCAAATAAATATTAATAAAAACTGGCGGCCAGTTTTCCGCCCAGAAAAAAAGGAGGAATTCTTTTGGATTTCACTATCCAGCAAAAAGATTTATCCGCTGTTATCCAGAATGTACAGCGGGCGGTGGCTTCTCATACCACCATGCCGGTTTTAAGCGGGATTAAAATTGAGGTTCTTGAAGACAAAATCAAGCTTTCGGCAACTGACCTGGAAATAGGAATTGAAAGTCAGACTGCAGGAGAAGTAAAAGAAACGGGGTCTGTAGTTCTTCCCGCCCAGCACCTGGGAAATATTATTCGGGAACTTCCCAATGAAAAAGTTAGGCTTTCCATGAAGCAGGAAAACAGCGTAGAACTCAAGTGTGCAGGTTCCACCTACAATATCAGGGGCTTTCCCCCTGAAGATTTTCCCAGCCTTCCTCAAATCGATGAAGGTCTGAGCTTCAACATGAAGCAGGGAAACCTTAAAAGCCTGATTGAAGAAGTGAAATTTGCCGCTTCTACCGATGAGAACCAGCCCTTTTTACACGGAGCTCAACTCAGTATAAATGAAAACAAGATGGAGCTGGCAGCAACCAATACTTATCGCCTGGCCTACCGGGAAATGGATTTTCCCGGGGAATCTCCTGAAAAGCAGATCGAGGTTATCATCCCCCTGAAAACTCTCCAGGAACTTTCCAGGCTTCTCGGATCAGGGGAAGAAGATGAAGTTTCCCTGACCCTTAAGGGAAATCACCTTCTTTTTTCTTTTGCACCGCTGACTATTACTTCCCGTTTAAAAGAAGGGCAGTTTCCCAATTACCGGGAGGTTATCCCCCGGGACTTTAACACTACCTGTAATATAGACCGGGATCAACTTCTCCACGCCGCCCGCCGCGCTTCCCTCATTGCCCGGGAAGACTCCAACACCGTGGATTTTGAATTTAAAGAGGGTCAGTTAATAATAACCACCCGGGATTCCCGGATCGGGCAGGCCTACGAGGAAGTTGCAATGGAAAAAGAGGGGACTGAGATGAAGGTTTCCTTTACTGCGGATTACCTGCTCGACGTTCTAAAGATTTTGAGAAACGAAACGATTACTATAAATCTCCAGGACGAAAGTTCAGCCTGTGTTTTCAGAAGCCTGGAAGATTTCACCTATACTTACGTAATAATGCCGGTTCAGAACTAGGTTGGATAAAATGAAAAAGATAAGAATCCATACCCCTGATATTAAACTGAGTCAGTTTTTAAAATGGGCTGAAATTACCGCGACCGGCGGCGAATCAAAGAACCTGATTCGAGAAGGAAAAGTTAAGGTAAATGGAGAAGTTGTAATAGTTCCCGGAAAAAAACTTCATCCGGGTGATTTAGTTGAAGTAGAAGGTGAAATGAGAGTTAAAATAGCCGGGGATGGATAATATTGCAACTAAAAAGAATATATGTAGACAATTTTAGAAACCTCTGCCGGGAAGAAATTCAGCTTAACCCGGGCATTAATATAGTCCTGGGGAAAAATGCCCAGGGAAAAACCAATTTCCTGGAAGCTATATATATCCTGGCTTCAGCAACTTCTCCCAGAACGAATATAGAACAGGAAATGGTAGCCTGGGAAAATGATTATTATTTTATCAAGGGAGAGGTTGAAAGCCAGGATGATACCTTTGCAATTTCCGTTGGTTACACCCAGGGGAAAAAAAGGATCCGGGTTAACGAAAATCCACTGGAAAGGGTTAAGGACCTGCTGGGACGCTTTATGGTTATTTTTTTTGGGCCGGAGGATTTGCAGTTGATTAAAGGTTCTCCTCAGCTCAGAAGGCAATTTCTGGACAGGGAAATTTCCCTTCTTCAGCCCCTTTATTACGAAAACCTGCAGCGCTACAGAACTGTTTTAGCCCAGCGCAACAACCTGCTCAAGGAAATAGGAGAAAAAGGGATAGGTGAAAGTGAACTGGAACCCTGGGACGAGCAGCTCGCCGATTTGGGAGGAGAACTTATTACCAGGAGAATCAGGTTTTTAAACGAATTAAAGGAAAAGATAAACAGCAGGTATGCAGAAATTTCAGGTGAAGAGGTCGGGTTTAAGGCTGAATATGAACCCAGCATTGCCCTGGATAAAAAAAGTTCCAGCCAGGACTGGAAAAGAGCTTTTATTGAAGCCTGGAAAAGGAGAAGAAAAGAAGAAATAATAAGGGGTGTTACTATTTTGGGGCCCCACCGGGATGACCTTTCTTTTCGACTCGGCGATAGGGAACTGAAAAATTATGGATCCCAGGGACAGCAGAGGACCGCGGTCCTGGCTTTGAAAATCGGAGAACTGGAATTAATGACCCAGGTCAAGGGTGAACAACCCGTCCTGCTTCTGGATGATGTCTTTAGCGAACTTGATGGGACCCGCCAGAAAGCTCTCCTCGATTTAATAGGGGGAAACATTCAATCGATAATTACTACTACGGAGAATAATTTCCAGGAAATAAAGAAACCCTGTTATTATTTCACCGTTGATAAAGGAAAAATAAACAGGTGGGAAGGGAGGAACTAATTTGTACCTTCATTTAGGGAAAGGACACATGGTATCCTGGCAGGAAGTTATTTTAATTGGACAGATAGGCTGCATTGATAATAGCGAGGACACCGGTAATTTCCTGGAAAAAATGAAAGATAAGGGTGAGGTGGTTGACGTCTCGGAAGGAGATCCCCAGAGTTTTGTTGTTACTCCGGAGAGGGTTTACTTATCCCTGATATCGGCAGGAACCCTGGAAAAGAGACTCAACAAGTTAAATATTCCTGTTATAAGAGAAGATTGAGGAGGTAAAGATGGATAAGAACAAGGTAAATGGACCTGGAAACTATGAAGCCGAACAGATTCAGGTCCTCGAAGATCTGGAGGCGATTCGCAGACGCCCCGGAATGTATATAGGGAGCACTGGTCCCCGGGGCTTGCATCACCTGGTTTACGAGGTGGTGGACAACAGCATAGATGAGTCACTCGCAGGTTATTGCGATAATATTGAAATTATTATACATGCCGACAATTCGGTTACCGTAACTGACAACGGGCGGGGCATTCCCGTCTCTGCTCATCCCAAGGTTAACAAGCCTGCGCTGGAGGTTGTAATGACAATGCTCCACGCCGGCGGAAAGTTCGGAGGGGAAGGCTACAAGGTCAGTGGCGGATTGCACGGAGTCGGCCTTTCTGTGGTTAATGCCCTTTCCGAGCGGCTGGAAGTTGAGGTTAGCAGGAATAATAAAATATATTTCCAGCGTTACGAACGGGGAATTCCGGTTACAGAACTCAAGGAAATAGGTGAGACGGATAAAACCGGAACCAAAACAGTTTTTTATCCAGATCGGGAAATTTTTGAAGAACTGGATTTTAAAATTAAAACTTTAAGCCAGCGTTTGAGGGAGCTTGCCTACCTCAACGCGGGAGTTACAATAACAATCACCGACGAGAGGGAGGAAGGATCCCAAACCGAAAAATACCGCTATGACGGCGGAATTATCTCCTTTGTCCGGGAATTAAATAAAAACAAAGATCCGCTCCACGATGCCCTATTTATGGAGCAGAAAATGGAAAACTGCGAAGTTGAAATTGCGATTCAGTATAACAACAGTTACGTGGAATCAATTTTTTCTTATGCCAACAACATCAATACAGAAGAGGGTGGGTCCCACCTGGCCGGTTTCAAAACCGGCCTTACCAGGACACTTAACGATTATGCCCGCAGGTTTAATTTCTTAAAAGAGGGAGAAGACAACTTTTCCGGTGATGACGTCAGGGAAGGTTTAACTGCGATCATAAGCGTTAAGCTGACTGAACCCCAGTTCGAAGGCCAGACCAAGACCAAGCTTGGTAACCCGGAAATGAGGGGTATCGTAGATACCGTTTTAAGCGAGGAGCTAATTTCTTTCCTGGAGGAAAACCCGCCTGTTGCCAAAAAGATCATGGAAAAATGCATCAACGCTGCCCAGGCCCGGCAGGCCGCCAAAAAAGCCCGGGAAATTACCAGGAGAAAAAACGCTCTGGTCAATACATCGCTCCCGGGAAAACTGGCTGACTGTACCAGCAGGGCAGTTGACGAAGCGGAGATATATATCGTTGAGGGCGATTCTGCTGGAGGTTCGGCCAAGCAGGGTAGAGACCGCTATTTCCAGGCCATACTTCCGCTCCGGGGAAAAATTTTGAACGTAGAAAAAGCAAGACTCCATAAAATTTTGAATAATGAAGAAATAAGGGCATTAATTACGGCTCTGGGTACGGGAGTAGGGGAGGAGTTTAAATTAGAAAAAGCCCGTTACGGCAAAATCATTATCATGACTGACGCTGATGTTGACGGTGCGCATATTCGGACTCTGCTGTTGACTTTCTTTTACCGGTACATGAGTCCCCTGATCAAAAAGGGAATGGTTTATATAGCCCTGCCGCCCCTTTACAAGGTCACAAAGGGCCGCAAGGAATTCTATTTCTACGGTGACCGGGAATTAGAAAAGGGTCTGGAAGAGATTGGCCGCAACGGCATTTCCCTGCAGAGGTACAAGGGTCTCGGGGAGATGGATCCCCACCAGCTCTGGGAAACTACCATGAATCCCGAAACCAGAAATATCAAGCAGTTAAATATTGAGGACGCCATGGAGGCTGACCGGATTTTCAATATGCTTATGGGGGACAAGGTAGCTCCCCGGCGCGAGTTTATTGAAACCAATGCCCATCAGGTGGCCAACCTGGATATATAGAGGTGATAAAGAGCTATGGATGATAAAATTGAAGCCGGGCGCGTAATCCCGGCAGATATTGAAGAAGAAATGAAAGTGGCCTACCTGGATTATGCTATGACCGTAATCGTGGGCCGGGCCCTTCCTGATGTTCGAGACGGCTTAAAACCCGTCCACCGGAGGGTCCTTTATGCCATGCATGACCTGGGGCTTGCTCACAACAAACCGCACAAAAAATCAGCCAGGGTAGTCGGGGAAGTTCTCGGTAAGTACCACCCCCATGGGGAAACGGCTGTATACGACACCCTGGTCCGGATGGCCCAGTATTTTTCCATGCGCTATCCCCTGGTTGACGGTCATGGAAACTTTGGTTCTGTAGATGGTGATAGCGCTGCGGCAATGCGTTACACAGAAGTCAGGATGGCCCAAATGTCAACAGAACTTCTTGCCGATATTGAAAAAGATACCGTTGATTACAGGGATAATTTCGATGATTCCCTGCAGGAACCGGAAGTTTTACCGGCCCGCCTACCCAATCTTTTGTTAAATGGGTCTTCGGGTATTGCCGTGGGAATGGCTACCAATATTCCCCCGCACAATATTCGGGAAATTGTAAAGGCGATTAACTTTTTGATTGAAAACCCGGAAGCCACTATTGACGAGCTTTGTGATATAGTCACCGGCCCCGATTTCCCCACCGGGGGCTTGATTATGGGGTACTCCGATGCCCGCAAGGCTTATAAAACCGGGCGGGGCAGTGTCACCCTCCGGGGTGTTGCCGAGATCGAAGAAATGTCGGGAGGCAAAGCAAGAATAATTGTTTACGAACTTCCCTACCAGGTCAACAAGGCAGCCTTAATTGAAAAAATAGCGGATATGGTCAGGGATAATAAGCTGGAAGGGATCCAGGATTTAAGAGATGAATCCGACCGGGACGGGATGCGCATTGTAATCGAATTAAAGAGAAAGTCCCGGCCCCAGGTTGTTCTCAACCAGCTCTTCAAGCACACCAGACTCCAGTTGAATTTTGGGCTCAATATGCTGGCCCTGGTTGATAATCAGCCCCAGGTTTTGAACCTGAAGCAGGTCCTGGAAGAATATATTAAACACCAGCGAGAAGTAATCACCAGGAGAACCCGCTTTCTCTTAAATAAAGCGGAAGAAAGGGCTCACATCCTGGAAGGACTTCGCATAGCTTTAAATTACCTCGACGATGTAATAGCCCTGATCCGCAAATCCCCCGACGGAGAAACTGCCAGAAAGGGGTTAATGGAAAAATTCGGTCTAACCCAGGTCCAGGCCCAGGCCATCCTGGATATGCGCCTGCAGCGGCTTACTGCCCTGGAAAGAGATAAGATCGAAGAAGAATACCAAGAACTGCGGGAAAGGATCTCCTACTACAAGTCCCTTCTCGGGGACCAGACCCTGGTTGATGGAGTTATAAAAACCGAACTCAAGGAAAGAGCAGATAAGTATGATGACGAGCGCCAGACCAGGATTGTAGCCCAGGAAGCTGAAATTGACTTAGAAGATCTGATCCCCAGTGAAAATATTCTGATTACCCTCTCTCATAAGGGCTATATCAACAGGATGACCCTGAGTTCCTACCGGTCCCAGCACAGAGGGGGCCGGGGAATGAGGGGCATGAATACCAAGGAAGGGGATTTTGTTTCGGATATTTTCATGGCCAATACCCATGATTACTTGCTTTTCTTTACCAACCGCGGCTATTTATACCGGATTAAAGTTTATGAAATTCCGGAATCCGGGCGCCAGGGCAGGGGGATGGCCCTGATCAACTTGCTGCCCCTGAGGAGCGAGGAATATATAACCGCTGTAATCCCCATCCGCTCCTACAAGGAAGAGGGAGCTCACCTGCTGATGGCAACTAAAAATGGGTTGATTAAAAAGACTTCCCTGCAGGAATATGAGTCCAAATATACCTCCCTGCGGGCCCTCAACCTGAGGGAAAACGATGAACTAATTGCCGTCCGTTACAACGCTTCCCCTGAACAGGAAATAATGATTGTCAGCAAGAAGGGGAAAGCGATTCGCTTCCCATCGGGGGCTCTGAGGCCAATCGGGCGTTCATCCCAGGGAGTTAAAGGAATTAGCCTGTCCCGGGGAGATGAAGCAGTGGGAATGGAAATAGCTCACTCGGATGAAGATGTCCTGACTGTTTCCTGGGAAGGCTACAGCAAAAGGACGCCTGTAGAAGATTACCGGATTCAGCAGAGGGGAGGCAAGGGCCTGATCGCAGCAAAACTCAGAGACAGGGAAAAAGACGGGCTCGTTGCCTTCAAGATGGTCCGGGAAGAGGATGAAGTAATGGTTGTAACCCGCCAGGGGAGGTTGATCAGGCTCCAGATAAAAGAGGAACTGCCCCGGTTGAGCAGAAATACAATAGGGGTGCGGCTCATGCGCCTGACCAAAGGAGACCGGGTTGTCTCCCTGGTAAGAATAGATAAAGATTAAACAAAAAGAGCAGTCCTTCTGGACTGCTCTTATTCTGAGGCCCCGAGAAAGGAAATAAAAGGCTGGGAATCCCCCGCGGGGAAGGAAATCAACCCCTGTTCCCAGAGCATTTCCAGGCAATTATCGACCATAAGATGGTAAAACCAATCATAGAATTCGGAAAAAGAAGAATAATCCGAGGCAGGTAAACTGTAAAAGGCGTTTAATAAGGAAGAAGAGTAACCGGAAAAATAAAGACCTATTTTTTTCCCGAGTTCCTGGCCCAGGCTTTCCAGAATTTCCCCGTCAGTCCGGGTCAGAAAGGGCACCTGTGGCTTTTTTTCAGAATCGAGCAGGAGAAGGTTCTCGAGAAAAGGAATAATGTCTTCCGGGGGTTCAACCCCTGAAAAATAAAATTCCCGGTAAGCAGCGAGAACTTCTTTGGCAAGTTTTTCCCCCCGGGCAACCCCGAGTTGTTTATACAGAGGAAAGAACCCGAGGGGTGGGAAAGCCCTTTGTTTTTCTCCAGCCTGAATTCCAAAAAGCCCGCAATAATAATTTCCTACCTGTTCCCCGCGTTCTCGGAACTTGCCCAGAAATTCCGGATAATCGGTCTGGATAACCTGGAAATAATATTGCCCTCCGGCCCTTTCGGGTGGGGTGTTTGCAGGAATTTCCTTCAGGCTATTGGTAATTAACCGCCGATTACGCGTCAGGAGGTAGTAGCCAATTACAATTAAATCCAGGTCTTCCCATTGATGGTCTTCGCCCAGGGATAACTTGTTCAAGCGATTTCTGATCTCGCTGAACCAGTCCTGGATGGGAGAAAAAAACCCCTGGGCAATTTCCCGGGCAATACCGGGGATGAATTGAGTTTCTTCGGCAAGGACCATGAAAAAAGAAGGATAAAAGTTATGTCCTTTTTTCTTGACTAAATCTGCCTGTAAAAGTAGGTCCAGGTCTTTAGAAAGCTGAGAATTATCATGTCCCAACCGCCCCGGGTTTTTGCCTTTATGTAATGCCATAAGCAGGTCAAGGCGGCGGTCGCGGTGACTTCCATAAAAGATATTAAAGGGACTAAAAGGGCTGTCGATTTTGGCTTTCCCGGAAATAAGCAACTGGGAATTCAAAGAAATCGCCTCCTTTTTCACACTGGTAATTTAGTTGCGTATTCAGACCCTTTGTCTTAGAAGGGAATTTTATTAAAGAAAGGTGGTAGTAAATGTCATTTCCGCGGATAGTAATTCATACCGGTCGAATCAAAGAAAATGCTCAAACCATATCCGAACTGGCCCGCAAGGATGGGATTAGCATATCCGGTGTAACCAAAGCAACCTGTGGAAATGTCCATGTTGCCAAAGCGATGCTGGAGGGAGGAGTTAATGGTTTCGCGGATTCCAGGCTCATTAACCTGCGTAATCTCCGGAATTATTTTGGAAAAGATGTCACTCTTCTCCTTTTACGTCTTCCCATGCTCAGCAAGGTTGATGAAGTTGTTGAGACCGCTGATGCAAGCTTAAACTCGGAAATCAAGGTAATTGAAGCGCTGAGCAGTGCAGCAAAAAAACGGGGCAAAAAACACGGAATAATGCTTATGGTTGACCTGGGCGACTTAAGAGAAGGCCTCTGGCCGGACGCTGTAAGGGAAGCAGCCCGGTTTGTGGAAAACCTTCCCGGAGTTTACCTGCAGGGACTGGGGACCAACCTTACCTGCTACGGGGGAATTTTGCCTACGGAGGCAAACCTGGGTAAACTGGTGGAAATCGGGCAAAAAATCCAGGAAGATCTCGGTAAAGAACTGTGTTACATATCGGGGGGCAATAGTAGTTCCCTGCATCTTCTGGGTACCGGAATTCCCAGGGGCATCAATCATCTCCGGGTTGGGGAAACAATTTTAATCGGCAACGATACTGCTCTTTCCGAACCATTCCCGGGAACCCGGGCAGATACCTTTGTTATCCAGGCCGAATTAATTGAAGCCAAGGTAAAGCCTTCAGTCCCCATAGGGAAGGTAGGGGTAGATGCTTTTGGCCGGGTGCCCAAAAAACCCGAAGATCGAGGTCTGAGGAGGAGGGGAATACTGGCTATTGGAGAACAGGATATTCAACCAGATGGCCTGACCCCGATGGACCCAGGTATTGATATTCTCGGTTCAAGCAGTGATCACCTGCTTATTGACATAAATGATAATCCCGATGAACTAAGAATAGGCGATTACCTTAGCTTTACCGCCGATTACGGAAACCTGTTGCGGGCAATGACCTCGTCCTATGTCGACAAAGTTGTCCTTTGAAAAAAAAATAAATTTAAGTATAATAAGGTGGGACAGCAAAACACTTTAATTTAAAAAAGGAGGCGTTGTTAATGGCAGTAAGTTTAAAAGGTAGAAATATCCTTACCCTGAGAGATCTTACCACTGAAGAAATCTGGCAGCTGGTTAAAACTGCAGAAACTCTCAAAATGGAAAAGCTCCGGGGCCAACAAAACAAGGTTCTGGAAGGAAAGTCTCTGGGGATGATTTTCCAGAAACCCTCCCTGCGGACCAGGGTTGCTTTTGAAGTTGGAATGTCCAACCTGGGCGGTCATGCCGTTTATCTGGGTCCCGATGATATCAAGCTCGGTAAGAGAGAAACCACCGAAGATATTGCCCGGGTTCTTTCCCGGTACGTTGACGGAATTATGGCCAGGGTTTTCTCCCACGAAGATGTAGTTGAACTTGCAGAAAAGTCACGGGTGCCGGTACTTAACGGACTTTCCGAATTTACCCACCCCTCCCAGGGCCTGGCTGATCTTTTGACCATCTACGAGAAAAAAGGTTGCCTCAAGGGAATTAAGATGGCTTTTGTTGGAGACGGCAACAACATGGCCCATACCCTGATGTTCGCCGCATCCAAAATGGGAATGCACATAAATATGGCCATTCCCGAAGTTTACAATCCCCGGAAAGACGCAGTAGAGGATGCCAAGCGTTTTGCAGCGGAGACCGGGGGTAGTGTAAACCTGATGGATGATCCCCAGGAAGCTGTCAAGGATGTGGATGTAATCTATACCGATGTTTGGTTAAGCATGGGTCCAGGAAACACTGACCAGCAGGAAAAAGAAAAAGTAGAAAGACGCCGCATATTCCTGCCCTACCAGGTCAATATGGATCTCCTGCGCCTGGCCAAAGACGACTGCATAGTGATGCACTGTCTGCCGGCCATTTACGGCGAAGAAATTACCAAAGATGTGGTTGAAGATCCCCGCGGCCGCGTGGTCTATGACGAAGCTGAAAACCGCATGCATACTGCAATGGCTATGATGGCTCTGACCATGGGTAGCCAGACATAAAAAACAAATTAAAACGCCCGGGCCCCAAGGCTCCGGGCGTTTTACTTCTAACCGAGGAAATATTTCAGGTCTTCATCAACATTTCCTATCGGGTTTAAACCAAACTTCTCCTCCAGGACCTTGCCAACCCCGGGGGACAAAAAGGCGGGGAGGGAGGGTCCCAGCTTGATATCTTTCACCCCCAGGGAGAGCAGAGTCAGCAGGACTATAACCGCTTTTTGCTCGTACCATGCTATATTGTAGGAAATGGGGAGTTCATTTATATCATTCAGTTCAAAAACCTCTTTCAATTTCTGGGCTATTACCACCAGGGAATAGGAATCATTGCACTGGCCGGCATCAAGAACCCTGGGGATGCCCCCGATTTCTCCCAGTGGAAGCTTATTATAACGATACTTGGCGCAGCCGGCAGTAAGTATAACGGTGTCCTGGGCCAATTTTTTGGCAAACTCGGTGTAGTAATCCCTGCTTTTCGTTCTTCCGTCACAACCAGCCATGACGAAGAAGCGTTTTATGGCTCCGGATTTTACCGCGTCCACGACTTTATCTGCTAAAGCCATAACCTGCCCATGCGCAAAACCCCCTACTAGCTCTCCTGTTTCAATTTCTTCAGGAGGCTGGCACTCCAGGGCTTTTTCGATTAGGGCCGAAAAATCCTTTTTGCCGTCGGGTTCTGCTTCAATGTGCGCACAGCCAGGGTATCCGGCTACACCGGTTGTAAAGAGGCGGTCTTTGTACTCGTCTTTAACCGGGGTAATACAGTTGGTGGTCATGAGAATGGGACCGTTGAAACTCTTGAATTCTTTGTTCTGCTGCCACCAGGAATTACCGTAATTACCGACGAAGTGGCCGTACTTTTTGAAGGCGGGGTAATAATTGGCCGGCAGCATTTCGCTGTGAGTATATACGTCAATTCCCTTACCCTGGGTTTGTTCCAGTAGTTCTTCCATATCCTTTAAGTCGTGACCGCTGATTAAAATCCCCGGGTTATTCCCGGCTCCGATATTTACGCTGGTAATTTCAGGATTGCCATAGGTTTCGGTGTTAGCCTTATCCAGCAACGCCATGGTTTTAACCCCGTATTCGCCGCATTCCAGGACCAGAGCGGTAAGGTCTTCAACCGAGAGGCTCCGGTCTATAGTGGCTACCAGGGCTTTTTCCATAAAGCGGGCTATATCCGGATCGTCCTCGCCCAGAACTCTGGCGTGGGTAAGATAGGCGCTTATCCCCTTCAGACCGTAGGTTAAAAGTTCCCGCAGGGAACGGATATCTTCATCCTTAGTCCTTAGAATTCCCACCTCGCCTGCTTTTTCCTGGTAGCTTTTTATTCCCGAGCCCGTCCAACGCAGGACATCGTGTTCAGGGAGAGAAATATTTTCCTCAGAATTTTCGATTTTTGTTTTCAGTTCCTCGCGTAATTCCAGGGCCCGGTCAATCCTTTTTACAAAATCATCTTCGGAGAAATTAGCATTGGTAATTGTCGCGAACAGGCTGGAAGTTATGAATTCGGGAACCTCTCCCGGGTCAACTCCGACTTTGCGGGCCTTCTGGGTCAAAAGGGCCAGGCCTTTGACCAGGTAAACGGTAAGATCCTGCAGTTTGGAAACCTGGGGTGATTTTCCACAAACCCCCCGAACATTGCAACCTTCTCCCTTTAAAGCTTCCTCGCACTGGTAACAGAACATTTTACCCATTGTTATGCTCCTTTCCTTTCCTGGATTTTTCCGTCAATTCCCAGGATAATTATTTCCCGGGGTATATCCTTACCTGCCCTTTCCAGGGCTTGTTCCACGAGTCCTACGATTCCCCCGCAGCAGGGGACGCTCATCCGGACTACCCTGATATGCTTGATAGGGTTGTCCCGGAAAATTGCCGTTAATTTTTCCAGGTAGGCCTGGACATTATCCAGCTTGGGACAGCCGATTAAGGTAACCCGATTTTCCATTAAACCTTTTTGCAGGCCCGGACCTGCGAAGGCCGTGCAGTCTGCAGCAATCAGGAGATCGGCTTCCAGAAAATATTCAGCCCGGGGCGGAACCAGGTGAATTTGTATCGGCCACTGCATTAAGGCAGAAGATGACTTTTGGGCTGGGCCTGCAAGACTGCAGGGGCTTGAAGAGGGACAACCCCCCTCTATTCTGGCCTGGACAGCTTCTTCGTCAAAAGGCTCTGTTTCCCGGGTAACCATTTTTATTGCATCCCGGGGACAGGCCGGCAGGCAATCCCCCAAACCATCACAATAGGATTCGCTGACCAATTGAGCTTTGCCATCAATAATTTCTATTGCCCTTTCATGGCAGGCTTCAGCACAAAGCCCGCACCCGTCGCATTTTTCCTGGTCGATTTCAATAATCTTGCGCAGTTGCTTGATTTTCAACACCTCCCTGATCATTTACAACAAAGTATAGTATATCGATAGGAATAATGCGGTAACAATTGTTACGGAGGGAGAAAATGAATATAAAAAAATTTTTGCCGGAAGAATGCTACATTTTCCAGGACAAGTCCCCCGAAGAGCTGGAACTGCTCCTGGAGAAAACCCGCCCGGTAATAAAAAAATTCCAGCAGGGGGAAAAGATTGCCTCCCAGGAAGATAAAGCGGGTTTTTTGGGAATTGTCCTTCGGGGCAGGGTTGCTGTGAAAAAATCCTTTTCCACGGGGAAAATGGTTACCCTGGCCACCTTTGCGAGGGGACAGGCTTTCGGGGAAAGTGTTCTTTTTTCTGCCCATCCCCGGTATCCAGCGGATATTATCGCCCAGGAAACAACAGAAGTATTGCGAATTTCCCGGGAGGACTTGCTGATGTTGTTTAAAAGGGACCGGGAAATACTGCTCAGGTTCATGGAGACAATATCCAACAGGGTTCTGATGTTATCCAGTAAAATTGAACTCCTTTCCCTGGGAACGATCAAACAGAAAATCGCCTATTACCTGCTCGGACAGGCTGCAAGCGAAGGGAAAGATATTTTCCCCTGGGAATTTTCCCGGAATGAGCTTGCCGATTATTTTAATGTTTCCCGCCCATCTCTTTCCCGGGAACTGGCCCGCATGAAACGGGAAGGGCTCATCGATTTTGACCGGAGGAAGGTGGAAATAAAAAAACCTGATGAACTTGAAACTATGTTGCTGGATTGAGGAGGAGAGGAGTTTAAAGGAAAACAGGGCAAATAAGCGAAGTACAAAATAATCCGCTTGGAGGAGGAAGGGCGATCTGGGAGTGAAAAGGGAACAAGCCAGGGAAAAAGTCCTGCAGTTATTTGACCGGGATGAACTGCTGGATCTTTTAAAGGAACTGATAAAAATCCCCAGCCATAAACAGGTTGAATGGCAGGAAGATCGGCTGGCCCGGTTTATCCTGAACTATCTCCAGGGAGAGGGTTTTGATAATCTCAAGCTGGACTATATTATGGAAAACCACCCCAATATCCTGGCTTTACTTCCGGGAAAAGGAGGCGGAAAAAGCCTTACCTTCAACGGCCACCTGGATACCGTTCCCCCATATAACATGGTGCTTCCCCCTATCAGCCCCTGATTAAAAATGGGTTTTTGTATGGCCTGGGAGCCGTTGACATGAAGGGCTCCCTTGCTGCAATGCTTTTGGCGATGGTCCTGGTGAAAAGATCAGGATTAACCCTGCAGGGAGACCTGCATTTTACGGGAGTCATCGACCAGGAACAGTGTTCCCTGGGAACCGTTGAGTTGGTCCGCAGGGGCTTTAAAGTAGATTATGCTGTGGTGGGCGAACCAACGAACTTACAAATCTGTGTGGCCCACAAGGGAATGGAGTGGATGAAGGTTGTTATTCGGGGAAAATCGGCGCACGGCAGCACTCCGGACAAGGGAAGAAACCCCATATATATGGCCACCCGGGTGGCCCGGGAAATTGAAAACCTCAACGCAATCCTGCAGAAAAAATATCACCCCCTTGTAGGAAGTCCGTCAATCAATGTGGGGGTTATATCGGGGGGAGATGATCTGAATATCGTCCCCCAGGTATGTTTTCTGGAAATTGACCGCAGGTGGACGCCGGAAGAAAGCCTGGAAAGCCTGTACCAGGATGTAGAGCATATCCTGAACCGCTTAAAATTAGCCTATCCCGGTTATCAGTACGAGTTGCTCTCCATGGATGATCGGACCTGTCCCCTGCGCAATATTCCACTGGATGTAAACCCAGACATCCCCCTGGTAAATTCACTTCGCCGCAACCTGGAAGAATTTACAGGCACAGATCCCGGGTCGACATCTTTCAGGGGGTGGAGCGATGCAGCCCTGCTGCTTCGGGACCTGGGGAGACCTTCCGTAGTTTTGGCCCCGGACTACTAGAGAAAGCCCACGCTGCTGATGAAGGAATTGAAATCAAAAATCTGATAACTGCCCTGCAGGTTTATGTCGGTTTGATTATTGACATCTGTGGAATTTCTGAAGAATAACTGATCAAGGCGGAGTAGTCCGTCTTTGTTTTTTTCAACGATTATACGAGCATGCATAAAATTTTAAAAATTACCGAAATTAAAGCAGGAATCCGGAATGTTGCAATGAAGATAATAAGTGGAAGTCTGGAACGCCTTCTTGCCTCCGGGGCAAGAGGGTTCTTTCTATGCTTTTATGTATATAATGGAGTAGGTAAGTTCAGTTAATTATAATTCAGGAGGTGCTTGATTTGGAGAAGGTAAAAGTAATCTTATGGGGCCTTGGAGCCATGGGCAGCGGAATGGGAAAGTACCTGCTGCAGAAAGAGGGAATTGAACTGGTAGGTGGAATTGAGCGGCCCGGTGAAAAAGTCGGAAAAGATCTGGGAGAACTGCTCGATTCTGAAAACCTGGGGGTTCAAGTCAGCGATGACCCCGAAAAGGTCCTGCAGACAGAAGCAGACGTAGTTTTAATCGCCACCTCTTCTTTTGTCCGGGAAGTATATCCCCAGATTGAAATGGCTGCCAAAGCCGGCCATAATATCATATCAATTGCCGAAGAGATGGCCTATCCCTGGGCCCAGGAGCCGGAATTTGCAGATAAAATTGATAAAGTAGCCCGGGAAAATAATGTAACGGTTCTGGGAACCGGCATCAATCCCGGTTTTGTAATGGACCTGCTGGTTATTGCCCTGAGTGGGGCCTGCGCCAGGGTTGATAAGATTAAAGCAGCCCGGGTCAATGACCTTTCACCTTTCGGCCCCACGGTCATGGAAACCCAGGGTGTGGGAACAACACCTGAAGAATTTGAAAAAGGAATCAAGGAAGGAACCATTGTTGGGCACGTTGGTTTTCCCGAATCAATAAAAATGATCGCCGATGCACTCGGCTGGGAGCTCGATGAAATCGAAGAAAAGCGCGAGCCCATTATCAGCAATACAGAAAGAGAAACTCCCCATGTCAAGGTCAAGCCGGGCATGGTTGCTGGCTGCCGGCACATAGCCTTCGGCCGCAAGGACGGCAAGGTCCTGATTGAAATGGAACACCCCCAGCAGATTCACCCCCACCTGGAGGGACAGGATACCGGGGACTATGTCTGGATTGAAGGGGAGCCGGACATTAACGTGGCCAATAAACCCGAGGTTCCCGGCGGAATAGGAACAATGGCTGTGACTGTCAACATGATTCCCCGTGTAATTACCGCCCAGCCAGGACTTGTTTCCATGAAGGACCTGCCGGTCCCGGCAACAATTATGGGTGATGTTCGCGACATAATGAAGTCTTTCCGGAATTAGGGAGGGAGAAAAATGGAAAAAGCTCTAAAGGGTGATTGGGTGCAGATTCATCAGGTGGTTTTTTCGTCCGGGGAACGAGCCCCTAATATACCCGAAGAAACCAAAAAAGTGCCCCTGGAGTTGCGGGTCAAGGGCTGGCTGGTAATTCCCGAAGCCCGTATCGGAGAAGAAGCTGTAATTAAAACTCCAGCGGGGCGGGAATTGGAGGGGAGGCTGGTCTCAATCAATCCTCCCTTTACCCATGGTTTTGGTGAGCCAGTTCCTGAACTGCTTGAAATTGGCCCCGAACTTCGTTTATTGCTGGAAGAGGAGGGGACAGAATGAAAGATATGAGTTTTGCCGCGATTATGGATCGGCGCAACGAAATAATGAAACAGGCCGTGGGCATAAATTACGAGGAATTTGCCCGGGGACCATTTGCTTTTGCCTATGAAGAAATGATGCAGAAAGTGGGCTACAGCCTGGATGAAATCCAGGCGATCCAGCGGGAGACAGATGTCGGCCAGACTCCGCTCTGGGAAATGAAAAACTTGACCGGCCTGGCCCGCAAATTGGCCCCTGCAGGAAAAGGAGCCCGTATTTTCATCAAGGACGAAGCTGCCAACCCCTCGGGGAGTTTTAAAGCCCGGCGGGCCTCGGTTTCGGTATACCGGGCTAAAAAACAGGGCTACAAAGGGGTTGTATCTGCAACCAGTGGAAACTATGGTGCCGCAGTAGCTTCGCAGGCTGTAAAAAGGAATATGAAGTGTATCGTAGTTCAGGAGGTTTTTGACAGCAAGGGCGATGGTCAGCCGGAGATCCTGGAAAAGGGCAGAAAGTGTGAGGCCTACGGCGCAGAAGTTCTCCAGCTTACTGTAGGCCCGGAACTTTTTTATACTTTTCTCCGGGTCCTGGAGGAAACCGAGTTTTTTAACGCCTCGCTCTATACCCCCTTTGGTATCGCAGGGATAGAGACCCTGGGCTATGAAGTGGCGACTGACATCAAGGAAAAGGAAGGGCGCTTCCCGGATAAGGTTTTGATCACCCACGCCGGAGGAGGAAATCTTACCGGAACCGCCCGCGGGCTGAGAAAAGCCGGAGCAGAGGATGCGGAAATAGTTGGGGTTAGTGTGGACTTGACCGGCCTGCACTCGGCAAGCGACCATGATTTCAACCGCAAATCCTTTACCACCGGACATACTGGTTTTGGAGTTCCGTTTACCACCTGGCCGGATCGGGCCGATGTTCCCCGCAATGCCGCCCGGTCCCTGCGCTACATCGACAGGTATTTAACCGTGACCCAGGGCCAGGTTTTCTATGCCACTGAAGCTCTGGCCCAGTTAGAAGGGTTGGAAAGAGGTCCAGCAGGGAATACATCCCTGGCAGCAGCAATTGCTCTGGCCCAGGAAATGGACCGGGAGGAAATTCTCGTGGTCCAGGAAACGGAGTATACCGGGGCAGGAAAGCATCCTACAGCTCAGCTAACTTTTGCCCGGGAAAAAGGTATTGATGTTCGCCGGGGCGATCCCCACGAGGAAAAGCCTGGTGAGAATATAATAGTTCCCCGGGGGCCTGGAGATCTTTTCTACAAGGAAATGGACCTGGATAAACTCCGCAAAACCTACCTGAAAACCCTGCAGAAAAACCATCCCGGCCCTTATTCCGAGGAAGAAAAGGAATTTTTAAGGGAAGAATTGAGAGTGGATCAGGAGAAACTGGAAACACTCCTGAACCCTAATTAAGGCCAAAAAATAGGGGGCCCCGCGGGGCCTCCTGCTTTAAGAAAGAGGAGGGAAATTTGATGGAAAGGCAAGATGATTTTGCTCGCAGACGTGAACACCTGAAGGATCTGTCAGAGGAGGAACTCTACCAGCGCTTCTGGCAGCTGACTGAAGAAATAGTTTCGCCCCTGGTAGATATGGCCAAAACCCATACCTCGCCATCTATTGAGCGTTCGGTTCTTTTACGGATGGGCCTGGACAGCATGCAGGCCAAAGAACTGGTCAAAAAAATAGGTGACCGGGAATTACTGAGTAAAGGGGCCGGTCACGTTCTGTTGAAAGTTGCCGAGGAAAAGGGAATTGACGTAAAAGAAGCCGCCCAGGGACTTATTGAAGACCGCTACTGGGAGATAGTTGATGCACAATGGGGAGGTGGCAAATAATGACCCTGGACAAGAATGAAAAGCTTAACATGGAAGAAATTTTAAAGAACCTGGATAAGTACCACCCGCGGAGAAAAGGATGGACCGACCGCAAACCTTTACCACCAGGAACAAAAATCGGTCCTTTTGAATACTATCAGGTATCTGAAAACCTGAAAAACAGTATCCCCCTTCCGGCTGCCCACGCCCTGCAGAATATCGATCCCCAGCCTGACGCTGTAATTACTTCAGAAATTGCTTCAGGTCGTTTTGAAGACGATATTCGCAGGATGCGCATGGCTGCATGGCACGGGGCTGACCATATGATGGTTATCCGGACTACCGGGCAGAGCCATTACGACGGCCTGATCGAAGGAACCCCTGAAGGTGTGGGTGGAGTGCCCATTACCCGGAAACAGGTCCGCGCTTCCCGCAAAGCCCTGGATATGATCGAGGATGAAGTGGGAAGACCGATCAACTTCCACTCCTATGTAAGTGGTGTTGCCGGTCCGGAAATAGCGGTCCTGTTTGCTGAAGAAGGAGTAAATGGAGCCCACCAGGATCCCCAGTACAATGTCCTGTACCGGAATGTTAACATGCTGCGGAGTTTTGTTGACGCAGCCGTGGCCAAGAAACTGATGGCTGGCGCAGGAATTGCCCAGATTGATGGAGCTCACAACGCCAACGCAACTGCCCGCGAAGCGTGGAAGGTAATGCCGGAGTTGCTGGTCCAGCATGCCCTTAACTCCAAGTATTCTGAACTGGTGGGCATTCCTGCGGACAAAATTTATCTGTCAACTGTTCCCCCGACGGGAACTCCCGGGCCTGTCCTGCGCATGGACCTGCCCTATGCAGTTGCCCTGCGGGAACTTTTCAAAAATTACAAAATGAGAGCCCAGATGAATACCAAGTACATGGAATCCGATACCCGCGAGGCAACGGTAACCCATGTCCTTAACCTTTTAATTTCCCGCCTGACCAATGCCCATATCCAGAGCACAATTACTCCCGACGAAGGAAGAAACGTCCCCTGGCATTACAACAGCATCAATGCTGTAAATACTGCCAAGCAGGCCTTGAACGGCATGGACGGCCTTCTGGAAATGGTCCAGCTCAAGGAGGAAGGAATGCTCCGGGACCAGGCCAGGGAGATCAAGGAAAGAGCCGTCCTATTCCTGGAGGAAATCCTGGAAGATGGAGGTTACTTCAAGGCCGTTGAAGACGGCTTCTTTGTGGATTCTGGACGCTACCCCGAGCGGAACAGCGACGGAATAGCCCGGGATAGCAATGGTGGAGTTGGAGCAAATACAATAATGGAGCGCGACGAGGATTACATGGCCCCGGTTTGCGACCACTTTGGCTACAACAAACTGCCTGAGGGCCTGGAAAAAGCCTGTGATCCCATCGATGAGTGCACCCTCTGCAATCCCGAAAAAATAGTTTATATCGATGAACTGGACGAAGAGGACAACGCCAACCAGAGGCTTGCCAAGATGCAAGAACACAGGGAAAAAGGCCTTATTCGCCCCGAAGTAGAATGGTATGGTGACGGCTGGGTAAATACTCACCTGTTCCTGCCCGCAGAACCCAAGGTTGCAGAAGCTGCTGCAATTGAATGGGCTAAAAAGCTGGGTATGGAAAACCCCGAAGTAATTCACAAGCAAACCATGCATCCTGCCGAGGGAACTTTCATTGAACTAAAAGGCCAGGTCAATATTGATATTGATCCTTCCCAGATTGAAATTCCCGAGGAGGAAGAACTCGTACCCGAAGAAGAAATCCTCCAGGAAATCAAGGACAAGCCGATGCGGGTTGTTGCGGCAACGGTAGGCGAGGACGAGCACTCGGTAGGAATGAGAGAAATAATAGATATCAAGCACGGTGGAATTGAAGGGTTTGGGATTAAGGCCAACTACCTGGGAACCTCGGTTTCGCTGCAGAAAGCAGTAGACGCGGCCGAGGAAGTCAATGCTGAAGCGATTCTGATCAGCACCATAATTACCCACGGTGACATCCACCGCTTGAATATGAAAAAACTCCACGATCTCTGCGTGGAGAGGGGGATCCGGGACCGGGTCATCCTGGTTGCTGGAGGAACCCAGGTAACCAATGATATTGCCAAAGACTGTGGCATGGACGCAGGATTTGGTCGCGGAAGCAAGGGACACCACGTGGCCAGTTTCCTGGTTAAGAGAAGAAGAGAACTCGAAGGATAAAGGAGGAATCTGGCCTTGGCAAACGAACTTTTAGTAGCAGAAATAGGAAGCACCACGACGGTAGTAAGTGCCTTTGCCCCAAACCAGGAATGCTTGAACTATCTGGGCCAGGGCCAGGCTCCCACCTCTGTAGAGGAGGGCGACGTTAATATCGGCCTGGAGGGAGCCCAAAAAGACCTGGAAGAAAAACTGGGCCGCGAGTTAAATCCAAAGCGAATACTCGCTACCTCTAGTGCTGCGGGTGGTTTGAAAATGTCGGTCCACGGGCTGGTTTATGATATGACTGTAAAAGCCGCCCGGGAGGCGGCCCTGGGAGCGGGCGCCGTGGTGAGAAAGGTAACTGCGGGCGCCCTCCGCTCCCGCCAGCTCAAGGAAGTAAAGGAGTTAAAACCGAATATTATCCTCCTGGCTGGAGGAGTGGATTACGGGGAAGAGAATGTAATCATCCAGAACGCAGAAGCCCTGGCCGAACTGGAACTGGGGATCCCGATAATCTACGCCGGCAACCAGGCAATCAAGGAAGAAGTTTCTGAAATCCTGGAAGAAGGTGGGTACGAGGTTCTCCTGGCAGAAAACGTTTATCCCGAAATTGACACCTTCAATATTGAACCAACCCGGAGGTTGATTCAACAGGCCTTCGAGAAACACATAACCAAGGGACCGGGTATGGGTAGAATCCGGGAAATGGTCGAGGGAACAATTATGCCCACACCCGGAGCAGTTATGGAAGCGGCCGGGCTTTTGGAAAAGGAAATTGGAGACCTGATGGTTATAGATGTTGGTGGGGCAACCACTGATGTCCATTCAGTTACAGAAGGTTCTCCCGAGATCCAGGATATTATGGTCGCTCCCGAACCACGGGCCAAAAGGACCGTGGAAGGGGACCTGGGAGTTTTTATTAACGCCGGCAATGTAATTGAAGCCATGGGCCGGGAGCAGCTGGAAGAGAGGCTCGGTTTTAAAATCGATGGAATGAGGCCATCGCCAATTCCCCGGGATGAAAAGGAATTAAGGCTTCTCGAAGAACTTACCAGGTACGTCGTGGAACAGGCGGTTTTCCGCCACGCGGGAAAGCTAAAAGAATTTTATGGACCTTCAGGAAAAACAACCCTGGCCCAGGGTAAGGATTTAACCCGGGTGCAGTGGATTATTGGAACCGGGGGCTCCCTTACTTCCCTGGAAGAGGGCCCCGAAATTTTAGGTGATTTACGCAAGGAAAAAGGAAAGAGATTGTTACCGCGTCTGGAGGCCAGGGTTTTAATTGATCAGCATTATCTGCTGGCTGCTCTGGGAGTTCTCAGCAGGGAAAGGCCCAAAGAAGCCCTGATGCTGATGCAAGAAAGCCTCGGACTCGACTAGAGAGGAGGGGGAGCATGCAAAAAGGTTGTCCTTTTGGAACCCACCGTGTAATTGAACCAGAGGGTGTTTTGCCCCAGGCCGCCGAAAAAATTGATAACAATATGGATATTTACGATAATGAGATCCTGGTCAGTGTAGAAACTTTAAATATAGATTCCGCGAGTTTTACCCAGATCCAGGAACAGGCCAAAGGCAGTGAAAAAGAGATAGAAAAAATCATGCTGGATCTGGTCCAGAAAAGGGGGAAGCACCATAACCCTGTTACCGGATCGGGCGGAATGTTTATTGGTTCAATAGAGAAAATTGGTTCTGCCCTTGGTGATAGTGAACTCAAGTGGGGAGATCGAATTGCCTCCCTGGTTTCCCTTTCTCTGACACCCCTCAGGATAGATAAAATCAAGGAAATAAGGAAAGAGACTGACCAGGTAGATATCGAAGGGAAGGCAATACTTTTTGCCAGCGGTATTTATGCGCGGCTCCCCGAGGATATACCCCAGAACCTTGCCCTAGCAGTTTTGGATGTGGCAGGAGCACCGGCTCAAACTGCTAAACTGGTCCGGCCAGGCGACCGGGTTTTAATAATTGGGGCCGGAGGCAAATCAGGCCTATTATGCCTGCACGAAGCCAAAAAAAGGGCTGGTATTTCTGGAAAGGTAATAGCCCTGGATTATACTTCGGAAAGTATGGATAGGATTGAAGAAGCAGGGCTGGCCGATGCAGCCATTCGGGCCGATGCTCGTAATGCCCTCGAGGTTAGAGAAAAGGTTCTGGAGGTTAATGACGGTCAGCCAGTGGATCTGACAATAAATTGCGTGAATATTAACGGAACTGAAATGGGTTCGATTTTGCCCACCCGGCAGGGAGGCACAATTTACTTTTTCAGCATGGCTACTTCGTTTACCCGGGCAGCCCTGGGAGCCGAAGGTGTTGGTTTGGATGTAAACATGATTATCGGCAACGGTTATACACGCGATCACGCGGTTATTGCGCTCCATACCCTGCGGGAGAATCCCAAGCTTAAAGAGATGTTCACCAGGATTTTTGCTTAAACCGCAGGTTCTGGAATTAAGGAGGGGAAAAATGGTTCGTGATTATAAGCAGATCCCAATCTGGAAAGATGTTAAGCCTGAGGAATGGAACGACTGGAAGTGGCAGGTGAAAAACCGGGTAGCCGATGTCGACCACCTGAAAAAAGTTGTTAATCTCACGGAATCTGAAGAAGAGGGAATAAGAGAGGCGCTGGCCAACCTGAGGATGTCTATTACCCCCTACTTTGCCAGCCTGATGGATCCCGAAGACCCGGAATGCCCTGTCCGCAAGCAGGCTGTCCCCACTTCCCTGGAGCTGGATAGACCGGCCTGGGAAAAAGATGATCCCTTAAGTGAAGATGTTGATAGCCCGGTACCGGGGATTACCCACCGCTATCCCGACAGGATTTTGTTTTTGATTACCGACCAGTGCTCAATGTACTGCCGGCACTGTACCAGGCGCCGCATGGCCGGGCAGGCTGACCGGGCCCTGCCCTGGGAACAAATTGAAAATGCCCTGGAATATATTCGAAAAACCCCCGAAGTTCGTGACGTGCTCATATCCGGGGGTGATGCGCTTTTAGTTTCCAACCAACACCTGGAAAAGATAATCAAGGCCCTGCGGGAAATTCCCCATGTCCAGATAATCAGGCTGGGATCGAGGGCTCCGGTTGTTTTGCCCCAGAGAATTGATGACGAACTGTGCGAAATGTTGAAAAAATACCACCCTATTTGGGTAAATACTCAGTTTAATCATCCCAAAGAAATAAACGAAGCGACCAAGGCGGCCTGCAACAAGCTCGCTGATGCAGGTATTCCCCTGGGGAACCAGAGTGTTCTTTTGCGGGGAATCAATGATTGTCCCAGGGTGATGAAAGAACTGGTCCACGAGCTGGTCCAGATCAGAGTTCGCCCCTACTACATTTACCAGTGCGATATTTCCAGGGGGATTGACCACTTCCGGACTCCTGTAGCCCGAGGCCTGGAGATAATAGAAAACCTGCGGGGACACACCTCCGGGTTTGCCGTTCCCACTTTTGTCTTGGATGCTCCGGGCGGGGGAGGTAAAATCCCGATTAATCCCCAGTATTTGCTGTCCCATTCTCCAGAGTATGTGGTATTGCGAAATTACGAAGGAGTTATCGCTGCCTACCCCGAGGCCCAGTCCAGGCGGGAAGGCAAAAAGTGCGATATCTGCGGAGAGGAACACCGGGGCGGAGAAGGGATCGCAAGCCTTTTCAACGGAGAAAAAACAAGCCTGGAACCGCATGGTCTTAAAAGAATGAAAAGGCGAAACAAATAAACGGGTTTTCCCGGGCGTTTTTCAGGATGGTCTCTAACGAGGCCATCTTTTTTTTGGCAAGAAAAAACCGGCCGGGGATTTTTTTCCCGGCCGGGTTTTTTTAACCTATATCCAGTATTTCTCTTATTCTTCGGGCGTAATCCTCGCCAGCAGAGTCGTCGAAAATTAGCTTAATTTGATCCGGGCTCTTTACTCCCAGTCCTATTTCAGCTGCCCGTTCGATCTGCTCCTGTGCAAAGATAGGATTATCCATGATTTGATTGGTTGATCCCAGTTCTTTAAGCACAGCCACTCCTGTAGCGTCAACAGCGACGGGATCGCTGCTGACCAGGGTAACTTCAGCGTTTTTCCTGGTTCCGCTTGCAGGGCCACCGGTTGTAAAGGCTTCGACTCCATCAATGATATAAAGGTCGGGGCGGTAAGCAAGGTTGATTTCGGCAATCATTTGACGCATATGGGGAGATCCATGCAGCTCCCGCATGTAGTTGGTACCAGTATTGGGAATAATGCCCACGGCTAACTTCAGGGCCAGGGTAAAGACTCCGCCAAATTGATGGGTTTTAAGGCAGGGAGTTGCAATAATATGGTCCACTTCCTGTAAGATGCGGGGAATATGGAAGCCGTCCCGCCAGTTGAGGCGGTCATCCTGGAAATGAACGAGTTCGTCCTGTTCCAGGTGGTCAAAGTTAATGACCTCAACCTCTTTTTCCCGGGCGAGTTCGAAAATTCCCTTCTCCTGCATTACCTCATGGGAATCAGGAGGTCCGCTTCTTTCCCCGATAATAATATGTCCTGCTCCCCGATCCCAGAGTTCGTCAATGAGGGCTTGGAGGGTGTCGTTGTGGGTGGAGCCTGGAGCGGGGTCGGCGGTGTTAAAATTGGGTTTAATTAAAACCTTTTTGCCGCGGACATCAGGGGGAGGAATCAATTCCAGTGAGCGCTTCAGGGCTTCTTTGCGATTGCCGGTTTTGATTATTCCTACCTGAGAGCCGGGGCTGGCTCCGAGGGAAAAATTTTGCATTAACGGGAGCAGGCTCAGGCCTGCAATTAACCAGCCGGTTCGAGAAAGGAATCCGCGCCGGGTAAACTTGTGCAGGTTAAACATTTGCATGGCCAACACTCCTTAAAAATTTTTTGACAGAGTTGTCCTGTTTAATATTATCTTATAGATAAAAACTCGGAATCCTTTATTTAGAAATCGGAGAGGATTAATTGTTGAATAAATCCTATTAAATTGATAGGATTATAGCAGAAAGGGGTGGATCGAAATGGCAAGGAGAGGAAATTCAATTATCGATTTAATTGGAAAAACGCCGGTAGTCCGCCTGAATCGGATGGTAGCTCGCGGAGGAGCAGATGTGTGGTTGAAACTTGAGGCCTTTAACCCGGGCGGAAGCGTAAAAGACCGGATTGCCATGAGCATGATTGAAAAAGCAGAAAAGGGTGGTGAAATCAACAGAGAAACGGTAATTATCGAACCCACCAGCGGCAATACAGGAATTGGCCTGGCCATGGTTTTGGCTGCCAGGGGAATGAAGTTAATCCTGGTAATGCCAGAGAGCATGAGCCTGGAGAGAAGAAAGGTAATGGCTGCCCTCGGGGCGGAGATTGTCCTTACACCTGCAAGTAAAGGAATGAAGGGAGCAGTGGAAAAGGCCCTGGAAATAAAGGAAAAACAGCCAAACAGTTTTATTCCCGGGCAGTTTGACAATCCGGCAAATCCCGAAATCCATGCCCGAACAACTGCCCGGGAAATTAGTAAACAGCTGAGCCGGGTTGATGTCCTGGTTGCCGGCGTCGGAACCGGGGGAACAGTATCCGGGGCGGGCAGGGTTTTAAAAGAACTCTGGTCTGAGCTGGAAATTGTGGCTGTGGAACCGGCAGAATCCCCGGTCCTGAGTGAAGGAAAAGCTGGCCCTCATGAGATCCAGGGAATTGGAGCAGGTTTTGTTCCAGCTGTCCTTGATCGGGAGATAATTGACCGGGTAGCGACTGTAAGGGCAGAAGAAGCAAAAAAGGCTACCCGGGGGCTGGCCAGGCTGGAGGGGATCCTTGCCGGGATTTCCACCGGGGCCGCTTTGCATATCGCCCTGCGGGAAGCTGAGCAAAGAAAAAAGGGAGATTCAATTCTGGTTATTGCTCCTGATGGAGGGGAAAAATACCTGAGCACAGATCTTTTTGTCGAAGGTGATGGTGATGTTTAAAAGATTGAAAGAAGATATTCAGGCAGTAAAAGAACAGGATCCCGCCGTAAAAAGCACCCCGGAGGCAATTTTTTGCTACCCGGGGTTGCACGCCATATGGGGTTACCGGGTGGCCAACAAACTTTACCGAGCCCGTTTTTACTTCCTGGCCCGCCTACTTTCTCAGCTCTGCCGGTTTTTTACTGGGGTTGAGATCCATCCCGGAGCAAAAATAGGGAGCAGGTTTTTTATTGACCACGGAATGGGTGTTGTAATTGGAGAAACCGCGGTAATTGGAGATGATGTTGTCCTTTTCCACGGCGTTACCCTGGGCGGAACAGGTAAAGAAAAAATAAAAAGACACCCCACCCTGGGCGATGGAGTCCTGGTCGGTGCAGGAGCTACTGTGCTGGGAAATGTTAAAATCGGTGACGGTTCCAGGATTGGAGCAGGAGCTGTGGTGATGGAAAATGCGCCCCCGGGGGCGACTGCAGTGGGAATGCCGGCCAGGATAATTAAAAAATAAAAGGAGCCGTTATTTACCGGCTCCTTTCGTTTTTAGAATACCTCCCGGATCTCCAGATATTTCCATCCCTGCGGTGGTTCCTTTATCCCGGAAGATAATTTCTCCTTTTTTTAAGAGAGTTAACTCAATAGTAGCGGTAATGCTTTCCTTTACCCCTTTTTCTTCCATGGCCTGCCGGGAGGGGGCATATAAAAAATCGCCTGCACCGCTTTTGGCCCGAATGTTCAACTCAAGTCCAGAGGGTTTTTTAATAATAAATGTTAATTCGTTTTCCCCAATTTTAAGTTCGGTTACCCGCGAAAGGTTGTAGGTTGAAAAAAGGTCAAGTTTCCCCCCGTGGAAAAAAGCGGCAAAGAACCCGGGAAAGAAAGAACCCAGCCAGGGTATTTTAGCCAGGGAAGCGACAAAGGAGGTCCGGGGAGTTGAAAAGTGGTTGCTCTGCAGCCAGATCCAGCTCTGGGGAAAAGACTTTCCCCAGTCTTTCTCCAGGTAACCCTGCCCTCCGGAAAAGTTTCTGTTTTTCCCATTGATTAGGAGAGCTCCTTCGAGGTCATGGCCGAAACTGATAACGTGGTGGTTGCATTCCATGAAAGGGACAAAGCTGAAGGGACCCATTATCCCGGGAGAACAGACCCGGCGGGGCCAGAGAGAATGCCCCGAAAATTTCAACGAGCCTTTTACTTCCCCCTCTGCCCCTTTTAAGTCCAGGTCAATACCATCACGGGTAAAAAGGTTTTTACCTATTTGTACCTCAAATCTATCCCTCCGGGCAGAGAAATCTTCCCGGGGGAAGGAGAAATAATAACTTTTCGGAGGAGAACCCTGTAATACCTGGATAAAAGAGTGGCTTTCTCCAGGGGTTTTTCCCAGAAAAACCCCTGGAATGAAAGAGTAGGGATGTTTTTCCCCTGTATCGACCAGCTTAAAGTACCAGCCTTCGAAAAAGCCCTTGCGTTTTTTATGGCCGTGAAAAATTTCCGGATTCCATAGGGCCTTCCAGGACATTTTTATTGTCCTTTTCCGGTGATAGAAACTTCAGGCAAAAGGACATAGGGGCCATACCCTATCGGGCCAAACATGGCCAGAAGGCCCTGTTCTGAACTCATTGCTTCAATACTGGTAAGGGTTTCATAAATATTGCCGCTGGCCATGGCATCGGTTGCCCTTCCGGAAATTTTTCCATCCTTGATGTAGAACCCGGGATTGATGTTCAGGGAGAATTCTCCGGCATTAATATTCCCGGTGTGAGCTCCCATTACTCCCTCAATTAAAATTCCTTCCTCAATCTGCCCGATCAAGTCGGCAATTGGGGTAGCTCCCCCTGGAATGACAATGTTGGTGGGAGTTGGGGTTGGCTTGTCTCCTGCTCCTGAGGACCAAAAGCCTCTTTTAAAACCATTTCCCGTACTTTCGCATCCGGCTTCCCGGGCGCTTTTCAGGTCGTAAAGATAACTTTTCAGGACACCGTCTTTGACGATTTCCTTGGGGTTTGTGGGAACTCCTTCATCATCAAAGGGGCAGGAGAAAATTCCCCAGGTCCGGTGAGGATCTTCTAGGATGGAAAGCTTGTCGTCAAATAATTTTTTGCCAATTTTCTCTTCTAGAGGGGAAACCCCGGCGTTTAAATTGGTTCCGTCAATTCCCGCGAGTAGCCTTGTAACTAATGTTCCAAAGGTTCCCGGGCTGAAAATAATGGGCATTTTTTTAGTGGGAACTGACTGCCTGTTCTGGGCCTGGTGGTGTCTTTCTGCCAGCTGGCCTAACCACATTTCGGGGAAGGTGAAATAGCGACTGGAGGAATAACCCCTTCCCACTTCCCTGAATCCCTGGGCGGAACGGGTGGAAATCATTATTCCCAGATTTGTCTTGCTGTAATTTCCTCTAAAACCGGAACTGTTCGCTATCTCAATTTCCTTTTCCGTTTGGTTAATATAAAGATCAATGGGGATAGATGGGTCGAAAGCAGCCATGCGATCCATTATCGAGTGGGCATCGTCAATTAGTTCTTCTTCAGTCAGGGAGGCGAGGTATTCATCGTGGCTTTCAACTTCGGAAAAATCACGGTTGGGAAAATCAATATTAATAGGCTCTCCGAATTGAGCAGTCGCAAGGGCTCTTTCAACAAGCTTGGGATCGTCGAGAGTGGTAGAGGTAGCAAATCCCAGGCGCCCGTCCTTAATAAGCCTGAGAGCGACTCCTGTGGTGTCTTTTTTTGATATCTTGTTAAGCTGCCCTCTTTCGAAGAAAACAGGTGTCTCTTTATCCCGCATTACAACAACTTCAGCAGAATCGGCTTTTTGGGCCGCTAGTTTCAGAATATTTTCCATAACTATCTACCTCCTATGCCCATGTCCCGGATTTTTACATGGGGAGCACCGTGGCCCACATCCAGGAGAATCTGTCCGCCCTTGCCACAACCGCCGGCTCTGGAAAGATCAAGGTCATTGCCCACCATTTCAATATTTTTCAGGGTGGTAAAAAGGTTCCCGGAAAGAGTTGCATCTCGGACCATGGGGCCGATTTTTCCATTCTTTATCCGGTAGCCAACCTGGGTGCCGAAAGTAAAGTAGTCTCCAGAAGTCTGGCCTCCGGCGGCCCCTTTAAGGTACAGGCCATCTTCAATGGAAGAAAGCATTTCTGCAAAATTATGGGGACCATTGTCAATGAATGTTGTGGTCATTCGGACGATAGGGGCAAAGGCAAAATTGGTTGCCCTGCAATTTCCCGTAGTTTCTTCTCCCAGCTTTCCTGCGGTTTCCCGGGAGTGGAGGCGTCCATTTAATTTACCGTCCTTGATCAGGTGGGTCCTTTTTCCCGGAACTCCCTCGTCATCATAGATGAAATAACCGGGGACATTGGGAATGGTAGGATCATCGAGAACATTCAAAAATGAGGGGGCAAACTCTCTGCCCATGACCATAACCTGCCGCAGGGTAGGATTGTTGGCCAGGTTGTCGGATTCGCTGAGATGTCCGAATGCTTCGTGGATGAAAACACCGGTGCATTCGGGGTCAAGAATGACATCGTAACTTCCCGCTTTTACGGGCTCAGCATCAAGGAGGTCGAGCGTTTCTTTAACTTTTTTTTCAACTTCCTCTTCTTTACTCTGCAGGTAATTATAGTGGGGGGAACCTCCCAGGGCGATGGCTGTTCGCTGGATAACATCACCCCTGCGGGCGATGATCCGGATAACAATACCGGTTAGGAGTTGTTCCTGGAAAATTTCGCTGCCCTCGTTGCTAAAAAAGTTCTTTTCTCGAATTATTTCGTAATAGCGGGCGTCGGTTGATTGGATTCCCTTGTGAGATAAAACCAGCTGATTGTAGTGTTCAAGCAATTCTTTTTTTTCTTCCAGGGAGATTTCCCTTGGATCCTTTTCTGGCTTGGCTGCAACTTTCTCCCGGATTACCGGGGTTTCTGCAAGTTTTGTTTCCCCGGGAATGGCCTCTGCTGCCAGTAGAGCTTTGTTTACGGCCTGGGTGGAGTTATCAGGGTTGCTAAAAGCAAAAGTTCCCCAGCCTCCCCGGCTCAAAACCCTGGCAAGGCCGCCCCTTTCCCGGGTGCTGGAAATACTGTCCAGTTCCTTTCCTCTGAAATTAATTGAAGTTTGGACTAAATCTTCCCAGCGGATATCCTGGTAGCCTTTTTGTCCCAGACTTTTTCCCAGTGTTCGTTCCATGTTATTCCTCCCGTCATTGTGATATCAAATTTAGTTTCTTTTTTTAACTGTTCTTTTCCTGCCGGGAGAGAATATTTAAAGGGTAAAAAGATTAAAATGTAGAAATTTTTAGGAAACAACCCCAAGGGTGGGAGGGATTTTTTTGGGAAAAAAAGTTCTTTATGTTATCATCGGTTTTGTTCTTTTAATCCTGGTTGTTTTAACTGCCTATTCCCTTTTTGTTTCCGCTCCGGTTCCGGGCCAGAGAACTCCGGGAATTGCCATAATCAGGATTGATGGAGTAATTACAGCCACTCCTGCTGCTGGAATTTTATCTCAGGGAATGGCGTCAGCTCCCCGGATTACCAGCCTTATTGACCGGGCAGCAAGAGATGACAGGGTTAGGGGTTTGCTGTTGGTTGTAAATAGTCCCGGGGGAGGGGCTGCTGCCAGCCAGGAAATCTACCGGGAACTGGAACTTTTCAAAGAAACAGGAAAACCCATCGTGGTATCAATGGGTGAAACTGCGGCATCTGGAGGGTATTATGTTTCGGCCCCTGCAGATTATATTTTTGCCAACCCCGCGACAGTAACGGGGAGTATTGGGGCGATCATGGAGTTGTTTGACACCAGCGAACTTATGGATATGCTGGGGATTGATATCAAAACCCTAAAAGCTGGCGAATTAAAGGATGCAGGGTCTTTCAGCAGGGCCATGACGGAATCAGAAGAAGAGTACCTCCAGGCCATGGTTGATGCAATCCACGAGCAGTTTCTGGAAGATGTTTTAAAAGCCCGGCCGCTGGAGGAGGAGGTAGTAGAAAAAATATCAGACGCCCGGATTGTCCTGGGGAGTGAAGCTTTAGAACTGGGAATGGTTGATTACCTGGGAAATTCCAATGATGCCCGCCGCTACCTGGCGGAAAAACTGGGGCTCCCCGAAGCACCACCTGTAATTATTTTAGAAGAAAAAACTTTCTTCGAAAGGTTAATTGGTTTGAACCTGGATGGTCTCCCCAGACTGGAAGAAATGCTTTTTCCCCTTTATAACTACGGGGTCCGCCTTCTCTATTGACCCCTTTTAATGGATTGTGGTAGAATAACATTCGGCAGGTTTTAATAGAACGACTATAAATGCTCCTGCTCAGCAGGAGCTTTCTTTTTGGATAGGAGGGAGCAAGTTTGGACTTTTTGGTGTGTTTTCCCGGGAAGCATATTTATTTCTGGTTAGTCCCTTTAGGTTTTTTTCTCCTGGGGAGTATTTTGTCCAGCCCTGTCTTTCTTTTCGGGGCTTTAATTTCCGCGGCGTTTTCACTCTATTATTCTTATTCCCAAGGAATTCAAATCCAATTGGATCAGGAAAGCATAGCTGAAATTTTTGATCCTGAAGCGGGCAAAATAAGCAAAGAGAAAGCAGCAAAAATTTTCCAGGAAAACCTGGACAGTGGAAAAAATGACCGGGGAACTGATGAATTCAAGGAAAAACTGGCCCGGGCTCAACAGGCAGAAAAGAAAGCCAAAAGTGAGCTGGCAAGTTATGACCGGGATCTTTCTGCGATGAATTTCCGAATATCTGAACTTGAAGAAACCAGGAAGACCCAGGAAATGCGAATTTCGGGTTTAAGAGGAGAAAATGAGCTCCTGCATAAAATGGTTAAGGAACTGCGGGAGGAGAAAAAACAGTTAAAGGAACAAATCATGAAATAGAATTTTCTGGGATAGGACAGTAAACTAGCCGGGGTTGACATTCGCTCCTCATTGGTTATAATTATAATTGGTTCCAAAAAAGAATTAGGGAAGCTTGTTGGGTGAGGCTCCTTAATGAACACAGGCTGCTGCCCGGAAACGTCCAGAGACGCCAATGGGTAGAACAGGCATGATCGAGTTA
>Ga0207421_10000493_pt1 | contig 50700 bp, 36 predicted proteins | sample SodLakKL_010_SED_4_FD_187542 | JGI IMG/M metagenome (GOLD analysis project Ga0207421, IMG submission 187542) | Alkaline sediment microbial communities from Lake Tanatar, Kulunda Steppe, Russia - 8KL_010_SED (SPAdes) (version 2) | ecosystem: Environmental > Aquatic > Non-marine Saline and...
GGAGCTGACGGTTACGTTCGCGCCGCTGGAATCAGGTCCCGCCGAAGCGACGCTCACCATCATCAGCACAGCAGGGACCGATGAGGTCCCGCTGAGTGGGGAAGGCGTGGTGCAGGCCATCGCGCTCGTCCCCGGTGAGCTGGACTTCGGTGCGGTCGAGGTGGGGCGTTCGGCAGAGACGACGCTGGAGCTACTGAATGAAGGAGGGACGACGGTTCAGGTGGAGGATGTTGTGCTTACCGGTGCTGATGCAGATGCGTTTACTGTGGAGTCTGCCTCAGGCGATGTAGGCCCGGGCGACCAGCTCGGCATCGACGTGACGTTTTCCCCTCTGGCAGAAGGGGTAGCGGAAGCCACACTGATCGTCATCACGTCCGCTGGCGACGAGGAAGCGATACTCATTGGGGAAGGGGTGGTGGTAACGGTTGTGACGGATAATACGCCGGTTGCTGAAGGACAGGACGTGCTGCTGGAGGTAGGCATCGAAGGGCTGGTGCCGGCGGCAGCCACCTTGCTGTTTCGGCAGGGCGGCGCTGCAACGTTCGAAGAAACGCCCATGTCGGTATCCGCTGGCACGCTATCGGCATCCGTGCCCGCTGGGTTTGTGACGGCGCGGGGCCTCGATTATGCCGTGATGCTGGAGACAGAGGAGGACGTGCGACGCTTTCCTGAAGACTCAGCCCGCTTTTTCCACCGGCGGGTGACGGTGCCCGAGGTATCGGCGGGAGGGACCTTCACGGCAGAGACGTACCGGATGGTCTCCCTACCCGCCGAGGCGCAGAACCCGGATGCCAGCGCAGTACTGGCGTCCTTTGGAACGCCCGATCCGGAGGTCTGGCGACTCCTGCGCTGGTCAGCGGCCGAGGAGGCGTACGAGGAGTATCCCGACACCGGATTTGCATTTACGCCCGGGCGGGCGTTCTGGCTTATCTCGCGTGAGGGTAACGGGTTTGAGGTAGCTGACTTGACCACTGTGGATGCGGCCGAGCCTTTCTCCCTGACCCTGGCCTCCGGGTGGAACCAGATTGGTGTCCCGTTTGCATTTTCGATCCCGTGGGCGGCCGTAACGCTTGACGACGGCACCCCACCGGCCAGTGCAGGCGTGCAGCCGCCGGTAGCCTTCGATGGCGCGGCCTACCTCCCGGAGGTAGCCGAGCTGCGCCCCTGGGAAGGCTATTTCGTGTTCAATGAAAGCGCGACCCCCGTGACGATTCGCATTCCGTCAGCGGAGTCATCGGCATTGGTAGAGTCGAAAACGCCCACGCATCTGGCGACAGAAGGCTTTGGGTTTCGGTTGCGCGTAGCGGATGACAGGGCGGGCGTCCACGACCCCCATACCTATCTGTGGGCCGGGTCTGAGCACGGCCGCTCGTTGCGCAAAGCCCCACCGATCGGGCGGCAGTTGCAGGCGGCCGTCGTGGACTCCAGCAGCGGTCCGCTCGCACGCGCCGTGGTACTGCCGTCTGCCGAGGGGGCCGTGTGGGATGTGGACGTGCGCCGTCACGGAGGACGTGCGCTGGAATCGTGGCAGGTTGAAGGTCAGTTGGAGGTTCTGGCTGACCTACCAGCCACGTTCGAGGTGCAGGTATTGGACGCACAGACCGGCTCGGTAGTATCGACAGGGATGTCTTCCTTCAACCTCACGCTAACGGTCGGGCAGCCGGTGCAGCACCTGCAGGTTGTGGCCGGTACGCGCGCGTTTCTGGAAGACCAGCAGGCGCGCCTGGCCGCAGCCCGCGAAGGACTTGCCGTGCAGCCCCCGTATCCAAACCCGACGCGAGGCACCGCCACGCTGACGTACCACACGGCTGAGGCCGCTCACGTGCACATCGCGGTGTACGATGTGCTCGGCCGCCACGTCGCAACGCTGGCAGACGCGGAGCACGCGCCAGGGCGGCACACGCTCGTGTGGGATGGCACGGATGCTACCGGGCGCTCGGTGGCCAGCGGGGTGTATTTCTACCGCATCCGCGCCGGGGCGCACATCCACTCCGGCTCCTTCACGCGCATCCGATAGCCTGGGTCCGTTCGCTTCCTCTCCCACTTTTCTTCCCCACGATATGCTGGTTCGGCTAACAGGGTTTGTTGTTTTGAGCATACTGCTGGCGTGCGTTACCGGAGGACCCGGGGCGTACGCGCAAGGCGTGGGGAGCGGGTCCGGATCAGACATGCGCGTTTCGGTAGATATGATCGGGCAGTCGTATCAAACGGCCGACGGGGTCCGCTTGCAGCAGTTCAGCACCCCGCTCATGATTCGCGTGCCGCTTGGGCGGCGTTCCACGGTATCCCTACAGGCCACGGCAGCCCTCACCGACGCATCGTCGACACCAACGTTTGGTGGGATAGGCGATGTGCGCATCAGCGGAAGCACGCGGCGCGCGATAGGGCCAGGGCAGCTGGTAGCAAGCCTTCGGGCAACCCTCCCGGTGGGCACCACCCGGCTAAGCTCGGAGCGGTTTCGCGCCACCGTCCTGATGAGCCGCGATCATTTTCGGTTTCGCACCCCCGTGTACGGGCAGGGCCCGGGCTTTGCACCATCGCTCCTCTATGCACTTCCGCTCTCCCCTGCGGTCACCGTGGGTATCGGCGCGATGTACCAACACCGGGGTTCGTATGAGCCGTTCGCTGGCATGGCCGACGCGTTCACGCCCGGTAATGACATCATACTGACTGGCGGGCTGGACCTCCGGATCAGTCGAACATGGATGCTCAGTGCAGATGGGGTATACTCCTTTTACGCAGAGGATACGTTGGGTGAGACCGCCATTTTTCGGTCGGGCAATCAGTTGATCGCCGGGGTGACCCTCACGGGGCAGATCGGCTTTAACACGGTGCGGCTCACCGTTCGTTACCGCGAGCGCGGCCGCCCTGAGGTACCCCAGGTCGGCGGCCCGGCTGTGCCGGCGTTGCAGACGGTAGCCGATTATGTCCAGGGCCGGCTGGCCTACCGCTCCCACCTATCGAGTGCGTTCTCCGTAGAAGGGCAGGTGGAAGGGCGGCAGTATGGAGCCTCTGACGTGATCGACCGCCTGCGTCTCCTCGATCTTGGCCTCCAGCCTCAGTGGCGCATCACGCGCGACATTCAACTGCGTGGCCGCCTCGTTTACACGGCGGGCTCGTTCGATGGTGTGGAGGCCGGACTCGGCTTTGTAGCCTGGCTGCGGTAGCCGCTGCGCTGGCGCTGTTCGATAAAGCAAACGTTGACCAACAAGCAAACGCCCCGACGACCGAAGTCGCCGGGGCGCAAGTAGTACAGCATTACCTTTTAATGCACCGCATGGTGCGGTACGTGCTGCTTTAGGCTTCTACGACAACCATGGTGCCCTGCATCACCCCGTAGTGGCCCGGGTAGGTGCAGATGAAGCGGTATTCACCGGGCTCGCTCGGAGCCGTAAATGTCATCGATACAACTTCACCCGGATCGGCCATGTCCGTGTGGGCAATGATGGCGTCATCTTCCGGAATGTAATCCGGTGCACCGGCTTCCAGCGCGGCTTGGCCCACGCGGTCAATCACGTCGTCATCCATGGTGTTGAGGATAACCACGTTGTGGAGCATGGCAGGGGAGGTGGTGCCGGAGTTGTCCATCGTCAGGCTGATTTCTTCGCCGGCAGGTACCGTGAAGCGATCATCTTCATAGAGCATCTGATCATCCACCGTGCGGATCGTGACTTCCGTGGTGGGGGTGTCAGGGTCAAACGTGTCTGCAGTGTCTGTGTCGGGGGCGTCGGCGCCGTTTCCACAGGCGGCGAGGCCAACCATCAGAAACAGACCGGCAACAAAGAGGCTTAGTCTGGAAAACATAAGAATTGAATGGGGTGTGTGGGTGATAACGTTGAGTGCGTGAGGCACGATACAACAATCACGGCGTGCAATGCCCCCGCATAAGCATACGCTACTTAACCTGCAGTGGCACCGGAGATCCATAATACATATCACGATGCAATCGCTTTTTGCAGATCTTCACGGTTGGCAGATACGCACTTTACAGTGGGGACGGCGTATGCGCGAGAAGCACCTGTGCCAGCTGTTGTAGCCCAAGCGGTACTGCAATTAAGCGGTAGTGCAATACGACGTAGCCGTACATCCGGCGCAGCGTACCTGCGCGCCGGGCTTACATCGTAGTACTCGTTTCCTTGACGTCTACCGGACGAACATCCCACATCAACATCTGCTCGATGTCAGCAAAGTCCTCCATCCCCTCTTCGTCCTTGAAGACGTAATCGCCCAGTTCTTCGCGCTGATGGGCAGGGACGCGCCGCCAGGACATGCCTTCTTGATCTACAAACTTGTCCGGGTATGGACTGCGCACGGTGTAGGAAGGATGGTAGTTGCTGTACGTCTTTTCGGCCTCGTACAACGCCGCGCGCCGGGCGCCGGGCTTGGTAAGGCTCCGGCCTACGACCTTAAAGGGCGAGACGTTGATGAGTGCGCGAAAGTACCCGTCGTCTTGCTCGGTGTACTCCGGGCGCATGACCTCAAAGTCCTCGGGATGGGGATAGGCGCTTGCTTCGTTGTGGTCGGCCATAGGGACAAAGCGTTAGCGGCCACTGCAGCGGCCGTGATGCATGTAAATCGATGAATTATGTACAACATCTATACACCGCTCGCCCCGCGCCTTGTTCGCCCGCGCGCCTGTGGAATCGGCGAAGATTGGCCAGAGATGGTGGTTGTGTGCAGGGCAAGGAGTACCCCAAGGCTTACTCTGCCGGAGCGAGCCACTGCTGGTGCTCCGGGTCGGCGTGAGCGCGCACCTCCTCCAGCGGACCTGCCACCCCAATGACGAGCTGGCCCGGCTGCAGGAGGTCTTGGGCAGCGGCGGTGACATCAGCAGCCGTAACGGCTTGTAGCGCCTCTACCTGCGCGGCGTCGCCGGCATAGTAGTGCATATACTGCCGCGCCTGGTAGGCATACTGATCGGTGAGGGCGTGGTACGCCAGGCGCTCGGCGGTTTTGTGCGGGGTGTCGTACGAGGTCGGGATGAAGCCTGCCAGGTAGCCGTTACGAGCGGCTTCCACCTCGTCATCGGTGACGCCGTCTTCGGCCATGCGCTCGATCTGACGGATGGCGCGGTCAATGCCCTCGGCGAGGGTTTCCGGGTTGCCGCTGAAGCGCCAGAGGTAAGGCGCGGTGTAGCGACGCCCCGGCTCCAGCTCCCCGTAGAGCGCCGAGGTGATGCCGGTCTGTACCCGCAGCTCTTCCATCATGCGGGACACAAACCCTCCGCCGGCCAGGATGTAGTGCATCAACTCGATGGCTGCGTGGTTGGCGGGGCGCCCCTGCAGCCCATGGTGGCCCAGCATAGCATGGGCCTGCCGGGTGTCGCGGTGGATGCTGAGGGGTTGACGCTCCGTCAGCGCTGGGAGGGCCTCCTCCGGCAGGGGCGGCGTCTCTGGGGCGTCGGTGGTAAACGTAAATGCTTCGGCCAGCTGTTTGGAAAGGGCGTCTCGGTCGATGGCGCCGGAAAGGGCCACCGTCACACGCTCGGGGCGGTACCAGGCGGCGTGGAAAGCGGCCACATCGTCGACCGAAAGACCACCTACGGAGGCCTCTGTAGGAAAGCGGCCGAAAGGATGGTCGTCGCCGTAGAGCGTCTGGTGGAAGGCCTGCCGCAGCGCGGTGGTCGCGGCATCGGCAGCGCGTCCGGCTTCGAGGGCCTGGCGTTCCCGCGTGGATTCTACGCCATCGACGTCAAACCGGGGCGCTGACACCAGGGCACCGGCTATCTCTATCAGCACCGGAGCGGCCTCTGCCGGCCCGCGCAGGTGCAGGCGGGTGCGGTTGTGGTCTACGTCGACGCTAAGGGAGGCGCCGTGGGCTGCGAGGGCATCGTTCAGGCCTGCTGCATTGTAAGGCCCAGCGCCACCGCGGCGCAGGGCCTCGGCTGCCAGCTCCGCCAGCCCTTCCTGCCCGGCCGGGTCGTGGGTGGTTGGGGCATCGACGAACACCGTCAGGTTCACGAGCGGGAGCAGGGCGTCTTCCACCAGAAACGCCTGCAGGCCATCCGCCGTCGTAATTCGATGTTCAGCAGGGTCGGGAAAGGTGAGCGCGGCCGGATCAGCAAACAGGTCCGTGTAGTGTGGTGCAGGCGGTGGCGAAGCAAAGCCCGCGGGCCGGCGCACGCTCATCCACGGGGGGGCGTACCACGGCTGCTCGGCCACGGCCAGCGGCTCGCTCAGGTCGATGGCGCCAAGGCTATCCAGCACGCCGCTGCGGTAGCCGGTCCATACTGGTGCTTCCCCGCCTAACGAGTCGCTGAGGCCATCTGCCAGCCGGGCTCCGGCGTCCCGGCTGCTGAGGGGGCCGCGGGGCAGCGGATGGGTGTGCCATTCCTCGACGGGTCCGCCCGCAGGCCACAGCCCGGGCCGCACACGGTTATACGCGGCGCCTGGTGCAGCACCGGTGCCATTCGCTGAGGCCACGTCATCTGTTCGCGTGAGCCGCCCGACGGTACGCCGCTCCGGCGCGAAGTACTGGCCAGCCACCCGTGCGATGTCCGCCGCCGTCGTACCGGTCCAGCGGTCGGGCAGGGTATTCAGGTGGGCCCATCCGTGGATGGCTTCCATGCTGCCGATGGTGACGGCACTGCTGCCGATCTGCTCGAGGCTTTCGGCCATACCCAGCATCAGGCGGTCGGCAGCGGTCGCCAGCCGCGCATCTGCCACGCCCTCCGTGGCAAGGGTGTTCATTGCCTCATCCAGTCGCTGCTCAATAGCGTCGAGGTCTTCGTTGCGGCGGGCCTCTACCTGTAGGGTGAAGTGGGACGGAAACTTGGACGTCCAGCCGGCGGCGCTCACGCTGGTAGCGAGTTGGTGCTCATCGACGAGCGCTTGCGTCAGCAGACCGTCCTCACCGCCAAGTATTTCAGCGAGCAGATCGAACACATGCGCATCGGCATGACCTACGGCCGGCATCGGTACGTGCCAGGTGATCGCCGGCCCGGCTGCGGCTTCCACGTCCAGGCGCTTCTGCCCCACGGGCTCGGGCTCCACCGTCCGCAGCCGCGGCGAAGGGCGGCCCATCTGCCAGTCGCCCCAGTAGGCCTCGGCTTGCGCGAACACCTCGTCCGCCTCCACATCCCCCACCACCACAATCACCAGGTTCTGCGGGATAAAGTATTTGTAGAAGATCTCCCAGTGGTCTTCTCGTGTGGCGCGCGTGAGGTCGCTGAACCAGTGGGCCCAGCCATACGGGTGGGCGTCGTAAGTGAGAGAGCGCAGCACGCGGCGGTAGGGGCCATCCGGGCGGTTATCCTGGCGGCGGATCTGGTCGACCACTACCTCGCGCTCGGGCTCAAAGTAGCGGAAGACGGGGTTCTCCACGCGGCTTCGCTCCATCCACATGAAGAGCTCCAACTGGTTGGCGGGCAGGTCGATGTCGAACTTCATCCAGTCGCGACCGGTAGAGGCGGTCAATCCCGTGCCGCCGGCGCGCTGGTAGATCAGGTCGAACGCAATGCCCGTCGTCATCGCATTCTGCTCCGCGGCGCGTTCAAGGTGAAGGGTTTGGAGTGAGTCGAGCCGGGCGCGGCTGCAGGAGGCCTCGACTTCCGCATCTACGTTGCGCTGCCGAAAGCAGTCCGCCAGCCGGTTGCGCTCATCCGTCACCTCACGCTGTAGCCGCTCCACCGCCTCAGCGATGGGCCGCTCCGTCTCCCAGTCGTCCGTACCCACCATTGGAGAGCCGAAGAAAAGGTAGTGCTCCAGCATGTGGGTAAGGCCGACCGTACCCGGACGCTCAGCGCCCACATCCACCCGATAAAACGTACGCGCCCCGATGCGTCCGGCGGCCGGGCGCTCCCAGACCAGCACCGTCACACCGTTGTCGAGCACGCGCTCCTGCACGTCAACCTGAAGCGGTTGGGCATCGGCGGTGGTGCTTGAGATAATCCATACACACAGGAGCGAAAGTACGTGGCGAAGCTGCATGGCAGGTCAGGGCATTGGTGATGAGGCCGCTTGCAAAGTAGTACGCCGGGCGGTAGTGATCAACCCTATGGCGGGCGGGAGGGCAAGGGCTCGGAATGCAGGAACCGAGGAGACGGGGTGTCTCCGTGGATTCGTGTGCAGCCAGGTACCGGTAGAGGGACAGGGGCTCGGCTGAGCCTGCGTGTGCGCACCCTATTGCTGTTATTGTGCCAGGGAACGATAAGAAAGTCCCCTTGGGGCTTGAAGCGATGTGGAAAACTTGTGGCTTTTGGTTGAGCCGATCGCTCGGTTTCCTCAATAACGGATTATTAGAGGCGATAGGCCCCCGCTCAGGCTCCAGAAACGGCCCTCGGTGCTATGTCCGTTATGTTTTCTCGTCAGATTGACGCGGCGCGTATTGTGGAAAAATACAGTTGCAACTCGCCCACCTCAACGGTTACCTTAATAGTACGCTAAAGCAACGGTACCGCACGGTTTATCGCGCCCCGCGATAGACCGTTATTTGTCTACTGCAGACAGGCATCCCACACAATGCAGTCTGCGGAGCGCCCCTCGGCGTCCGGTCGGTACCTGCGCAACGCAAGGACGCAGCAACATGTGCAGCAGCATTAGTGGTTTTGTCATCTTATAGAACAGGAGTGGACTATGGCGCAATCAGCACCCCCAACATCGTTGTTTAACCCGGAGATGGCGAACGGCGCATTGCCCGATCCGGCCGAGCTGAAAAAGGGCCTGGTCATCGACCGGGTGTTTTCAGAAGAAGGCGCCGACCCGTTTGACTCAGTCACGTGGGAGCATCGCGATGCGGCGATCAAGAACCCGCAGGGCGAGGCCATCTTCGAGCAGAAGGGCGTGGAATTTCCCGAGTCGTGGAGCCAGCTGGCTACAAACATCGTCACCAGCAAGTACTTCTACGGCGATATTGAAAAGGTCGATCAAGACCCCGCCGATGGTGGCCGTGAGGATTCCCTCCGTCAGCTTATTCACCGCGTCACCCGCACGATCACGGACTGGGGCAAGGAGCAGGGCTACTTTGCCACGGAGGAAGACGGCGAGACGTTTTACGAGGAGCTCACCTGGCTTTGCCTCAACCAGTACGGCGCGTTTAACTCGCCGGTGTGGTTCAACGTGGGCCTCAATCAGCAGTACGGCGTCCGCGATACGGGCGACAAGAAGATCTTCGGCTGGGATTTTGAGAAGGAAGACGTCGTGGGCGTGGATCCGTACGAGCGCCCGCAGGCCTCCGCATGCTTTATTATTTCGGTGGAGGACTCCATCGACGACATCTGGCAGCTGATGGGCGAAAGCGCCCGGCTGTTCAAGTTTGGCTCCGGCGTAGGCGCGGACTGGTCGACGCTCCGCTCCACCGAAGAGAAGCTCTCCGGTGGCGGGCAGCCGTCCGGTCCGGTAAGCTTCATGCGCGTACAGGACGAGACAGGCGCCACGATCAAGAGTGGCGGCAAGACGCGGCGTGCAGCTATCATGCAGACGCTCAAGTGCTGGCACCCGGACATCATGGAGTTCGTGGAAGCCAAGCAGGAAGAAGAGCGCAAGGCCTGGGCCCTCATCGAGCAGGGCTACGACGGCAGCTTCAACGGGCCGGCGTACGGCTCCGTCGCCTTCCAGAACGTAAACCAGAGCGTTCGCCTCACCGATGAGTTCATGGAGGCCGCTCGCGATGAGAAGCCGTACGGGCTCCGCGCGGTACTCTCCGGCGACGTTGTGAAGGAAGTGAACGCCGCCGATATCCTGGCGAAAATCGCCGAGGGCACGCATGTTTGCGGCGACCCTGGCACGCAGTACGAGGACACCATCCAGCGCTGGCACACGTGCAAGAACACGGACAAGATTAACTCCAGCAATCCTTGCTCGGAGTACATGTTCTTGGACGATTCCGCCTGCAACCTCGCGTCGCTGAACCTGCGGAAGTACCAGAAGGACGATGGCAGCATCGACGTAGAGCGCTTCCGCGCCGCGGCTCGCATCTACATCACCGCGCAGGAGATTCTGGTGGACAACGCCGGCTATCCCTCGCGCGACATCGCGATGAACAGCCACCTGTTCCGTCCGCTCGGCCTCGGCTACGCCAACCTTGGCGCGCTGCTCATGTCGATGGGCTTTGCCTACGACAGCGACGAAGGACGCGCGGTGGCCGGTGCACTCACCGCCATTGAGCACTGCGAAGCTTACGCCCGCAGCGCCGAGATCGCAGCCAATGAGCAGATCGGTCCGTTCGAAGGGTATGCCGAGAATGAGGAGCCCTTCCTCGAAGTCATGCAGATGCACCACGACGCTGTGGACGACATCGACCCGACGTGCCCGGACTACCTCCGCGAGGCCGCGCAGGAGAGCGCCGACCGGATGGTGGCCCTGGGCCATCGCCACGGCTACCGCAACGCGCAGGCCACCGTGCTGGCGCCCACCGGTACCATCGGCTTCATGATGGACTGCGACACGACTGGCATTGAGCCAGACATCGCGCTGGTCAAGTACAAGCTGCTCGCCGGCAAAGGCGAGGGCATGATGAAGATCGTCAATAAGACGGTCCCGCTCGCGCTTGAGCGCCTCGGCTACTCCGCCGACGAGATCAAGGCCATCATCGAGTACATCGACCAGAACGACACCATCGAGGGTGCGCCGGAGCTCAAGGATGAGCACCTGTCCGTCTTCGACTGCGCGTTCTCGCCCGCCAACGGTGAGCGGTCCATCCATCACATGGGCCACATCAAGATGATGGCGGCCGCGCAGCCGTTCATCTCCGGCGCCATCTCCAAGACGGTGAACATGCCGGAGACAGCCACGGTGGAGGAAATCGCCGATGCGTACGCCAAGGGCTGGGAGCTCGGCCTGAAGGCGCTCGCGATCTACCGCGAAAACAGCAAGCGGAGCCAGCCGCTCTCGACCAGCAAAGACGGCAACACGAAGCAGAAGGAAACCGCCCCCGAAGCCTCCGGCGACGGTGTGGCTGAGGGCGAGCCGGAGCTGGCCGATGCCCGCGGCGACGTCGTGGAGAAGGTTGTCTACAAGCCGGTGCGCAAGCGCCTGCCCGACGAGCGGCCGTCCCTCACGCACAAGTTCTCCATTGCGGGGCATGAAGGCTACCTGCACATCGGGCTTTATCCCGAGTCGCAGCAGCCGGGGGAGATCTTCATCACCATGGCCAAGCAGGGCAGCACGCTGGCCGGCATGATGGACGCCTTCGCCACGAGCATCTCCATCGCACTGCAGTACGGCGTGCCGCTGGAGGACCTCTGCACGAAGTTCAGCCACATGCGCTTCGAGCCGAGCGGGTTTACCAACAACAAGCAGATCCCGATCGCCAAGTCGATCATGGATTACATCTTCCGGTACTTGAGCCTCAAGTTTTTAGGCGAGGCGAAGGTGCCAGAGGAGGAAGCCGTAAACCCTAACGAGGCCGTTGCGGAGGAAGCACGCCGCAGCGGCCCGGCCTCCGACCAGATCCAGCCGACGCTGTTCGACGAGGATGACGCCTCCGACCCGGTGACCGCTACGGCACCACCGGCCGACGATGAGACGTCCCTTGTAGGCCAGACGATTGAGGCGTTCCTGTCCACCACCCGCACCGTCACGCAAACGACGTCGGTAACGGAGACCCGGACCGCCTACAAGAACCAGGAAGACGCCCCGCCCTGCGCCACCTGCGGCGCCATCACCGTCCGCTCGGGCGCGTGCTACGTGTGCCACAGCTGTGGGTCCACGACGGGGTGTGGATAACGCAGTACCACTGTCCATCTCACCCTGGCCCGGTCTTACCGGGTCGGGGTTGAGGAGGGCAAAAAAAGAAAGCGCCCCACCCAGGTGCAACTGGATGAGGCGCGAAATTGCAAGACTTACTACTGAGGATTAGATGCTTGCTGTGACACAATTTGAGGATAAGGAGAATGAGCTTGAAAGGCAAGGGCGACTTTAGCAACATTTCGCTTCGCGATGCGCGTGGCAGGAATGTTCGATTCACGGCTGAACGTCTTGCTCATATTGAGGAAAATCACCCAGAGATTGGAAACGCTGCGGACCTTGCGGAGGAGGCACTCACCGCGCCCGAAGAAATCGTTAGGTCCCGGTCCGATGATGAAGTGATGCTTTACTACCGTTTTCATCGGGACACTCCGGTCGGAGAGAAGTATATCTGTGTAGTCGTCAAGTTTACGGAGGGCGACGCATTCATTCTCACCATGTACTTCACCGATAAGGTAAAGCAGGGCGAACGCATATGGCCGACGACGTGACTATATGGTACGATCGAGAGGGCGACTACCTCGAACTGGTATTCGAAAAGAAAGAGGGGTACTTTCGTGAAACAAACGACGACCGTATCATGGAAAAGGTGGATGCGGACGGCAATGTCGTAGCCATCTCCATTCTCGGCGTGTCCTCAGACAGTGAGTCCGGGCCTGTTCGTGTCTCAATTCCGACCCGTGCTGCATAAGCGCAGAGGTCAATCCTACAGTAACTCCGCGGCAAAGGGTGGATTTCATGTATTGCAGGGCCGTTTCAGTGATCACATCCGATGCCCCGGCGGATGCGGCCGGTCGTGGTCCCAGCGTGCAGGGTTGTCGGCGATGTATTGCCGGATGATTCGGTGATGACGACAATACCGTGTATGTGATCTGGCATAACGATGAGCGCATCCATCGTCAATTCGGGGCGAATCGTCGGGGTACGGTGCCATTCCTCCGACACGATCTGCCCAAACGCCGACAACCGCATCCGGCCGTCGACCGCGTGGCCGAATAACGGCACGCGCCGGTGGGTGCAGGCCGTGACGAAATACGCCCCGGGCCAGCGGTAATCCCACCAGGGGAGGCGGATGGACCGGCGGTGGTGCGTGCCTGGGTCGTACGCCATGAGGCATGGGGTTTATACAGTAGACACGCCCTGGGTGCGTACCATAACGTGGGGCATGGGCTCGCGTCCGGCAACCGCCCGACGGTACGCTCGTAACGATGACTCAAGGGCGTACTATGATCCAGAGTCCACGTCGGGTAAAATGGAAACGAAAGGTCGCATAGAACAGATACGGCAGACGCTGCGGGAGCACCTGCCAGTGTTGCGTGCGCGCTACGGTGTTGCATCGCTGGCGTTGTTCGGATCGCATGTGCGATACGAGGCGCGCCCGGACAGCGACCTCGACCTGCTTGTCACCTTTGATGAGGCGCCCGGCTTGCTCGCCTTCGTGGAGTTGGAGGACCACCTGTCGGATCTGCTCGGTGTTTCGGTGGACCTCGTGATGGAAAGCGCGCTCAAGCCGCATATCGGCGATCGTGTACGTGAGGAGGCGGTACCGGTATGAGTTGGCGACCGAAAAGCTGCCCGGCGTTTCGTATTACGCTTTCAGATCGTACGCTCACGCATTGCCTGTATCTGGGGTGATTAACCAGGGCTGTAGGATTATTGAACGGGTTTACGGTTCGCATTGGCTTGGTGGGTCCTGCCGATCAATGCATTTTGATGCGGGTAGAACTATGTCCTGATGAACATATGGCAATACACGATGGAGTTGAAGAATATAGAAGAACGACTGGCTGCGCTGTCGGAAAATAATCGTCGTGAAGTGGCCGAGCTGGTTTTGGCCCTCGAAGAACGTCAGCGATTGCGGGATACTGCCATGAACCCAGCGCTATCGATTGTCGAACAGGCGTTCGTCGGCATGTGGAAGGATAGAGACGACATGGCGGATAGCTCGGATTGGGTGCGTCGGACACGCCTGCACGAGTGGAGAGAACACGATGCCTGAATCGTACCTCCTCGATACGGATGTACTAATCGATGTGAGCAGAGAAGTACCGGAGGCCAGTACCGGAGGCCGTGCGTACGCTAAACGAAGTGGCTGACCTTGCGCTTCCGGCGATCAGTCTCGTGACCAAAATGGAGCTGATCGTAGGGTGCCGCGATAATCGTGAACTGTCGGCGTTAGACCGGTTTCTTGATCAGTTTGACGTCATTCACCTGCGCCCCAGAATATCCGAGCAGGCTCTGGAACTGCTGAGGAGGTTTCGCTTGAGTCACGGGCTGCTTATTGCTGATTGCTTGATAGCAGCTACAGCAGTCGTAGAAAACCTTTCCTTAATCTCGAAGAATCAGCGAGACTTTCGGTTCATTGAGGAGCTTGACCTTCTACCGTATCCCGAGCCATTTCTTGAATGAGGTGAATCACGTTGATTCCAAGCGAGACCTGTATCTCGCGCGCGTTTCGGGAGGAAATACTAAATCTGCGTAACTGGTTTCTTATCTAATTGCTCGCGTAGATCGTTTTTCGTCCGCCAGTAAGCGACCACGGGATGGTTGCCTCTGGTTTCAGCGTTTCGCAGATGATTGGAAGGAAGAGTATTCCGCAGTCACCTCCAGCTCATTTACAGTATGCCTGGACGCTGGTGGCAGTAGTGCAAAGCCGCCCAAGCCTAACGGCAACACTGCACAGCGACCAGTGATTTCGCTGGCTCATTCCCGAAAACCCCAACGGGGTGCCAAACTATGGCCCAGGGTAATCACCCTGGGGTAGGAATGGCGCCCGAAGAAAACCCTGAAAGGGTTAAACAGGCGCGCGTACTGCATGCCAAAGGGCACGGGTTCGAATCGATAGCGACAAGCGTCACTCCCAAACGTACGCCTCCTCAAACGAAACCCCGTGCCTATTGAGGAGCCCGCGGTATTCCTCCTTGAAGGTGCGTTTGCGGTGGTGCTCCTCCTGGCGGGCGATGTAGTTGCGGACGTGATCGACCTTCGAAGCGCTCACCGAAAAGGCGCCGTAGCCACCCTGCCAATAGAACCCGGCATAGCGCGGATGCACCGTTTTTATCCATTTTGAGGAGTGGCGTTTGAGCTGGCCCACCAGGTTGGACACCGGCGTATTTCGCGAAAGCCGGCAGAGGATGTGGACGTGATCCTCCACGCCACCGATCATGAGGGACGGACAGTCCTGCTTCTTGCAAATGCCGTGCAGATACCGGTGAAGGCGTTCGCGATCGGCCTTATCCTGGAGAAAGGGCCGCCGCTTCTTCGTCGAGAAGACGATGTGGACGAGGAGGTTACTGAGCGATTGTGCCATGGTGCTTGGTTCACCCTTTCAGGGTTCATGGTTGCTGTGTTGCGTTACCCAGGGTGTCTCCCCTGGGCTTTGTGATCGCACCGCTTCGGGGTTCTGGTTGAGGCCCGCAATTGCCGCACCAGGGCGCTGGGCGTTCTCCTGAGGCGGTTGATGCGTTTGGTAACGGCGGATTGGAATGCGCCGAGGGTGGTGGATAACGAACCGGATTTCGGTTATCCAAATTTCCGGTGTGAACGGGTAGTAGGGTCACGGCGCGCCGTGACCCTACTATCCCGTAGACACAAATCGAGGCCCATCCGTAACCTCCGTTTCAGGCCCATCGCCGATCTCCACCCCGGCGCCAAAAATCCCCCCAGCGCCTTTCAACAGTTCGCTACGGGTGGTATGTTGGGAGAAGGTTTTCCCTCACCAGTCGGCCCGTGCCATGCATCGCCTCTTCGCTGTACTGCTCGTCCTTCTCGGTTTTCTTCTGGTGGCTGCTCCTCCGGTGCTTGCGCAGGACCGCCCGTCCATCGCGGAAGCCACGCAGGGCATGCAGGCGATGGATGGCTTCATGCCGCTCTACTGGGACGACGCGCGGGGGAAGGTCTGGCTGGAGGTTGGCTTGTTGGATGAAGACTTCCTCTACCTCAACTTTCTGCCGGCGGGGCTGGGCTCCAACGATGTTGGGCTGGACCGCGGGCAACTGGGCGGCACGCGCGTCGTGCGGTTTGAACGCGCGGGCAACAGGCTGCTCCTGGTGGCGCCCAACATGACCTACCGCGCCCATACGGACAACCCGCGGGAGGCGCAGGCCGTTCGTGATGCCTTTGCCGAGAGCGTGCTCTTTGGCTTCGAGATTGCCGCCCAGACCGGCGACCGCTTCCTGATCGACGCCACCGACTTCATCGTGCGGGATGCCCACGGCGTGGTCCAACGCCTTGAGCAACGGGGACAGGGCAGTTTTCGCCTTGATGGCAGCCGTAGCGCGCCGTACCGGGAGGGCACGGGGGCCTTCCCCCAGAACACCGAGATGGACGCGCGGGTGACGTTTGTGACGGACGGGACGCCCGGCGCCGAGGTGCGCACCACCGCCGCTGATCCGCAGCATGTGACCCTCCGCGTTCGGCACTCCTTCATCGAACTGCCGGACACGGACGGCTACACGCCCCGACGCCACGATCCGCGCTCCGGGTATTACAGCTTCTCCTACGAGGACTACGCGGCACCCGTCAACCAGCCGATGACGCAGCGCTTCATCCCACGCCACCGCCTGCACTGCGTGGATGAACCCGGGGAAGACGGCCTCTGCACACCGGAGGAGCCCATCATTTTCTACCTCGACCCCGGCACACCGGAGCCGGTGCGCACGGCGCTGCTGGAGGGCGGGCGCTGGTGGAACGAGGCGTTTGAAGCCGCCGGTTTCCGCGACGCGTTCGACGTGCAACTGCTCCCCGAAGAGGCTGACCCGATGGACATCCGCTACAACGTCATCCAGTGGGTGCACCGCTCGACGCGGGGCTGGAGCTACGGTCCGTCCGTTATCGATCCGCGAACGGGCGAAATCCTCAAAGGGCACGTAACGCTGGGGTCTCTGCGCGTGCGGCACGACCACCGCATCTTCGAGGGCCTGCTGGCGCCGTACCGCGACGAGCACCGCGCCGGGTTTTCCGAGGCGGACGACCCGATGCTCCCGGCCGCCCTCAACCGTATCCGGCAGCTCTCGGCCCATGAGATTGGCCACACGCTGGGGCTGCGGCACAACTTTGCCGCCTCCACGCGCGACCGCGCCTCGGTGATGGACTACCCCGCGCCCAAAGTCATCTTTGACGAGAATGGTGCCCTGTCGCTGGAAGATGCCTACGACCTGGGCATTGGCGCGTGGGACACCGAGGCCATCCGCTACGGCTATGCGCCGGTGCCGGAAGGGGTGGACGAGCAGGGCTTCCTTGAAGGCATCCTGCAAGAGAAGGAGGACGCTGGCTTGCTGTATATCACCGATCAGGACGCGCGGCCATCGGGAGCCGCACATCCGCAGGCCAGTCTGTGGGACAATGGTGAAAACATGATTGAGGCGCTGCGCCATGAGGCGCGGGTGCGACAGCACGCCCTCGAGCAGTTTGGCGAGCGCGTGGTGCGGGTCGGTGAGCCGCTGGCTCTGATGGAGGAGCGCCTGGTGCCGATCTACCTGTGGCATCGCTATCAGGTGGAGGCGACGGCCAAGCTGCTGGGCGGTGTGACATACGACTACACCCTGCGCGGCGATGCGCGCGCCCTCCCCACGATGGTGCCGCGCTCGGCGCAGCAGGCGGCGCTGGAGGCGCTGCTGCAGCAGGTGCGGCCGGAGGCACTACGCCTGCCCGAGCAGATCCGCACGACCATTCCGCCGCGGCCGCCGGGTTATGGGGCCAACCGCGAGCTGTTTGAGCGCCGTACCGGTCTCACGTTTGACGCCCACGCGCCCGCCGAAGTGGTGGCGGCGCTGGTGTTTGGCCAGTTGCTGCAGCCGGAGCGCCTGGCCCGCATCGCTTACCAGACCCAGCACGATGGAGGCCAGTTAAGCCTTGCTGCATTGCTCGACGGGGTTGAAGGGGCCATCTGGCGGGCGGCCGTCCCGGAGGATGCCTACGACGCTGGCCTCCAGCGCGTGGTGCAGGCGGTGTGGACCGACGCGTTGCTGGAGACGGCCATGCGCGAGGACTTGGCGCCCGATGTAGCTGCCGAAGTGGTGCAGCAGCTGCGCCAGTTGCATCTGTGGCTGGAAGAAAACATCCGTGCGGCTCCAGGGCGCCGGACGGTGGCGCATCGGCAGTTGCTGTTCGACCGGGTGGACCGCTTCCTCTTTCGCGACCTGCAGATGGAAGCTGTGCCCGCCGCTCGCCCGGATGCGCCTCCCGGCCCCCCGATTGGAAGTGCCACGAGCGTGGCCCAGGGTGTTGCCGGCGGAGTTGCCGCGCGACAGGCCCAGCGCCGCGCCCTGCTGCACCACACCCATCCAGCCGAGACGCACACCTGCGGCGCAGCACTACCACTTCCGTAGCGGCAGCGTCCAGGCTCTTGGAGATGGTGGTGGCAATACCGGCGCGTCAGTACATCGGCCAGAGGCCAGGCGTAGCCAGCTCGATGAGGTGGCCGTCGGGGTCGCGGAAGTAGAGGCTTTCGCCGCCCTGGGGCCACTCGTTCCGCCCGACGATCGGTACGCCATGCACGTCCAACCGGGCTTCCCAGGCCGGGAGCTCGTCTGCTGGTACCGCAAACGCAATGTGCAAAGGACCGTCGCCATCATGGGCAGGAATGGTGCCGGAGGGCATCTCGACGGGCGTGCGCCCGGCACCGCGCTCAAATAGAAGTAAGACTTGCCGGCCGGCCACATCGAACGCAGAGAACTGATCATCTGAGGTCATCAGCCGCAGCCCGACCACGTCCGCGAAGAAGGCCTCCGCACGAGGCAGGTCGTCCACGTACAACGTCGTTTCAAGAAGTCCGGTGAGGGTGGCCATGAGGATTAGCGGGTCAATACAAGAGGGGTTTCGCTAAAGCTGCCGACGTCGGTGCCGTTCACCGTGGCGTCAATCGTTGTGCCGTCCTCGCTAACGGTGCCGTTGAGGGTGCCGGGGCGGCTGCCCTCCGGGCTGAGGGAGAGTTGCAAGGAGGGAAAGACGTACGAACCGCTGGCTATGGTGAAGGGGGTGCTGTTGCCCTCCGGCCCGTCGAATGTGCCCCCGCCGGATACGCTGGTGGCCGTCGTAACCAGGTCGAGCGTCAACTGAAACGAGGCCCCGCTTTCGTCCTCAAACGACGCCGTCCAGGTATCCGTCAGATCCGGCGGCCCGTCGGGTGAAGTCGGGTCGTCGCTGCAGCCGATGAGCAGCCCGGCGACGAGCAGCAGCAGGAGGGGAGAAGCGAGGCGCATCATGGGCGTGGGGAGCGGGCGACGGGCATACGATAAAAGGCGGCCTCGGGAGGAGACCGCCTTCATGCTACGCCTCAAGGGGGCGCGGCTGTTTCTTCCGAGCAGGGCCCAGATGCGTTACGCCGTTACCGGGCGCTCGCGCAGGATGCGGGCGAGAGCCTCGCCGACGCCTTCCGCAGAGGCTGGGTTCTGACCCGTGACCAGGCGCCCATCCACCGCTACATTGGCTTCCCAGTTGCCTGCCTTCTCAATCGTGGCGCCGTGCTTGCGCAGTGTGGTTTCAAGCAGGAACGGAACGACGTCCTGGAGCTCCACCTCGTGCTCTTCGGCATCGGTAAAGCAGGAGACCCGCTTGCCATCGACAAGGCGCGATCCGTCGGAAAGGTGCACGTTCACGAGCCCGGCAGGCCCGTGGCAGACGGCTCCAACGGCGCCGCCGTCTTCGTAGATGGCAGCGGTCAGTTGCTGCAGCGCCTCATTGTCGGGGAAGTCCCACATGGTGCCGTGGCCTCCCGCGAAATAGATGGCGTCGTAGTCAGCAGGATCCACGTCGGCGGCCGCTGTAGTGTTGTTGAGGGCCTCCTCCATACCGTCAAGCCTCAGGAAGGTAGCGTTCCCCTCATCCTCCAGGTCGCGGCTACTGGGATCCATGGGGACAGCGCCGCCTTCCGGGCTAATAAAATCAATCTCGGCGCCGGCTTCATGCAGTACGAGGTACGGGTGCGCCACCTCTGAAAGGAAATACCCGGTATCGTTTCCGGTATCGCCCAGGGTATCATGGCTGGTGAGAACGAATGCTACGCGTGGTGTACTCATAGTGCGACCTCCGTTTGCGTGAGGTATGTCAGGTTAAAAACTATAATAGAGAAACGAGGGCTGCACCGGCATGTTGGGCGGTGTCCGACCTTGTTACAAGGATGAGGGCGCCGTAAATCAGGCGCTACATAAAAAACGGGGCTCTACTCTGTGGCAGCAGCCCCGCAATGGCGCAGCAAATGGACGCACTGGCTATGCTCAGCAGCGCTTACGCATCGCCGTCTTCATCGTCACCTTCGTCGCCGTTCTCCTCGCCCTCCTCTTCGTCATCACTCAGGTCTTCCTGAATACCATTGACCTCCAGGGTGAGCGGTTTGATGACCGGCTTGAAGATATATTTACCACTGGCGCCGGCTTTCACAAACGAAGCAGCTACGTCGAAGTCAACCAGCACCTCGACCAAATCGGCGTCGCTGGCAATCTCAAATTCGCTGAGGAGGACCTTGATACCCGTTTCGGTCCCGCTGGGCACTTTGAGCGTGACGAGAGTCTCTTCGTCTTGCAGGAGGACCTCGGACTCCTCTGCGACGATGATACGGAGCTGGCTGTACGTCCCCGCGGGCACAGGCGTGTCCGCAAGGGTGGCTGTGACGCCATCCTGAAGGGTGAGCAGATCGTAATCCTGGACCTCGTCAGAAAGGAGAACGATGCCGTCCTCACCAACGAGCTCCAGACGCTCGATCGTGACCCAGGCTTCCGCAATATCGTCGGGGTTATCCTGCATCCGCACGACCATGCGGCCCTCTGTATCTGAGCCGGAGAGCCCATCGCAGCCGGTTAGCAGTACAGCGACCGCCAGTAGCCCCGTGAAAAGGAGCGGCAAGAAGTGCTTTGTAGTAATTGTCATGGAGTTTTCGGGGTTAAAATACCCGAGCTGGTTACAAAAGTAGTAATGGGGTGTAATGAATGCGTGCGTCGCCGCGAAACTACCACGCGATGCAAAGGCAGAACAAAAGCCCTGCCATAGCGGATGGTGCGTGCAACGTCAGGGTAGAATGCAGGCACGGCTCGTAAGCTGCGGTTGGAATGGAGCGAACCTTCACACAGGGTCTGTCACCTCTCTGGCGCTGCATCGTATGGTATAGTGCAGGTGATCGTATCCTCTTTCATCGATCCCTTCAGAGCTATGTCTACCCCTAAAAGGACCTCAACCCTTACGGCCCATGAATTGATGGTCACGGATGTGCAGACGGCGCATCCCGATTGGCCCGTAGAGCAGCTCGCCACCTTCTTTAAGCAGCACGTGATTACCGGGGCGCCGGTGGTTGACGACGACGGGTTCCTCGTCGGTGTGGTATCTATCACCGACATTGCGGAGTACACTGCCGAGGCAACAGGCCAAGGCGTCGGCCGGTTTGGCTTTTCCCGGTCGTACCACGCATCAGCAGATGACGCCTATGCCGAGGAGGACCTGGTGACGCTTCGCATACAAGAAGAGCCAGACGCGACCGTGCGCGACGTGATGACGACCGGCGTGCATCGCGTAGACGTCGGGGCCACTGTTCAGCGCGTGGCCGACACCATGCTGAAGCATCGCATTCACCGCGTGCTCGTCACGGAAGACGGCGAGCTGAAAGGGCTGATTACCGCTTTCGACCTGATGCGCCTGGTGCGCGACATGTAGCGGTGGATCGCAGGGGGACTTCGGAAGCAGGATGCCGCTCAAGCTACGGGCTGCTCGGCCGCACGCTGCAGCAGGCGGTGAAGCTTACCGGGAAAGCGCTTCCGAAGCACGCCCTCTATGGTGAGGGATGCCTCCGCGACGGCCCGCCAGTCGATGCCCGTCGCCATGCCCATCTGCTCCAGCAGGTGGACGGTATCTTCTGTAGCAATGTTGCCTGCAGCGCCATGGATGAAGGGGCAGCCGCCCATCCCGGCCATGGACGTATCAAAGCGCGTAACGCCGCACTGCAGCGCGGTCATCATGTTGGCGATGCCGGAGCCCCGGGTGTCGTGCAAGTGAAGGACAAGCGGGGTGTCACCAATCACGGCCTGCACGGCCTCTACGCGCTCGCGGATCATGACCGGGTCGGCCATGCCGGTGGAGTCAGATAGCGCCAGCGACTCTAACCCGAGGTCTGCAAAGCGCTTCGCCATATCGACGACGTGCGGAACGGGCGTGTCGCCGGGGTCGCGGTAGCCGAACACGGTTTGGAGGTTCATCTGGGCCTGCATGCCCAGGGCCTGCGCGCGCTTCACCATCGCCTCGCCCTGCGCAATGGCTTCGTCGAGCGGCATGTTGGCGTTGGCTCGGCTGTGGGTGTCGTGCGTGGCAATGGAAAGATCCACCACCTCCAGGCCATTTTCTGAGGCGCGCTCAACTCCCTTTAAGTTGAGGGCAAGACCGGTGAAAAGTACGTCGGTACGGGAGGGCAGCCCGGCGCACACGGCTTCGGCGTCTGCCATCTGTGGCACCCAGTCGGGATGCACGAAGGAGGTCACCTGGATGCGACGCAGCCCAGCGGCAGCCAGCCGGTTGATGGCGTCGAGTTTGCGGTCGGTCGGGATGAACGTGTCCTCGAACTGAAACCCGTCACGGGGTCCCACTTCGCAAAGATAGACGCGGTCGGGAAAAGACATGAACGAATAGAGGCTATGTACTGAGGGAGAGGTGCTATTTTCTTACCGTGCCATCCTGGTTGGGTTGCTTCAGGGGCAGCCGATTGGTAGCGGTTCCAATAGCATCGGTGCCCTCATCAGTCGATAAAGGGCCGAGCGGCGGCCCGGTACTGCGCCGCCGCGTCGGGCTGATCTCGGTTTTCGTAGATGGTGGCCAGTCCATCGATGGTAGCGTTCCAGGCGCTCACCTGGCTGTCGGGCGCCTCCTCAAGCACGGTGAGCGCCTGCAGGAGCAGCGGTTCCGCCTCATCATAGGCCTCGCGCGCCAGGAGGCACTGCCCCAGGCCGCTGGCGGTCCGGGCCGTGCGCACATCATCGCTTCCGAACGCCTGGGTGCGCAGCGCCAGCGCTTCTTGGAACGGCGGCTCGGCATCCGCACAGCGGCCCGTCTCCGCGAGGGCGGTTGCCAGATGCGACAGGCTGGTGGCAATGTCAGGGTGCGCGGGGTCCAGCGTAGCGCGGCGCAGGGCAAGGGCTTCCTCATGCAGGACGATCGCCTCGTCATAAGCGCCAGCTGAGGTCCGGATCTGCCCCAAGATGCTCTTGGCCGCCGCTGTCCGCGGATGATCCGGCCCGAGGTGTTCCTCGATCTTTTCGAGCGACGTGCTGGCCAAGGCTGTGGCCTGTGAGAGGTTACCCAGCGCGCGATGTGCCCGGGCCATCCCGCCCTCGGTAAAGGCGACGTACGGATGATCCAGGCCAACGGCGGGCTCAAGCACGTCGATCGCCTGCTGAAAGTACCGCAGGGCATCCGGGTAGTCTCCTTTCTTGTGCAGGAGCACCCCGAAGTTGTTGTAGGCCGCCGCCATCCGCGGGTGGTCAGCGCCCAGGGCGTCTCGCCGTCGCTCCAGGGCTTCCCGCTTCAGCGGTTCTGCGGCGTCCAAGTCGCCACTTTTTTCCACCGCCACCGCGAGGTTATTCAGCGAAGTTACCGTTGTGGGGTGCGCCTCGCCCAAATAGTTTCTCTGGACGTCGAGGACCTGTCGGTACAGCGGGATCGCCACGGCGTAGTGGCCCTGGTTCTCCACAGCCATGGCCATGTTGTTGAGGCTAATGGCCGTTTGTGGGTGGTGGGCTCCGAACACCTGCTCGTTTAGGGCAAAGGCCTCACGATGCAGCACCTCGGCGTCGGCATGTCGTCCCTGTTCGTGCCGCACCATGCCGAGGCTTGTGAGGGTAGAGGCCACGTCTTCATGCACGTCCCCATGCAGTGCGCGTCGCATGTCGAGGGCGCGCTCGTACAGCGAGTCGGCAGCCGCGTAGTCCCCCTGCTCCTTTCGGGCCAGCGCCAGGCCATGCAGGTTTTCGGCGATCCCCGGATGAGGCGATGCGTGGAGCGCTTCGAGCATGGACAGGGCCTCGCGGGTGAAGGCTTCACTGGCAGCGTAATCCCCCTGCTTTTCGGCAATGACGGCACGGAGGCTCAGCGATCGTGCGAGTGCCTCATGGGGAGCATCGAACAGGTCTTGGCGAAGCGTTTGCGCCCGCAGGTGCAGGGAGTCGGCCGTGGCGTAATCTCCCAGTCCGGTATACGCCCGCCCCATGGCATGGAGCAGGTCGGCCTGTACCGCCGGCTGGCTCTCCAACGCTTGCACCTCATTCATCCCGCGCTCAAGCAGCTCGGAGGCCTGAGGCTCCTCCGCCGAGAGGGTGCGGCCAAACGGATTGCTGGCCTCGAACACGCCCACCAGGAAGTTGGCGACCTGTTCAGACGTGGCCTGCTCCTGTGTGGCGCGATCCCGCTCGTCCAGGGCGAGGTTACGCTGATGAAGGAGGCCCAGCATGAGGCCCGCGATCAGCAACAGGGCCACTGCACTGGCGGCCACCCCCACCCGATGGCGCTGGTAAAACTTGCGGGTGCGGTACCGGACGGTCGAGCGGCGGGCCCGCACCGGGACGTTTTGCAGGTAGCGCGTGAGGTCCTCGCCGAGCGCCTCCGCTGAGGTGTAGCGCCGGTCCGGCTCCTTGCGCAGCGTCTTCAGGATGATGGTGTCGAGGTCGCCGCGAAGCTTGCGGCCCCAGCGTTCCGCCGACCCTGGCTGCCGCGCCGATGGCTCAGCAGACGGCTGGGGGGTGGTTACGACGGTGGAGGGCTTCGTTGGGGTGTCCTCGATCACCGCCCGCGCAATAGCTGAAGGACTCTTTTCATCATGCTGAAATGGACGGACGCCCGTCAGCAATTCGTAGCCTATAATACCGAGCTGGTACACATCCGTGGCGGTGCTTACCGGGTCGCCTGCAACTTGCTCGGGAGCAGCGTACGCTGGCGTCAGCAAGCGCTCGCCGGTGCGCGTCTGTAGGCCGCCAGCGGGTTCTGCGTCTGTCTGTAGCAGCTTGGCAATACCAAAGTCAAGCAGTTTCACCTGCCCGTCGGCGGTAACCAGGATATTGGCAGGCTTCAGGTCGCGATGAATGATGAGCTGTTGATGCGCGTGTTGTACGGCGGCGGTCACGGTGCGCAGCAGCCGCACGCGTGCCCGGAGCGGTAGGGCCGCCTGCGCGCAGTACGTGGTGATCGGTACGCCGTCTACGTACTCCATCACAAGGTAGGGACACCCATTTTCGGCAACGCCGCCATCCAGCAGCCGGGCAATATGGGGATGGTTCAGGCGGGCCAGCATTTGCTGTTCGGCCTGAAACCGCTGCACGTGGCGCTCGCTCTCGAAGTAGTGAGGAAGCAGTTTCACCGCCACCTCCTGCTCATACGCGCCGTCCACGCGTTCGGCGCGGTAGACGATGCTCATCCCCCCATGGGCGATACGCTCAACGAGGCGGTACGCCCCAAACCGCTCGCCTTCGTGGCGGGCCGCCTCAGCAGCATCTGTTGCCGCCTCTTGTAGCGCCGGCTCGCCGAGGCCCGCCACCCCGTCGTTCAGCCAGTCTATAGGATCATCGGCGGCGGCCAGCAGAGCCGCCACCCGGGTGCGGAGGGCCGGGTCGTCGGTGGCGTGGTCCAGAAAAGACTGGCGTTCGTCGGGCGGGCAGTCCAGGGCTTCGTCAAGAAGCGCCATTACGCGGGTCCAGCGGTCCGAGGCCATAGCGGGAGGGGAGACGTAACGGGGCTCGAGAGGTACACTGTAGCGCAGAAAAGCTACAGCAGAGGGGAGGTTTCGCTATCGTGCGGGAATCATAAAAACAAAAAAGGGACGGACTCCCACCAGGTCCGTCCCTCGTTCCCTTCCGGCCGCAGGAGGCATTCCACCAGCCGGTTGGGAAATGTCAGTAGCGCAGCGGCCGATGGTGTTACATCATGGGCTGCATGGTGTGTGCGGATCGCGCTATGCGCGGCGCGTCTCGGCAAGAATCATCTCCAGCTCTTTGAGCCGGGGCAGCTTCAGCCGTGCGGGGTCGACGTCTTGCACAGCGTCGCCCATAAAGGCCGCGAGTGCCGAGCGTTCGGTAGGGGTGGCATCGCTGGCATCAAGCAGACGCATGACGCGGTCGAGGAAGGGCCGGGCAACGTCCCCTGTAATGTAGCGATGGAGGACGTGCGCGAGCCCGGACTGGCGGTGCGGAGAGGCAGTGTCAGACATGGGCTCCAGGAGGTTGATGATCAAGAGGCACTCGTTGGTACGCGTGCTGTCGCAGTAGTTACAGCGACAAATTTCGGACCAATCTCACAAAACCTATGGGAACGGGCGCCCAGCGGGCCTACAGGTGTGGCTGAGGCCGCTTGTAGGGGCGCCGGCGGAAGGGTTCACCGGTACGCTGACGGCAAGATCAGACGTTGGTGTCCACGGTAGTGTCTACCACAGTGCGCACTACGGATCGTTGCTGGGCTACTCAACGGAGCCAGCGCTCAAGGGCCCCGTCGATGCTGAAGCGTTGCTCCGGCGGGACGTGGAAGGTACGATGGTGCCAGTCGCCGCTGCCGTCGGGCACGGGCACGTACTGTTCCTGGATCGCGTCGGCGTGGGCCGCGAGGTAGCGCAGGGCGTCGGCGCACGCGTCGATGTCGGCCTCGGTGTTGTAGAGGCCCAGCGAGACGCGCACCATGCCGGGCTGCGCATCGGCGCTGCACGTGTCGAAGCAGGAGGGCGGCGCCACCCCGTGCTCATCACTGATGCCCAGAAGCTGGCGCACAAATGGCTGTGCGCAGAAGCACTCGTTGCGCACCGCGATGCCGAAGTAGTCGTTGAGCGCCGCCGTGACGAGGCCATGCGGCAGATCGTGCAGGTTGAAGGTAAGCACCCCGATGCGGTCGGCCACCTCCAGCCGGTGCGAGCCATACAGATGGAGCCCGGGGATGGCCTCAAACGCTGAGAGGGCGTACTGGGTGAGCGCACGCTCATCTTCCTCCACTACGTCCATCCCTATGTGCTGCAGGAGGCGCAGCGTGGCGCCGAGGGCGATGCTGCCCGGCAGGTTGGGCGTGCCCGTCTCTTCGCGCTCGGGGAGGGTACCCATGATGTCATAGCGGGTGGTGTCTACAAAATCCACAATGCCGCCGCCCACCTCCTGTGGCTCCAGCCCGGCAAAGAGGGCTTTGCGCGCCACGATCACGCCCGGACTGCCCGGCGTGTAGATCTTGTGGCCGCTGAGGCACAACACATCAATGGCTTCGTCGGCTGCTGCGCCCTGTACGGAGAGGGGCATGTGGGCGGCCGCCTGGGCCCCATCAACTACGACGAGCGCCCCGTGCTGATGCGCCAGCTTTGCAATTTCATGGATGGGGTTGAGAATACCGGTGACGTTGGAGGCGGCAGTGATGGCAATGTAGTTGAGGCGGTCGGCGTGCGTTTCCACGGCCTGCCGCAGATGGTCCATGCATACCTTCCCGGCTTCGCCGTCGGCATCCTTTTCCACAGGCACGTGCACGACCTCGCCCACATGCTTGCGGTGGGGTAAGTCGTTGGCATGGTGCTCCATAATGGTGGTGATGACCACATCGCGCTCGGGGCGCCGCTCGGCCAGCAGCCGCGCCATCCGGTTGAGGCCGCCCGTCACGCCGGTGCCGCAGAAGATAGCGGTATATGTTTCGGGCGCGTCCACAAAGTCAAGCACCGCCTGATGCGCATCGTCGTACGCCGCCGTCATGATGCGCGCGCCATGATGTAGGTGCGAATGGGTGTTGGCGTAGTGCGCGAGGGCCTCCTGCGCGGTCTCCCACGCCGGCTGCCAGCACAGATTGGAGGCGGCGCTGTCGAGGTAAATCCGCCGCTGTTCCACCCCGTCAGCCCGTGGATAGGTGGTATCCAGGCCGATGAACGCATCCTGCAACCGTTCCAAAAGGGCCAGACGCTCGGGGCGAGGACGCGCGGCGGAGGTGTGGGGAGCCTGGAGTTCCATGGCAACAAAAGAGTAGATGGCGGCAAGATAGCATTACTAAGGTACACACAAATCAGTAGAAAATGAAGCCGTGGGCTTGGGCCCGTGTACCGGAATTCTCTACTTGACACCGCGCCCTCTGTCAACACAACAGAAAACACATCGGCTACATGTTACCTTTGGTAATCCCGCGGCGCCTACCTCACGAGTACAGATGTATTTTCGGATAGCTTCTTCCATTACTGCTGACACGTCCTATGCGCACGCATCTCGCTGTAATTTTCGTCGCAGCCGCTTTTCTTATCGCAGCTGCTATCGCGCCTTCTGCCTCGGCTCAAGACTACGCCATCGACCGCGGGAGCATGATTATTGGCGGGACGGCGTCACTTACCAGTCAGTCGTCAAGTTTTAGCGACGACCGGAGGTGGGATCTAAGGATTCAGCCGTCCACACAGTATTTCGTCACGCCCAACGTTGCCGTAGGAGGAAGCGTGCTCTTTCAGGCCGCAGGAATTGGCGATGAGTCGAATGTGTTTGTTGGCGCTGGGCCGGCCTTTTCTTATTACTTCGGCGGGCCCGATCGCTCGGTCTACCCGTACGTCAGTACCTCCGCGCTGGTGGTGGGGGGCGATCAGGAACTGTACCGTGGCAATGCCTCAGCCGGTGTGGCCTGGATGGTGTCGCGCAATGTGGCGCTCACCGGCGAAGGCTTTCTCGAAGCTGACCTTGAGGATACGAGCAATAATATTTTCGGGCTGCGCTTTGGGGTGCGTGTGTTTGTGTGGTAGCCTCAGAAGCCGTTTGGTGCGTTCTTTTGACCCCTCAAATGAGCTTTTCCAGAGGGCTGCTGCTCCGGAAGTCTCCTGCCTTGGGGTGCTAAATCGCCTCATACGCCCACATCGTATGGATTACTTCGTTAGTCGCTACGCTTCGTTTCTCGATCAAGTCGAGGATGACTGGTTGGTTAGGGCGCAGGCATACCGGATGGAAGGTAACGTTGGACTGGCTGGAAGTACCGTCTGGCGTCATTGGCCGCGCGCGTGGAGCCGGAATCTGTCCAAGTGGTAAGCGAAACATAGCGCGTCACACGATCTCCTTGCTTTCCCCGAAGTCATCCTCGACCCCGATCGAGGATCCATAACCCTCTACAGGCCCTCCTCTGCTCCTGGATTGGGGCATTGTGGTTTCACGCACGCAGTTGCGCTTTGGACTGCTCGTGCCCATGTGTCTCTCAATGGCAGAATACCGGCCACAGCCCACAATACCTTTGCTCTTCTGGTGCTTAGGGGTTGCCAAACAGTCTCTGAGTGGCTGATTGTAGGACTGCCCTCCCCGCTGCAGGTGGAACGTTTCAGACGCCGTCGGGTGGATGACTCCTCGACTTTTTGCCGCCCACGGGGAAGCTGTTCATGCGCTGGTATTTCTGTCTACTGATTACCCTGTTGATGCCGGCGGCTGCAACGGCGCAGCCGGTGTGGGCGCAGGCGGGGCCCATGGATGGGCTAACGATAGAGGCGCACAAGCCCCTCTACACCGACGCCAGCGGCGTCACCTTTCTCACGTCGGCCTGGTTGGTCACAGGGCAAGCGACGCTCCAGCCCGGACTGCGCGCAGGCGTTGAGGTTGGCATCAGCCACTATGGGCAGCAGGCCGGCGAGCCTGGGCTGCTGGGCCTTGTGGCGGATGATGTGCGCGAAACAACACCATCTAACGTGGCCCTTTTCATCGCGTACGATGGCTTCTTTCCCGACCTGACGGTGACGCTGCAGGGGCGCCTTCCCACCGCCTCCGATCGGCTGGACAACGTCGGGAGCCTGTCCGGCCGCTACGCTGATCTCGACCGCTACGACGCGTTTCTGAGCCATACCTCTACCCTGAGCCTGACGGGCGACTACCGGGTGGCACTGGACGAGACGTTTAGCCTGCGGGGGCGCGTGGGGGCGGTCGGGCAGTTTACGGGCGAGCGCAGCGCCAACGCACCTGCCCGGTCGGACCTGGTCCTGCGCTACGCCGCGCAGGGGTGGTATGAGGACGACGATTTGCGGGCCGGCGTAGGAGCCGTTGGCATTTCCCATCTGACCAATGAGTTTGCCGGTTTCGTGGAGCGCTCGCAGGTGATGCTGGCCGCTTCGGTGGTGGCCAAGGCGGGTGGTGTGGAGCCGGGCCTGACGATAAAAGTGCCCATGACCGACGAACTCGGTACCGCCATGGATGCGGCGGTGACGCTGTCGCTGGCGGTGCCGCTACGGTAGGGCCGCTACGGTAGAGCCGCTACGCTACACCACGCATCCTGGCGGGTGGATAGTTGTTGCAACAGACGAAAGCCATTCTACCAATCACCGATCGTCGCTATGAAGGCCTACATCATCTACGAAAACGAGGACTGGATGCCGCCGCTGCGCCGGGCCCTGGAGGCACAGGGGGTACCGTTCGAGGAGTGGTTCGTCAACGAAGGGCACTTCGACGTGACGAGCGAGCCGCCGGCGGGGGTGTTCATCAACCGGATGAGCCCGTCGTCGCACACGCGGGGGCACGGGATGGGCGTAGAGCACACCCGCCACCTGCTTGCGTGGCTCGACCACCACGGGCGGCGCATCATCAACGGGCCGCACGTCTTCGAGCTGGAAATCAGCAAGGCCCGGCAGCATGCCGCGCTGGAGCAGACGGGCATCCGCACGCCGCACACGCGCGTCGTGACCGGCGGGGCAGCGGCATTGCGTACGGCCGCGGCTGGCTTCCCCACGCCCTTCATCACCAAGCACAACCGCGGCGGGAAAGGGCTGGGCGTGCAGCTCTTTGAATCGCATGATGCCTTCGAGCAAGCACTTGATCAGGGGCAGATCAACGTCCCGCCCGATGGCGTGATGCTGCTGCAGCAATACATCCAGCCGGCCGCGCCCTTCATCACGCGCTGCGAATTTGTGGATGGCGAGCTGCTCTATGCCATCACCTCCGACACCTCCGAGGGCTTCGAGCTCTGCCCGGCTGACGCCTGCCGCACGGAAGCTGCGCCCGATGCGGATGCGCCAGCGTCGCTGTTCGCGCTTCGGGAGGATGTGCCCCCGACGCTCATCGACAAGTACAAAACGCTGCTTCAGCGCGAGGGCATCGACATGGCGGGGATTGAGTTTGTGGAAGATGCCGAGGGCCGAACCTGGACGTACGACATCAACACGACCTCCAACTACTCGCCCGATGTGGAGCAGGCCCACGACGTGGACGGCATGGGAGCGGTCGCAGCCCTCACAGAGCGGTGTCTGGCCCAGGCTCGCACGCCCTCCGAGGCACCGGTCAGGTAGCGTCTTGCGCCAGCGCAACAGGGGCGGTGCGTTCGTAGCGAGAGCCTCACATCTCTGCTCTTTCGACCAGCCACATTTGCTTGACTCTCTGGCCTCCGCGCCGTACGATAGGGTAGACGTTTTGACACAGTTGTACTCTCTGCAAAAGCCACGCTGTCGTGGTGTGGCGGTGAGCCTGTGGGCTTCAGCCTAACGTACTGATTCCGCAGCACTTACCTCACGGGGGAAGCCCGGCGAAATTCCGGCACTGTCGCGCAACGGTTATAGTCCGAATGCCCGTTTGCATGAGCGATCGTCTGCTGCCTTACCCACCGGTAACGCAGTGCACCCCACGCGCCCTGGGGCCATGATCGCGCACGTATCACTGTGTGCTACTTCTGCTTTTTCCTGCCCGGTGATGGCTTACGCCTTCGCCGATGGGCCATCCGTACACGATTGCACAGGATGGAGCCCTCCGCTGGCAGGCTCAATGCAGGGTCGCATGCACCGATGTGTTGCGCACGTGGTGGCTGTTGGCGGCGCGCCGGGGTCCTCAACAGTTTCTTTCTCTTCTACCCCGCGTTGCATGCCCATCTTTCAGAAGCGCGTCAACCTCAAACCCTACGAGTACCCGCACCTGCTCGAGTTCAAGACCGCCATCCGGCAATCGTATTGGGTGCACGACGAATTCAACTTTGAGGGCGACATCCAGGACTTCCACGTCAACTGTACCCCCGTGGAGCGCAGCATCATCACCAAGACGATGCTGGCCATCGCACAGATTGAGGTCTCGGTTAAGACCTTTTGGGCTGACATCTACAAGCGGCTCCCCGTGCCGGAAGTCGGCGCGGTGGGGATGACCTTCGCCGAGTCGGAGGTGCGCCACCTCGATGCCTACTCGCACCTGCTGGAGAAGCTGGGGCTGAACGAGGCATTTGAGGAGGTAGAGCAGATCCCAGCGCTTATGGAGCGCATCGCCTATCTCGAAAAAACGCTACAGGCGGCCGATAGCGCCGACGAACGCGACTTTGCGCTGTCGATCCTGCTCTTTAGTATCTTCATCGAACATGTGAGCCTGTTCAGTCAGTTTTTGATTATGCTCTCGTTCGATAAATACGAGAAGCGGTTCAAGGGCGTCGCGAATGCGGTAGAGGCGACGTCCAAAGAGGAGCAGATCCACGGGCTGTTTGGCGTGGAGCTCATTCGCGTGATGCGGGAAGAGCATCCGGCGTGGTTTGGGACGGCGTTCGATGCCCGCGTGGTGGAGGCCTGCCGCGGGGCCTACGCCGCCGAGCAGCGCGTGCTCGACTGGATCTTTGCCGAGGGCGAGCTGGACTTCCTGCCCCGGCCGGTGATTGATGCCTTCTTGCGCGACAAGTTCAACACCTCGCTGGACTATGTGGAGGTGGAGCCCATCTTCGACGTGCAGGAGGACCTGCTGGCCGAAACGCGCTGGTTCTACGAGGAAATCCTGCTGACCAAAGGCAACGACTTCTTCTCGAAGCGTGGCACCGCGTACTCGAAGATGACCCAGAGCGTCAGCGGCGATGACTTGTTTTAGGCGGCCAGTTTTACAGGCTACGTAGCAGTCGTTGCCTGAATCATTGCTGCTCACTTCCCGCCCGCCTTCCGGGGCCGTCCAGCCGCATGCCTTGGCCTGTGTAACTGCCCCGTATCGTTTTATCCAACCCTGAACCCTTGTACTGTATGGCCACCCTTGCTGTAGCCCGCGACCGCGCTCCCTTCGACTGGTTGAACCACGACGCCCGCACGTTTTTACGCCGCGGGTACCTCCTGGACGGCACAAGCCCTGAGGAGCGCGTCCGCGCCATCGCCGACCATGCGGAGGATCTCCTGGGCATCGACGGTTTCGGTGATCGCTTTTTCGACTATATGAGCCGCGGGTACTACTCGCTTGCCTCGCCCGTCTGGGCCAACTTCGGGCTTGACCGGGGCTTGCCGATCAGTTGCTTCGGCTCGTACATCGGGGATTCCATGGAGGCCATTCTGGATACCCACGCCGAGGTGGGCATGATGACCAAGGTGGGCGGCGGCACGAGCGGGTACTTTGGCGACATCCGCCCGCGCGGGAGCGCCATCACCAACAACGGCACGTCGAATGGCTCGTACCCCTTCGCGCAGCTCTTCGATAAGATCATCAACGTGGTGAGCCAGGGCGAGACGCGCCGCGGCCACTTCGCCGGCTACATCGACATTGAGCACCCGGATGTGCACGAATGGCTGAAGATCCAGACGGAAGGCGATACCATTCAGACGATGTACTACGGCGTGGTGGTGGGAGATGACTGGATGCAGGCCATGGTAGACGGCGACGCCGAGAAACGCGCGCTGTGGGCGAAGGTGCTGCAGGCCCGCATGAACCTGGGCATCCCCTACATCCTCTTCCGGGACAACGTGCAGCGCGGCCGGCCGCAGGTCTACAAGGACAAGGGCTACGATGTGAAGGCGAGTAACCTCTGCAGCGAAATCGCGCTTCCCTCAAACGACGAAGAGAGCTTCGTCTGCTGCCTCTCGTCGATGAATGTGCTGCACTACGACGAGTGGAAGGACACGGAGGCGGTGGAGACGCTCACGTTCTTCCTGGATGCGGTGATGCAGGAGTTTATCGACCGCGCCTCCGGCACCAAGCACATGGAGCGCCCCGTCCGCTTTGCCCGTCGGCATCGGGCGATTGGCATCGGGCTGCTGGGCTGGCATTCCTATCTGCAGGCCCACATGATCCCGTTTGAGTCGACGGAGGCCAACCTGACCGGGGCGGCGGTGGCGCAGACCGTTAAAGAGCGCTCGTATGCGGCATCGGCCGAGCTGGCGGAGCGGTTTGGCGAGCCGGAGGTGCTGGAAGGGTACGGCCGGCGCAACACCACCACGATGGCTATCGCGCCGACCAAGTCCAGCAGCTTCATCCTGGGCCAGGTGAGCCCGTCCATCGAGCCGATCAAAAGCAATTACTTTGTACAGGACCGCGCCAAGCTCAAGGTGACGTACAAGAACCCGTACCTGGAGGCGCTGCTGCAGGCAAAGGGGGCTGATACGCCCGCGACGTGGGACCGGATCGCGCTGCGCGATGGCTCGGTGCAGCACCTCGACGTGCTATCGGATCACGAGAAGGATGTCTTCAAGACGTTCAGCGAGATCAGCCAGATGACCATCATCAACCAGGCTGCGAGTCGGCAGAAGCACATCGACCAGTCGCAGTCGCTCAACCTGGCCATCGACCCGGCCTCCGTGCCGGTGAAGGACATCAACGCGCTGTACATCGCTGCCTGGCAGAAGGGCATCAAGTCGCTCTACTACCAGAACGGCGTGAATGCCGCGCAGAGCTTCTCCCGCAAGCTGCTGGAGTGCCGGAGCTGTGAGGCGTAGCGCACGGTCGGCCCGGGAACGAGGCCCCGCCGTGGATCCCAGCCCTCGCCCCCTCGCCCACACGCCCAACCTCCCGTCACCCCTGCCACCACCGCACGACGGCCTTCTCCGCCTCCACCGTCAGAAACACCACCGCGCCCACGCCAGCAATCCAGGCCCAGTCGACAAGCGCGACGCCGGCACTCCCGAAGGCTATGTGCATGAACGGAGCGTAGGTGAAGGCGAGTTGCAGCAGGACCAACACCCCCACCACGCCCCAGGCGACAGGGTTGCTAAGCAGGCGCCGGACGGAGAGGGAAGACCGCCAGATAAACCGCGTGTTGAAGAGGTAAACGATTTGCCCCATTACGAGCGTGTTGACAGCGATGGTCTGCGCAGCTTCCAGCGACAGGCCCTGTTCAATCTCATAGAAGAAAAGCCAGAGGCCAGCGGCGGCGATGAGGACGGACACGTAGCCGATGCGCCAGAGCAAGTATGCGGACAGGATGGGCGCGTCGGGGTGGCGGGGCGAGCGTTCCATGAGGTCATCCTCGCCCGGCTCAAACGCCATCGCGAGCGCCAGCGTCACGGCCGTGACCATGTTGACCCACAGGATCTGCAGGGGCGTGATGGGCAGCACCTCGAAAGCAAACACCACAGTGGCCATCACCATGAGCGACTCCGCGCCGTTGGTGGGAAGGATAAAGAGGATGGCCTTTTTGAGGTTGTCGTAGATTTTCCGTCCTTCGCGTACGGCGGAAGCGATCGTCGCAAAGTTGTCGTCGGCCAGCACCATGTCGGCGGCTTGCTTCGAGGCCTCGGCGCCTTTGATGCCCATGGCCACGCCTACATCAGCTCGCTTGAGCGCGGGCGCATCGTTGACGCCGTCGCCGGTCATGGCAACGATCTTGCCGCGGGCCTGTAGCGCCTCCATGATGCGGAGCTTATGCTCCGGGCTGGTGCGGGCGAACACGTTGTGGCGGGGCGCCAGGTCGTGCAGTTCATCATCGGACATGTCGTCGAGCTCCTGCCCCGTCACCGCCGGCGTGTCGCGGTCGCCAATGCCGAGTGTTACGCCAATGCTCTGCGCCGTCCGTGCATGGTCGCCGGTGATCATCTTGACGGTGATGCCCGCGCCTTGGCACTCCCGTACCGCGTCTTCGACCTCGTCGCGCGGCGGGTCCATAAGGCCGACGATGCCCAGCAGCGTAAACCCGCCTTCCTGTACGTCATCCTCGTCAAGCGCGTCCGCCTGTTGCTCTTCGCGCACGCCCATCGCGAGCAAGCGGTGGCCGTCGGCGGCCAGGGCATCCATTGCTTCATTCCACGCATCGGGGGTGAGGTCTTCGCTGGTGCCGTCCGCCGCCCGCTGCGTGTCGCAGAGCGCCATGACGCGCTCGGGCGCTCCCTTCAGGTACGTGCGCGGGCCGTCCGGGGTATCGTGGAGGGTGGCCATCCACTGGCGGTCCGACTCAAACGGCACCTCGGCCTTGCGGGGGGAGTCTTCGTCCAGCGCGTCCACATCCAGCACCTTGTGGGCCAGCACCACGAGGCCGCCCTCTGTGGGGTCACCGTCCATCGTCCAGTTGTCGTCTTCCTGCCGGATGGTGGCGTCGCTGCAGAGGTAGCCGGCGCGCGCCGCCTCGGCTACGACCGGGTGCTCCTCCAGGTCCACAGAGGTGTCGTCTACCGTCACCTCGCCCTCAGGGCGGTACCCCGAGCCGGTGATCTTGTAGGTTGCACCTGCGGTTGCCAGGCGCTTCACCGTCATCTCGTTGCGGGTGAGGGTGCCCGTCTTGTCGGAGCAGATCACCGATACCGACCCCAGCGTCTCCACCGCCGGCAGCTTGCGCAGGATGGCGTTACGGCTGGCCATGTGCTGCACGCCCAGCGCCAGCGTGATGGTGAGGATGGCGGGCAGCCCCTCCGGAATGGCGGCCACGGCCAGGCCCACCACAATCATGAACATCTCCTCCACGGTGTAGGGCCCGAGGAAATAGCCGTACGCAAAGGTGACTGCACAGAGCCCCAGGATGATACCCGCCAGCGCTTTCCCAAACTGGTTAATCTGCTGAATAAGCGGGGTGGTGAGCTCCTCTACGCCGGCCATCATGGTGCCGATTTGCCCCACCTCGGTTTCTGCTCCGGTTGCTACCACCACACCCCGCCCGCGCCCACGCCGCACGATGGTACTGGAGTAGCCCATGCTCGCCCGGTCGGCGGTGGGGGCGCTCTCATCAACAGGGGCGGAGGTTTTCTCCACCGGCACCGACTCCCCGGTTAGCACCGCCTCTTCCACGCTCAGGTTATTGGTGTGCAGCCATCGCACATCGGCCGGAATGCGGTCACCCGATTCAACGAGCACGACGTCACCTGGGACCACCTCGGTGGCGTCCACTTCCTGTTTCTGCCCTTCCCGCACCACCCGCGCTGATGGCGAGAGCATCCCGCGGATCGACTCCAGGGCCTCTTCGGCTTTTCCTTCCTGCACGTAGCCAATGATGGCGTTGATGAGGACGACCGCGAAGATCACGCCGGTGTCGATCCATTCCCCCAAAAACGCCGTCACGACGGCAGCCACGAGCAGGATGTAGATCAGGACGTCGTGGAACTGCCGAAGGAAACGCCACAGCGCCGATTCGCTCTCGTCTACGTCGAGAGCATTTGGGCCATAGTGCGCAAGGCGCTCCGCCGCCTCACTCTGGGATAGCCCTGCCTCGGCATCGGTCGTAAGGGCCTCAAGGGCTGCTTCAGCTTCGGAGGCGTGCCAGGCGCGGTCTGACGTTAGGCGCTGCTCGGTCGTGGAATCAGGCATGTGGGCATCGGTCTGTACCGAAGGCAACAGGGGTTATTTTTTAAAGGTAGGCGTTCCTTTTCTCAGCATCATTGATGTTTATGTTGAATCTACGAGCGCGATGTCCACGGGGTGGGCCCGGTAGGCATGTACCCGGTAGGCTGTAACGGCTGCACAAGGCACGCCACATATTCATTCCCACATTGTGTATTTCCTTTCCCGCTTTCTATGCGTACAACCGGTAGGCCACGTGCAGTCGGATGGTGGTTCGTTGGACTCGTGTGCCTGAGCTTTTTCGCCGGGTGTTCCTCCTCAGGGCCTACCGCCGATCTGCCCGCGCTCTACAACCAGTCGGCCCAGGACCATGGCATCGAGCGCAACCCGGTCATTCTAATCCCGGGCATTCTGGGGTCACGGCTGAAAGATGCGGATACCGACACCCTCGTGTGGGGCGCGTTCACCGGGGAATACGCCGATCCTAAGAACCCATCCGGGGCGCGGATGATCGGGCTGCCGATGCAGGAGGGGGCGCCGCTTCATACACTACGCGATGACGTCCGGCCCGATGGCGCCCTTGAGGAGATGCGCGTCCGTTTCCTTGGGTTGCCGATTCAATTGGATGCGTACGTCGACATCCTGCAGGCGCTGGGTATCGGCGGTTACCGCGAGGCCGGTGGCGCACTTGGCGAGATCGACTACGGCGAGGAGCATTTCACCTGTTTTCAGTTCGACTACGACTGGCGGCGCGACAATGTGGAGAATGCGCAGCGCCTGCACGCGTTCATCCAAGAGGTCCGCGCCTACGTGCAGGAAGAATACAAACAGCGCTACGGCGTCGAAGACTACGACGTGCAATTCGACATTGTAGCCCACTCCATGGGCGGGCTGCTGACGCGCTACTACCTGCGCTACGGGGATGCCGATTTGCCTGCCGACGGATCCACACCTGAGGTTACGTGGGCAGGGGCAGACTACGTAGAGCGCGCCATCCTCGTCGGTACGCCGAATGCGGGTTCATCACAGGCGGTGTGGGAGCTGGTGAACGGGAAGACCACCTCGCCCATTACGCCCACCTATCCAGCCGCCCTCATCGGCACGTACCCTGCTTTGTACCAGCTGATGCCGCGCGACCGCCACGGCGCGCTGGTCGATGCGGCCGATACGACGCAGTCAGTTGAGCGACTGTACGACGTGGACTTCTGGGTGGAGCAGCAGTGGGGGCTGGCTGATCCCGGGCAGCACGACATGATGGCGACCCTGCTCCCGGAGGTAGACAACCCTGCCACGCGCTACCGCATCGCGGTGGACCACCTGGAGAAGAGCCTGGCACGCGCGGAGCACTTCAACCGTGCGCTGGACACCCTGGCGAAGCGTCCAGAGGGGCTGGACTTGCTGCTGATGGCTGGAGACGCAGAGCCGACGCTTTCTCAGCTAACAGTCGATCGTACCACGGGCCGCCTTGCCAGGCACAGGGAGGACGCCGGGGACGGCACCGTACTTCGCTCCAGCGCCCTCATGGACGAGCGCGTAGGCAGTGCGTGGTCCTCGTTCCTTGAGTCGCCCATCGAATGGTCGCACGTAACGTTTCTCTTTGCCGGCCATGTGGACATGACGCGCGATCCCACCTTTACCGACAACCTGCTGTACTACCTGCTGATGCATCCCCGCGACCGCAGCGCCAAGGCGCCACCCACCGCAGCAGGAGAAGGGTGACCCGGGGCCGCCCACGCATGCCACTACGCCTCACAAAGCGCCATACCCGCCACCGCCCGGCGTCTCGATGATGAGCGTGTCACCGGGGTGGACGTCGACCACCGCCGTACCGCTCAGCGTTTTGGAGGAGCCGTCGGCGCGGCGTAGCGTGTTGCGCCCGCACTGTCCGGGAGATCCGCCATCGAGTCCGAAGGGCGCTTCCACGCGCCGGCTGGAGAGGATGGCGGCGGTCATAGGTTCGAGGAATTGGAGATGACGCAGGACGCCGTTTCCTCCCGACTCGCGCCCCGTCCCGCCGCTGCCTGCGCGGATGCCAAAGTGCAGCACGCGGACGGGGTACCGCGCCTCCAGCACTTCGGCGTCGGTCAGGCGGGAGTTGGTCATGTGGACCTGCACCGCGTCAGCGCCAGGGTGGTCGGGGCCGGCGCCGGCCCCACCGCAGATCGTCTCGTAATACTGGTGCCGGTCATTGCCAAACGTGAGGTTATTCATCGTGCCCTGCGAGCCGGCCAGCACGCCCAGCGCCCCGAACAGCGCGTCGGTGACGAGCTGCGACGTCTCGACGTTACCGGCCACCACGGCGGCCGGATGTCGGGGGTTGAGGAGCGAGCCCTCAGGCACGATGATCTCCAGCGGCGCCAGGCAGCCGGCGTTCAGTGGGAGGTCTTCATCCACCAGCGTCCGAAACACGTACAGCACGGCCGCCTGCGTGATGGCGGCCGGCGCGTTGAAGTTGGTTGCCACCTGCGCCGCTGTGCCGCTAAAGTCCAGTCGGGCGCTGCCGGCCGCCGGGTCCACCGTCACCGCCACGCGGATCGCTTCGCCGGTGTCCAGCCGGGTCGTGAATGAGCCGTCGCCAAGGGCCGCGATCGCCTGGCGCACGGAGGCCGCGGCGTGGTCTTGTAGATGCTGCATATAAGCGTTCACAGTGCCGCGGCCGTACGTCGCGGCCATCGCCGTCAGGCCCTGCACGCCGTGCGCATTCGCCGCCAGCTGGGCTTGCACGTCGGCGGTGTTCTGTTCCGGACTGCGGGCGGGATGGGGCCCGCTGTTCAGGATGCCCTGCCAGCCATCCTCCAGAAATGTTCCTCGGTCAACGAGCTTGAGGCAGTCGATCAGGACGCCCTCTTCCTCGATGTGCTGGCTCGTGGGGGGCATAGAGCCCGGCGTGATGCCGCCGATGTCGGCATGATGCCCGCGCGAGGCCACGAAGAACGTCGGCCCGTCGGCAGTGCCTTCATCCGAAAGAAACACCGGCGAGATCACCGTCACGTCCGGCAGGTGCGTGCCGCCGCGGTACGGATTGTTGAGTGCGTAGGCATCGCCGGGCGCGAGTTGATCGCCGACGGCGCCGATCACGTGCTGCACGCTTGCGCTCATGGAGCCCAGGTGGACCGGGATGTGGGGGGCGTTCGCGACAAGCCGCCCGTCCGTATCAAAAATAGCGCATGAGAAATCCAGCCGTTCTTTAATGTTGACAGACGTGGCGGTCTGCTGCAGCGTGGTTCCCATCCGCTCGGCAATGGCGCGAAAGCGGTGGTTGAAGAGCGCGAGGCGGACAGGGTCAGGCGCCTGCTCGTCGGCTGTAGCGGACGCAGTAACCAGCGACGCGTCAGCAGACGATTCGGTGGGGGCAGGCGGCGGTGCGTCGGCGGCGGGGGTTAGGAGCAGATGGCCGTGGGTATTGACGGTAGCCTGCCAGCCGGGCTCCAGCACCGTCGTGCCGGTGGGCTCCGCGATGATGGCGGGTCCGCTGAGGTGGTCGTCGGGCTGCAGCGTAGCGCGCTTAAAGAGGGGTGCCGCGTGCCAGGTGCCGCGGCTGTAGAGGACCACGGTAGTCTCCGGCGTGGGCGGCCCATGCCGGGGCTGGGCCAGCGGCTCGTTGGCAGGGACGGTGCCGGGGCGGACCACCTCTACTTCGATAGCTTCCACGACAAGCGGGCGGTCGGGCCCGCCAAACCCGAAGCGCTGCCGGTAGGCGGCGGCAAAGGCGTCCTGCATGGCGTCTGCGGTATCTGCCGCCACCGGCAGCGCCGTGTCGGTGCCGCGGTAACGCAGGCTCACACGGGGGTACACCTGCACCGTATCTGCCTCGGCGCCGAGGACGCGCCGGGCCTTCTCGGCAAGAGCCTCGAGGCGGTTGGGGAGCTCCGCCTCTGCTTCGGGGAGGGGCGCGTCGACGGCCTCGCGGCGGACGATCCGCTCGTCGGCAACGCCAATGCCGTAGGCCGAGAGCACCCCCGCGTACGGATGGAGGAGGACGCGGTCGAGGCCGAGCGCCTCTGCCATCCGGCAGGCATGCTGGCCGCCCGCGCCGCCAAAGCAGCAGAGCGTGTAGCTGTCGATGTCATGCCCCCGCTCCAGCGAAATCGTGCGGATGGCCTGCGCCATCTTTTCCACGGCCACGTCCAGAAAGCCCTCGGCCATGGCCTCCGGCGTGCGGCCGTCGCCGGCTTCATCGGTGAGGCCATCGAACAGGTCCTGTACCACCGTGGCATCGAGCGGGGCGTCGCCCTCTGGCCCAAAGACCGATGGGAAGAAATCCGGCTGGAGCCGGCCGAGCTGGAGGTTGCAGTCGGTGATGGTCAGCGGTCCGCCCCGGCCATAGCAGGCCGGGCCAGGGTCCGCGCCTGCCGAGTCGGGGCCCACGCGGTACCGGCCCTGGTCGACCTGCACCATGGATCCGCCGCCTGCGGCCACCGTGTGGATGTCGAGCACGGGCGTGCGCACGGGCACTCCGGCCACCGCTGCGGTGTCGCGTCGTTCCAGCGTGCCGGCGTAGTGGGCGACGTCGGTGGAGGTGCCGCCCATGTCGAAGCTCACGAGGCGGTCGTACCCGGCTTCAGCGCAGGCCTGTACTGCGCCCACGAGCCCGCCGGCCGGGCCGGAGAGGAGCGTGTCCTTGCCGCGCACCTGCGAGGCGCTGGCCAGCCCGCCGTTCGACTGCATCAGCTGCAGGGGCACGTCGCCGAGGGCGTCCTGCACGCGGTCCACATACTGGCGCAGCACCGGCGCCACGTACGCGTCTACCACCGTGGTGTGGCCGCGCGGCACGAGCCGTTGCAGCGGGTCAGTGGCGTGCGAGGTGCTGACGTGCGCAAACCCTGCGGCTCGGGCGAGGGCCGCCACGCGCTCCTCATGCGCGGGGTATCGGTAGCCGTGCAGCAGCGCGATGGCGCAGGCCCGGCAGCCGTCCGCGTAGGCGGCTTCCAGCACCGCGCGGGCCTGGGCCTCATCCAGGGGCTGCACCACCGTCCCATCGGCGCCCATCCGTTCGCGGACGGTGGCCACCTGCCGGTACAGCGGCTCCGGGCGCACGATGTGCCGCGCGAAGAGGGCGGGCCGCTGCTGCGTGCCGATGCGCAGGACGTCGGCCTGCCCCGCGGTGGTGACGAACACGGTGGGCGTGCCCGCCCGCTCCAACAGCGCGTTCGTGGCCACCGTCGTCCCCATTCGCACCCCTGCGATGCGCTCCGCCGGGAGCGGGGCCCCCTCGGGCAGGTCCAGCAGGGCCCGCAGGCCCCGCAGCACAGCATCCTCCCCCGAGGGATGCTCCGACAGGACCTTGTGCACCCTCGTCCGGCCATCGGCTGCACGCGCCACGAGATCCGTGAACGTGCCGCCGCGATCAATCCAGAAATGCCAGCGTGTGGGCATGCGCGCGTCGTGAGGTGGGTGAGAGAGGCCGTGGTGGGTGGCAGTACCGCGCACTGCGAGGGACGATGGAATCTGACTTTCGTCAGCAGGTGATTGTTTGGCGCCTGCCGCCCCGTCCTACCGATGGGCGCGCACGCGGCGGGGCCGGCGCAATCACACCACGAGCCGCGGCGTCACTGCGCCTCCAACGATCGGCGCTACCACAACGTCGCGTAGGCAAGCACGGGGCGGAGCCGCGACGACGAAGAGTAGCCAGAGGCCGGGTGCCCGCATGCACATACAGGTGGTCATGCCTGGGGTTGTTTACCTGGAGCAGCTGGCACGGCCGTAAGCTCTGCCGCGAAGCGGCGCGCGAAGGCGTCGACCGCCTCCCAGTCGGTAAACTCATAGTCGCGCCCGGTGTCCGTCGCGTCGAACGGCTCGCCGGCGATGCGCTTCATGAAAAGGCGCTTGACGAAGCCGTAGCGGGTGTAAGGCAAGGCTCCGCCGACGAAGGCGACGTGGTCGGGCGTCCACCTGGTCGCCTCAAAAAAGCGATCCGCGTAAAGCTGGGCCTCTGCCTGCTTCTCGGGCCGCGGGTCGGCCGTGGAGAGCGACACCTGCACATAGGCGCTTGGCCGCGCGTGCAGCGTCTCCCGATGGGCCTTCACGAAGGCGGCAATGCGCCGGTTGGGCTGCCCGGCGTGAATGGAGGAGGCCACAATCACCGCGTCAAACGCCGCAACAGCGTCGTCGGCATCCAGCGCCCGAATCCCCCGACTCGTGACCTCATGGCCGGCCTTCAGTAGCACCGTGGACAGTCTGGCGGCCACCCGGAGCGTGTGGCCCTCGCTCGTCCCGTAAAGTATCAGTATATTCGCCATGGCGCACCTCCGCAGCAGTGGGTTGGATGGAGGTGTAAAATACGCACGGCCCTGCCTGCCGCGTGTAAGGGAAGTCCTGATCCGCAGGTCCGAAAAACCCGCGTTTGGTTCGGTGGAGCCCCAACCGTTCACCATGTGCCCCTGCCTACGTGATGGCATGGGGCCCACCCCCGACGTGGCATGATTGCCCGGGTCGTCGTTTCCCCGGTTCGTCGTTTCACACCAAACACGGCCACACCCCGACACGGCACGCCGTGTCGCTACGGGTCGGTGTTTCGATTTATCGACACGCCACCCCCAAACGCCCACACCCAAACCTACTCTCGCGCTCGCACGCGGGCGCCATCTTCCACGTCATTGCCGGGATGGGCGATGACGGCCTGCCCTTCCGCCAGCCCGGAGCGGATTTCCGCGCGGAGGCCGCTGCGTTCGCCGACCTCCACCGGCGTACGTTGCGCCCGCTCATTCTCAATGGTGAACACCGCCCAGCCGTCGTCGGTGCGGAAGAGCGCGCTGGTGGGCACCTGCAATACGTCGCTGCCTTCCCACACGATGAAGCGCGCGAGCACGCGGAAGCCGGAGCCGAGGCGCAGGTCGTCGTGCGGACGGGTGTCGAGGCGGGCGTGAACCGTGACGCGCTGCTCCTCTACGCCAAGCGCGGAAACGGCGGTGCGGCCGTCGGAGTCGACGCGCTCCACGGTAGCCCGCAGCGTGTCCGGCCCGCCCCACTGCGCCAGCCGCACCGGCGTGCCCGGACGGATACGTAGGGCGTCCTGCGAGAGGACATCCACCTGCACCTTCAGCGCTTCGGTATCGCCCACATCCACCAGCGGCTCGCCCGGCTGGATTGGCCCCTCGTTCTCGCGATGCACGGTGAGCACCTGTCCGGCGGCTGGCGCCCGCACGACGGATGCCACGGCGCCTCGTTGAACGCCCTCCTGCAGCGTGGCCCGAGCCGCCCGCAGATCGGCCTGTGCAGTTGCAACGCTCGCCCGGGCGGCGGCTTCCTGCGCTTCGGCCTGCAATGCTTCGGCGACGGCCTGCTCCAGCTGCTGCCGGGTGGCGGAGCCCTGTTCGTGTAGCCGCTCCACCCGGCGCCGCTCCTCTCGCGCCCGGTTGGCCACCACTTCCGCCGCATCGGCCTGACGCTCGGCGCTCTCTACGCCGGCCTCTGCTCCCGCCAGTCGGGCCTCCGCCTCGGCACGCGTACGGCCATCCAAGACAGGCGCGGACGGTGCCCTTAACAGAGCAAGTGTATCGCCGGCGGCTACCGCATCCCCCGTCTGCAGCCGCAAGCGTTGCAGCGTTCCAGCGACCGGCGCGCTCACCACGTAGCGGTCCTGCACCGCGGTGATGCCCTCTTCTTCGATCCCCACCTGCAGGTCGCCGCGTGTCACCTGGGCGGTCTGCACGGCGATGGGGTCCGGCCAGAAGCCGTAGATGAGCAAAGCGAGCACCACAAGCGCGGCCACAATCAGGCTGACGGTCTTTCGAGACAGGGGGAGCATGCGGGTTACTCTCTGGTTTTGAGAACGGCGATGAGGTCGAGCCTGTGGAGCTTGCGCCAGACGATGACGGCAGAGATGACGGCGGAGGCCATAACGACCGTGGCCGCGGTGGCAAACGTGGCGCGGCTGAGGGCAAAGGGAATCTGGTAGAGGTCGGTTTCGAGCACGGCCAAGACCCCGGCGGCGCCGGCGGCGCCAAGCGCAAACCCAAGCGGAAGGGCGACCAGGGTCAGCAGGGCCATCTCTCCGATGAGGATGTAGCTGATCTCCCCGCGCGTGAAGCCGAGCACGCGCAGGCTGGCCAGCTCGCGGTCGCGCTCCGACAGCGTGATGCGGGCGCTGTTGTAGATCACCCCGAAGGCGATGACGCCGGCAAACAGGCTCAGGATGAAGGTGAAGATCAGGAGCGTCTCGGCAGAGGTCTCTTCGAACCCCTCAACGGCGCGGTCCTGCGAGACGACCCCGGCCACCCGGGGCCGGTCCAGGATGGTCTGCTGAAGCGCGGCCGTGTCGTCTGCATTGGTCATCAGAAAGACCCCTGAAAGCGCTGGTCCCTCGCCCATGAGCCGGTACAGGGCCTCAATGTTCATGTACGCGCCGAGGCCAATGAACTGCTCGGCGAGGCCTACCACGGGCACGCTGTGGGTGCGTCGCGCGCCTTCCTGCATCTCCACCCGGACGTGGTCGCCCGGCACCACCTGCAGCGTGCGCGCCAGGCGGTCGCTCAGCACGAGCCCCTCTTCGGGAATGGGAATGGGCTTCAGCGCGGTGTCGACGATGCGACGCAGGTAGGGCGCGGGCGGGATGCCCTCCAGGGAGGTATCCTGCGTGCGGTGCTCGTGGTGCAGCCGCACCGAGACGGCCCGAAACGGCTCAGCATAGGTAACGCCCGTTAGGCTGGCCATCTCGTAGAGCGCACGCGGCGCGGTGGGCTCGGTGAAGGTCACCGTCAGGTCCTCACGCTGGATGACCTCGAACTGGATCTCGATCAGATGATCGACGGCGTCGGTGAAAAAGAGGCCGAGCACCAGAATAGCTGTGGCGGCCGCCATGCCAGTGACCGTCAGGGCGGACTTGATCGGCTGGCGCTCCAGGTTGCGGAGGATCATCCGGGTGGGCTGGTCGAAAAAGCGCTGTAGACCAATGCGCTCGATGACGGTGGGCTTGAACGTGGGGGGCGCAGCAGGTCGCATAGCCTCCGCCGGCGGCAGCCGTACCGCCTGCGCCACCGCCCCGATGACCCCGGCCAGCGATGCTCCTACAGTGAGCAGGAAGGCCGTAAGCACCACCGGCCATTCGAAGGTATACACCAGCGACGGAAAACGGAAAAAGGCAAGGTACAGCTGCCCCATCGCCTGCCCGATCCACAGCCCAGCGGCCGTGCCCACGATCGCACCGGCCGTCACCACGGCCAGCACCAGCTGGATGTAGTGCGCGCCGACCTCGTAGTCGCTATAGCCGAAGGCCTTCAGCATGGCGATCTGCTCGCGTTGTAGGTTCACGAGGCGGGCCACCACAATGTTGAGCAAGAAGGCCGCGACCAGCAGAAAAACGAGCGGGAGCACGGTAGAGGTGGCGCGCAGTTGCTCGAGCTCAAACTCGAGCAAGGAGTGCGAGGGTTGATCGGCTCGGCCAATAGCTGCCCCACCGCCAAAGCGATCGAGGATGAGGTCGACCTGTGCCAGCACGTCGTCCAGGGACGCCCCAGGGGCGAGGCTAAAAGAGACGTTGTTGAATGCGCCCTCCATGTCGGTGGCGGCTGCCAACGCGCGGCGTCCCATCCACAGAAAGGCGTAACGCTCGCGGTCGGGGAAGAGTCCCCCCGGCTGCACTTGAATGACCACCTCGGGGGAGAGCGCAATGCCGACCACCGTCAGCCGCTGCTGCTGGCCGCGGATAGTTACGTCGAAGGTGTCGCCTTCCTGCAGCTCATGCGCTTCGGCAAACACCTCATTCACCAACACCTCGTCACTGCGCCCGGGCTCTACCCCGCGGCCTTCCCGCAAAAATAGCTGATTCAGCCGTGGTGATCGGCCATCGGGGACCGACTGGATGGACGCTATCACCGGTTTGTCGAAGCCAGGAATATCCACGTTGGCGCTGGCTTGCACCCGTGTCTCCACGTCGCCAATGCCCGGTACAGTGCGGAGCTCCTGGGCCACCCGCTCGGGCGCTCGGCGTACGGTTGCGAAGCCATCCGCGAATTGATACTCCGCATAATAGGCGCTCTGCGTCTCCTGCAGCGCGTGCATCACCCCACGCATGCCCACGTAGGTCGCCATGCCCGCCACCACCACCAGCACGATGGCCAGCAGCTGCCCGCGCATCCGCCAGCTGTCACGCAGCAATTTTCGGTTGAGGGCGCGCATGGGTTACCAGGTCAGCTCACGGGCAGGCGTTTTGGTGTCGTTGACGGTGATGTCGCTGACACGGCCATCGCTCAGACGGATCACCCGGTCGGCCATCTCCGCCTGCACCACGTTGTGGGTGATGACCATGGTGGTGGTGCCCAGTTCGTGGTTCACGCGCTCGATGGCTTCAAGGACTACCACGCCCGTCTCCGAATCGAGCGCCCCGGTGGGCTCGTCGCAGAGCAACACCGATGGCTGCTTAGCAATGGCCCGTGCGATCGCCACCCGCTGCTGCTGTCCGCCCGAGAGCTGCGAGGGGAAGCTGTCGAGCCGGTCGCCCAGCCCCATCAGGTCCAGCGCCTCCTCGGGGGGGATGGGGTTCTCGGCGATTTCGGTCACGATTGCCACGTTCTCCCGAGCGGTGAGGCTGGGAATCAAATTGTAGAACTGAAAGACAAAGCCGACATAGCGACGGCGGTACTGGGTGAGTTCGCGGTCGTCGGCGCGCGTCAGGTCCTGATCCCGGTACAGCACGCGGCCTTCGGTAGCGGTGTCGAGCCCGCCGAGGATGTTGACGAGGGTGGACTTGCCGCTGCCGGAAGCGCCGAGCAGCACGACGAGCTCGCTCCCGTACAGTTCAAGGTCGATCGCTCGCAGGGCATGTACCTGCACCTCCCCCATATCGTAGATTTTGGAGAGGCCTTCGGTGCGAAAGACGACCTCGGTCGCGTCGCCATTTGGTTTTTCTGAAGGAGCGTCTACCATACCCGTCCCTGTGCGTAGAGAAGAGCGGCGTTGGCGCGGGCGAGGCCGGTGCGGGCGTCGGTTGTGCGCTGCCGGGCGCGGAGGAGTGCAGCTTCAGCTTCGAGGACATCGGAGGAGAGCACCACCCCCTCTTCGAACTGCTCGCGCGCCATCTCAAAGGAGGCCTCTGCCTGGCGCAGGGCGTGCTCGGCGGCGTGGACGGCCCCACGGGCGCCCGCTACCGCAAGCTCTTCGCGCTCAATGCTTCGCGTGATTTCGCGCCGGGTGTGGTCGAGCCGGGCTTCAGCCGCATGCAGGCGCGCCCGAGCCCCATCGGCCGTAGCGGAGCGCCGGCCGCCATCCCACACGGTCCAGCGCATGGTCACACCGGCCTCCCAGTTGCCCCGAAACTGATCCCGTTCAAAGAAAAAGTTGGGGTTGGGGCGAGCGAAGAGGTACCGCCCGGTCAGCGCCACATCCGGCAGCCATTCGCGGCTCGCAACCCCGGCTTCCGCCTCCAGCGCGGTCACCTGCTGCTGGAGCGCTGCCAGTTGCGGATGGTTGGCTATGCCATCGGCAGATGGCTCCGCCTGTACTGCCGTTGCTGGGTTGGTGGCAAGCGTGATCTCGGCGTGGAGAGGTTCGCCAATCAACTGATTGAGCGTGGTGCGTGCGATGCGCCGGGCGTTGGTGGCCTCCAGCCGGTCGAGTTGCGCTTCGGCCACCCGCGCTTCAGCCGCCAGCACCTGATGCTCCAGCGCCGCGCCGGCCTCAAACTGGGCCTGTACGTTTTGCAGGTGCGCTTCTACGTAGGCAAGGCTTTGCTTGGCCGCCTCTGTGCGACTGCGCTCACGCGCGAGTGTCCAGTAGGCCTCCCGCACTTCCAGCGCTACGGCCGCCCGCTGATCGGCCACGGCGGCGTCTGCTGCCTCCACGCGCGCTCCTGCCGCCTGGATCTGCCCCGTGCGCCGAAGGCCAGTAAAGAGCGCCTGCTCCAGCCGCACCTCCGACCGAAACTGGTTCAGCTCGATGGGGGCGATCTCGAACGTCTCGTCAGCTCCCGGCACCTGCCCTTCGATGGGCGGGATGCGGTCATCCAGCCGAACGTAGCTGGCCTCGGCGGTCAGCGAGGGCCACCACGCCGCCTGCGCCTGCCGCTGCCCGGCCCGCGCCTCCATCGCCTCGGCCTCCGTGCGCTGCAGCAGGCCATGATCCTCCAGCGCCCGCTCGATGCTCGCCTCCAGCGTCAACGGCTGACCATCCTGCGCCGGCGCTTCCCCCGCCACCACCAGCCACGCGATGCCAATGATGCCAGCTACTTGTATCCAATGCCCCATGCATGCCTCCGATCGCTCTGATGGTAGCGGTGGTGCTGTACCGAACGTACGGCAGTCAAACAGAAAAGGTACGGGTTACTGGGTAGGGGCGAAAGGGCATTCAGGCGATGGTGAGCGTGGGGGTGTTTGCGTGGGGAGGTGTGAGGGTGTTTTGGGTGTGGGTGTATGGGCGTGCAGCAAACGCTATCCCGTTAGCCTAAGCGCTCATCGCGGCAGCCGATGGAAGTCGAAGCCCGAAGTTTGGATGCTGAATCGCGGCGGTGAGGAAGCCGGGGCGGTAGGCGTGCCGCTCGGCTGCCATGGCATCAGACGGGAAAGGGCCGTACATTCCTCAGTACACGTGCGCCACGTGGCATCGTACTCCTTGAACCAACCAGCACAGGCCTTATGTCCAGCAAGAAAGATGATCTGATCGCCCTTCTCGACCACGAGCTCCAGGGGACGCGCCGGATGCTGGAGCGGGTACGGGAGGACCGGTTTGACTGGAAGCCGCACGAGAAATCGTTCAGCCTGGGGGAGCTGGCCGTGCATGTCAGCGGTCTCTTGTCTTGGATGACCATGATCATGCGGGAGCCGTCGGTGGATCTGGCCTCTGCCCCCAAGGATCCTCCGGTGCCCGGGAGCCGACGGGCGCTCATCGACCAATTTGACGCGAACGCAGCTGACTTGCGCACGGCCGTCGCGAACATCAGCAATACCGACATGGGGGATTCCTATCAAATACTACATGGCAACCAGACGCTGGTGGATGAGCCGCGCCTCTCGGTCTTCTACAAGATGGGGTTGAACCATCTGATTCACCACCGCGGGCAGCTCAGCGTGTACCTGCGGATGCTTGATGCGCCAGTGCCGCCCACCTACGGTCCGACGGCAGATGAGCGGGGCTCCTTCTGACCCAGCAGATCCCGCCTCCAGGACCCGGACCGTCCCTGGAGACGTGCCGACGTAGGAGCATCGGCACGAGGAAAAAGCATGATTAGGTTTCACGCTGCACAGGAAGCGTTCGGTAGCCGGCCTGCCGGAAATGCTGGTCGAACGCCAGAGCCTCCTTCAGTTGGCGTCGCTCCATCACTACAAAGGAGAGGCAGTCCGTGAGCGAGTATCTTTTGTCGGGACGGTTTTGAAACCGGCTCCACCCATCCCTGAACAGTTCTTCGGTGATGTGGACTACCTCAACCCGAGGGCTCTTGAGAAGCCGCTCTCCAATGTCGACGGCCTTTCTGTGATGGTCTCGGCTGTTGAAGAACGTCACGACTTCATCGAAAACATAGGTCGTCGTCACGATCGACGAGATCTCGGCCAGTGAGGTGCTCCAATGCCGGATCGCATCGTCGTGATGCTGATCATCAGAGGCCTCCAATGCAATGAGATACCCGGTATCCAAGAACACGCGCTTCACTTGCCTTGACATCCTCCCCCGCCTAAAGGCGGGAGATTCCCGTCTCTCACAAGAGCGGGTTCCTCATTCATCGGGCGCTGCTGTCGAGGACAAGTCCTCGGTCA
>Ga0207421_10000494_pt1 | contig 50696 bp, 34 predicted proteins | sample SodLakKL_010_SED_4_FD_187542 | JGI IMG/M metagenome (GOLD analysis project Ga0207421, IMG submission 187542) | Alkaline sediment microbial communities from Lake Tanatar, Kulunda Steppe, Russia - 8KL_010_SED (SPAdes) (version 2) | ecosystem: Environmental > Aquatic > Non-marine Saline and...
CGACCCGACGCCGCCGCTCAACCCCGCCGGGCGGCTGCCCTGGCATGAACCCACCATCGACACCGTCAGCGCCATCGGCGCCCGCCGCTGACGCTCTCTTGCCGCTACCGATGCAAGCTCCTAGCCGCTGAGCGTGAGGCCCTGGCGGCTCAGGCCGCCGAGGAGCGGCGTTCGAGCAGGCGTGGGGCGAGGCCGAGGCGCTCGCCGAGGCCTGCGAGGACCTCGACGGCCTCGGCGTCGAGCTTGCCGTCGGCGACGACGGGTGCGAGCTCGTAGACGTGCTCCTGGGGCCGGGCGGTGTCGAGGACGACGCTGAGCTGGTCGGCGAGCTCGAGCCAGCGGCCGACCTGCTCGGCGTCGCGTGGCGCGAGGCTGGCGCAGGCCCGCCTCGTCGCGATCTCGAGGATCTCCTCGAGGGTCGCGCGTACGGGCTCCACGTCGAGCTCGAACCCTTGGTGGCGTGCGTAGGCGATGAGCTCGGAGATGCCCGCGAAGTCCGCCGGCGAGCCCAGCGCGCTCGCGCTGTGGCGAGCCGAGGCGATGCGGTCGGCGAGCTCGCGGGTCAGGGTGAGCTCGGCGGCGGCGCGCAGCACCGGCGGGAGCTCGTAGCCGGAGGCGCGCAGCATCTCCAGGGTGCGGCGGTGGTCGGCGTAGAGCCGGGCGTAGGAGGCGCCGAAGCGCGCCTCGAGCTCGCGGGAGACCGCGGCCACGAGGCGTTGGCGTGCCTCGGGCAGCGCGGCCTCGAGGGCGAACTCCTGGCCATCGAGGGCACCGTCGAGGGTGCGCAGGAAGCGCGCGAGCGGGACGTCGGCGCGTGCCTGCCAGATCGTCCCGAGGGCCTGCTCGTAGGCGCCGTCGCCGCGGTCGGGCGCGACGACGGCCTGGAGGTCGAGCCCACCGAGGTGCGTGCCGGCGACGACGAAGCGGTGGACCCGACGGGTGGCCTCCGGGGTCACCGCCACCCGGGCGGTCGCGAGGGTGATCCGGCCCCCGCTGTCGTGGCGCAGGTCGCTGACCTCGACGTCGTGGCCGGCCGGCAGCGTCGACTCGGGGTCGCCGGTGGCCGCCGAGAGCCCGACGTGCGCGGCCACGCGCTCGGGGCTCACCGCGTCGGGCAGGACCCGCTCGTGCCAAACGTCGACCGCCGAGCCGATCCCGGCGACGTTGCTGCGGGCCTCGCCGAGGGCGTCGAGGAACGCTCCGCGCGGCCCTGGCGCGCCGAGGTCGTCGAGGAGGTCGAGGACGCGGGCGGCGAAGCGCAGGACGTAGACGGTCTCGATGCCGGAGACGTCGGCGAAGAACCAGCCGCAGCTCGTGTACATCGCCATCGCGTTGCGCTGGGACTCGAGCAGCGTCCAGAGGTCTGCGGTGCGCTGGGCCGAGAGCCGACGCCGCGCGTGCTCGGCGACGAAGGCCTCGCGGTCCTGCGCGCCGACGAGGACCTCGACGTAGTCCTCGCGTGCGGCCCACGGGTCGGTGAGCACCTCGCCGGCGAGGTCGGCGAAGCGGTCGCCCGCGGCGTCGCGCAGGAGGTCGAGGGCGTAGCGCAGCGGCCCCCGCCAGGCCTGGTCCCAGCCCCCGTGCGCGTTGGTCGAGCAGCCGCAGTCACGGATCCAGCGCCCCACCCCGTGCGCGCAGCTCCAGGCGCTGCCCTCGCCGGGGACGAGGGTGACGTCCTCGGTGGGTGGGTGCTCGGCAAGGTAGGCCCCGTAGTTCGTCGGGGCGAGCCCGGCGGCGGGGCCGCTGCGGGCGAGCATGTAGGCCAGCCCGAGCTCACCGAAGCGGTGGTGGTGCCCGAAGGTCTCGCCGTCCATCGCGGCGTGCACGAGTCCCGAGCCGCGCGAGGCCCCGGCGATCGCGCGGGTCATCGCCCCGGCGTCCATCCGCCCGGGGTCGAAGGCGAAGCCCTGGGCGAGGTCGCCGTCGTAGAAGAACCCGGCGAGGCTGCGGCCCGAGCCGTCGGAGTGCGTCAGGCGGTAGGGGCGGGAGGGGTCGATGCGGCCGCCGGTGTCGCGCCAAGCCCCGTCGGGGCCGCGCACCGCGCCGGCCTGACCGGGGGCGAGGACGGTGTAGCGCACACCGGCGTCGATGAGCGCGTCGATCGTCGCGGCGTCGGCGGCGGTCTCGGGCAGCCACAGCCCCTCGGCCTCGCGCCCGAAGCGGTGGCGGAAGTCCGCGAGGCCCCAGTGCACCTGCGTGCGGCGGTCGCGGTCGTTGGCCAGGGGCAGGATCGTGTGGTGGAACGCCTGGGCCAGGGCGTTGCCGTGCCCGGTGCGCGTGTGGCTCGCACGATCGGCGGCGAGGATGCGGCGGTAGGTCTCGGGGTGGGTCTGCTCCATCCACGCGAGCAGCGTCGGGCCGAAGTTGAACGAGAGCCACTCGTAGGTGTTGACGATCTCCTCGACGCGGCGGTGCCCGTCGAAGATGCGCGCGACGGCGTTGGCGCGGTAGCTCTCGCGGTGGATGCGCTCGTTCCAGTCCCGGTCGGGAGCCGCCGACGGCTCGGGTTCGAGCACCCCCGTCCAGGGGTTGGCCCGCTCAGGCTGGTAGAAGTGGGTGTGGAGCACGAAGGGCTGCACGGTCTCGTCCTCGTCGCAGGTCGTTGCTGTCTCGCGCGTCAGGTGCCCGCCTCGTCGGCGATGAGCAGGCAGGCGCTGCTCGGCGGCAGCGTCGCCTGCCCGGCGGACAGGGCGACCGGGCGCCCCTGGCCGCCGTAGCGGGTCTCGTCGGTGCTCATCGCCACCTCCCATGGCCCTGCGTCGGGCAGGGCCGGGGTCCAGGCCTCGTCGCTGAGGTTAGCGAGGATCGCCACATCCGCTCCCGCGGGGTGTCGCCGGACCGCCGCGAAGCGCTCGCCGTCGACGGTGAGCACCTCGCAGAGGTCGCGACGACCGCTCGACAGGGCCGGCTGCTGCCGCCGGAGCGCGAGGAGGTCGCTCCACGTCGCCCGACGGGCCTGTCCCTCAGGAGTGTCGGCCGCGCGGCGCTCGAGTTTCGCGGCGGCGAAGGTCTCGGGGTCCTGCGGGTCGGGCACCTCGCCGGTGAACTCGGTGAAGGCCGCGAACTCCGCCCGCCGTCCCTCGCGGACGGCCTCGGCGAGCTCTGGCTCGGGATGGCTCGTGACGTAGCAGAACGGTCGGGTCTCGCCGTACTCCTCGCCCATGAAGAGCATCGGGGTCTCCGGTGAGGCGACGAGCAGGGCGATCGCCACGCGCAGGCGGTCGGCGTCGACGATCGTCGTGAGCCGGTCGCCGAGCGCCCGGTTGCCGACCTGGTCGTGGTTCTGCAGGCACGCGACGAGGCGGTGGCTCGACAGCTCGCCGAGGGGGGCGCCGACGGTGCGACCGCGGTTGCGCGAGTAGCGGCCGTCGAAGACGAAGCCCCGCTCGTAGCAGACCGCGACCTCGGGCAGGCCGGTGTAGTCGACGTAGTAGCCGTCGGACTCCCCGGTGAGGGCGACGTGGAGGGCGTGGTGGAGCTCGTCGTGCCACTGCGCGTCGATGCCCTGACCACCCGCGGCGCGTGGACGGATCGTCTGCGGGTCCTGGCGGTCGGTCTCGGCGATGAGCTGCAGTGGCCGGCGCACCCGTGTGGCGAGGTCGGCGACGGCGTCGGAGAGCTGGGAGAGCACGTGGACCGTCGAGGTGTCGATGAGCCCGTGCACGGCGTCGAGCCGCAGCCCGTCGACGTGGTAGTCGCCGAGCCAGTGCAGGGCGTTGCCGATGATGAGCGCGCGGACCTCGTCGCTGCCGGGCCCGTCGAGGTTGAGCGCCTGCCCCCACGGGGTGTCGTAGCGGTCGGTGAGGTAGGGCCCGAACTCCGGGAGGTAGTTGCCGACCGGGCCGAAGTGGTTGTAGACGACGTCGAGGACGACGGCGAGGCCGTGGCGGTGGCAGGCGTCGACGAAGCGGGCGAAGGCCTCGGGGCCACCGTAGGCCTCGTGGACGGCGTACCAGGCCACGCCGTCGTAGCCCCAGCCGCGGTCGCCGTTGAACGGGGCGATGGGCATGACCTCGACGTGGGTCACGCCGAGCTCGGCGAGGTCGCCGAGATGGGCCGTCGCGGCGTCGAGCGTGCCCTCGGCGGTGAAGGTGCCGACGTGGAGCTCGTAGAGCACCGCACCCGCGAGCGGGGCCGGCCGCCACGTGGCCTCCTCGGGCGACCACGGCAGCGCGGCGACATCGACGAGCGTGGAGGGGCCGTGCACCCCGTCGGGCTGCCGGCGTGAGGCGGGGTCGGGCCGCGGTTCGCCGCCGTCGACCGACAGGGCGTAGCGCGTGCCCGCGCCGGCGGTCGTGCGCAGGCTCCACCAACCCCGGTCGCGGGGGACGAGCGGCTCGCGGCGGTCGTCGAGGACGAGCTCGACGCCGCCGGCGTCGGGCGCCCAGACGCGGAAGGTCGTCGTGCCGTCGTCGTGCAGCAGCGGGCCGTGCCGGTAGGTGTCGATCGTCGTCGCCTCCTCGGGTGGGCGCAGCGGGCCAAGAATATCCCGACGACGCGCTAGGCTGCCGCGTCATGCGCGCCACGACGATGCTCCTGCAGACCCTCCGCGAAGCGCCCGGCGACGCCGAGGCGATCAGCCACCAGCTGCTCGCCCGCGCGGGCTTCCTGCGCCGCCTCGCCTCGGGCGTCTACTCCTACCCGCCGCTCGGCTTCCGCGTGCTGCGGCGGCTCGAGGAGATCATCCGCGAGGAGCACGCCCGCATCGGCGCCGAGGAGCTCCTGCTGCCGGCGCTGCACCCCCGTGAGGTCTGGCGTGCCTCGGGCCGCGACGTGACGATGGACGAGGTCCTCATGCGGGTGTCCGCCCGCGGTGGCGACTTCGTCCTCGGGCCCACCCACGAGGAGGTCGTCACCGCCCTCGTCGACGAGCAGGTGTCGAGTTACCGCGAGCTGCCGCGCCTCGTCTACCAGATCCAGACGAAGTTCCGCGATGAGGCCCGGCCGCGCTTCGGCCTGCTGCGCACGCGCGAGTTCATCATGAAGGACGCCTACTCCTTCGACGCGAGCGCCGACGGGATGCGCGCGACCTACCGGGCCTTCTACGACGCCTACTGCCGGATCTTCGACCGCTGCGGTCTGCCCTACACCCCCGTCGAGGCCCTCTCCGGCGCGATCGGCGGCGACGTCAACCACGAGTTCATGGTCCCGAGCCCCATCGGCGAGGACCGCTTCGCCTCCTGCACCGCCTGCGACTACGCCGCGAACCTCGAGGCCGCCGAGACCGGCGCGCCCGCGGCCCCGGCCGGTGCCTCCGACGAGGGTCTCGTCGAGCACCACACCCCCGATGCCCCCGGCATCGACGCCGTCGTCGAGCACTTCGCCGACCGTGGTCTGACCGCCGCGGGGATGCTCAAGTGCATCGCCGCGGTCGACGACGACGGCGCCCCGGTCGTCCTGCTCGTCCCCGGCGACCGCGAGGCCCGTCTCGAGGGGGGCCTGCGCGTCTTCGACGACGCCGACTTCGAGGCGCACCCGAGCCTCGTCAAGGGCTACATCGGGCCGATGGGCCTGCGCGAGCGGGGGGTGCGGGTCGTCGCCGACCCGCTCGTCGCCGCCGGGGGCCCGTGGGCCACCGGGGCGAACCGCTTCGAGCATCACGTCACCGGCGCGACGCTCGGGCGCGACTTCGACGTCGACGAGTGGCGCAGCGTCGCCGTCGCCCGCGAGGCCGACCCGTGTCCGCGCTGTGGCGCGCCGCTCGACATCGTCCAGGCCGTCGAGGCCGGGCACACCTTCCAGCTCGGCACGGTCTACTCCGCTGGCGCCCCGGGCGCGACCTTCGTCGACGAGGACGGCGTCGAGCAGGTCATGTGGACGGGCAGCTACGGCATCGGCGTCGGCCGGCTCATGGCCGTCATCGCCGAGTCCCACCACGACGAGCATGGGCTGGCGTGGCCCGCCGAGGTCGCGCCCTTCGCGGTGCACCTGCTCAGCCTCGGCGCCCAGCGCAACCCCGAGGTCGCCGAGCGCGCCGACGCGCTCCACGACGCGCTTGTCGCCGCCGGCGTCGAGGTGCTCTACGACGACCGCGACGCCTCCCCGGGGGTGAAGTTCGCCGACGCCGACCTCCTCGGCATCCCCACCCAGGTCGCCATCGGCGGCAAGGGGCTCGCGCGGGGCGTGGCCGAGCGCAAGGACCGCGCCTCCGGTGAGCGCGACGAGATCCCCCTCGAGGACGTCGTCGCGAGCCTGACCGGGCGGAGCTAGCCCCACCGCGGGGTCGGGGCGGCCGGCGATGGACACCGTCGACCTCGCGATCGTCGGCGCCGGGCCCGCCGGTGCCGCCGCAGCGCTCGCCGCCCGTCGGGCCGCCCCCGCCGCGCGGGTCGTCCTGCTCGACCGCGCGGCGTTCCCGCGCGACAAGGTCTGCGGCGACGGGATCGCCCCGCACGCCGTCGACGTCCTGCGCGCCCTCGGGGCCGCCGACGCCGTCGCCGGCTATCGCCCCGTCAGCCGGCTGCGCGTGCGCAGCCCCGGGGGACAGGCGGCGCTGCGCACGCTCGCCCGTCCCGACTACGTCGTGCCGCGGGCGGTGCTCGACGCCCGCCTCGTCGCCGCGGCGCAGCGCGCCGGGGCGCAGCTATGGCGCTGGCGGGTGCGGCGTGTCGCCGTCGAGGCCGACCGCGTCGTCCTCGACGGCGCGATCGCCGCCCGCGCCGTCGTCGGCGCCGACGGGGCGCACTCGGCGGTGGCGCGCGCCCTCGGCGCGCGGCGCCACGACGGACGCGACCTCGCGGTGGCCCTGCGCGCCTACGCCCCGGCTCCTGCCGGGCCGCCGTGTCAGGACATCGTCTTCGTCGCCGAGGACCGCCCGAGCTACGCGTGGTCGTTCCCCATCGGCGACGGTCGCGCCAACGTCGGCTACGGCGCGCGGGCCGACCGCCTCAGCGTCGGCCGGGACGGCCTGCTCGCCCGCCTCGAGGCCGCCCTCGGGCCCACCGGGCTGGACCCCGCGACGGTGCGGGGCCACCTGCTGCCGCTGTCGACCGGCAGGCCCGCACCGGCCCAGGGACGGGTCCTGCTCGTCGGGGACGCCGCCGGGCTCGTCAACCCGCTGTCGGGGGAGGGCATCTACTACGCGGTGGCCAGCGGGGCGCTGGCCGGCGCCGCCGCGCTCGGTCCCCGCCCCGCGACGCGCTACGCCCGCGCGCTGCGCCGGCTGCTCGGCCGGCACCTGCGCCACACCGCGCTGCTCGCGCGGCTCCTCGACGCCCCGGCGGTGGCCGAGGCCGGCATCGCCGCCGCCGCCCGGCGCCAGGCGCCCTTCGACGACGTCGTCGAGGTCGCGATCGGCGCGGGCACGCTGACCCCACGCCTGGCCGCCGCCACCGCCCGCGGGCTCATCGGCGGGCGGTGACGGCCGGCCGGCGCGGCGTGCGCCCTCAGCGCTCCGGCGCGAGCCAGACGGTGCCCAGCGGCGGGACGACGATCGTCGCCGAGGCGGGCTGGCCGTGCCAGCTCTCCTCGGTCGCCTCGATGCGCCCGAGGTTGCCCTTGTTCGTGCCGGTGTAGAGCTCGGCGTCGGTGTTGAGGACCTCGCGCCACGGCCCGGCGTGGGGCATGCCGATGCGGTGGAACTCCCGGGGTACCGGCGAGAAGCTCGTGACGCAGACGAGGGGCTCGTCGTCGCCGGACCAGCGGATGAACGCCACGAGGTTCTCGTCGGCGTTGTTCGCGTCGATCCAGGTGAAGCCGCCCGGGTCGACGTCGCGCTCGTAGAGCGCCGGGGTGCCGCGGTACATGCGGTTGAGGTCGCCGACGAGCTGCATGAGCCCGGCGTGGTCGCTCTCGTCGAGGAGGTGCCAGTCCAGGGAGCGCTCCTCGGACCACTCGCGCCACTGGCCGAACTCCTGGCCCATGAAGAGCAGCTGCTTGCCGGGGTGGGCCCACATGTAGCCGTAGAGCGCGCGGAGGTTCGCGAACTTCTGCCAGCGGTCGCCGGGCATCTTGTCGAGGAGGCTGCGCTTGCCGTGGACGACCTCGTCGTGCGACAGCGGCAGCACGTAGTTCTCGCTCCAGGCGTAGAGCAGCCCGAAGGTGAGCTCGTGGTGGTGGAAGCGGCGGTAGATCGGGTCGCGGGCGATGTAGCTCAGGGTGTCGTGCATCCAGCCCATGTTCCACTTGAACCCGAAGCCGAGACCCCCGAGGTGGGCCGGACGACTGACCCCGGGCCAGGCGGTGGACTCCTCGGCGATCGTCATGACCCCGGGGTTGCGGCCGTAGACGGTGGCGTTGACCTGCTTGAGGAACTCGATGGCCTCGAGGTTCTCGTTGCCCCCGTACTCGTTGGGCACCCATTCGCCGTCCTCGCGCGAATAGTCGAGGTAGAGCATCGAGGCGACCGCGTCGACGCGCAGGCCGTCGACGTGGAGCTCCTCGATCCAGTACAGCGCCGAGGCGAGCAGGAAGTTGCGCACCTCGTTGCGCCCGAAGTTGAAGACGAGCGTGCCCCAGTCGGGCTGCTCGCCCTTGCGGGGGTCCTCGTGCTCGTAGAGAGCGGTCCCGTCGAAGTGGGCGAGCGCGAACTCGTCCTTGGGGAAGTGCGCCGGGACCCAGTCAACGATGACGCCGATGCCGTGCTGGTGGAGGTAGTCGACGAGGTAGCGGAAGTCGTCGGGCTCGCCGTGGCGGGAGGTCGGGGCGAAGTGCCCGGTGACCTGGTAGCCCCACGAGCCGCTGAAGGGGTGCTCGGCCAGCGGCATGAACTGCACGTGGGTGAAGCCGAGGCCGGTGACGTGCTCGACGAGCTGGTGGGCGAGGTCGCGGTAGGACAGCGGCCCGCCGTCGGCGCGCTTCCACGACGCGAGGTGCACCTCGTAGAACGACAGCGGCTCGCGCACGTGGGTCCGCTCGGCGCGCTCGGCCATCCACGCCTCGTCGCCCCATGCGTGGGAGGGGCGGTAGACGACGCTCGCGGTGTCCGGTGGCACCTCGGTGGCCTGGGCGTAGGGGTCGGCGCGCAGCTGGAGGTGGCCCTGCTGGGTCACGATCTCGTACTTGTAGCGTGCCCCGGGGCCGACCTCGGGCAGGAAGAGCTCCCAGACGCCCGAGGAGCCGAGGCTGCGCATCGGGTGCAGGCGACCGTCCCAGGAGTTGAAGTCCCCGACGACGCGCACCCCCTGGGCGTTGGGAGCCCACACCGCGAACGAGGTGCCCTCCTGGCCGTCGATCTCGACGACGTGCGCGCCGAGGCGGCGCCACAGCTCCTCGTGGCGACCCTCCCCGGCGAGGTGGAGGTCGACGTCGCCGAGCGTCGGCCAGAACGCGTAGGGGTCGCGCAGGTGGTAGGTGTTGCCGTCGGGGTAGGCGACCTCGAGGTGGTAGTCCAGCGGCGAGGGCAGCGTCTCGAGCCGCGCCTCGAAGAGACCGTCCTTGTGGGTGCGCGTGGCGGCCACGCGCGTGCCGTCGGTGAAGCGCACGTGGACCGAGCTCGCGTCGGGGCGGCGGGTGCGCACGACTGCGCCGCCCTTGACCTGGTGCGCGCCGAGGACCTTGTGGGGGTCGGTGTGCGTGCCGGCCGCGAGACGCTCGGCCTCGGTCGTGCTGGCTTGCCAGTCGCTCATCAGTGGTCTCCTCTCGCGCCGAGCGCCCGCAGGATGCCCCCTGCGGGGATCGGCGCCCATCCCGGTCGGTTCGAGAGCTCGTAGCCGAGCTCGTAGATGGCCTTGTCGAGCTCCAGCGCTGCCAGCAGCACAGCGGTCGTCCGCTCCGGCGGCAGGAGGGCGCCGGCGCCCGCGGCGTAGCCGTCGAGGAAGCGCCGGCGGGCCTCGTCGCGCCACGCCGCGACCGCGGGAGCGGGCGCGCCCCCGCCGGTCGGCGCGGCCGCGGCGTAGTCGAAGGAGCGCACCATGCCCGCGACGTCGCGCAAGGGCGAGTCCGCGGCGCGGCGCTGGGCCAGCGGTCGGGAGGGCTCGCCCTCGAAGTCGAGGAGCTGCCAGGAGCCCTCGGGGGTGCGCAGCACCTGCCCGAGGTGGAGATCGCCGTGGATGCGCGTGAGCGGACCGCCCTCCTCGAGCGCGGCGACCTGGTCGAAGGCCGCGGCGATCGCATCGGCCGCGGCGACGACGGGCGCGGTCGCCGGCCCGCCGCGGCGGGCGGCGAGGTCGAGCACGCGCTCGGCCTGCGCGCGCATCCCCTGCGCCCAGGCCGTGGCCTCGACGGGACCTGCCTCGGCGCGGCCCAGCCTCGCGGCGAGCGTCGTGTGCAGCGCGGCGACGACGCCGCCGAGGCGCTCGAGGTCGTCGTGAAGGTCGTCGGCCCCGCCCCCGCCGCCCCGGCTCATCGCCGCGGTCGCCGCGGTCGCGAGCGCCCAGCCCTCCTCGGCGCCGGCGTGGAAGTCCGAGAGCACCGCCAGCGCGGTCTCCGAGCCGTCGGCGTCCTCGAGCACGAGCGAGCCGTGCTGGGCGGGCACGTGGGCGAAGCCGGCGCTCGTGAGCACGGCGGTGAGCTCGACGTCGGGGTGTGCGCCGGCCTCGAGGCGGCGCAGCACCTTGAGGATCCAGGCGTCGTCGAGGACCGCCGAGCTGTTCGTCTGCTCGACGCCGAGCCCGCGCACCGACGCCTGCGCCGACGGCGCCTGTCCGGTGACCGGCCGGCCGCGCAGCCGGCCGCCGCCGCGCGTGGGCACCGTCGCCCCGGAGGTGGCCGCGGCGGCGAGCGCGCGCACGACCTCGGGGTGGGACAGGCCGTCGGAGAAGCGCTGCTGCTCGACGGCCAGCGGGCCGTCGTCGTCGGCGACGAGCGGGACGAGGTAGCGCTCGGCCGGCCCTTCCTCGTAGGAGGCCTCGACGACGAGGGTGCGCACGCCGCGCCCGTGGGCGGCGAGCTCCGCCTCGTCGACGAGGCTCACACCCGCGAGGTCGCGGGCCTTGCCCTGGAACCAGCGCTGGAGCGGCATCCACCCGCGCAGTGCGGCCGCGAGCGCACGGTCGTCGCCTCGCGGGTTCATCGGCTGCCCACCTCGGCGAGGTCGAACCAGTAGAAGCCGTGGGGCCCGAGGGTGAGCAGGTAGGGCAGCTCGCCGACGTCGGGGAAGTACGTGCCGCCGAGGAGCTCGATCGGGGTGCGTCCGTCGTAGGCGCTGAGGTCGAGCTCGACGGGCTGGGCGGTCGCGGCGAGGTTCGCGACGACGAGGACGCTCTGCGCGTCGTCCTCGCGGATGAAGGCGAGGACCTTGCCGTTGGAGGGCCGCAGCGCGCGGAAGGACCCGGTGCCGAAGACGGGGTACGCCTTGCGGATGTGGATGATCTGGCGGACCCAGTGCAGCAGCGAGGTCGGGTGCTTCTGCTGTGCCTCGACGTTGAGGGCGGGGTAGCCGTAGACCGAGTCGAGGATCGGCGGCAGGTAGAGCTCGGCGAACTCCGCGCGACTGAAGCCGCCGTTGCGGTCGGCCGTCCACTGCATCGGGGTGCGCACCCCGTCGCGGTCGCCGAGGAAGATGTTGTCCCCCATGCCGATCTCGTCACCGTAGTACATCACGGGCGAGCCCGGCAGGCTCATGAGCAGGGCGTGGAAGAGCTCGATCTTGCGCGAGGAGTTGTCGAGCAGGGGCGCGAGGCGCCGCCGGATGCCGACGTTCATCTTCATCCGGGGATCGGCGGCGTACTCCCGGTACATGTAGTCGCGTTCCTCGTCGGTGACCATCTCGAGCGTGAGCTCGTCGTGGTTGCGGAGGAACACCCCCCACTGGCAGCCCTCGGGGATCGGCGGGGTGGTCTCCATGATCTCGACGATGGGCCGTGCCTCCTCGCGACGTACCGCCATGAACATCCGGGGCATGACGGGGAAGTGGAAGGCCATGTGGCACTCGTCGCCGTCGCCGAAGTAGTCGACGACGTCCTCGGGCCACTGGTTGGCCTCGGCGAGGAGGAGCTTGTCGTCGAACTCCTCGTCGACGACGCGGCGCACGCGCTTGAGGTAGGCGTGGGTCTCGGGGAGGTTCTCGCAGTCGGTGCCCTCGCGCTCGAAGAGGTAGGGCACGGCGTCGAGGCGGAAGCCGTCGAGGCCGAGGTCGAGCCAGAAGCGCACGACGTCGAGCATCGCCTCCTGGACCTCGGGGTTGTCGAAGTTGAGGTCGGGCTGGTGGCTGAAGAAGCGGTGCCAGTAGTAGGCGCCGGCCACCGGGTCCCACGTCCAGTTCGACACCTCGGTGTCGACGAAGATGATCCGCGCGTCGGCGTAGCGGTCGTCGCGGTCGCTCCAGACGTACCAGTCACGCTTGGCGCTGCCGGGCTGGCGGGCCTCCTGGAACCACGGGTGCTGGTCGCTCGTGTGGTTCATCACGAGGTCGCTGATGACGCGCATGCCGCGGGCGTGGGCGGCGTCGACGAGGTCGGCGACGTCGTCGACGCCACCGTACTCCGGCAGCACCGTGCGGTAGTCGCGGATGTCGTAGCCGCCGTCGCGCAACGGCGAGTCGAAGAACGGCAGCAGCCAGAGGCAGTCCACACCGAGCCACTGAAGGTAGTCCAGGCGATCGATGAGACCGCGCAGGTCTCCGGTGCCGTCCTCATTGGCGTCGGCGAAGCCGCGGATGAGGACCTCGTAGAAGATCGCCGTCTGGTACCACGGCGCGGCGTCGTCGGGCCGCGGCGCGGCGACGCCGCGGTCGGCGATCGTGGGGCTCGGCTCAGGCAACGGTGGGACCCTCGCTCACAGCGCGCGCAGGCGCAGGACGTGGACGGGCTCGGCGGCGGGATCGAGCCGGACGTAGTTGTACGGCCCGTGCCAGATGTAGGTCGTGTCGGTCATGAGGTCGTGGGCCTCGAAGGGGCCGACGTGCTCGAGCCCGAGCTGGCGGAGGTCGAGCGAGGTCGTGGCCTCCTGAGGCTGGTGTGGATCGAGGTTGACGACGACGAGCAGCGGCTCGGTCCGCCCCGGGGCGACCTTGGAGAAGGCCATCATCATGGGATTGTCGATGCCGTGGAACCACACGTTGCTCAGGTACCGGCAGGCGTGGTGCTGCCGGCGGATCCGGTTGATCCGGGTGATCGTCGGGGCGAGCGTGTCGGCGACGTCGAAGTCCCGCGGGCGGAAGCGGTACTTCTCGGAGGCGTAGTACTCCTCGCTGCCCTCGGTCAGCGGCGTGTTCTCGAAGAGCTCGTAGCCGGAGTAGATCCCGTAGGACGGCGAGAGCAGCGCGGCGAGCACGAGGCGGATGGTGAACGCCGGGCGCCCCCCGGTCTGGAGGTACTCGGTGAGGATGTCGGGGGTGTTCGGCCAGAAGTTCGGGCGGTAGTAGTCGGCCCATTCCCCGTAGGCGAGCTCGCGGACGTAGCTCTCGAGCTCGCCGCGGGTGTTGCGCCAGGCGAAGTAGGTGTAGCTCTGGTTGAAGCCGATCTTGGCGAGGGTCTGCATCATCTTCGGCCGGGTGAAGGCCTCGGCGAGGAAGATGAGGTCGGGGTGCTCGGCGCGCAGCTCGGCGATGACCCACTCCCAGAACGGCAGCGCCTTGGTGTGGGGGTTGTCGACGCGGAAGACGCGGATGCCGCGGGCGATCCAGTAGTCGAGGACGTCCTTGAGCGCCGACCACAGCCCCTCGCGATCGACGGTGTCGAAGTCGATGGGGTAGATGTCCTGGTACTTCTTCGGAGGGTTCTCCGCGTAGGCGATGCTGCCGTCGGCGCGGTGGCGGAACCACTCCGGGTGCTCGGTGACCCACGGATGGTCGGGAGCACACTGGATCGCGTAGTCGAGGGCGACCTCGAGGCCCAGACGGTCGGCCTCGGCGACGAAGGCGTCGAAGTCCTCGACGGTGCCGAGGTCGGGGTGGATGTCGGTGTGCCCGCCGTGGCGCGAGCCGATCGCCCAGGGCACCCCGGGGTCGTGGGGGCCGGGGGAGAGGTCGTGGGGCCCTCCCGACCCCTTGCGGTTGACCTCGCCGATCGGGTGGATCGGCGGCAGGTAGACGACGTCGAAGCCCATCTCGGCGATCGCCGGCAGCCGTCGCGCGGCGGTGGCGAAGGTGCCCGAGCGCGGTGGGCGTTCGTCGCCCGGCTCCGGCCAGAACGCCCCCTCCGAGCGGGGGAACATCTCGTACCAGGCCGAGAAGCGCGCGCGCTCGCGGTCGACCCAGAGGGGGTAGGCCTGGCTGCGCGTCTCGTCGAGCTTCTCGGGGTGGCGCTCGAGGAGGGCGGCGAGGCCCTCGTCGCGCACCGCGGTGGCCTTCTCCGAGAGCGCGGCATCCGAGCGCAGCAACGCCGCGACCTCGTCGAGGGCGGCGCGGGCCGCGCCGGTGGCCTTGCGGCGCTCGAGCAGCCTCGCGCCCTCCTCGAGCTCGACGTCGAGGTCGGTGAGCCCCGCGGCGTGCTTCTTCACGAACCCGTCGAGCCAGCTCGCCCAGTGGTCGGTCCAGCCGGCGACGACGAAGCGCCATGCTCCCGGCCTGTCGGGAGCGATCGTGCCCTGCCAGCGGTCGTTCTCGACGAGGCGCAGCGGCGCCTCGCGCCACCGCCGGTCCTCGGGCCCGCGATAGCGGATCGCCGCGGCGAGCTGCTCGTGCCCCTCGCGCAGGATGTCGGCCGCGACGACGACCTCGTCGCCCGCGACGGCCTTCGCGGCGTAGCGGCCACAGTCGACCGTTGGCTCCACGTTGCTGATCTCGACCCGTCCTCGCATGCGCCATCCGTCTCGTCGGCTCCCCGTGGGCCTTCCCACGGCGTGCGCAGGCTACGCACATCGGGCCGAGCTTGTCAGGCGGTGGCGTGGGTCGTCCGACCATGCATCGACGGGACGACCATGCGAGGGGCGCCGTGCCGGCAGGGACGGCTAGGCCTCCTCGGCCTCGATGACGACGGGGCCGTCGGGGGCGTCGATGTTCGTCTCGTCGACGAAGGGCTCCTCGCCCGGGGCGGGGTCGGCCTCGGTGTCGCCGTCGCCGGTGTCGGCGTCGGCCTCCTCGGCCTCGATGACGACGGGGCCGTCGGGGGCGTCGATGTTCGTCTCGTCGACGAAGGCCTCGTCGGTCGCCTCGGGCGACGGGGAGGGCGAGGGCTCGGGTGAGGGCTCTGGTGCCGGCTGGGCCTGCGGGGAGGGCTCGGGTGAGGGCTCTGGTGCCGGCTGGGCTTGCGGGGAGGGCTCGGTGGAGGGCTCCGCCGTCGGCTCGCGCGTCTCGACGGCTGGGTCGAGGTCGGGGCCGAAGCGGGTGGCGGGGTCGGCGAGCGGCTCCGGCTCGGGGAGCGCGGTCGCGTCCTCGGCGTCGAGGCCCTCGGGCTCGGCGCTCACCGCGGCGGGGGCGAGCGCGTCGTCGAGGTCGGCATGGCCCCGTTCGCCGAGCGTCGCGCCCGCGACGCCGAGCACGACGACGACGGCGAGGCTGCCGCCGCCGCCGCGCAGCGCGTGGAGGCGGCGGCGCTGCGTGGCGTACTCCCCGAGTGCCTCGGTGAGCAGCTCGATGAGCTCCTCGCTGTCGAGCTCGAAGGCCTCGGCGAGGGCCCTGGCGTCGTCGGTGCGCAGCGTCGCGGGTGTGCGCATCGGCTGTTGCCGCAGGCGGTTGACGACGCCGACGTAGCGCTGGAGCGCCTCGGCCGGGTCGGCGTCGGCGGGCAGCGCGACGACCTCGCCGGCGACGTTGAGCTGCCCGGCGTCGAGGTCGATGACGACGACCTGGCGGCCGCGCTCGACGTCGGCGAGGTCGAGGCCGTAGAGGTCGGTGAGGCGCTCGACGTCGGCGACGCCCAGCCGGACCCCGCCGCGCTCGTAGGTGCCGAGGTCGCGGGCCGACAGCGTCGAGCCGGCGGTCGCCGCGAGCTGACGACGGCTGCGGCCCTGGGTGTGCCGCGCGCGGCGGAGCATGCGGCCGAAGCGGCGCGCGTAGTCGCTCGAGCCGACGTGGTCGAGGGTCTGGGGGGACTCGGCGCTGGGCGGCATGCTCGCCTCTCTCGTCACGGTCGTCGCGCCGCGGCGGCGACGTCGCGGGCTGACCTCAGTGTCGGCAGCACCGCGGCCCACCTGTAGCGCCGCGCCCCAGCTCGCCGGCCCGGGCCGAGACGCTCAGGCCTCGAGGCGCCACAGCGCGACGCGCGGGCCGTCCCCGCCGAGGCGCAGCCGACCATCGGCGGCCACGAGGTCCTCGCCGTCGAGGAGGGCGCTGGCGCGCTCGGCGCCGACGCCGCGCGCATCGAGGTCGACGGGCTCGTGGGCGCTGCGGGCGATGGCGACGAGCAGGCGCTCGGCGGGGTGCTCGCGGAGGAAGACGACGACGTCGGCGCCGACGTGGGCCCAGCGCAGCCCGCCGCGGCGCAGCGCGACGTGGGCGCGGCGCAGGCCGATGAGCTCGCGGTAGGTCGCGAGGGTGTCGTGGTCCCAGCGCCGCCGGTCCCACGGCATCGGCTGGCGCGCCTCCTCGTTGTCGCGTCCGGTCAGGCCGATCTCGTCGCCGGCGAAGACCGAGGGCACACCCGGCAGGGTCATGAGCAGGCCGAGCCCGACGCGCTGCCGTGCGCGGTCGCCGCCGACGACGGTGCGGAAGCGGGAGGTGTCGTGGGAGCCGAGGAGCGTGAGGTTGTGCCGGGCGCTGCGCCAGGGCATGGCCGCGCGCAGGGCGGTGAGCGACGCGACGAGCTGGCCGCCGTCGAAGCGCGGCAGGGGCAGTGGCGAGCCGAGGTAGTCGACCTCCCCGGTGGTGGCGAGCCACGACCACACCGGCCGGGTGAAGCCCGCGTAGTCCATCGTCCCGTGCCAGCCGTCGCCGGCGAGGTCGGCGGAGGCGTCGAAGGCGTGCTCGGCGATGAGCAGCGCCTCGGGGTCGGCGGCGCGCAGGGCCGCCCGCATGTCCCGCGCGACCTCGCGGGTGAGGTCGGTGGCGCCCTGCCGCCCGGTCATGTTCGCCACGTCGACGCGCCAACCGGAGAGGCCCGCGCGGACCCAGCGCGCGACGATGCCGTCGTCGGGGTCGAAGAGGCGCCGTCGCAGCTCGGGGTCGCGGTGGTCGAGCTTGGGCAGCGTCGGGACGCCGAGCCAGGTCGCGTAGCGGTCGGGGTGGCGCTCGAAGGTGAAGAAGCCGGCCTCGACGCTCCCGGCGTCGGCCTGGGCGGTGAGGAACCACGGGTGCGTCGAGCCGCAGTGGTTGGGGGTGAGGTCGCCGAGCACGCGGACGCCCCTGGCTGCGGCGGCGTCGAGCAGGCGGGCGAGGGCGGGGTCGCCGCCAAGGGCGGGGTCGACCTCGTCGAAGCTCGCAGCGTTGTAGCGGTGGTTCGACGGGGCCGGGAAGACCGGGTTGAGGTAGACGACGTCGGCGCCGAGGTCGGCGACGTGGTCGAGGCGGGCGGTGACGCCGTCGAGGTCTCCGCCATAGAGCTGGCGCATCGCCTCGGGCCCGCCGCGGCGCACCGGGTCCTCCCAGTCCGCCGGCAGCGCCCAGTCCGGCAGCGGCGCTTCCCCGGCGCGCGCGAAGCGGTCGGGGAAGACCTGGTAGCACACCGCGTCGCCGGCCCACGTCGGTGGCGGCTCGTGGGCGCTGAGGCGGAAGTCGGTCGCGTCGGCAGGGTCGAAGTCGACGACGCCGGCGGCGGTGAGCCAGCGGTAGCCCCCTGGCCCCTGGAGGAGGAAGCGGTAGGGGGTGAGGGGGTTGGCGACCTCCACACGCGCGCGCCACCACGTCACCCCGGGCTCGCGGGCGGCGACCTCGGCGGCGGCGTACTCGGGCTCGCCGTCGGCGACCCACCGCGTGGTGACCGCGTCGACCCCGGCGGCGTCGGGCACGCGCACCCTCACCTCGACGTGCTCGCCGAGGGCCGGGGCCTCGGTGGCGGCGTAGCGCGGGGAGCCGTCGTGGTGGGGCGCAGCCAGCGGCGTGGTCGGCCTCACCCCTTCACCGCGCCGAGGGTGAGCCCGGAGGTGATGTAGCGCTGGAGGAAGAGGAAGAGGATCGCCACCGGCACGCCGGCGAGCAGGGCCCCGGCGGCGAAGGGCCCCCAGCGGGCGCCGTAGTCCTCGGCGACGAAGAGGTAGAGCCCGACGGCGAGGGTGTACTGCTCCTCGCTGCGCAGCAGCACCGACTGCACGATGAAGTCGTTGAGCGCGACGATGAACGACAGGAGCATGATGACCGCGAGGATCGGCGTGACCAGCGGCATGATGATCCGCCAGAAGATCTGCGCGTGGCTCGCCCCGTCGACCGCGGCGGACTCGTCGAGGTCGGCGGGCACGGTGTCGAAGAAGCCCTTCATGAGCCAGGTGTTGAGCCCGAGCGCGCCGCCGAGGTAGATCGCGATGAGCCCCGCGAGGGTGTTGAGGCCGAACTCGGGGAAGTAGCGCCCGATCGAGGTCATCATGAGGAAGATCGCGATGATCGCGAGGAACTGCGGGAGCATCTGCAGCAGCAGCAGGCCCAGCAGCGACGTGCGCCGGCCGCTGAAGCGCATGCGGCTGAAGACGTAGGCCGACAGGGCGGTGAGCAGGACCGTGCCCGCGGCGCTGACGCCCGCGACGATCATCGAGTTGGCGAACCAGCGCCAGAAGGGCCGGGCGAAGAGCACCTCGAAGTTCACGACGCTCGGCTCGTCGGGGATGAGCTGCTGGGCGGCGATCGAGCCGGTGGGGTTGAAGGCCGCCGAGACCACCCAGACGACGGGGAAGAGCGCGAAGGCGAGCGCGGCCGCGAGCACGAGGTAGCGCCACCCGACCTCGGCGAACCAGCGCGACCAGCGAAAGCCCGTGCCGGGGTCCTTGCGCCGCGGCGGCGCCGGCCCGCGACGGGTGGTGTCGGTGTCGGGCGCGGCGCTCATCGGTGGACCTCCTCGAGCGGGCGGATGTAGCGGAAGGTGATCGCCGAGATGATCGCCACCATGAGGAAGGTCACGATCGCCACGACCGCCCCGAGGCCGTAGTCCTGCCCCCCGCCGGTCTCGAAGGCGATGCGGTAGGTGTAGCTGATGAGGATGTCGGAGTGCCCCACCGGGCTCGCCGCCCCTGACACCGGCGGGTTGCCCCCGGTGACGAGGTAGATGACGTTGAAGTTGTTGAAGTTGAAGGCGAAGGTCGCGAGCAGCACCGGCGCGGTCGACACGAGCAGCAGCGGCAGGGTGATGCGGCGGAAGCGGCCCCAGCCGGACGCGCCGTCGACCTGCGCGGCCTCGTAGAGGTCGCCGGGGATCGACTGCAGCGCCCCGGTGATGATGATGAACATGTAGGGGAAGCCGAACCAGAGGTTGACGAGCAGGACGCTGACCTTCGCCATCGTCGGGTCGACGAGCCAGGGGATCGGGTAGCCGATGAGGTCGTTGAGGACCCCGAAGCTGCGGTTCATCATCCCCCGCCAGATGAGGGCGGTGAGGAACGTCGGCAGCGCGTAGGGGATGATGATGAGCGCGCGCCACAGGCGCCGGCCCTTGACCCCCGGATGGTTGAGGACGAGCGCGAGCAGCAGCCCGAGGGCGAAGGTCCCCGCGGTCGATCCCAGCGCGAAGACGTAGGTCCAGACGAGCACGCCGAGGAAGGGGTCGCGGATCCGCTCGTCGGTGAAGGCGCGGGTGAAGTTGTCCCAGCCGACGACGACGCGCCAGCCGGGGGCGCCGGCCAGTCGCTGCCCGGTGTCGGGGTCGCGGTAGGCCCCCGCCTCGGGATCGGCGGGGTAGACCGTCCCGTCGAGCTGGTCGACGAGGGCGTCGGCCTCCTCGTCGTAGACGAAGCGCTGCTCGAGCTGGGTCGCCTGGGTCAGGCTCGTGAGCTCGATGACGCCCTCGTCGGGCAGCGGCACCTCGAGCTCGGCGAACTCGTCGATGCGGTCCTGCGCCTCGCCGAGGGAGAGCCGTTCGAAGCCCTCGACGGCGACGACCTCGTCGGCCTCGCGGACGACCTCGTCGGCCTCCTCGAGCGGCAGGAAGCCCTCCGCGGTGCCGAGGGCGAGGCTGCCGTCAGCCGCTTCGAGCAGCATCGCCGGGGTGCCGTCGTCGGCCATCGGGGTGACGCCGAAGCGCGGGGCGTCGGGCATGGCCTGCACCGAGCGCCGCTCGATGACGTCGCTGGCCTGCTCCTGGGTGAGCACCTGGCCCTGGCCGTAGTTCGTGAAGCCGATGTAGAAGGTGTAGACGAAGGGGTAGAGCTGGAAGACGATGAGGAAGATCGTCCCCGGCACGAGGTACTTCAGGGGGAGCTTGCGCTTGCCGAGGTAGACCCAGTTCAGCACGAGCGTCGCGAGGACCGTGAGCGTCAGTGCCCACCACGGCGCCTCGAGGGTCACCATCCGCAGGATCATCCACAGCGCCGCGGCATTCATCGCCGCGAGCGCGAGGAGCTTGGCGATCACCCCCGAGGTCGTCTCCCCGAAGCGCGCGAGGACGCCTGGCGGCTTCGGGGGACCGAGTGCCGGAGGGGGCCCCGGCTGGCCGGAGGCCTCGGTGTCGTCGACCGTTCCGGCCATGCCAGAGCCCCTCTCCATGTGTCGTTCGGTGTCCTACTCGATGAGCCCGCGGATCTGGTCCGCGGCCTGGGTGAAGGCCGTCTCGGGGTCCTCGGCGTCCTCCCAGACGAGCTCGTAGGCGTCGGTCCAGGACTCCCAGACCGAGTCCATCTCGGGGATGTTCGGCATCGGCTGACCGTCGAGGCCGCTCTCGCCGAAGCCCTCGATGTCGGGGTCCTCGGCGACCTCGTCGAAGGCCGAGAGCATCGCCGGCGGGCGGGGGTCGGCGTCGTAGAGGGCGAGCTGGGCGTCCTCGGTGGCCATGTAGTCGGTGAGGAAGGTCTGCGCGAGCAGCTCGTTCTCGGCGAAGGCCGAGAGCATGAAGCCCTGCACGCCGACGAACGGCTGCGGGGTGCCGCCATCGATCTCGGGGATCGGGGTGACCTCGTAGTCGACGCCGGCCTCGTCGAAGTCCGGCAGGGTCCATGGCCCGCCGATCGTGAACGGCGCGTCGCCGCCCGCGAAGAGCTCGATCATGAGGTCGTAGGTGACGTCGACGTTGAGGATGCCCTCCTCGACCCAGTCACGGTAGGCCTGGGCCGCCTCGATCGAGCCCTCGCTGTCGATGCCGAGGTCGGCGGGGTCGTAGGAGCCGTCCTCGTCCTGGCCGAAGACGTAGCCGCCGTAGGCGGTGATGACGGGGTAGTTGTGGTAGGGGTCGGCCGGCTCGGTCGGCCACACGATGGCCTCCTCGGCCTCGCCGTCGTCGACGAGTCCCTCGCCGACGTCGATGAGCTCGTCCCAGGTCTCGGGAGCCTCGGGCACCATCTCGGCGTTGCGGATGAGCGCGACGTTCTCGGTGGCGTAGGGCAGGCCGTAGACCTGGCCCTCGAAGCTGAAGGCCTCGACGGCGACGTCGGCGAGCTCGTCGGCCACGTCGCCGAGGTCGATCGGCGCGATGACCCCGTTCTCGACGAGGCGGCCGGTCCAGTCGTGGGCGCCGATGATGACGTCGGGGCCCTCACCGGCCGGGCCGGCGGTGATGAGCTGGTCGTCGAGCTCGTCGAAGGGCAGCTCCTGGACGACGACCTCGACGTCGTTGTCCGCGCCGAACTCCTCGGCGAACGGCTCGAGGGCGGGGGTGCGCGTGTCGTCGGCCCAGATCACGAGGTCGGCGTCGGCGCGGGTGACGGGCTCCTCCTCGGGCTCCTCCTCGTCCGGCTCCTCCTCGTCGGGCTCCTCGTCGGGCTCCTCGACGTCGACGTCGTCGTCCTCGGGCTCGTCGACGGCCTCCTCGTCCTCCGCGCAGGCGGCGAGGACGAGGAGCGCGGCGAGCATGAGCGCAAGCAGTCTCATGGTGGGCTTCACAGCGACTCCTTCGGTTGCGTGGACGGCCCTCGTTGGGCGCCCCTGTGGCAGCGGGCCGCTGGCGGATCGTGCCGTTGACCCCATATGCCAGGTCGTTCAGTAACGGGAAGGTAACAAGGTCCTGCAAGGTTGCGCAAGGGCGACGCAAAGACTTTCTTTCGCCGGTTCACTCAGGTACGCTCCCGCCATGCGAACGACGTTGCGGGACGTCGCCCTGGCGGTGGGTGTGAGCGAGGCCACCGTCAGCCGCGTCGTCAACGGCAAGCCCGGGGTGGGGGAGCAGACCCGCGCCGCGGTCCTGCTCGCCCTGCGGGAGGCCGGCTACGAGGGCGTCGGCGCGGCGCGGCTGCCCGAGCGCGGCCTGCTGGGCGTGATCATCCCCGAGCTCGACAACCCGGCCTTCCCGCTCGTGGCCAAGGCCGTCGAGGCGCGCCTCGCGCGCGCCGGCCACGTCACCGTCATCGCGACCTCCACGCTCGATGGCACGAGCGAGCAGTCCTACGTCGAGGCCCTCCTGGCCCGCGGGGTCGGCGGCTTCGTCTTCGTCTCGGGCCAGCATGCCGACGCCCGCGGTGAGCGCGGCGCCTACGCCCTGCTCGTCCGCCACGGCGTGCCGGCGGTCTTCGTCAACGGGTTCATGCCCGAGGTCGACGCCCCGTTCCTCTCCACCGACGACGCGACCGCGACCGAGCGCGCCGTCGGCCACCTCGCCGCGCTCGGGCACGAGCGCATCGCGCTCATCGTCGGCCCCTCGCGCTACCAGCCCTCGCACCGCAAGGTCATCGGCTTCCACCGCGGGCTCGAGGACCGTCTCGGCGCGGCGGCGGCCGCGGCCCATGAGGGCCTCGTCGTCGAGACCTCCTACACCGTCGAGGGCGGGCAGGCGGCGATGGGCCCGCTGCTCGAGCAGGGCGTCACCGGCGTGGTGTGCGGCAGCGACTTCATCGCCCTGGGAGCGGTCCGCGCGGTCCGCGCACGGGGCCTCGACGTCCCCGGCGACGTGTCGGTCGTCGGCTTCGACGACACCCCGCTCATGGCCCTCGTCGACCCGCCGCTGACGAGCATGCGCCAACCCATCGCCGCGCTCGGCACGGCCGCGGCCGACGCGCTGCTCGCCGAGCTCGCCGGGGAGGGCGCCCCGCACCGCGGGGAGCACCTCTTCCGCGCCGAGCTCATCGCGCGAGGCTCGACCGGCCCGCTGCGTCAGCCCGCGGCGTCCGCCCCCTGAGCGGCGCCCCGCGGCTCAGCGGTCGGCGGCGCGGGTGCCGTGCACCTCGAGCAGCCGGGCGCTGTCGAGGACGGTGAGGTAGGGCAGGACGTCGTCGACGTGCTCGCAGGCGAACTCGGTCAGCTGGTCGCGCACGACCGCGCGCAGCTCCTCGGGGTCCCACGGCTTGGCGACGTAGCGGTCGAGGTCGGCGCGGTTGACGGCCTTGACGGTGTCGTCGAGCCCGGCCTGGCCGGTGAGCAGGACCTTCTTCGCGCGCGCGGTCGCCTCGCCCTCGTGCAGCTCGACGAGGAAGTCCACGCCGGTCGTGCCCGGCAGGAGGTGGTCGGCGAGGACGAGCCCGAGGCGGTCGCGGCCCTCGGTGATCTCGGCGATGGCCTCGCGCGCGTCGTCGGCGCTCTCGGCGGTCTCGGTGACCACGGCCGGCTCGAAGGGCGCGAGGTCACGGACGATGGCATCGCGCACGTCGGGCTCGTCCTCGACGCAGAGGACGACGAGGCGTGGCGTGGTCATGAGGGCTCCTCCTGGCTGGGTGCGGGCCCCTCGCTCGCGGGCCCGGTGCTGGGATCGGGTGACGCCGCCTCGTCGGGCTCGGACGCCTCCTCGGCGGAGGGCGACCCTGCGCCGTCGGGCTGGCGCACCGGCAGGGTGACGACGACCTCCGCGCCCGCGCCCTCCTCGGCGGGCTGCAGGGCGATCTCGCCGCCGTGACGCTCGACGATGCGGCGGGTGATCGACAGGCCGAGGCCGAGACCGTAGGCCACCCGACCGTCCTTCGTCGTGAAGTGCGGCTCGAAGGCCCGGTCGAGGTCGACGTCGTCGACGCCGGGGCCGGAGTCGGCGACGCGCACGCGCACGGCCTCATCCTGCGCGCCCACCTCGACGATGAGGCGGCCCTCGTCCTCCATCGCGTCGAGCGCGTTGGCGATGATGTTCGTCCAGGCCTGGCTGAGCTCGCCGGGCTGGGCGGTGATCGTCGGCACGTCGTCGTAGGCGCGGACGACGTCGACCGCGCCGAGCCGGTGGTTGAGCAGGCGCAGCGTGTCCTCGAGGCCCTCGCGCACGTCGATGCCGGGCTGGAGGTCCGAGCCCGCCCTGGCGTAGGAGCGCAGGCTCGAGACGAGTTCGGAGACCCGCCCGGCGGCGCCGCGGAGGTTGCGCACCGCGTCGCCGAGACGGCGCAGCCGCTCGAGCTCGTCGAGCAGCGCCTCGCGGTCGGTGAGGCCGGCCTCGGCGAGCAGCCGCTCGGCGTCGGCGGGCTCCTCGACCCCGGCGGCGACGAGCCGCTCGGCGAGCCGGCGGTCCCCGACCTCGGCGGCGAGCTCGCGGCGGCGCCGGCGGTGCTCGGCGGTCGAGCGTGCGGGCGCGCGGATCGCGCGCTCGAGCACCGTCTGCCGCCAGGTGCTCTGCGCGCAGTCGGTGACGAGCTCGGTGGCGTCCTCGGCGATGTGCTCCGCAGCCCGGGTCAGCGCGGCCACGGGGTTGTTGAGCTCGTGGGCGAGCCCGGCGGCCATCTCCCCGAGCGTGGCCATGCGCGCGGACTGCACGACCTGCGCCTGGGCGTCCTCGAGCTGGGCCAGGGCGTCACGGAGCTGGTCGCGTTCCTCCTCGAGGGAGCGCGCGAGCTGGGTGTTCTCGACCTGGAGCTCGACGGCGCGGCGGTGGCGGCGCGCCAGCGAGCGGATGAGGACGTTGACGAAGTGCTGGGACAGCTCGGGGTCGGCGCGCAGGGCGCGGTCGAGCTGCGGCAGGGCGATCGGCAGGAGCGTGAGGTTGGTCGCCGCGCGCACGGTGAAGGAGGCCTTGCGGGCCCTCGTGAGCGAGGCGAGGCCGATGATCCGCCCGGTCGACTCGCCGTGGACGACGACGTGGCCCTCGTCGGTCGAGCGCGTGAGCTCGACGCGGCCGTCGAGCAGGACGGCGATCCGGTCGACGACCTGGCCCTCCCACAACAGGATCGTGCCGGCGGGCACCTCCTCGCGCGGCGGCCCGTCGAGCGCCCGGTCGAGCTCGGCGATCATCATCGACTCGAGCTTGTCGTCGTCGACGTCGGGCAGCAGCGCGCCGCCCATGAGGCCCTGGGGCTCCTCCTCGCTCATCATCGACGCCCCGCTACATCCCGGCGATGCCGAGGAGGTTCCACCACAGCGGCGCCACGGCGAGGAAGAGGACGAGGCCGATCGCGCCGACGAGGAGCCCGACGACGGCGAGGTCCTTCGTCCGCACCGCGCCCGTGGCGTAGGCGATGGCGTTGGGCGGGGTCGAGATCGGCAGGGCCATCGCGAGCGAGCAGCCCACGGCGATGATGATCCCCGCGAGCAGCGGGTCGACGGCCACGGCGTCGCTCATCGCGAGGGTGAGGCCGATGGGCACGAGGAGGTTGGCCGTCGCGGAGTTCGAGATCGTCGTCGACAGGGCGAGCGAGATCACCGCGAGGACGACGAGCAGGAGCGCGACGGGCAGGTTCTCCCAGGCGACGAGGGCGACGAGCCACTCGTCGACGCCGGCAGCGGCCATGCCCGTGGCGAGCGCGATGCCGCCGCCGACGAGCCAGAGGACGTCCCAGCGGACGTTCTGCAGCTCGGTGACGCCGAAGACCTGCGTCGACAGGAGCACGACGACGGGCAGGAATCCCACGACGGTGGCAGGGACGCCGTGGAGGGGCTCGGTGAGCCACAGCGCGATCGTCAGCGCGAAGACGCCGTAGAACAGGATCGCCGGGCGGCTCATGTCGAACTCGCCCTCCATCTCCAGCTTGAGCTCCTTGGTCTCGGAGCGGTGCAGCCGGCCGAGCAGCCACCAGGCGGCGACCAGGATGAGGATGACGAACGGCAGCGTCGCGAGCATCCACTCGAGGAAGCTGATCGAGATGCCCCGCTCGGTGAGGCCGGCGAGGGCGATGGCGTTGGGCGGGGTGCCGACCGGGGTGGCGATCCCGCCGACGTTCGCGGCGATGGGGATCGACAGCGCGAGGCTCGTGCGCAACCGGTCACCCGGCGGCAGGGTCGCGGTCACCGACAGCACGACCGCAGTCATCGTCGCGGCGGTCGCGGTGTTGCTCATGAACATCGAGAGCGCCGCGGTGATGAGCATGAGCCCGAGCATGATCCCGGTCGGCGAGGTCCCGAAGGGCCGCAGCAGCACCCGCGCGAGGTTGCGGTCGAGGCGGTACTTCGCCGCGCCCTCGGCGAGGAAGAACCCGCCGAGGAAGAGCATGAGCACGGGGTTGGCGAGCGCCGAGTAGAAGTCGTCGATCGGCGGGGCCTCGAAGCCCTCCGGCAGCGGCATCACCGAGGCCTCGGAGATGAAGAGGATCTCCCCGAAGATGATGAGGACCGCGGTGGCGTAGAGCGGCACCGCCTCGGTGATCCACAGGACGATCGCGGCGAGGAAGATGCCGAACATCCGGTGGCCCGCCGCGTCGAGCCCGTCGGGCTGCAGCACGATCGGCAGCAGGAAGGCCACGACGGCCAAGGGCAGGCCGAGCCGCTGGAGGAGGGTGCGTTCCTGTTCTTCGCTCATGTGGTGACCTGGCGTGGCAAGCGGGGTGGCCCGCGCGGACGGGACGGGGGGACGACCAAGCACGGATTCTGCACATCATCGCCGCGAGCGCGAACCCGTCCTCCCCGCGTCCGACGGACAGGGCGACGCGGCTTCGACTCCGCGGGCCAGCGGGGCTACCCTTCGACGGCGATCCGGCGGTGACGCCCGCGAAGGCGCGCGGGGACCACCGCACGGCACCGCGGCCACGACGACCGACCCAGCATCCTCCCAGGAGTTCCGCGTGATCAAGGCTCTGCGCACCTTCCGCATCCAGCCGTCCCTGCCCGACGAGCTCGCCGGCCTCAACGAGCTCGCCGGCAACCTCCGTTGGGCGTGGGACCGTCCCACGCGGGAGCTGTTCCGCTGGGCCGACCCCGAGGCCTGGGAGGCCAGCGGGGAGAACCCGGTCGAGCTGCTCGGGCGGCTCACCACGGACCGCCTCGCCGAGCTCGCCGACGACGAGGCCTTCCGCGCCGAGCTCGCGCGCCGCCAGGAGGACCTGCGGGAGTACCTCACCGGCGACCGCTGGGCGCAGGTCGAGGAGGTCGCCCCGCCACGTGTGGCCTACTTCTCCCCGGAGTTCGGCATCACCCACGTCATGCAGACCTACTCCGGCGGCCTCGGCGTGCTCGCCGGCGACCACCTCAAGGCCGCGAGCGACCTCGGCCTCGACCTCGTCGGCGTCGGGCTGCTCTACCGCCACGGCTACTTCCGCCAGCTCCTCGACAGCGAGGGCTGGCAGCGCGAGTCCTACCCCGACCTCAACCCCCACGGGCTGCCGCTGACCCGCCTCGAGGTCGACGGCCAGCCGCGCAAGGTCATGGTGCGCCTCGCCGACCACCACGTCGCCTGCCAGATCTGGCGCGCCGATGTCGGGCGCATCCCGCTGCTCCTGCTCGACACCGACCTGCCGGAGAACACCCCCGAGGACCGCCAGGTCACCGACAAGCTCTACGGCGGGGACAACGAGCACCGCCTGCGCCAGGAGATCGTCCTCGGCATCGGCGGGATGCGCGCCCTCGACGTCGCCCTCGAGGCCGGTGAGATCCCCGCCGCGCCGACGGTCTACCACTCCAACGAGGGCCACGCGGGCTTCCTCGGGCTCGAGCGCGTCCGCCGGCTCATCACCGCCGAGGGGCTGTCGTGGGACGAGGCGATCGAGGCCTCCCGCGCCTCGGTGCTCTTCACCACCCACACCCCGGTGCCCGCCGGGATCGACGTCTTCCCGCGCCATCTCATCGAGCGCTACTTCACGCGGTTCACCGGCGACTGCGGCATCGACATGGACACGCTCATGGCCCTCGGCCAGCCGCGGCCCGGCCCGGGCGAGCACGACTTCAACATGGCGGTCATGGGCCTGCGCCTCTCCGCGCGCGCCAACGGGGTGTCCCAGCTCCACGGCAAGGTCGCCCGGGCGATGTTCGCCGGCCTCTGGCCCGACCTCGCCGTCTCCGAGGTGCCGATCGACGCGGTGACCAACGGCGTGCACGCGGCGACCTGGGTGGGGCCCGAGGCCTCGGCGACCTTCAACCGCCACCTGCCCGCCGACTGGGCCATCGACCCCGAGGCCTGGCGCGAGGTCGATGCCATCGGCGACGACGAGCTGTGGCGGCTGCGCGAGCGCGCGCGGGAGCGCCTCGTCGTCGAGCTGCGCAAGTGGGTGCGCGCGCAGCGCGAGCGACGCGGCGAGCCCTCGAGCGGTCTCGGCTGGACGAACGAGGTCTTCGACCCCACCGCGCTGACGATCGGCTTCGCCCGACGGTTCGCGGAGTACAAGCGCGGCACGCTCCTGCTGCAGCAGCCCGAGCGCCTGCGGGCGATGCTGCTGTCGACCGACCGCCCGGTGCAGTTCGTCTTCAGCGGCAAGGCCCACCCGCGCGACGAGCGCGGCAAGGACCTCATCCGCCAGCTCGTCCACTTCTCCGCCGATCCCGAGATCCGCACGCGCCTGGTCTTCCTCGAGGACTACGACATGGATCTCGCCCGGACGCTCTACGCCGGCGTCGACGTGTGGCTCAACAACCCGCGCCGGCCCCACGAGGCCTGCGGGACGAGCGGGGAGAAGGCCGTGCTCAACGGTGCGCTGCACTGCTCGACCCTCGACGGGTGGTGGGACGAGCTCTTCGACGGTGCCAACGGCTTCGCGATCGGCGCCGGCGAGGAGCTCGCCGACACCGCCCAGCAGGACGCCGCGGACTGCCAGGCGCTCTACGAGTTGCTCGAGCAGGTCCTCGTGCCGTCGTTCTACGACCGCAGCGAGGGGCCCTTCCCGCGGCGCTGGCTGCGCACGGTGCGGCGGTCGCTGTCGACCCTCGGCGGGCCGGTGCTCGCCACGCGCATGGTCCAGGACTACGCCCGTGACTTCTACGTGCCGATCGCCGAGCGCTCCGAGCGGCTCCAGGCGCGATCGCGGCGGCCCGCCCGGGATCTCGCCCGCTGGCGCGGCGAGCTCGAGGAGCGCTGGCCCTCGGTGGCCATCGCCGACGTCGACGTCGACGACGCGGTGGGCTCGCTCGGTGAGTGCCGGGACGCCCGCGTGACCGTCGACCTCGGGGAGCTCACGACCGACGACGTGCGCGTCGAGCTGCTCCACGGACCCGTCGACGCCGACGGGGCGCTCACCGACCGCACGACCGTCGAGCTCGAGCTCGAGGCCGCGCCGAAGGGCGCCCCTGCGGTCTACCGCGGCCAGCTCTGCGCGGCCTCGGCCGGCGAGTACGGCCTCGCCGTCCGCGTCGTGCCGGGCCACCCCGACCTCACGACCTCCCTCGAGCTCGGCCGGGCGGTGTGGGCGGTCGGCAACGGCGACGGCGCATGAGCGAGGCCACGCGGCGCTGGTGGTCGGGTCGCGTCGGCTACGAGGTCTACCTGCGCTCGTTCGCCGACGGCAACGGCGACGGCGTCGGCGACCTCCTCGGTCTCGCCGAGCGGCTCGAGTACCTCGCCTGGCTCGGTGTGGACCTCCTCTGGATCACCCCGTGCTTCCCCTCGCCGCTCGCCGACCACGGCTACGACGTCGCCGACTACCGCCGCGTGGCCGAGGAGTACGGCGGCGACGCGGCGCTGGCGCGCGTGCTCGACGAGGCCCACGCCCGCGACATGCGCGTGCTCCTCGACCTCGTGCCCAACCACACCTCCTCGGAGCATCCCTGGTTCCGGGCCTCGCGCTCGTCGCGCTCGGACCCCAAGCGTGACTGGTACCTCTGGCGCGACTCCGCGCCCGACGGCGGCCCGCCGAACAACTGGGTGAGCCACTTCGGCGGACCCGCGTGGACCTACGACGAGGCCACCGGGCAGTGGTGGTGCCACCTCTTCCTGCCCGAGCAGCCCGACCTCAACTGGGCCAACCCCGAGGTCGCCGAGGCCTTCGAGGGGCTCATCGCCGACTGGCTCGACCGCGGGGTCGACGGCTTCCGCATCGACGTCGCCCACGCCCTCGTCAAGCACCCCGACCTGCCGGACCTGCCGCCGGCGGCAAGCCCCGCCGAGGCCGCCCCCGGCGACCTGCTCAGCGTCTTCGACCGGTTCGAGCACGTCTACGACACGAACCGCCCCGGCGTCCTGGAGGTCTACCGGCGCTGGCGCGCGGTCGCCGAGCCACGTGACGGCCTCCTGCTCGGCGAGGTCTACCTCACCGACGTCGCGACGCTCGCCCCCTACGTCGTCGACCAGGACGGCCTGCACCTCGCCTTCTGGTTCGCCCCGCTCGACGTCGCCTGGGAGGCCTCCGCGGTCCGCGAGGTGCTCGCCGCCGGGGCAGGCATCGCCGAGGGCGCGGTCGCGTGGATCACCTCGAGCCACGACGTCTCCCGCGCGGCCACCCGCCTCGGCGGCCCCCACCGCGCCCTCGTCCTCGCGACCTTGCAGCACGGCCTGCCCGGCGTGCCCTTCCTCTACCAGGGCGAGGAGCTCGGGCTCGCCGACGTCGTCGTCGACCCGTCGCAGGCCGAGGATCCGATCGCCGTGCGCGCCGGTGCGTACCACCGCAGCCGCGACGTCTGCCGCACCCCGCTGCCATGGGAGCCGGGCCCTGGGCTGGGCTTCACGAGCGCCGAGCGGCCCTGGCTGCCGATGGGGCCGCGCGGCGAGGCCGACACCGTCGCCGTCCAGCGCGACGACCCCGGCTCGTGGCTGCAGCGCTACCGCGCGCTCGTCGCGCTGCGCAAGGCCGAGCCCGACCTCGTCGACGCCCCGCTGGCGTGGATCGACGACGTCGCCGACGGCGTCGTCGCCTACCGCCGTGGCACGCTGCTCGTCGCCGCGAACCTCGGCGCGAGCGGTGCCACCGTCGACGTCCCCGGCGCGGTCGAGGTCGCCTTCGCCAGCGACGGCGGGACCGTGCTCGAGGGTCGGGCCCTCGCGCTGCCCTCCGACGCCGCCGCCGTCGTGCGCCTGGGCCCGTGACGCCCGCGCGCCGGCCGCGGCGGGCCCGAGCCGAGAGGCCCGCCGCGGCCGGGCGAGCGGTGGTCGCGAAGGGGGCGCCGCCCTCGGGCGGTGCCCCGGCGAGCGCGACCGACCGGGCAGTACCGTAGCGACGCGATGTGGCGCGCAGGTGAGGACGACGTTGCCAGGCCGTAACGTCGGGGTGGCAGGCTCCGGCGGCGGGGAGAAAGGCGCACGTGATGGACGACGGCTACCAGCTGCTGCCCGACGAGCCCGTGGCGGACCTCGACGCCTACGTCGCCATGGGCGGGGGAGCGGGCCTCGCCCGGGCGCAGGAGATCGGCACCGACGCGGTCATCGCCGAGGTCCGCGCGTCGGGCCTGCGCGGCCGCGGCGGCGCGGGGTTCCCCACGGGGATCAAGTGGCGCGGCGTCGCCGACGCGGCGACCGCTGACGGCCGGGCCTACGTCGTCTGCAACGCCGCCGAGGGCGAGCCGGGGACGTACAAGGACCGCCCGCTCATGGCGAAGAACCCCTTCCAGCTCCTCGAGGGGATGTGCATCGCGCTCGTGACGATCGGGGCCGAGCGCGGCTACGTCGCGACGAAGGAGCGCTTCACCCACGAGTTCGGCCGCCTCGTCGGGGCGCGTGACGCCATGGCCGACGCCGGCTGGGCGCGCGCCGCCGACATCGAGATCGTCCCGGGGCCCGACTCCTACCTCTTCGGAGAGGAGAAGGCCCTGCTCGAGGTCGTCGAGGGCAAGCTGCCGATGCCGCGCCTCGTGCCGCCCTTCCAGGTGGGGCTCTGGGCTGACACCGCCAACCCCAACCCGACCTGCGTGAACAACGCCGAGACGCTCTCCCACATCCCCTGGATCCTCGCCCGTGGGGCGGAGGCCTTCCGCCAGCAGGGCACCGAGGAGAGCCCCGGCACGATGATCTTCACCGTCTCGGGCGACGTGGCCAACGGCGGGTTCTTCGAGCTGCCGCTCGGCACGTCGCTGCGCACCCTCGTCTGTGACATCGGCGGGATCGACGCCGAGGACGTCCAGGCGATCTGGTCGGGGGTCTCGAACAGCGTCATCACCCCCGACCTCCTCGACCTGCCGATGGACTTCGAGTCGATGAAGGAGGCCGGCCTCGGGCTCGGCTCCGGCGGCTTCGTCGTCTACGACCGCAGCCGCTGCATGGTGCAGGTCACCGCCCAGCTCGAGCGCTTCCTCGCCAACGAGTCCTGCGGGCAGTGCAACGCCTGCAAGCTCGGCAACCTCTTCATGGCCGAGGTGCTCGACCGCTTCGTCCGCGGCGAGGCCGAGCGCAGCGACCTCGAGGACCTCCGCAAGCGCACCGAGATCGTCACCGACCAGAACCGCTGCTACCTGCCGGTCGGCGGCGCCCTCGTCGTGCGCTCCACCCTCGACACCTTCCCGGAGGCCTTCGAGGCCCGCCTCGCGAGCCCCACCCCCGAGGACGTCAAGGTGCTCTGCCCGAAGATCATCGACGTCGACGAGGACGCCGGCGAGGTGGTCTTCGACCCCGAGTACCACCGCAAGCGGCCCGACTGGTCCTACGTCGCGCCGGAGGACGTCGCCGTGGCCGAGCCCTGGCCGGCCTACTGATCGCCGATGGCCAAGCACCTCCTCCACGCCGAGCCGCCGGTCGCCACCGGCCTGCTCGCCCCCGCGGTCGTCGTCGGTGCGGCGATGCTCTTCGCGCACCTCGTCGCCGGCGCGATGCTCAGCGCGATCGCCGTGACGTTCTCACCCGGTCCCGGGACCGCCGGTGGGGCCTACGACGTCGCGGTCTGGTTGCTCGCCGTGGCCGTCGCCGCCGTGGCCGCCCGGCCGATCCTCCGCCGCGTCGGCCGGCCGGTCGCCGTCGGCGCCCTCGGCGGGGTCCTCGTCGCCGCGGCGTACAGCGCGATCGCCACCGGCTTCACCGAGCCTGACGCGGTCACCGGCTACCTGCCCGCGCGCGCGGGCAGCCTCGCGCTCGCCGGCCTCGCCGTCGGGGTGGCCACCTGGCGCTGGCCCGGCGGCGGCGGTCCCGACGAGGAGGTCGACGCCTCCGGGCGTCCCGGGTAGGACCCCGCCGCCGCGCTCAGGGCGTCGCGCCGGCCTCGTCGCCGGCCTTGGCCGGGTCGAGCGTCGGGTAGGCGATCCGCGGGTGGTAGACGCCGACGAGTGCCTCGATGAAGGACTCCTCGACGATCGTGAGCTCGGCGAAGGTGAGGTTGGCCTCGTCGAGCTGGCCGTCGTCGATCCGGTCGCCGATGAGCCCGCGCACGATGCGCTCGAGATCCTCGCGGGTGAGGTTGCGGTCGTGCTGCGCGGCCGCGCGCGCCGCGCCCTCGCAGCAGTCGGCGAGCATGAGCACGGCGAGCTCCTTCGTCGACGGCTTGCGCCCCTTGTAGCGGTACGTCGCCTCGTCGACCTCCTCGCCGTCGGCGGCGGAGTTCACCGCCTGGCGGTAGAAGTACGTCACGAGGGTCGTGCCGTGGTGGGTGGCGATGCCGTCGACGATCTCGGCGGGCAGCCGTGAGCTGCGCGCCATCTCGATGCCGTCGGTGACGTGGCGCTGGATGATCTCCGCGGAGGTCTCCGGCGGGAGGTCGTCGTGGGGGTTGCCGACGCCGAACTGGTTCTCGACGAAGAAGTAGGGGCGGCGGACCTTGCCGATGTCGTGGTAGAGCGCCGCGACGCTGCCGAGCAGGGAGTCCGCCCCGATCGCCCGGCACGCGCGCTCGACCATCGTCGCGACCTGGATCGAGTGGTTGTAGCTGCCGAGGGCCTTCTGCTCGAGCTCGCGCAGCAGCGGGTGGTTGCGGTCCTGCAGGTCGAGCAGGCTCGTGGCCGTGAGGACGCCGAACACCGACTCGAGGAACGGCAGGCTGCCGTTGACGATGATCGCCCCGCCGACCCCCCCGAGCAGCCCCGCCGCGGCGGCGACGGCCCACGGGCCCTCGAAGACCGCGGCGAGGGCGGTGGCGAGGGCGACGTAGAGCAGCGTCGAGCGCAGGGCGGCCTTGCGCAGGTCCCCACGGGCGGACAGCCGGCTCACGAGGGGCACGCTCGCCACCGCCGAGAGGGCCGTGAAGACGATGACCCCCGGCTCGCCCGGCGCGATGAAGGCCACGACCGCGGTCATCGGCAGCGCCGACAGCACCCCGACCGGTGGGTCGAAGAGGATCGTCGCGAGCATCGCCACCGCCCCGGCGGGCACGAGGTAGAGCCAGCCGCCGGTCGGGGCGGGCGCGAGCAGCGCGATCGCCTCGACGATGCCGGTGAAGGCGGTGAGCAGCACGGCGAGCAGGAGGACCTTGCGCGCCGAGCCCCACACCCGCTGGCGGTAGGAGCGCAGGTAGAAGCCGACGGCGAGTGCCGCCGCGCCGGCGAGGCCGAGCGCGCGCAGCATCCACTGCCACGGCTCGGCGCCCTCGAGGCCCCGGGCGCGCAGCGCCTCCATCTGGATCTCGTCGACGACCTCGCCGGCGGTGACGATCGGGGTGCCCCCGACGAAGGTGCGGACGACCTCGCCGACCTCGTCGGCGGCCGCCTCGCGGCGCTCGGCGGTGGCCGCGTCGTCGACCATGACCGTTGGGCGCGCCGCATCGCGGATGAGCGGTTCGACGACCTCCTCGGCGATCCGCTCGGGAAGGGCGCGCACGACGAGCTCACCGCGCAGCTGGGCGTCGAGGGCCTCGTCGGTCTCGCCCTCGCGGATCTCCTGGCGGGCGAGCTGCTGGACCATCTCGACGGTGTCGTCACGCACCGCGTCGAGCTCGCCGTCGTCGAGGGAGACGAGCAGGTCGACGCCCTCCTCGTCGAGCGCGTCGAGACGGTCGGCGAGCGCCTCGCGCTGCTCCTCGGGGCTCGGCTCGTCGTCGCCCTCGGCCGCGCGCGCATCGCGCACCCGTGCGAAGGCGTCGCGCACCTCCTGGACCATCTCGCGCCTGGCCTCATCGTCGTCGACGAGGACCTCGTCGACGGCGTCGGCGGCGGCCCGGCGCTCGCGCTCGGTGGCCTCGGGGTCGGGGATGCGGATGAGGTCGGGGCTGATGACCGTCCTCGGCGAGGGCTCGCCCTCCCGGATCGGCGTGTCCTGCAGGAACGCCGCCACGCTCAAGATCCCGGGCACGACGAGCAGGACGAGCACGAGCGCGCCGAGGCGCTGCGCTCGCTCCGAGCCGCTGAGAGGGGCCAAGGCGTCGCACTCCGGTTCGCGAGGCGGGGACGGCGCAGCGGGCGCGCTGGCACCACCTCGACGGTACACCGTGGCCCGGCGCGCCGCGCCGGGGACGCCGCGACCGCTACATGCCCATCCCGGTCATCCACGCCCGGGCGGTGAGCCCGAACAGGACGAGCCCGGCCACGGCGAAGGCGAGGTGCGGGTTGACCCGGCCGGCGCCGCTGAGCCGGTGGGCCACGACGAGGACGACGACGGGGAAGACGAAGCCGTAGAGCACGTGGAAGACGTTGTCGAACCAGTCCTGGCCCGCGGGCAGGCGGCCGAGGGCGAGCAGGACCGTGCCGACGAGCAGCTGGAGGGCGAGGCCGACCTGGGCGAGGGTGACGACCCGCCAGAACATCGGGGTCTCCTCGTAGGGCAGGAGGCGCAGGGCCAGGCCCCAGCCGGTCACGACCGCCCAGATCCCGACGATGCCGTAGCCGACCCAGGAGTGCAGGAGCGTCAGCGTCATGGCGCAACGGTAGCGCCGGGACGGGCGCTAGGCTCACGGGTGATGCTCACGCTCACCGGCGTCGGCGCGTCGTTCGGCCTCGACGTGCTCTTCGACGACGTCAGCCTGCAGATCACGCCCGGCCGGCGGATCGGCCTCGTGGGACCCAACGGGGCCGGCAAGACGACGCTGCTGAAGATCCTCATGGGCGAGCGCGACCCCGACGGGGGCGAGGTCAGCCGCGCGAAGGGCGTCGAGGTCGGCCACCTGCGCCAGGACGTCGCCGAGACCCGGGGGCGCAGCGCGCTCGAGGAGGTCATCGCCGCCGCCGGCGACGTCACCGCCCTCGCCTCCCGCCTCGCCGAGCTCGAGGCGGCCGTGGGGGCGCGTGGCGACGACCCCGAGCTGCTCGAGGAGTACGGCCGCGTCCTCGAGCGCTTCGAGGCCCTCGACGGCTACACCCTCGAGGCGCGCGCCCGCAAGACCCTCGCCGGGCTCGGCTTCGGCGAGGAGGAGATGGGCCGCGACGTCGCGACCTTCAGCGGCGGGTGGATGATGCGCATCGCGCTGGCCCGTCTCCTGCTGCGTGCCCCCGATGTGCTCCTCCTCGACGAGCCCACCAACCACCTCGACCTCGACAGCATCGCCTGGTTCGAGGGGGTGCTCGCCGAGTACGCCGGCGCGGTGCTCATCGTCAGCCACGACCGCGACTTCCTCGACGCGACCTGCAACCGCATCGCCGAGCTCGACGGCGGCACGCTCACCGAGTACGCCGGCACCTACACCGACTACGTCGCCCAGCGCGAGCAGCGGCGGGCGCAGCAGGCCGCCGCCGCGGCGAACCAGGAGCGCTGGATCGCCCAGCAGGAGCGCTTCATCGAGCGCTTCCGGGCGAAGAACACAAAGGCGACGCAGGTGCAGTCCCGCGTGAAGATGCTCGAGCGCACCGAGCGCATCGGCACCCCCGAGGGCGACCGCAAGACGATGCGCCTGCGCTTCCCCGAGCCGCCGCGCTCCGGGCGCGACGTCGTCGCCCTCGAGGGGGTGCGCAAGGGCTTCGGTGGCCACCTCGTCTACGACGGCCTCGACCTCGTCGTCGAGCGCGGGCAGAAGGCCGTCCTCGTCGGACCCAACGGCGCGGGCAAGTCGACGCTGCTCAAGCTCCTCGCCGGCGTGCTCGACCCCGACACCGGCACCCGGCGCTACGGCCACCACGTCGAGGTCGCCTACTACGCCCAGCACGCCCTCGACCGCCTCGACCCCGAGCGCACCGCCCTCGAGGAGATCGCCGCCCGCGTCGACACCTCCCGGGTCAACCCCCGCAGCGTCCTCGGCGCGTTCCGCTTCCCCGGCGAGGAGGCCGACAAGCGCGTCGCGGTCCTCTCCGGCGGTGAGCGCGCCCGCCTCGCGCTCGCCACGCTCATGGCCGACCCCGCCAACCTCCTGTGCATGGACGAGCCGACCAACCACCTCGACGTCGCGAGCCGCGACGTGGTCGAGGAGGCCCTCGCGGCCTACCCCGGCACCGTCGTGCTCATCACCCACGACCGCCACCTCATCCGCGCGGTGGCCGACACCGTCATCGCCGTCGGCGACGGGGGCGCGACGCTGCACCCCACCGGCTACGAGGACTACCTCGCCCGGCACGCCGCCGAGGCCACGCGCACCGACGCCGGGCTCGTCGCCGGGCACGCCACCGGCACCGCCCCGGCGGCTCCGCGGCGCTCGAAGGCCGACGCCGCGGAGCGCCGCCGGGCCGAGGCCGACGAGCGCCAGCGCCGCTACGCCGCCACGAAGGACCTGCGGGCCGAGCTCGCCGAGGTCGAGGCGGAGCTCGAGGCCGCCGAGGAGGAGGAGCGCCGACTCGAGGCTGCCCTCGCCGACCCCGAGGCCTACGACGACGCCGGGCGGGTCCGTGAGCTCGTGAGCGCCCACGGCCTCGCCGAGGAGCGCGTCGCCCGCCTCACCGAGCGCTGGGAGGGCCTCGTCGACGCCGTCGACCAGGCGGAGGCCGCCGTCGCGCGCGACCGCGGCTGAGGCGCGGCATGCTGGCCGCCATGAGGAGGATCAGGCCGCGGGCGATGCCCGCATGATGGGCTCGCCGATGGGCTCGCCCCGGCTCGGTGGCGGCAGCGGGATGATGCCCGGCACCGGCCGCGTGCGGCAGGGCCTCGAGGTCGGCAAGGGCACGCGCCTGCCCAAGGGGCTCGTGGGGCGGGTCTGGCGGGAGTTCGCCCGCCCCTACCGCGGGCGGCTCGCCCTCCTCGTCGTCGCCATCGCCGGCGCGAGCACGCTCACGGTGCTGCCGGCCCGGGTGATCGGCGAGATCGTCGACGTCATCGAGGGCGCCGGGGGGCTCACCGGCGCTGCCCGCGACGCCTTCGCCGCGCAGGCCACCGGCCGCCTCGACCTCCTCGTCGGCCTGCTCGTCCTCATCGCCCTCGGCGCCGCGGGCTTCAGCCTGTGGCAGCGCTACCTGTCGGCGTCGATCGGCGAGCACCTCATCTACGACCTGCGGCGCGCGACGTTCGACCACGTCCAGCGCCTGCCGATGGCGTTCTTCACGCGCACCCAGACCGGGGCGCTCATCAGCCGGCTCAACAACGACGTCATCGGCGCACAGCGCGCGCTCACCGGCACCTTCGGCACGCTCGTCGCCAACGTCGTGCAGACCGCCGTCGCGGTGGCGCTCATGCTGCGCATCAGCCCGCTGCTCACCGCGCTCGTGCTCGGGGTGCTGCCGGTGTTCGTCGTCGTCGCCCGCCTCGTCGGACGGCGCCTGCAGGCGCTCACCCGCGAGTCGATGGCGCTCAACGCCGAGATGAACACGCAGATGACCGAGCGCCTCAACGTCGCCGGCGCCCAGCTCGTCAAGCTCTTCGGCAAGCCCGACCGCGAGTCGGAGGTCTTCGCCGAGGACGCGCGCGACGTCGCCGACATCGGCGTGCGCACCGCCGTGGTCGGCCGGCTCTTCTTCGTCACGCTCACCCTGGTCGGCGCCCTCGGCACCGCGCTGGCCTACTGGGTCGGTGGTCGCGGGGTCCTCGACGGCACCTTCACCGCCGGGCAGGTCGTCGAGTTCGGGATCCTCGTCACCCAGGCCTATGGCCCGCTCGCGGCCCTGTCCAACGCCCCCGTCGAGATCCTCACCGCCCTCGTCTCCTTCGACCGGGTCTTCGAGGTCCTCGACCTGCGCCGGCCCATCGACGACGCCGACGACGCCCGACCGCTCGACGCCGATGGCCCGGTGGCCGGGCGGGTGGAGTTCGACGGGGTGAGCTTCCGCTACCCCTCGGCGGCGGACTCCTCGCTGGCCTCCCTCGAGCGCGGCTTCGCGGGCGTCCTCGACGCCACCCCCGGGCCGCAGGTCCTCGCCGACATCAGCTTCGTCGCCGAGCCGGGCCAGCGCATCGCCCTCGTCGGCCCCTCCGGCGCGGGCAAGACGACGATCTGCCATCTCGTGCCGCGGCTCTACGACGTCGAGGACGGCGCGGTGCGCATCGACGGGCGCGACGTGCGCGAGGTCACCCTCGGCTCGCTCGCCGACGCCGTCGGGGTCGTCACCCAGGACGCCCATCTCTTCCACGACACCGTGCGGGAGAACCTGCGCTACGCCCGGGAGGACGCCAGCGACGTGGACATCGAGCGGGCCTGCCGCGCCGCCCAGATCCACGCGGTCATCGCCGCCCTGCCCGAGGGCTACGACACCCTCGTCGGCGAGCGGGGCTACCGCATGTCCGGCGGCGAGAAGCAGCGCATCGCCCTGGCCCGCGTCCTGCTCAAGGATCCCGCGATCGTCGTCCTCGACGAGGCGACCGCCCACCTCGACAGCGAGTCGGAGGCCGCGGTGCAGGCGGCGCTCGAGACCGCCCTCGAGGGGCGGACCTCGCTCATCATCGCCCACCGGCTTTCCACCGTCGTCGACGCCGACGAGATCCTCGTCCTCGACGGCGGCGAGATCGTCCAGCGCGGCACCCACCGCGACCTCCTCGCCGCCGGCGGGCCCTACGCTGAGCTCTTCCGCACCCAGTTCGCCGAGGCCTGAGTCCCGAGGAGGCCCACCATGCGCCCGTCCGCGACGATCCCCGAGCGCGACGCGTGCGGCATCGGCTTCGTCGCCCACGCCGGCGGGCAGGCGAGCCGGGGCATCGTCGACGCTGCGCTCGAGGGGCTGCGCGGGGTGCGCCACCGCGGCGCGGTCGCCGCCGACGAGCGCTCCGGCGACGGCGCGGGGCTGCTCCTGCCGTTGCCGCGGCGCTTCCTCGCCGAGGAGGCCGCCGCGGTGGGGGCGGCGGTGGACCCTGAGCGCCTCGGGGCGGTCATGGCCTTCCTCGACCACGACGACGCCTGCCGCGCCGCGGCGCGCGGGCAGGTCGAGGCGGCGCTGGCCACCCACGGGCTGCGGCTGCTCGCCTGGCGCGAGGTGCCCGTCGAGCCGGCCGCGCTCGGTGACCTCGCGCGGCGCACGCAGCCGGTGGTCGACCAGGCCCTCTACACCTGGGACGACCCGCCCGGGGCCGACCCCTCCGGCGAGGCGGTCGAGCGGCGCGCCTACCTCGCGCGACGCGAGGCGCGCGCGGCCTGCGACGCCGCGGGGCTGCGCGCGTACTTCGCCTCGTGGAGCGCGCGCACGATCACCTACAAGGCGCTGTCGGCGGCCGACCAGCTCCCGGCGTTCTACGCCGACCTGCGCGACGAGCGCGTCGAGGCGTGGTTCGGGATCTTCCACCAGCGCTACGCGACGAACACCCTGCCGACGTGGGAGCGCGCCCAGCCCTTCCGCCACCTCTGCCACAACGGCGAGATCAACACCATCCAGGGCAACGAGAACCTCATGCGGGCGCGCACCGGGCGCCTCGGCGCCGACTGGCCCGAGCTCGGTGAGGCGGGCGAGGCCCTGCTCGAGCCGCTCATCGACGCGGGCGCGTCGGACTCCGCGAAGCTCGACAACGTCGTCGAGGTGCTCCTGCGCGGCGGCCGCGGGCTCGACCACGCGATGGCGATGCTCGTCCCGCAGGTCTGGGAGGGCCGACGCGACCTGCCCGCCGAGGTGCGCGACTTCCTGCGCTACCACGCCGCGCTCGTCGAGCCCTGGGACGGCCCCGCCGGCCTCGTCTCCACCGACGGGCGGCGGGTCGTGGCGAGCCTCGACCGCAACGGGCTGCGCCCGCTGCGCTACGCGGTCTGCGCCGACGGCCTCGTCGTGGCCTCGAGCGAGGTCGGGGCGGTGCGCACCGTCGGGCACGGCACGGTGCGACGCTCCCGCCTGGGACCGGGCGAGATGCTCCTCGTCGACCCCGCCGCCGGAGGCGTCGTCGACGACGCCACCGTGAAGCGGCGTCTCGGTGCCCGCCAGCCCTACGGGCGCTGGCTCGCCGAGCACCAGCGACGGATCGAGCGTGGTCGACCGGTCGGCGCCGAGGCCGAGGCCGAGCTCACCGCTCGACAGATCTGCGCCGGCTTCAGCAAGGAGGAGCAGACGGCGATCCTGCGGCCGCTCGCCAACGACGCCAAGGAGCCGGTCTCCTCGATGGGCGACGACACGCCGCTCGCGGCGCTGTCGTCGCTGCGTCGGCCGGTGCACCACTACCTCAAGCAGCGCTTCGCCCAGGTCACGAACCCGCCGATCGACCACCTGCGCGAGTGGCAGGTCATGAGCCTGCGCACGCAGCTCGGGCCCCGCTCGCCGTTGCTGCGCGAGGACCCCGAGGCCGCGCGGCTCCTCGAGCTCGACGGCTTCCTGCTCTACCCCCAGGGCCTGCAGCAGCTCGTCGTCGACCCGCCGATCCCCTTCGCCGCGGCCGGGCTCGACGCGACGTTCCCCGTCGAGGCGGGGCCTGAGGGCCTCGCCGCCCGCCTCGCCGAGCTCGGTGACGAGGCCGTCGCCGCCGTCGCCGACGGCGCAGCGCTCCTCGTCGTCTCCGACCGGGGCCTCGGCGCTGAGCGCGCCCCGGTGCCGGCCGTGCTCGCCGTCGGGGCGATCCACCACCGTCTCGTCGCCGAGGGCCGACGCACCGAGGCGAGCCTCATCTGCGAGGCCGACGACGCGCGCGAGACCCACGCCTTCGCGCTCCTGCTCGGCTACGGCGCCGACGCGATCTGCCCGCGCCTGGCCCTCGAGACCATCGCCGACCTCGCCGACCGCGGCCGCCTCGGGCGCGACGCCGGCTCGGCGGGCACCGCGCAGGCGGCGTTCTGCGACGCCGTCGCCGACGGCGTCCTCAAGATCATGTCGAAGATGGGCATCTCCACCCTCGACAGCTACCGCTCCGCGCAGGTCTTCGAGGCGATCGGCCTCGGTGAGGACGTCATCGCCACCTGCCTCGCGGGCACGCCCTCCGAGCTCGGCGGCCTCGGCCTCGTCGACCTCGGCGCCGACGTCCTCGCGCGCCACGCCCTCGCCTTCGGGCCGTCGCCGGCGCTGTCCAGCCCCGGGCTCTTCAAGTTCCGCCAGGGCGGGGAGCACCACACGAACAACCCCGAGACGATCGGGGCACTGCACGCCACCGTGGGCCTCGAGGGCGACCTCGACCCCCTCGGTGAGCCCCGCGGGGGCCCGCGCGCCGGTGACGGCCTCACCGGCCGTGGGCCGCGCGTCGACCTCACGGCCGCCCACCTCCTCGCCGAGGCGACCGCCGAGGGCCGCTTCGAGCGTTACCTCGCCTTCGCCGGCCTCGTCAACGGCCGTCCCCCCAGCGCCCCGCGTGATCTCCTCACGCCGGTCGCCGACCAGGAGCCCGTGGCCCTCGGCGAGGTCGAGCCGGCGACGTCGATCGCCCAGCGCTTCTTCACCGGGGCGATGTCGCTCGGCGCGCTCTCACCGGAGGCCCACGAGGACCTCGCGATCGCGATGAACCTCGTCGGGGGGATCTCCAACACCGGTGAAGGCGGGGAGGACCCGCGGCGCTTCGCGACCCGCGGGACCGCCCGTGACCGCGACTCCCGTGCCAAGCAGGTCGCCTCCGGGCGCTTCGGGGTGACCCCGCAGTACCTCGCCCAGGCCGACGAACTGCAGATCAAGATCGCCCAGGGCTCGAAGCCCGGCGAGGGCGGGCACCTGCCCGGGCACAAGGTCAGCGAGCTCATCGCCCGACTGCGCCACACCCAGCCGGGGGTCGCGCTCATCAGCCCGCCGCCGCACCACGACATCTACTCGATCGAGGACCTCGCGCAGCTCATCTACGACCTCAAGCAGGTCAACCCCTTCGCGAGCGTCGGCGTCAAGCTCGTCGCCTCCGACGGGGTCGGGGTCGTCGCCGCCGGCGTCGTGAAGGGCCTCGCCGACGCCGTGCAGATCGCCGGCGCCGACGGCGGCACCGGCGCGAGCCCGCTGTCGTCGATCAAGCACGCCGGCCTGCCGTGGGAGCTCGGCCTCGCCGACGCGCAGCGCACGCTCGTGGCCAGCGGGCTGCGCAGCCGCGTGCGGCTCCAGGTCGACGGCGGCATGCGCACGGGGCGCGACGTCCTCACCGCCGCGCTCCTGGGCGCCGACGAGTACGGCTTCGGCACGATCGCGCTCATCGCCGAGGGCTGCGTCATGGCCCGGGCGTGCCACCGCGACACCTGCCCGGTCGGCATCGCCACCCAGCGTGAGGACCTGCGGGCGAAGTACGCCGGCACCCCGGAGATGGTCGCCGCCTACCTCCTCTTCGTCGCCGAGGAGGTGCGCCGCGGGCTCGCCGCGCTCGGCCTGCGCTCGGTCGACGAGGCCGTCGGGCGGGTCGAGCTCCTCGAGCCCCGCGCTGACGTCGACGCCGACGGGCTCGAGGCCTCCCGCCTGCTCGCCGCCCCCGCGGTGCCCGCGGGCGGGGACGACACCCGGCGCTACGTCGGGCACGTCGCCCTGCAGTCGCCGCGCTCGGCGCTCGGCGACCGCGTCTTCGACGAGGCCTTCCCCGCGCTCTTCGACGGCACGATGCAGGGTCTGCGCTACGACATCCGCAACGCCGACCGCACCGTCGGGGCCCGGCTCGGCGGCGCCGTCGGCCTCGAGTTCGGCGACGCCGAGGGGCACGCCCGTCCCCTCGGCACGGTCTCGGCGCGGTTCGAGGGCGAGGCGGGGCAGTCCTTCGCGGCGTTCCTCACCGACGGCGTCGAGTTCGTCCTCACCGGTGAGGCCAACGACTACGTCGGCAAGGGCATGGGCGGGGGGCGCGTCGTCATCCGCCCGCCCGACGACGACGCCGGCGACCCCGTGCTGCTCGGCAACACCGTGCTCTACGGCGCGACCGGCGGCACGCTCTTCGCCGCCGGGCGCGCCGGCGAGCGCTTCGCGGTCCGCAACTCCGGCGCCGACGCGGTCGTCGAGGGCGTCGGCGACCACGCCTGCGAGTACATGACCGGTGGCACCGTCGTCGTGCTCGGCCCCACCGGCGTCAACCTCGGTGCGGGCATGACCGGTGGTGAGTGCTTCGTCCTCGACGCGACCGCGGAGATCCTCGGACGGGTCAACACCCAGCTCGTCGAGGCCCGCCGGCCCGAGAGCGCCGAGCTCGCCCGGGTCCACGACCTGCTCGCCGAGCATGTCGAGCGCACCGGCTCGGCGAGGGCGACCGCGCTGCTCGAGGAATGGCCCGAGCACCGGGCGCAACTCTGGCGCGTCGCCCCACGTACGGCGATCTCGCGCATGGAGACGACGGGCCAGAGCGCCGTCGGCGCGCCGCAGTGAGCGCCTCGTCCGCGCCGGCGGGGCCGCCCGGGCCGTCGCGCCCGGCGCGCGCCCGCGGGACGCAGGCCACCACCGGCCCCGAGGTCGTCCTCGAGGCCGCCGGCCTGCGGCGGGCCTTCGGTGACCTCACCGCCGTCGACGGCGTCGACGTGCGCATCGCCCCCGGCGAGGCCTACGGTCTGCTCGGCCCCAACGGCGCGGGCAAGACGACGACGATCTCGATGCTCTGCGGGCTGCTCGAGCCCGATGACGGCGCGGTGCGCGTCGCGGGACACGACCTCGCCCGCGAGCCCGCCGCGGCGAAGTCGGCGATCGGCTACGTGCCGCAGGAGATCGCGCTCTACCCCGACCTCACCGCGCGGGAGAACCTCGCGTTCTTCGGCCGCCTCTACGGGCTGCGCGGACGAGCCCTCGCCGGGCGCATCGACGCCGTCCTCGACATCATCGGCCTCGCCCCACGCGCCGACGACCGCGTCGGGACGTACTCGGGGGGCATGAAGCGCCGGGTGAACATCGGCGCCGGACTGCTGCACGAGCCCCGCCTCGTCGTCCTCGACGAGCCGACCGTCGGCGTCGATCCGCAGAGCCGCCATGCGATCCTCGAGAGCGTCGCGGCGCTGTCGGCGGAGGGCACGGCGATCCTCTACACCAGCCACTACATGGAGGAGGTCGAGCGGCTCTGCGACCGCGTCGGGATCATCGACCACGGGCGCATGATCGCCGAGGGCACGCGCCGTGAGCTCCTCGCCGAGCTCGGGGAGGCCGACCGCCTCGACCTCGTCGTCGACGGTGACGCCGGGGACGTCGCCGAGGCCTGCCGCGGGATCGCCGGGGTCGTCGACGCCGCGGCGGCGGACCGGGAGGTGACGCTGCTCGTGCGCCACGGCCGGGCCCGCCTCGCCGAGGTCGTCGCCACGGTCGCCTCCGCGGGGGCCACGCTCACGAGCGTGGAGCTCGTCGAGCCCGACCTCGAGGCGGTCTTCCTCGCCCTGACCGGCCGGGCGCTGCGCGACGATGGCTGAGGGCCTGCGCGCCGCGGCGACGATCGCGCGGCGCGACCTCCGCTCCCGGCTGCGCGACCGCTCGGCCCTCGTCACCGCGTTCGCCGCGCCGCTCGTCCTCGCGGTCATCCTCTCGGTGGCCCTCGGGGGCCCCGACGAGGGCTTCGAGACGACGATCGCCCTCGCCGACGAGGACGGCGGGTCCCTCGGTGAGGGGCTGCGCGAGGCGCTCGCCGGCGGCGAGCTCGCGGAGATCGTCGACGTCGTCGAGGTCGCCGACGCCGGGGCCGCACGCCGTGCGCTCGCCGACGGGAGCGCGCTGGCGGCCCTCGTCGTGCCCGAGGGCCTCAGCGAGTCGCTCGCGTCCGAGGCAGGTGGCGACCTCCTCGTCCTGCGCGACCCCGACGCCGGGCTCTCCGGCGACCTCGCCACCGCGATCGCCCAGGGCGCGGCCAACGAGATCGAGCGCGGCCGGCTGGCCGTGGAGCTCGCGGTGGCCGCCGGGGCCCTGCCGCCGGGGCAGGGCGAGGGCGTCGCCGCCGCCGCCCGTGCCCGGCCGGCAGCCCTCGCGCTCGTCGACGACGACGTCGAGGGCGGGCTGTCGGGGGCGGCGAGCTACTTCGGGCCCGCGATGGCGGTCTTCTTCGTCTTCTTCGTCGTCGGGGCGGGCCCGCAGAGCCTGCTGCGGCAGCGTCGTGAGGGCAGCCTCGCCCGACTCGCTGCCGCACCGATCCCGCGCGGCGCGATCGCGCTCGGCACCGCCGCGTCGGTCGGCGCGCTCGCGTTCCTCTCGATCGCGACGCTGTGGCTCGTGATGAGCCTCGGCTTCGGCGCGCGCTGGGGCGAGCCGCTCGGCGTCCTCGCGCTGGCGGCCGGCGTCACCGCCGCGGCGATGGCGTTGACGACCTTCGTGGCGACGCTCGCGCGCACCGAGGAGCAGGTCTCGGGGTGGACCTCGATCATCGTCTTCACGCTCGCGCTGCTCGGCGGCTCCTTCGGTGCCCTGCCGCCCGCCCTCGAGCCGCTGTCGCTGGCCACGCCCAACGGCCTCGCGCTGCGCGGCTTCGTCGACCTCGCCGCCGGCGGCGGGCTCGAGGTCGTCGTCGTCCCCGTCGCCGGCAACCTCGCCTTCGCCGCGGCCGCCGCCGCCCTGGCCGCACCGCGACTCCACCGCCTCGTCGCGCCATGACGTCGCCGACCCCTGCCGCCTCGGCGCTGCGCACGGTCCCCGCGATCGTCCTCACCGCGCTGCGCCTCGTCGTCCGCGACCGCCTCGGGCTCTTCTTCATCGTCGTGCTGCCGTTCATCATCATCCTGCTCTTCGGGGTCGGTGGCGCCGGCATCGCCACCGCCGCCATCGGTCTCGCGGTCGACGACGGTCCCGAGGCCTCCGCCCTCGCCGAGGCGCTCGAGGCCGACGCGGCGCTCAGCGTCGAGCGCTACGCGGAGGCCTCCGCGCTGCGCAGGGCGGTACGGCGCGGTGACCTCGTCGGCGGCCTCGTCGTCGACGACCTCGAGGCCGACCTCGTGGCGGGGCGCACCGCCGAGGTCCGCTGGCTCGCCGACCCTGCCTCGACGCGCGCGGTGGCCACCGAGGTCGCCGTGCGCGCCGTGCTCGGCGAGCTCGACGCCCGGCTCACCGCGGTCGCCGTGGCCGTCGATGATCTCGGCGTCCCCCGGGCCGACGCCGTGGCAGCGGCCGCGGAGACCCCCGAGGGCCGCCTCCTCGGGGTCGAGGAAGAGGCCCTCGGCGAGGCCCGCTTCGCCTGGGGCGTCGACGAGGTCGCCCAGCAGAACGCCGTGCTCTTCATCTTCATCACCGGCCTCACCGGCGGGGTCGCGCTCATCGAGTCGCGCCGGCGGGGCACCGCCCGCCGGATGCTCGCGAGCCCGTCGTCGGCCACGACGATCCTGCTCGGCGAGGGCACGGCGCGCTTCGCGCTGTGCGCGCTGCAGGCCGCGCTCATCGTCGGGGGCGCGGCGCTGCTCTTCGGGGTCGCCTGGGGGACCCCCACCGTCGTCGTCGCCATCGTGGGGCTCTTCTGCCTCGTGGCCACCGGCGCCTCGATGCTCTTCGGCGCGAGCCTGTCCAACCCCGAGCAGGCCTGGGCGATCGCCCCGCCCGCCGGCATCGCCCTCGGCATGCTCGGCGGGGCGCTCTGGCCCCTCGAGATCGTCGGGCCGACGATGCAGGCCGTCGGGCGCCTCACGCCGCACGCCTGGGCCATCGACGGCCTGCGGGCCGCCCGTGCCGGTGAGGGCCTCGGCGACGTCACCTCCGCGCTCGCGGTCCTCGCGGCGTGGGCGGGCGCCCTGCTCGTCGTCGCGACGTGGCGCCTGCGCCGCAGCCTCACCGCCTGAGCCCGCCGCCCGCGCTTCGGCGCCGGTGGCGGGACGCTAGCGTGGCGGCGCGACCCGCCCGCGGCCACCGCATGCCCGGGCGCCGCCGGACCGAGGAGCGCCCGTGCCCACCGTCACGCTCTACTGGCGGCCGCTGTGCCCCTTCTCCATGGCGCTCAAGCGCGACCTCCGCCGTGCCGGCCTCGCCCATGAGCAGGTGAACATCTGGCGCGACCGGCGAGGCAACGCCACGGTGCGCGCTGCCAACGGCGGCGACGCGCTCGTGCCCACGGTGCGGGTCGGCGCGCGCATGCTCGCCAACCCCAGCCTCACCGAGGTGCTCGCCGCGGTCGACGCCGCGGACGCCGCCGACCCTGCGGACGAGGCGTCGTGAGCGAGCGGGCGCGCCAGCGCACCGGTGTCGGCGTCGCCGCCCTCGTCCTCGCCACCGTCGGCTTCTCCACCGGCTTCCCGATCGTCAAGGGCATCGACTTGCCGGCCTCGGCGATCGCCTTCTGGCGCCTCGGCCTCGGCGTGGTGATCCTCGGGCTCGCCGCCCTCGCGCTGCGCACGCCGCTGCCACGGGCCCGTGGACCCGTCATCGTGGCCGGCCTCGCCTTCGCCGGTCACCAGCTCGTCTTCATCGAGGCGACGAAGCTCACGGCGATCGCGGTCGTGACCTTCGTCGTCGCGCTGCAGCCGCTCGTCGTCACCCTCGTCAGCCGCCGTGCCGTCGGCGAGCGGGTGCCCCCGGCCCTGCTCGGCTGGGCCCTCGTCGCGATCGCCGGCATCGGCGTCGTCCTCTACGGCACGGCCGGCGACGACAGCCGCAACCTGCTCGGCGACGCCCTGGCGCTGCTCAACCTCGGCCTGTTCACCGCCTACTTCCTCGCGGCCAAGCGCGCGCGCTCCGCGGGTGCGCCGACGCTGACCCTCACGCTCGGCTTCCTCGGCGTCGCCTGGCTGGCCCTCCTGCCGGTCGCGCTGCTCGTCGGCGACCTCGCCCCACCGAGTGCGCTCGACGCGACGTGGCTCGTCGTGCTCGCGCTCGTGCCCGGCAACGGCCACCTGCTCCTCAACTGGGCCCACGCGAGGGTGAGCGCCGCGCTCGCCTCGATCGTGCTCGCCGGCGTGCCGCTGCTCGCCGCGCTGTGGGGGCGGCTCTTCTTCGACGAGCCCTTCGGCTGGCCGCACGTCGTCGGTCTGATCGCCGTCGTCGTCGCCATCGAGGGCGGCCGTCGCACCGAGCGGCGTCAACGCCTGGTGGACGAGACCGGCCTCGGGCGCACGCTCACCGAGCGGCGCTGAGCCGGCTCAACGCCGGGCGGTGCGGGTGGCCGAGGCCTGGTCGGTCGGCAGGAGGAGCATCTCGGCGACCTGGACGTGCCCGGGCCGCTCGGCGACCCAGCGCACGGCGTCGGCGACGTCCTCGGCGCGCAGCGGCGTGAGCCCCTCATAGACCTTGCCCGCGCGCTCGGCGTCGCCGTCGAAGCGCACGATCGAGAACTCCGTCTCGACGAGGCCGGGGTCGATCGTGGAGACCCTCACGCCGCTGCCGAGCACGTCCATGCGCAAGCCCTCGGTGAGCCGGTCGACCGCGGCCTTCGACGCGCAGTACACCGCGCCCCCGGGGTAGGTCTCCTGCCCGGCGATCGAGCCGATGGTGATGACGTGACCACGGCCCCGCGCGACCATGCCCCGCACGACCGGACGGGTGACGTTGAGCACCCCGCGGACGTTCGTGTCGAGCATGCGGTCCCAGTGGTCGACGTCGCCCTCCGGGAGCGGGTCGAGCCCGGCGGCGAGCCCGGCGTTGTTCACGAGGACGTCGAGGTCGTCGAAGGGGGGCGTGAGGCCCGCGAGGGCCTCCTCGACCGCCGCCCGGTCGCGCACGTCGAGGGGCAGCACGACACTGTCGGCCGCGAGCGCGGCCTGGAGCGCCTCGAGCCGGTCACGGCGGCGGGCCGCGAGCACGAGCCGTGCGCCGCGTTCGGCGAACGCCCGCGCGCAGGCCTCGCCGATGCCGCTCGACGCGCCGGTGATGAGGACCGTGGGGTGCTGGCGCATGCCGCGTCGCCCTTCCTGTCGTCGTCAACGGCTCGCGTCGCGCTGCGCTCCGAGTCTCGCACGCTGCGCTAGCCTGCCCCGGCATGGAGGTCCTCCTGCTCGGTCACCCCAAGTCGCAGGCCACGCGCAAGGCGTCCCGGTGGTTCGCCGAACGGCGCATCGACGTCCACGAGCGTGACCTGCGCAAGCGTCCCGCCTCGCCCAAGGAGCTGCGGCGGTGGGCCGACCGCCTCGGGGCGGAGGCGCTCGTCGACGAGGCCTCGAAGCCCTTTCAGGACGGCGGCTTGGCCTACCTCGCGCTCGACGACGACGGCTGGCTGGAGCGCCTCGCCGACGACCCGCGGCTGCTGCGTTTGCCCCTCGTGCGCTGCGGCAACGTGCTCGCGGTGGGGGAGGACCCGGAGGCCTGGCAGGCGGTCGCCGACGCGGCGCACGACGCCGGCTAGCGCGCCACCTGAGGGCGACTCGGCCGATCGTCGGGGTCGTGGGTGCTTGCAGTGCGACGGCAAAGCGGGCAACGTAGCGCCCGACGTCGTGGGTCGCGGCACCGGGACGACGGTCGCCGGCCATGCGAGCGAGAGACGAGAACGCGACGACCAGACCCCGACGCTGACGACCAACCACCTGAACGAGGAGTCCATCGTGAACAAGTCCGAGCTCGTCGAAGCCGCCGCCGACAAGGCGGAGCTCTCGAAGAAGGACGTCGCCGCCGCCCTCGACGCGGTGCTTGACACCATCACCGAGACCGTTGCCCGCGGCGACAAGGTCGCCCTCTCCGGCTTCGGCACGTTCGACCGCCGTGAGCGCGCCGCCCGCACCGCCCGCAACCCCCAGACGGGCGAGGAGATGCGCGTCGAGGCCTCGAAGAACCCCGGCTTCAAGCCTGGCACCGCCTTCAAGGAGGCCGTGAACAAGTAGCGCACTGCCACCGCAGCATCGGGCCCCGCCGGCGACGGCGGGGCTTCGTTCGTCTTTGGGCCCCGAGCTGCGCAGGTCGTCGGCGTGCGCCACGAGGACGACGCTCCCTGGCAAACAGCGAAGACCCGTGGTTGTCCCCAGGTGGGGTGAGGGACCTTGGG
>Ga0207421_10000495_pt1 | contig 50655 bp, 49 predicted proteins | sample SodLakKL_010_SED_4_FD_187542 | JGI IMG/M metagenome (GOLD analysis project Ga0207421, IMG submission 187542) | Alkaline sediment microbial communities from Lake Tanatar, Kulunda Steppe, Russia - 8KL_010_SED (SPAdes) (version 2) | ecosystem: Environmental > Aquatic > Non-marine Saline and...
GGAAACTAAAATCGAAGAAAAACTGCCCTATTCAACAGAAGCTTTAACAGAGCTGCGCACAATGTATGAAAAAGTTGATTTGATGTTGAAAGATTCTATTATTGCGTTTCAAGAAGAAAACCTGGAAATGGCTCGCCGGGTGATTAAAAATGACGATGAAATCGATTTTATGGAGAAAACACTGCGACAGCAGCATATAAAGAGAATAAATGAAAAAAAATGTTACCCTGTCTCGGGGGTTGCCTTTCTGGATGTTCTTAGTAACTTGGAACGCATAGCAGACCATGCTACCAATATGGCGGAATCAGTAGAAGGGGAATATTAATGATAACTTATACCGGCGGCTTGGGTTGGATATATTATAAAAAATAGGAAGTTATTTATTGAAAAAAAAAGAAAGGGCCGGTATCATCATGAATTTATGGACAGATGTAAAAGGAACAAAGCTCTTTTATTATGCAGGAAATAATCAAAGAGAAGCAATTAAGGAAACAGCTAAAATAATAAGAGAGGGTGGGCTGGTGGCATTTCCTACAGAAACAGTGTATGGTTTGGGAGCAGATGCTTTTTGCGAGCAAGCTATAGAACGCATATTTAATGTCAAAGGGCGCCCCCTTGATAATCCACTAATTGTTCATCTATCAGATATTTCTCAGTTAGAATTGATTGCCAAGGAACCTCCTCTTGAAGCCAAGAAATTAGGAGATAAATTTTGGCCGGGTCCATTAACCTTGGTTTTACAGCGTAAAGAAGAGGTAACTTCGGTGGCTAGCGCCGGACTCTCTACTGTGGCAGTGAGAATTCCGGCTCATAAGGCTGCCCTTGATTTGATCGGTGAAGCAAGAACTCCCATAGCAGCTCCCAGTGCTAATATCTCTGGCAGGCCAAGCCCAACAGATCCTTCTCATGTGGAACAAGATTTGGCGGGTAAAATTGATGCCATTCTGGATGGAGGAGTTTGCTCCATAGGCATAGAGTCAACGGTTGTGGATTTAACGGGAAAAGAGCCAGTTTTACTGCGCCCGGGAGGCGTGAATGTGGAGCATATAGAATCTTGCCTTTGTCGTCCCGTCCTAAGAGCAGCTCCCCAGAATTCCCAAAAGCCGTCATCACCGGGAATGAAGTATCGTCACTACGCACCTAAAAATCGCCTAATTTTATTTAGAGGACTTAGAGATACGGCCCAAAATAATATGATAACTTATTATGAATCGTTCATAAGCCAGAACAAAAATATTGGGGTTTTATGTTCGCGGAAAATAGCGGAATATTTTCCCCAAGCGGTGGTAGAAACCTGGGGAGAACGCGATAATGCGCAAGAAGCGGCTTTGTTTCTTTATCGAAAATTACGTGACCTGGACAGAGCTGAAATTGATATTATCCTGGTAGAAGGTTTTCAAGAAGAAGGAATAGGGTTAGCTTTAATGGATAGATTACAAAAAGCGGCGGACCAAATTATAGAGGGCTAAATATATTATGTATGCTCCTTTTCGTGTATTATCCAGTAAGGTAAGGTGGTTATAATGTTAAGTATGCTTTTTGTATGTACCGGAAATACGTGCCGCAGTGTAATGGCTGAAATGCTTTTAAAATTTTATTTGGAGAACGAAGTGAAAGCAGGAAACTTGGAAGTTAGTTCTGCCGGTTTAGATGCTTTAGAAGGAAGTGATGCTACCTATGAAGTAAAGCAATTGCTTGTAGAAGAAGGTGTGGGAGCATTTACGCATCGGGCCCGGCGCTTAACCTTCGAGATGGTTGATTCTGCTGATTTAATCCTGGTGATGACCGCTAATCACGCGAGAATTTTAAAAAAGGAATACCCACAAGCTCAAAACAAAATTAAGTTATTAAAAGAATATTCCGGTCTTACAGATAGTGAATATGATATAATAGATCCTTATGGAGGAAACTTGCAAGTATATAGAAATTCTTTGCAGGAAATTAAGTCCTCCATTTGGAAACTTATAAGTAAGCTGGATATTAACTCAAATAAAAATAATTAATTTGAGGGAAGTGAGGGCCATAAATAATGCATATAGCACTGGGTTGTGATCATGCCGGTTTTAAACTCAAAGAGTCTATTAAAGACCATCTTACGCAAAATAATTTCTCAGTTTATGATTTTGGAACTTTTGATGAAACTTCTATAGATTATCCTGATATTGCTTATTTAGTAGGGGATAGTGTTTCCCGGGGAAATTATGATCGGGGCATTTTTATCTGTGGAAGCGGGATAGGTGGTTCTATAGTCCTTAACAAAGTATGTGGTATTAGAGCGGCTCTTTGTGGAGATCTATATACAGCGAGATTGTCTCGAGAACACAATGATGCCAACGTTCTGGCTTTGGGTGCCCGGGTTACGGGTGCCGGACTGGCTTTGGAGATCGTCGACGTATTTCTGGCTACAAATTTTCAGGCAGGGCGTCATCAGACGCGATTAAAAAAAGTGAACCTTTATGAAAAACAATATCAAGCAAAAAATGAGGAGAAATAATTAAATTTAGAATTTCTTATTTTTAAGGAAGGGAGAATAATTATATGAATGAACAAACAAACAAAAACCAGACCTGCCCCAGTTCTCAGCTAAAGAATTTTGATCCCCAGCTAGCGCAAGCTATTGAAAATGAAAATAATCGCCAAAATGAAAAAATTGAATTGATTGCCTCCGAAAATATTGCAAGCACAAAAGTCATGGAAGCGCAGGGGTCAATACTTACCAATAAATATGCTGAAGGGTATCCCGGAGCAAGATATTATGGTGGTTGTGTGCATGTGGACGTAGTAGAGGAGTTGGCGCGGCAGCGAGCCCGGGAAATGTTCAATGCCGATCATGCCAATGTACAGCCTCATGCCGGGGCAAATGCCAATCTGGCTGTATACTGCGCAGTTTTAAAGCCGGGTGATCGTATTCTGGGAATGGAGCTAACTCATGGCGGGCACCTGACTCATGGATTCGCAGCCAGTATTTCAGGAAAATATTATCGGGCAAGCTTTTATGGGGTGGACCCTGAAACCGGCTTAATTGATATGGAACAGGTACGTAAAATTGCTCGGGAAAAAAAACCTCGCTTAATAGTGGCAGGCGCAAGTGCATATCCCCGTATTATAGATTTTCAAGAGTTTGCAAACATAGCAGACGAAGTAGGCGCTTATCTAATGGCAGATATTGCCCATATAGCCGGGTTGGTAGTAGCCGGCCTGCATCCATCACCTGTGGGGCATGCTCAATTTGTTACTACCACTACCCACAAAACCTTAAGGGGACCGCGCGGAGGTTTAATTTTATGTGACTCTAAATATGCCGGCTCTATAGATAAAGCCATTTTTCCCGGTATTCAAGGTGGTCCCTTAATGCATGTCATTGCTGCAAAGGCAGTTGCTTTTAAGGAAGCATTGCAGCCTGAATTTAAGGATTATCAAAAGAAAGTTATAGAAAACTCACGCACCCTGGCGGAATCCTTGCAGGCTCATGGATTTGATTTGCTAACCGGAGGTACCGATAATCACATGATTTTAGTTGATCTAAGAAGCAAAGAGCTTACCGGTCAAAAAGCGGAAAAAATTTTGGAACAGGTTGGAATTACTGTGAATAAAAATACCATTCCCCATGATCCTCAACCTGCTCAGATAGCCAGCGGTATAAGGATAGGAACACCTGCCGTTACTACCCGGGGTATGGGAGAAGAAGAAATGAAGCAATTAGCGGATATAATTAGTGAATCCTTGCACAATTTTAGTCAGGAGTCAAAGATAAATCATCTGTCCAAAAGGGCAATTGAACTTTGTAAAGCTTTTCCATTGCCTTCGCATCAGTCTTTTGATCCGGAAATGTAAAGTAATGGAGGGTTAAAAAATGAAAAATTATTTTTTGGTTGGCCATCCTCTTGTCCATCACAAACTGGCGTATTTAAGGCAATACAAAACGGGACCTAAAGAATTCCGTTCTCTTATGGAAGAAGTAACTACTTTATTGCTTTATGAAGCCACCCGTTCCTTACCTACAGTAGACACAGAAGTGGAAACCCCTATTGGACGGGCCCGAGGCAAAGCTATTACGGAGAAATGCGATTTTATTGTTATATTACGGGCTGGACAAGGGATGGTTACCGGGGCATTAAAATTAATACCCAGCGCAAAAGTGGGTATTGTAGGCATGTATCGAGATCATAATACCCTTCAGCCAATCCAGTATTATTGTAATTTGCCGGACAATTTAGGTGCGCGGCACAGTATTATTTTGGACCCCTTGTTAGCAACCGGGGGCACAGCCAATGAAGTAATTAATTTATTGAAGCAGGAAGGAGCCCGCGATATAAAAATAATTTCTTTAATTGCTTCTCCCGAAGCTTTGAATACTTTATCTCACACGCATCCGGAGGTGGAAGTGTATTTGGCTTCTATAGATAAAGGTTTGGATGCTAACGGTTATATTGTTCCGGGTCTCGGTGATGCCGGCGATCGTCTTTTTGGCACCGACTAGAAAAAAAGAAAGAGAGGGAGCTCCTTATTAGCAGACGTCCACCCTGGGATGAATATTTCATGAATATTGCAGAAGTAGTTTCGCAACGCTCCACCTGTATGCGGCGAAGGGTAGGAGCGGTAATTGTTTCCGGTAAAAGAATACTTACTACCGGTTATAACGGTGCTCCCACCGGCTTGGAGCATTGTGAGAATTACGGATGCATCCGGGTGCAGCAAAACGTTCCTTCGGGAGAGCGCCATGAGTTATGCCGGGGTTTACATGCCGAACAGAACGCCATCATTCAAGCGGCTCTTTATGGAGTAAGCATTCGCGATGGAATTATTTATTCTACACATCATCCTTGCGCGGTTTGCGCTAAGATGATAGTGAACGCGGGCCTACAAAAGGTAGTAATAAGAGACGACTACCCCGACCAGATGTCTAAAGAATTATTAGAGGAAGCCGGGATAGTTATTGCAATTATAAAATCTTCCGAAATTGAGTAACACATGGAAAAATTTAAAATAGTTAAATTGCTTAACTACCTATTGCAGTAATATTATTAATGATGTAAAATCAAAAAAGATGAGGTTCTAGCAAGATGAAACCTAAGGAAAGCATAGGCATATTGAAGGGCTTGGCGTTGATAGCGCAAGCGGGGCTATCAATAGCATTGCCGCTGGTCTTTTTCATCTGGCTGGGGCAGCGGATTGCCGATTATACTGGGAGTGAAGGCCTTTTATTAATTATAGGGATATTTTTGGGACTAGTTACCGGTTTTATGCTTGTTTACCGTATTTTTTATAAGAGTTTGGGTGCAAATGACAATCAAGAATAAATAAGCAGTGACTTGTTGAAAATAGGGTGAAAATATGGAAGAGTATAACTATTTTCGCAAACAGTTTTTAATTCGGTTTGGGGGTATTTTTTTAATCTTAGCAGCGCCCCTGCTGTTATTAGGATACTTGGAAGCATTGTATGGGTTTGCATTTGGGGCACTGCTGGCGGGGTTGTTTTTTATTGTACACGGCCATGTTTTGACTAAGTCACTGCAGTTGCCTTCCCTAAGGGCTCGGTTTTATATCTTTAGTCATTACGTACTTAGGTACGTTCTCTATTTTATAGCCTTAATGGGAGCGATTCAGAGGCCGGACATTCACTTTTTGGGAGTAGCTGCAGGACTGATATTGCCGCGGCTGGTAATTTTAATATTTTATACTTTTAGTAGTAAAAATATAAAGCCGGCGGAAGTAAGAAATATCTAAGTAATTTATAGCGGTCAACTTTAATCATGCAGCTACAGTTGTATTATTTAATAAGTTGATGTTCAAGTAATAGGTATGGAAAAAATTATGCCTTTAAAGTTGACCGCTTTATAATATTTAGGGTGTTGAAGGGAAGATATTATGGAAGCCGATTTTGGGATTAAAACCTATTTCACCATTTTTGGACTGAATATAAACTCCACTATTCTGGTGACCTGGAGCATAATGATTATCCTTACGGTTTTGGCCTTAATCACCCGCAGTAAGCTACAAAAGGTACCAGGCACGCTGCAGTTAGTTATGGAGATGGTGGTAGAAGGGGTACACTGGCTGGTGGATAGCACTATGGGAAAAGGACAGCGAGGATTTGCCCCCTACATACTGGCCCTTACCCTATATTTACTTTTTGCTAACCTGACTGGTATTATCGGAGTGCGTCAGCCTACGGCTGATTTAAATACTACCTTTGCCCTGGCTATAATTACTTTTTTCATGGTGCATATTCACGGAATCAAAGCCAAGGGAGGTTTTGGTTATTTTAAAACCTTTTTTGAACCCTTGGCCTTTATGTTTCCTCTCAATATAATCAGTGAACTGGCCCTGCCGATTTCTTTAAGCTTTCGTCTTTTTGGTAATATGCTGGGCGGCGTGGTTATCCTTTTCCTAATGTATAACTTTGCTCCGACCATAGTACCTGTAATAGGGCATTTGTATTTTGATCTTTTTATTGGATTGATCCAGACATTTATTTTTGTAATGTTAACCTTAACTTTTATTACCCTGGCAAAGGACTAACCGGTTAAGGAGGATAAGATGGAAGAGCTAGCCGAATTTTTACAAACACTTAGCCTGGAAAACTTGATCACATGGCTTTCGCAATTTGAGCCTGCTGCCATTATTTTGGCTGCATCGGCATTGGGTGCTGCTATAGCCATGATTGCCGGCATTGGCCCCGGTATTGGTCAGGGTTTTGCTGCCGGAAAGGGTGCTGAAGCAGCCGGCCGCAAACCCGGGGAAATTAGGCAAACCACTTTTGTAATGCTTTTGGGTGCTGCAGTAGCTGAAACTTCCGGTATATTCAGCCTTATCGTGGCTTTAATACTGTTGTTTGCTTCTCCTCTGGTTAACCTGGATGCTTCCTGGATGATTTTGGCCTCTTCTGCAATTGCCGCAGGCATTGCCATGGTTGCCGGTATTGGCCCCGGTGTCGGACAAGGATATGCTGCCGGCAAAGGAGTGGAGGCAGTTTCGGATCGCCCCGATGTTCAGGGTTCCATATTGCGGGCTATGTTTTTGGGGCAAGCTGTAGGGCAAACTACGGGTATTTACGCCTTGATAATTGCCCTTATTTTAATGTTTGCAAACCCTTTTTTGTAGCGAAGAGGGAGCTTGCCAGAGCTTAAATGTTATTTAGTGATAGTAAAGAAAGCAAGGTGGTTGAAGAGATATGTTTGAAACAGGAGTGGTAGTTTTAGCTGCTTCGGCTATTGCAGCGGGCTTAGCCATGGTTGCCGGTATTGGCCCCGGTGTCGGTCAGGGTTTTGCTGCCGGTAAAGGAGCCGAATCCGCGGGAAAAAACGTAAAAGAAATACGCCAATCTACCTTTGTTATGTTGTTAGGAGCAGCGGTGGCTGAAACTTCCGGTGTTTTTAGCCTGGTAGTAGCACTTATCTTGCTGTTTGCCAATCCTTTGGTAGAAATGGACGCTACCAGGGTGATTTTGGTAGCATCTACTTTGGGAGCCGGTTTTGCCATGATTGCCGGTATTGGCCCCGGTGTCGGTCAGGGATATGCTGCCGGGAAGGGCGTAGAAGGTACGGCTAACCGCCCTAAATGGCAGGGGGCCATTATGAGGACCATGTTGTTAGGGCAAGCAGTAGGACAAACTACAGGTATATATGCTTTAATTATTGCTTTAATATTACTTTTTGCAAATCCCTTAATTTAATTTTAAGCGGGTTATTAAAATTAGAGAACGATAATTATTATAAGTTGAGAAGGAGGTTAAAAGAATGATAACAGGAGAAGCTTTAATATTGGCTGCATCAGCACTGGGTGCCGGAATAGCCATGGTAGCCGGAATAGGCCCCGGCATTGGTCAAGGATATGCTGCCGGTAAAGGTGCGGAAGCTGTGGGGAGACAACCGGAAGCCCAGGGGACCATTTTACGGACCATGCTGCTGGGGGCAGCGGTAGCGGAAACAACGGCTATCTATGCTTTAGTGGTAGCCTTGATATTGCTGTATGCCAACCCACTCATTCAGCTTTATCAAAATATTGTAGGTTAGTTCTCCGTTGATGTTAATTAGTGCGGGGAAGGAGGTAATTTGATTGGAAAGCCCTATCATTGATATTAGCCCGGAAATGCTATTGTTTCAGGCCATTAATATTTTTATCCTCTTCTTGATTCTGCGGCGGTTTCTTTATCAACCCCTGACCAATCTTATGCATAACCGTACTCAGGAAATTGAACAGGGCTTGGAAGAAGCTAAAAAAAACCGGGAGCGGGCACAGCAGCTACAGGAAGAGTATGATAGTGAGATTCAGAAAGCGCGTCGGGAAGCAAGGGAGATTATTGAAAAAGCCTCCCGGCAAAAAGATGAAATTATTAAGGAAGGCAAGGAAGAAACCCAAAAACAGACGGAGAAAATGCTCAACGAAGCCAAAAAAGAAATTGAGATAGAAAGAGAAAGGGCTTTCGAAGCATTACGTCAGGATATAGTATTCTTTTCCGTGAACATTGCGGAAAGGATTATTGCCAAAGAAATTGATCCAGAAGCTCAAAAAGAAATGGTAAACCGCTATCTGGAAGAAGTAGGGAGAGAGTAATGAGTGTGGTAATTGTTTCCCGTAAATATGCGCGAGCCCTCTATGAACTGGCAGAGGAAAAAGACATTTCCAAACAAGTTTTGCAGGCTTTTGAAGAAATTAAAAGTATATTGGAAAAAGAGCAGTTAATGCAATACTTGGCTACTCCTTTACTCGAAAAAGAGTCTAAAAAAGAACTATGCAACAGGGTTTTGGAGCAAATCAATTTAGAAAAAGAAGTTTTTGTTACCCTGCAGAATTTCATGTTTTTATTAATAGAGAAAAAGAGGATTGATTTAATTACCGGCATATGTGAGGAATTTCGCTATATCTATCACTATCATAGAAATATACAGGAAATGGAAGTAATTACCCCCGACGGTCTCTCTACCGAACAAAAAGAACGGATGGTAGCTATTATGGAAGAGTTCACCCAGAAAAAGATCCTGGTAGAGGAAAGGCAAGATCAGAATTTAGTCGGGGGAATAAAAATAATAATAGGGACAAGAGTACTGGACGGAAGTGTTCCGGCCCGGTTAGAACGCATAAAAGAAAATCTGCAAAAACCGGCAGGTTAAGAAATCATGTTTTATTTGAGAGAATTTAGGAGGTGGCGCAGTGAGTATTCGCTCCGAAGAAATAAGTAATATTATCAAAAGGCAAATTGAAAGTTATGAAGATAAAGTAGATTTGGTAGACACCGGAGTTGTTATTTATGTAGGTGACGGTATTGCACGTATTTACGGTTTGGAAACTTGCATGGCATCGGAGCTTTTAGAATTTCCTCACGGAGTTTACGGCGTGGCTTTAAACCTGGAGGAAGACAATGTAGGAGCAGTTATCCTGGGAGACTTTGAAAAGATAAGGGAAGGAGATACTGTAAAAAGGACAGGGCGGATTGCCCAGGTTCCGGTGGGAGAAGCTTTGCTGGGCAGGGTAGTAAACTCTCTGGGGCATCCTTTGGACGATAAGGGTCCCATTGAAACCGAAGATTATAACCCTATTGAAAAATTAGCTCCCGGTGTTACACACCGTCAACCGGTGAATGAGCCCTTACAGACAGGCATTAAAACCGTAGATTCTATGATTCCTATAGGTAGGGGACAGCGTGAATTAATTATCGGAGACCGTAGTATAGGTAAAACAGCTATTTTATTGGATACTATATTGAATCAAAAAGATTCTGATGTGCACTGTATTTATGTGGCTATAGGGCAAAAACGCGCCACGGTGGCGGGGCTGGTGCGCCTTTTGGAAGAACATGGGGCTATGGAATACACCACGATAGTATCTGCCACAGCAAGTGATCCCGCCCCGTTGTTATATTTTGCCCCATACGCCGGCTGTGCTATTGGTGAATATTTTATGTCTCAAGGCAAGCACGCCCTGGTTATGTATGATGACCTTTCCAAGCATGCGGTTTCTTACCGTCAGCTTTCCCTTTTGCTGAGACGCCCTCCGGGCAGAGAGGCATATCCGGGAGACGTATTTTACCTTCATTCACGTCTTTTGGAAAGAGCGGCCAAGCTCAGCGATGAGTACGGAGGCGGTTCTTTAACCGCAATACCCATTATTGAAACCCAGGCAGGCGATCTTTCCGCTTATATTCCTACCAATGTGATTTCCATCACCGATGGTCAAATTTACCTGGAAGGAGATCTTTTCTTCGCCGGGGTGAGGCCGGCAATTAATGCCGGTTTATCTGTTTCCCGGGTAGGCGGAAATGCTCAAACCAAAGCAATGAAAAAAGTCGCCGGGCGGTTGCGGCTAGACCTGGCTCAGTTTCGAGAGCTGGAGGCTTTTGCCCAATTTGGGACAGAGCTAGATAAAGCCACTCAGGCCAGCTTAAATCGAGGGGAAAAGATTGTAGAAGTGCTTAAACAAGATGAGTATCAGCCTATGCCCATTGAAAATCAGGTGGCTATTATTTACGTGGCTATTAATGGATATCTTGATGATATTCCCACCAACCAGGTGAGCAGTTTTGAAGCTGCTTTTTTGCGAAACCTACAAACAGAGTATGCAGATTTACTTAAAGAAATTAAAGAAACGGGAACTCTGGAAGATGACAGGGAAGAAAGATTAAAAGAAGCTATAAAGAATTTCAAGCAGGGTTGGGATATAAGCGAATCCGCTTCCTAAGACCTTTTTAAAATAGATCAAAGGAGAAAGTTGGCATGGCAACCAGCACACGAGAAATTAAAAGACGTATCCAGAGTGTTAAGAACACCCAGCAAATAACCAGGGCTATGGAGATGGTGGCAGCGGCCAAACTGCGCCGTGCCGAGCAAAGAGTGAAGAATAATCGTCCCTACATCCACCATTTAAGGCAATTTATAGCGCGGGTACTGGCTTTTTCTCCTCCTATCCGCCATCCTCTTTTGTGGGAAAGCGAGGAAAATATTGCCCCCATGAAAGGCTATTTGGTGATCACTTCCGACAGAGGTTTATGTGGAGGTTATAATTCTAACCTTTTAAGGCGGATATCCCAGGAAATTGAAGACCCCTCTGTTTCCAATATAATGGTCTTGGGGCGTCGCGGGCGTGATTATTTTAAACGGCGTGGTTATCCCATTGCCTATGAACAAATATATTTGGAAGATTATCCCGCCTGGGAAGACATTCGAGAAGTTGGGGTTCAGATGTTACAGATGTTTGAGGAAGGAGTTTTTGGTGAGCTATACCTGGTTTATAACGAATTTATTAATGCCCTGCAGCAGCGTCAAATAATTACCCGGCTTTTGCCTTTGATGCCGCCCGGTGAAGATGAACTGCCGGAATTTGATGAAACCCTTTACTTCAGTTATGAACCCGGCGCGGAAGAGGTATTAAACGGGCTTTTACCTCGTTATTTTTATAGCTCTATTTACGCCGCGGTGTTGGAAGCGAAAGCTTCTGAATTTGGAGCGAGGATGTCAGCAATGAAATCAGCTACCAACAATGCAGATGATATGATTGAAGAACTTACTCAAACTTATAATCAGGCCCGCCAGGCAGCTATTACCCAAGAATTATTGGAAATTGTGAATAGCGCGGAAGCCTTACGGCAAAGCGATTAATTATTTTTTAAATACTTTAATGAGGTGATTCAAAGATGTCCAACAAGGGAAAAGTACAGCAGGTCATAGGGCCGGTGGTGGATATAGAATTTGCTGAAGGTGAACTACCTTATATCTATGATGCTGTTGTCATTCAAGATGAGTCTGAAGTAAGGACCCTGGAGGTGGCCCAGCATTTAGGGGATAAAAGTGTGCGCTGTATATCTATGTCTTCTACTGAGGGCCTGGTAAGAGGAATGGAGGCTGTAGGCAAGGGAGAGCCCATTACCGTGCCGGTAGGTAATTCTACGCTGGGCCGGCTTTTTAATATCTTGGGCGAAGTGATTGATGAAGGTGAACCTGTGGAAGGCGAAGACCGCTATCCTATTCACCGGCCTGCGCCTGAGTTAGAAATGCAAGAACCGGCTACGGAAGTATTAGAAACGGGCATTAAGGTCATTGATCTTTTAGTTCCGTATCCCCGGGGCGGAAAAGTGGGGCTTTTTGGCGGTGCAGGTGTGGGTAAGACAGTTTTAATTATGGAATTAATCCGCAGTATTGCTTATGAGCACGGTGGTTACTCCGTTTTTGCCGGTGTGGGTGAGCGGACCCGCGAAGGCAACGATCTTTGGTTGGAAATGAAAGAATCCGGCGTAATTAACAATACGGCCCTGGTATTCGGGCAAATGACTGAACCGCCCGGCGCCCGCTTGCGGGTCGGGCTTACCGGTTTAACTCTGGCTGAGTATTTCCGGGATGTAGCCGGGCAGGATGTGCTGCTCTTTATTGATAATATATTCCGTTTTACCCAGGCCGGGACAGAGGTTTCTGCTCTCTTGGGGCGTATGCCTTCTGCTGTAGGTTATCAACCTACTTTACAGACAGAAATGGGGGAGCTGCAGGAACGCATTACTTCCACTAAAAAAGGTTCCATTACTTCCATCCAGGCTATTTATGTGCCTGCTGACGACCCCACTGATCCTGCTCCCGCTACAACTTTTGCCCACCTAGATGCCAGCACGGTATTGGATAGGTCTGTGGCAGAATTGGGTATTTACCCCGCCGTGGATCCATTGGCTTCCACATCGCGCCTGTTGAACCCCCGCATATTGGGTGAAGATCACTACAATGTAACCCGGCGCGTGCAGGAAGTGCTTCAACGGTATCGTGAACTTCAGGATATCATTGCCATTTTGGGCATGGATGAATTATCTGATGATGATAAGCTCATAGTGGCTCGGGCCCGTAAGATACAGAGATTCCTGTCACAGCCATTCTTTGTAGCGGAGCAGTTTACCGGGATGGCAGGCGCTTATGTTCCCCTTACAGAAACTATTAAAGGTTTCCAGGAAATTGTAGAAGGGCGGCATGACGAACTTCCCGAAGGTGCTTTTTACATGGTAGGTAATATTGAGGAAGCGGTGAAAAAAGGCGAGGAAATGGCTTCTGCTTAATATACATCTTAACTTTTAGCTCACCACAAGAAAGGTAGATTAAAAATATGGGAGAAGAGATACAACTTATAGTGGTAACCCCGGAAAAACTTTTATTTGATGACCGGGTGGAAAATGTCATAGTTAAAGGTTCCGAAGGGGAAATGGGCATTTATTATGACCATGCTCCTCTGGCTACCCGTTTAGGCATTGGTATTTTACAAGCGCAAAGCGGGAAGGACTATCATACCTTAGCTATCAGTGGTGGAGGTTACCTGGAAGTTTTGCCTACGCAGGTTACTATTCTGGCGGATACGGGTGAGCGCCCCGAAAACATTGATGTGGAACGGGCTCAAAGAGCTAAGGAAAGGGCCGAGGAAAGGCTGTCTAAAGCTGAAACCGACCCGGACATAGATTTTATAAGGGCAAGAGCAGCCTTGCAGCGATCCATTACACGCATCAGGGCTGTATCCGGTGAATAAAATTTTATTTATTCATTTACAACTAGATAAAAATTATTAATTGAGGTAGAAATGCATAATTATGCGGGCAATATCCATATCCATTCCACTTATTCCGACGGAACCGGTAGTATAGAAGAAATTGCTGCGGCGGCAAACGCGGCGAACCTTGATTTTGTTATCATTACCGACCACCTTACCCGAGATGGAGCTCACGAAGAAGGCAAATATGGACGCACCCACGTTATTGTAGGAGTTGAGCTTAATCAGCAGGCCAACCATTATTTGGCAATGGATACTACGGCTTTGATCGAAGATTATTCTCCTGAACCGCAGAAAACTATCGATGAAGTGAACCGACAGGGCGGTTTCGGTTTTTTGGCCCATCCCTTTGAAAAAGGATCTCACCTGGTAACTGAAGGAGCAGCATACCCCTGGATCGATTGGACGGTAAGCGGTTTTACCGGTATTGAATTATGGAATTATTCTTCTCAGTGGAAGGGGAAAGCAACTTCCCGCTGGAAGATATTTTTGTGGTATTTTGGGGATCGGGATGCTCCGGTGAAAACAGGCCCTCCCCGCCAATGTTTGAAGCTCTGGGATGCCTATACCCGGGAAAAACCGGTAGTGGGAATTGGAGGCACTGATGCTCACGCGATTAAATTCCGCGTGGGTTTTTATACCATGGAAATATTTCCTTATCGCGATCTTTTTCATACTATTAATACCTACATTTGCTTGCCTGAAAAACTACACAAAGAAGTGCCGGTTGCTCGAAAACAAATAATGGAAGCTCTTAAAAAAGGTAACTGTTACATATGCTTTGATCGTTATCGGGGAGGGTATAATTTTTACTTTGGGGCTTTCAACGGTTCCGAAGAAATACCCATGGGCGAAAAAACTAAACTAAAAGATAAGCTGCGATTGCAAGTTAAAGCACCCCAACGACGCTCATATATCCGTCTGATTAGGAATGGAGAATTAATTTGTGAATGCAAAAGCCAACATTTAGACTATAAAGTATCAACTCCCGGAACTTATCGCGCAGAAGTGTATTTTTGTCCCCTGTTTGGCAGGCGGAGGCCATGGATTTTTAGTAACCCTGTTTATATTGAGGGCTAATTTATGAGTCCCTATTTGGGGAAAAGAAATATTTCCCGGGAAATAAATAATATGGGGCAGGAGAAAACAATGCCATCGAAAACGACAAAAATCAGGGTAATTGAGAAGAAATTTAAACTGTGGGTAGATAGTGATGAACTGCATGGCGAAGTATTTTTACCTGCAAATGAGCAAAAAATCAGGGGAGGGCTCATACTCTGCCATGGAATCCCTTCAGGGGAAGGCCGGCAGTCCAAAGGCTACGATTATATTGGCCGCCTTTTTGCCCGTCGGCAATTAGCTACTGTTTTTTTTAACTTTCGGGGTACAGGGGAAAGCGGAGGCAATATTGATCTTGTAAATTGGAAGGAAGATCTGCAGGAACTAATAAACTATTATTTTACAGGTTATGGATACACTCCTTTAATATTTGTGGGGTTTAGCGCCGGAGCAGCGGTAGCATTAGAAGTAGCAGCGGAAGATGATCGGGTAAAAGCCTTAGCGCTGGGGGCTTGCCCGGGTAATTTTTCTTTTTTAATGGAAAAGTTTACACCGGAAACAGTATGGGAATGGTTTCGGCAGCTTGGCCTTTTTCGCCGGCCAGATGCGCTTTCCCCTCAAGAGGAATGGCTTCAACGCTTTATGAGTATTCGCCCGGAAGAAAAAATTCATCTTTTGCTCCCCCGGCCTATTTTAATTATACACGGGGAAAAAGATGATTTAGTACCTCTTTCGGATGCTTATAGTCTTTATGAGAGAGCGGGCGGTGATAAACGAGTAGTTACATTCCCCCGGGTGGGGCACCGCCTGCGTAGCTCTCGCAAGGCTTTAAAATATCTGCAGATTTGGATAGAAGAATTCCTGACAACTAAACTATAAATTTGATTCATTATATGAATTATTATGTTACATTAAAATTCAATTAAGTTTTCAAGCCCGTAGATCAATTTTTTTAGACCGACAGCCTCTTTAATTGCCATGACCAGGCCCGGCATAAATGAACTCCGATCCAGTGAATCGTGGCGGATGCTTAAAGTTTGCCCCTTGCCGCCGAAAATGACTTCCTGGTGAGCTACTTTGCCCTGCAATCTGATGCTGTGAATATGAATGTCCTCTATTTTACCTCCCCTGGCACCGTTGAGCTTTTCTATTTCTTCAGGTTTGTTATCAGATGCGTCGCCAATGCCATATTTTACCTGCTCCGCTTTAATCATTTGGGCGGTTTTTAAGGCTGTGCCGGAAGGGGCATCAATTTTTTGATCGTGGTGCAATTCAATTATTTCTACCTGGGGCAAAAAGCGGGCGGCAATGCTGGAAAATTTCATCATTAATATAGCTCCCAGAGCAAAGTTGGGAGCTATAATAGCACCGGTTTCATAGCGGTGAACCCAGGTATTGATTTCTTCAATGTCCTCATTAGTTAATCCGGTGGTGCCCACCACCGGAACAACGTTATTTTGCAGGGCTGTATAAATATGTTCTTTTACTACTGCAGGAGCTGTAAAATCTATCATTACCTGTGGAGCCGTGTTGCTAATAATAAATTCCAGGTCGTTTGAAATATATATTTCCAGAGCTTGATTTTGGGTTATCAGTCCGATATCTTTCCCCGTATTATCTAGATCCACAGCTCCCACCAATTCCAGGTTTTCTTCTTTACTCACGGTTTTGATTGCTTCCCGGCCCATTTTTCCACAAGAGCCACAAACGATTACTTTAACAATCGACATATTCTTTTTACCCTCCTCGCCATAGCATGCAATTCTTAATATAAATTACTGTTGCAGTCACAAAAAAAATGGTATACTATATTCATTGTAAGATTTATATTGTTTTTTATTTTAACATATGTATATGGCTGCTACAATTTTTAAAGGCAACATTTCAAATGCTGTCTTATTTTATCCTTAAGGGGAATTGATAAGGATGAAATTAGGGTTAGAAGTAAAACCCTCAAAATAATAACATTATATGCAGCAAAATTATGAGACCAATAAACTTTACACAAAGGGGGAATACTATGTTAAAAGTAGCTATTAACGGATTTGGTAGAATAGGGCGCCTGGCTTTACGTGCCGGATGGGGGAGAGGTGAATTCAAAGTAGTAGCGGTAAATGACCTTACCGATAGCGCTACTTTAGCTCATCTGCTGAAATACGATTCCAATTACGGCATTTTCGAGCATGAAGTCGAAGTGCGCGGAGATGACATTATAATTGGAAATGAAGAAATCAAAGTATTTAATGAAAAAGATCCTGCAAACCTTCCCTGGAAAGATATGGACATCGACGTAGTTATAGAGTCTACGGGGTTATTTACTACCCGCGAAGCCGCCGCTGCCCACTTTAATGCCGGGGCAAAAAAAGTGATAGTCAGTGCTCCGGGTAAAAACATGGATCTTACTATAGTATTGGGTGTAAACGAAAGTGACTACAGCCATGATGATCACCATGTTATTTCTAATGCTTCTTGCACCACCAATGCTTTAGCGCCGGTAGTCAAGGTCCTGCAAGATAACTTTGGAGTGAAAAAAGGTTTGATGAACACCGCTCATGCATATACTAACGACCAATCATTGCTGGATGCCCCACATAAGGATTTGCGGCGGTCGCGTGCCGCCGGTGTTTCTATTATTCCTACTACTACAGGTGCGGCTAAAGCTGTAGGATTGGTAATACCGGAGCTGGACGGTTTGCTTAACGGATTTGCCTTGAGACTTCCAACTACGACAGTATCGGTAATTGATCTGGTTGCAGAATTGGAGAAAGATGCAGATGAAAACGAAATTAATAATGCTTTTAAACAAGAAGCAGAAAGATCTTCAGTTCTTGATTACAGCGATGAGCCTTTGGTATCGGTGGATTATAAAGGAAACCCTTACTCCAGCATAGTAGATGGCATTTCTACCATGGTAGTGGGCGGAAATCTGGTAAAGGTAGTGGCTTGGTACGATAACGAATGGGCTTATTCATGCCGACTGGGTGATTTGATAGCTTATATGGGAAATTTCTTTTAAGTAAGTTGGGTGAAGTAAATATTTCTTGTTCTTAAGTGGCGCTGCTTCTTAAGGAGAAGGAGGTATTCTCTTTGATTGATTTGGAGAAACAAAGCGGTCTTCCAATAACATGGGACGGGAAAAACAAAAAAATAATATTTTCTGAAGAACTGGTGTCTGGAGAACAGGTACTTCGGACTCGCCAGGAAATGAAAAATGTACTTTTTGAACCTGATGAAGAAGGACCGGAAGAAATTTACTGTTTTTATCGCGGGGTGGCTCCGGTAGAAGAAGCGCAGGAAATTTCTGAAAGAGGGCTGCGTTATGATATTACCATTTTATGCCCGGGAACTATCGGCAGAGAGTTTATAAAGACAACCGGGCATTACCACTCCGAAAAACCGGGGACCGGTTTTTCTTACCCGGAAGTTTACGAAGTCTTATACGGGCGGGCTCATTTCCTGCTACAGCGCCCCCAAAAAGATGATTATGGAGAAATTGAAAAGATACTGCTTATTACAGCCAAGCCGGGTGATAAAGTCCTCCTCCCTCCTGGGTTTGGGCATGTTACCATCAATCCCGGGGAAGATTACTTAATTTTGAGCAATTGGGTAGCTAATGTGTGTGAATCTGTTTATAAACCCATGGAATCCCGTAAAGGAGGGGGATATTTCGAACTTTATGATGAAGAAGGCCCGGTATTTTTGCCTAACTCCCAGTATGATTACCTTCCTTCACTTCGGCGCTGCTCAGTTATGCCTGTTCCCAGATTTAATATACATACCGGCTTACCTATCTACCGGGTTTTACATAAAGATCCCGAGTCCCTTTCTTTTTTGCTTTACCCGGAAAATTATGGGCAAGTATTTGAAGAATATCTGCAGAACCTTCTTAAAGAAAAATCTACCTTGTCATCGGATTAAAAGAGCTCGTTTTACCTTTAAAAGGGCGAAGAGAATTTTGTCAATAATTAGATAAACCCCTCTCCACCAAAGAAAGAGGGGTTTATTCTTAAAAAATAAATTAATGCTTATAGAAAAGATAATTGATTGTTAGGCTAAAAGATGCTTTAATATATTTATAGCTGTAATATATAATGAAAAATTGAGAAAGGAGGAGCTTATTTGGGTAAAACTAAAAGTTATGAAGAAATAAATGAAAAAATAAAAAGTGGAAATGCTGTAGTAGTTACTGCGGAAGAAGTTATTTCCCTGGTAGAAGAAGAAGGGGTTAAAAAAACTGCATCGAAAGTAGATGTGGTAACGACAGGAACTTTTGGGCCCATGTGCTCTTCCGGTGTAATATTAAACGTAGGCCATCCTCAACCGCGCATCAAGATTTCGGAAGTATATTTGAACGATGTGCCTGCTTATACCGGCATAGCAGCGGTTGATCTTTATTTGGGAGCAACTTCTTTGCCGGAATCAGACCCGGGCAATAGTAAATACCCCGGCGAATTTTCTTACGGAGGGGCTCATGTCATAGAAGACCTGGTTGCCGGAAAAGAAATCAATCTTGAGGCCTATGCTTATGGAACTGATTGCTATCCCCGGGAAAAATGGGAAACAAAAATGCGGTTGGAAGATATGCAAGAAGCTATTCTTTTTAATCCCCGTAATGCTTACCAGAATTATAACGCGGCGGTTAACACTTCTGATCGCACAATTTACACTTATATGGGAATCTTAAAACCCCGCATGGGAAATATTAATTTCAGCACTGCCGGGCAACTCAGTCCTCTTTTTAATGATCCCTACTTAAAGACCATTGGTATAGGCACTTCCATATTCCTTGGAGGCGGCACAGGTTATGTGGCCTGGCATGGCACCCAGCATAATCCCCATGCCCCCCGGGTGGAAAACGGCACACCCAAGGCACCGGGGGCAACTTTATCTTTGGTGGGCAATCTCAAGCAAATGCAAAGTCGCTGGCTCAGGGGATTAAGTTATCTTGGCTATGGTGTCTCCTTACAGGTGGGGATGGGTGTCCCCATTCCTATTTTGAATGAAGAGATTTTGCAATACACAGCGGTAAAAGATGAAGACATCTATGCGCCGATTATGGAATATAGTCGAGGTTTCCCTTACAAAGAAGGCAGCAACCTGGGATGGGTTAGCTACGGAGAATTAAAGTCCGGCATAGTGAAAATTGAGGGGCAGGAAGTTCCTGCAGCACCTCTTGCAAGTTATGCCGGGGCCAGGGAGATTGCTGAAACTTTAAAAACCTGGATCCAGGAAGGTAATTTTACTCTCACCAGGCCGGCAGCCGCGCTACCTGGATTTGATTAAAGTTTTGGTGTGGGAGGTGAAATGTATTGATTCGAAAGAAAGTAGTCCTGCATTTTCCGGCTACTCTGGTGGAGCAGCCTTTTATCTATTATTTGATAAGGGATTATCAACTCATGGTGAACATCCTCAGGGCGAATATAAACCCGCGGAAAGAAGGGCGGTTAATTGTAGAAATTAACGGCGAAGAAGGTGATTTTAATGAGGGTATAGATTGGCTAAGTGCGCAGGGAGTTCGCATTACCACGTTGAAACAGCAGATAATTTGGCGTGAGGATAGATGTACTCACTGCGGTGCCTGCACAGTGATATGCCCTACAGGAGCCCTTTACTTGCAAAGGCCGGAAATGATTGTGCATTTTGACGAAAATAAATGTGTTGCTTGTGAACATTGTTTGAAGGCCTGCCCGGCCAAAGCAATGGAAACCCTTATGGAGAATACTACGGGATGACTTCCCACAGGTTTTACCGCCAGGTAATGGAAAATGAACGGATGGTTTCTTTTACGGTAAAAGTTAAAGAAACCGACCTCTGGATAGCCGTTGATGCCCTTCATTTTAGCGAAAATTTAAGCAGCTTGGTAGAAAAGCATATCTGGCGCAAAAGGCAAGAACTTGAAAAAGTTATAAATTACTGTCCGGAATTTCAAACAACCATGGAGCCTTTTCTAGCGGAAAATCCTCACGAATTACCGGATATAGCAATACAAATGGTGCGTGCCGGCAACAAAGCTAATGTAGGGCCTATGGCTGCAGTAGCGGGAATTTTTGCCGAATTAGCGGGGAAATATTTACTGGAGGATGCGCGGGAAGTTATCGTGGAGAACGGGGGAGACATTTTTCTGCAGGTAGAAAATACCTGTCGGGTAGGAGTTTATGCCGGTAATTCTCCCTTAAGCGGAAAAGTAGCCCTGGAAATTATGCCGGAGAATACCCCGTTGGGAATATGCACTTCTTCAGCTACTGTGGGCCCTTCATACAGCAGCGGTGAAGCCGATGCCGTTGTTGTTTTATCGCCTTCTTCACCGCTGGCGGATGCCGTGGCTACTTCTGTGGGTAATATGATTGATGGACAAAAAAATTTGGAAGAAATTTTACAAACAGCCCTTCAAATAGAGGGGATTGAAGGCTTGCTCATTATTCAAGGGGAAAAAATGGCGGCTCAGGGAAACATCAAATTAGTCAGGGCGGAAAACTCATGATCATTTTGTAAATTTAGTTGATTTAGTGCAGGCATAGCAGGAATAAAGGGTTCAAAAGTAGTAATGTATTAACAAACTTTATGGGAGGATGTTTTTTGTTGCTGGTAATTTTTACTAAAGAGAGGTGCTTAAAGTATGCTTTCTAATGGATTTGAAAACAAGGTGGCTTTAATTACCGGGGCGAGTCGGGGAATTGGTTTAGAAATCGCCCGTGAACTTTTACGGCAAAAAGCAAAAGTGGTTATTTGTGCCCGGAAACAGGAAGGCCTTGACAATGCTGCCGCAGATTTGCAAGGGGGAAAAAACTTGCTTGCGGTACCGGCTCATGTTGCCAAAGAAGAAGATGTGGATAGCTTATTTAAGCAGATCAAGGAAAATTATGGCAAATTAGACATTTTAATTAACAACGCAGGCATGAATATCATGACCAGTTCTATGGCTGATGTAGAGTTTTCCCTCTGGCAGAAGATTCTTGATTCAAACCTTAACGGAACTTTCCTTTGTGCTTCGCGGGCAGCCCGGATGATGAAAGAACAACAAGAAGGGAAAATAGTGAATATTTCATCCCTTGCAGCGAGAAAAGCTTCACCGGGAATGGGAGTTTATGGAGTAGCCAAAGCAGGCATTGAAATGTTAACCAGGGTTTTGGCTGCCGAGCTTGCTGCCGATAATATTCAAGTTAATGCAGTAGCTCCGTGTATGGTCAAAACTGATTTTAGCAAACCATTTTGGTCTGACCCTTCCATTCATGATAATATTGTAAACAATATCCCTGCAGGGTGCCTTGCTGATCCCTCTGATGTAGTCAAGGCAGTACTTTTTTTAGTCTCAAATGATTCTGACTTTATCACCGGAGAAACCTTGGTAGTTGATGGAGGATCCAGTGCTATTTAACATTTTTGTAGTTAATGTGGAGGAAAAAAATGTCGGATTATGCACAAAAAATTATTGATACTTTGTCTGCTTTAGAACTTGATAAAATGGCTCCTCTTCTCAAGGAAGCTTTAAATCAGGAAGAAGATCCCTTTGATCTTTTAAACGCTATGAATGATGGGATGGCTGAGGTGGGGAAATTATTTGAAAGTGGAGAGTATTACCTGGCAGACATGATCTTAGCCGGGGAAATGATGAAAGAAGGAATGAAAATTCTCGAACCTCTTCTGCAGATGGAAGAACACAGCTACAAGGGAACAGTAGTGCTCTGCACAGTTAAAGGGGATATTCACGATATTGGTAAAAACATAGTAGGGACTATGCTCTCCAGTGCCGGATTCCGGGTTATTGATTTGGGAGTGGATGTGCCGCCCGAACGGGTTGTTCAAGCGGTGCAAGAAAATGATGCTTCGGTAGTAGCTTTATCTGTCCTTCTTACTACCATGACCCAATCTGTTGGGGAAGTGATTACTGCCCTGATCGACAAAGGCTTGCACAAAGGGGTAAAAATCATCATAGGTGGTGCGTGCGCAACTCCGGAACTAGCCGACGAGATGGGAGCGGATGCTTATGGAGAAAACGCTGTGGAGGCGGTAAAAATCCTTCATTCCTGGTGTGGCTAGGCGGAATTGATCATCTCAATATAATTAATGATTGTTTTGCTCTGTGCCGGTGAGTGAGTTTGAATTTAATTTTTCGGCAACAGCATTGTACATGGCATTCCATTCTGCGCTGCCCATTTCTACTTCAAAGCCGTAAGTGCTTAAATCAAACGGATTATCACCGTCGGGGCGAAGGTTTGCCCCCAAATGGTGGCTTAGACGGACGCCAGTAACCTCTTTCTGGGGATCAACAGTTATTTTGTTGCCCTGAAAACCGGAAGCTTCAAAACTATCATCCCATTCTTCTTCATGGGTCCACCACTGGTAGCCGTATACTCCTTCAGAATTATCTGTAAAAGTTACCGATTCTTCTACCCATTCTGCAGAAATAATTTGTTTTCCGGATGGTGCTTGGCCATTGTTGCGGTAAAGTTCCCCAAAACGTGCCAGGTCATAAGCCAGTGCATAAAGGCTTTGAGAGGCAATAGCATCGCCTTTTCTATCGATTATTATTTCAGCATTCCCCTCCATGCCCAGAGGCTTCCAAATTTTAGCGGAGAGCACTTCTGCGTAAGAGGATTCGTAAACAGTTTCAACCAGCCAGGCTAATACCTGCGTATCGCCACTGTTATATAAAAATTGTTCTCCAGGTGAGGCTATCCGGTTCATTGATTTTAAATACTCGTTGCGGGTCATGCCCAAACGCCCGCCGGTGAGGAAGTCGAGAAACATACCTTTCCACTGCTGAACTTGGGAGTTAAAGGCAAGCAAAGGGTGCTCTTCATCCCAATAGAGGCCGGATTCCATTTGCAGCAGGTTTTTTATAGTTGTTCCCTCCCAATCGGTACCTTCAAGTTCGGGAATATACCTTTCAATGGGGTCTTGCACAGAATCAATCTTCCCTTCGTCCCGGGCAATTCCCACCAGCGCCGAAGTAAATGACTTGGTAACCGACCACGGTTGAGCACGCATCTCGGGAGACCAGCCATTAGCATAATCTTCGTAAATTAAATTTCCCTCATGGATAAAAACCAGGCTGTCTGTTTGGGTGGTAGTCATATAATCTTTCACTGTTTTTTCCCGCCCCTGCCAATTATAAGTAACTTCACTCAAGTCAATTTGCTGCCGGGGCAGAGCAGATATCTCCGTTCCTTTTTTAACTTCCTCGGTGGGTAAAATTAATTCGGGCTTAACTACGTCAACGGGTTTGGGAATGATGAATATTCCATTAACCAGGGCCTCGTAAAAGTAATTACTCCAATAATATGGGTCTGTAATCATTTGCAGGTAATCGGGAAGCAGGTTAGACAAAATTGGCGTGCCCAGGAACATTTCTTTGGGGGTGGGGTAGAATTGCCCCAGCATGGAAGTTTTTATTTCATCCAGGTGACCCAGGCTTTCCGCCAGCAACTCAAGCATAAAAGAAGGAACAGTTGATACAGGGGAAAAAGAATCCATGTCACTGTTAATGCCCATGCTGTCAACAGGTGAAGAAGCTAGGGAATAAAACCCTGTTGCTGACAGGGGAGTTTTGCCGGGAAATGATAAAATTATTAAGAATATGATTAAAATTGCTAAGCATGACTTGGAAAATTTATTTCTGCCCATTCTTTATTTTTTACCTCCTGCATAATAGCTCGAAAAAATTTTTTGCCAAGCACTTAATATTAAGGCATCCCTACAAGAGCAAGTATAAACCCACCTATGATGGCAATTGTTCCCAGGATGATTCCGGTTAAGCCATACCTTTGCCCTTGATTCCTGGCTATTACTCCACAAACTATTGCTGCTAAGCCCGGAAGCAGTGAAAGAAAAGTACAGCAAAAACTACTTAATATACCCAAAATACCCAGAATCATTCCTACTATGCCCAGCGTGTCTTTTGATGGTTTTTCGTGTTGATTCGCCGGAAGTTGTGTTGCCGTGTTGTTTTCTTGATTTTGCATGGCTAATCTCCTTGAATTTAAAGATTATTAAATATTAATAAACATATATGCATTCTACGCATTAAAAAAAAATTCCTCCTTTTTTCTGGTGGTATGGAGGTTGAAACTTTTCAGAAAAAGGTAGTATGTAAATTATTTTCATTAACTAACAATTTCTTTAATCTTAAGCAAAGCGAAAACGGGAGTAGTTCATCGAAGAAAAAACTTTCTTAATAAAAAATAACATAACGGGGAAATCCCTTGATTATGGGATTCGAAAAGGATGTGTGTAAAAGCTGTTGCAGGAAATTGAATATGTAAAATAGAAGAATTTAAGCTTAAAATAAGCCTTTCAATAATCAGTAAAAAAATAGGTCAAAGAAGTTTTTTGCAGAAAGATCATTTCACTCAAAGACTTATAAAATACTAATTTATTACCACCAGAACCGAAAAACAATATCATTTATTTAGATACTAATAGAGGCTTTTTAGAAGGTGCAGCATCATTGGTAATACGATTTTTAAGCAAAGCATGAGTTTTTTAATAGGTATATCCTTATATTAGGGAGGAGGAAAGATGTTATGATGCAAAAATTTATTTTTACCTGCGGGCGAAAAGAAATAAATATATTTACGGGGTGGCCAAATTGCCTGAACAAGTCCAAAAGGGCTGTGGCTGTTTTTATTTTGATCGGCGCCATGATATTATCAAGTTTTTGCGTGGGGCCGGCAGTACAAGGATGGGCTGTTGGCGGTGCGGAGGCAAATGAAGAGGAAAATAATGGTGAAGTGGTGGATATTGCGGATGATAATCTGCGAGAAGCTGTTCTTGAAAAATTAGAAAAAGAGCATGAAGATGATATTACCGTAGATGACATGGAAGGAATAACTTCTTTAAATGCTGATAACAGAGAGGTGGAAGATCTAACGGGCTTAGAGTATGCAGTGAACTTGGAAAAGCTTGACCTTTCAAATAACATAATAGACAATATAGATGCGCTGGCTGCCTTCGAAGAACTGGAAGTGCTTTATCTCGAAAGAAACCGGGTAAGCGACATTTCTCCTCTGGCAAACCTGGAAGATCTGCGGTTTCTTGTTCTTCAGCATAATGAAATAAGCGATATTTTTCCATTGTCGGGCTTGGAAAACCTGGGGTGGCTTAGCCTTGTCGGTAACCAGGTAAGCGACATTTCTCCTTTAGATAGTCTGGAAAACTTAAATGTGCTTCACCTCTTAAATAATGAAGTAAGTGATATTTCGGCGCTTTCAGAGCTGGCAAGTTTAGAAGTGCTTTCACTGGGAAGAAACAACATAAGCGATATTTCGCCGCTGTCGGCACTGGAAAATTTAAAGCGCCTCTCCTTTAGCAGAAACGAGGTAAGCGATATTTCTCCTTTGGCAGATTTAGAAAACTTGATTGAACTTCATCTGCTGAATAATGAAGCAAGTGATATTTCACCGCTCTCGGACTTGGAAAACCTGGAAAAGTTATCTCTTAGTAGAAACGAGATAAGTGATATTTCGCCGCTCTCGGGTTTGGAAAACCTGGAAGAACTCCGTCTTGATGGTAATCATATAAGCGATATAACTCCACTTTCAGGCCTTGTAGGGCTGAAAAGGCTTTACCTGGGAAGCAATGAGATAGTTGACATTACTCCCCTCGCCGGATTACAGAATATACGGCACCTTGTTTTGCAGTATAACGAGATAGCCGATATATCTCCTTTATCTGATTTGAAAGATTTGTGGTTTCTTGTTCTGCAGTATAACGAGATAAGTGATGTTTCTCCCCTATCCGAGCTGGAAAATATAGATGTCCTTTATCTTAAAGGTAACCGAATATTACATATAACTCCCCTTTCGGGTCTAAAAGATCTGGGTGAACTCGATGTTAAAGAAAACTATCTTGACATAAGTGAAGGATCCGAGGCCATGGAAGTAATCGAGGGCTTAAAAGACGAAGGAGTGGTTGTTTATTACGAACCCCAGAAAGAAAGGCCTGAGGTGGAGCTTGAATTATTTGCCGAACCGGAGGAAGGAGGTACGGCAATAGAAGCGGGTACATATGCTTATGGGGAAAAAATAACAGTGGAGGCAATACCCGCAGAAGATCACCGTTTTATCGGTTGGATTAAAAATGGCGATCAAGTAAGTACAAATAAGAAGTACCAATTTGAAATAGCAACTAATGTAGAATTAACGGCGCAGTTTGAGCCAATTGCCGTGATAGGTCCGGTTCCCGAACTTGTTAGTTTAGATGAAGTAGATGATATAGAGGTGACTTATGGCACTTCTGCCGATAAAGCCGGTGATAAGCTGGCGAGTGATGTAGAAGGAGTGCTAGATGATGGCACGAAAGTAAAGCTGGCAATAGAAAACTGGACTTCAGATAATTACGATGCTGAAGAAGTAGGGAGTTATGCTTTCCGGGGAGAGGTTACTTATTTGCCTGGCCAAGAAGATGAATTTGTCATCCCGGAAGATCTTTCCACAGTTTCTGCGACAGTGATAGTGACAGTGGAGTTCAAATATGAAATCACTCGCCTGGCCGGTGAGCAACGTTATGAGACAGCCAGGGAAATTGCCTTGCACGCTTATGGGGATGAAGGTGTCGACACGGTTATTATTGCCGAAGGCCTTGACTTTGCTGACGGCCTTGCGGGAAGCGCCCTTGCTGCGGCGAAGGATGCTCCTGTTTTGTTAACTGCTGCTGATGAACTTTCAAACGCAACAGAAAAAGCCATTGATGAATTAGAGGCAGTTGAAGCTGTTATTTTGGGAGGGGTAGCCGCTGTTTCCAATGAGGTGACCGAAGAGTTGGAAGAAATGGAACTGGAGGTTTCCAGAATCGCCGGGATAAACCGTATTGATACTGCTGCAGAAATTGCCCGGAAACTTGATCAAATGGGTAAAGTAGAAGATAAAGCATTTATTGTAAACGGGTGGGCACCGGCAGATTCGCTGGCTATTGGGCCGGTGGCAGCAGCCTACAACATCCCCATTCTCCAGGTAAGAGATGAAATATGTGCATATACCAGAGGTGCCATTAAAGAAATGGGAATTGAAAATGTGGAAATCATTGGCGGTGAGGGCGTTGTGTCCGGATCCTTGAAGCAGGAATTGGAAGCTCTGGTGGACGGTGATGTCCAGAGGACTTTTGGGGAAAACCGCTTCGAGACCAGCGTAAAAATTGCCGAAAAATATTTCAATGAGCCGGAAAGTATCATAATGGCCAACGGTGTAAATAAGGCTGATGCTCTTGCTGCCGGCTATTTTGGAGCCATACATACAGCACCGGTCCTTTATGTAAACAGCATTCCGGAATGTGTAGATAATTATTTAAACGAAGTAATAAATGAACTCAGTTATGTATATATTTTAGGAGGAGAAGCGGTCGTATCTAAAAACGTGAAAAAGACCTTAAAAAATATGATGATAAGGTAATCTAATAGGGATGTGTTTGGAATCAAGGGTCAAGAGTCAGGATAACAAATAACCTATAATTGAGCTTGAGTTATTAATAGTATAATCCTTCTAATTGTTCAGCATATTTATCTGCTATAACATTTCGTTTTACTTTTAAAGTGGGAGTTAATTCTCCTTTTTCCTGTGTTATTGCTTCATCTAAGAGATGGAACTTTTTAATCTGTTCAAAGTCATCGAAATACTTGTTGGCATCATCTACTGCTTTCTGGATAAGGCCGATTATTTTTTTATTATTTAACAGGCTGCGGTCAAGTTTAATGGGAATATCTTCCCCGGCCTGGTCTTTGCCGTATTCAATGAGCGATTCATCATATTTAATATTGTTTTCCTGGGCGAAATCAAGCAGTTTTTTGTAGTTGGGCTGAATAAGGGCGGAAACGAATTTGCGGTTATCCCCTAAAACCACAGCTTCTTCTATCCAGGAACTTTCTTTCAGTTTATCTTCAATAGGCAGGGGGGCAACGTTTTTACCTGTAGAAAGAACTAAAAGATGCTTTTTACGCTCTTTGAAATATAAATACCCCTCGGCATCAAAATAACCAATGTCACCGGTTTTTAGCCATCCATCATCTGTAAAAGACTCTTTTGTATCTTCGGGTAAATTGTAATAGCCCTTCATGACATTATCACCTTTAATAAGTATTTCCCCGTCCTCGGCAATTTTTTCCACCACCCCGGGAAGGGGTGGCCCGATGGAGGCGGGACGGAAATTTTCCGAAGGATTCACATTGGAAGGGCCGGCGGTTTCTGTCAGGCCATAGCCTTCCAGAAGGGGAATACCGATACCGTAATAAAAATAGGCCAGATCTGTAGAGAGAGCACTACCGGCAGAAACGCATATTTTTAAACGATCCAGCCCTGCTGCTGCGCGAATTCTCTTAAAAACCAAACGTTCTGCCATGCTGTGCTTGAATTTTAAGCCCCGGGGAGGCTCTATGCTTTTGCTTCTAAGGTAACCCATATCCCGGGCAATTTTAGCTGCCTTGTAAAATATAATCCTGCGGGTTATTCTTGATGACTCTACTGTTTCCATTATACGGTCATAGACCCGTTCCCACAGTCGTGGTACTGCTGTCATGGCATTCGGCCTTACTGCGGGCATATCGTGAGCCATTTTATCCGGGCGGCTGAAATAGCAGGTTTGCCTCCCCGCTATAGCCGCAAAAAACACTATGCGCATGTAGACGTGGGCAAAGGGGAGAAAACCCAAAAAATTATCGCCGGGTTCATAGGCAATAATTTCTCTCATGGAAAATAGGTTAAAAATAAAATTCCAGTGGGTTAACATTACTCCTTTCGGTTTGCCCGTAGTGCCGCTGGAATAAACAATACTGCAGAGATCGTCGGGGGAAATACTTTGTTGAACCTTTTCATAGATCTCAATATTATCGTCATATACTTTCCCCATTTCCTGGACTTCTTCCATGGTATATATATTTTGGAGAGGTTTTTCGGTTTTTTCTATGGTAATAATATACTCCAGGTGGGGTAAATCCTCCTTAATTTCCAGTACTTTATCTAACTGCTCTTGATTTTCTACAAAAATCATTTTACTTCCGGAATCTCTGAGAATGTATTCTACGGAAGGCGTGGAAAGAGTGGGATATACCGTTACCGTTACTCCGGCGCTGGTAAGAATGGCAAAATCCGCTACCGGCCATTCATATCTCGTATCAGACAAAATACTTACCATGTCGCCCTTTTTTAGCCCCAAATAGATGAGACCCTGAGCTAATGCCTTTACTTCCCGGGCTAAATCCTGATAAGTTAGCTCTTTGAATTCTTCCTTGCCCGGTTCCCGGTAAGCCACAGCCGCTAGATGAGGCTCGATTCTCACTATGGCATGAAACAGAACAGGAACCGTTGCTCTTGTAAATATTTCCAGGTCACGGCTTTTCATTAAAACTTCCTCGCCCATAGTTGACGACCCCTTTTTTACCCCTTCTTGTAGAGTAGTTTCTCTATAGGTAAAATTTTGCTGCTTCCTGTAAAAGTTTCCTAAATGAAGTGGGTTTTCTTTTTATTTATTAAATAAAACATATTCTACTTTAATTAATAAAAATCCTTCCATTATTTCGAAAATTTTATTGATTTCAGTGGGGACGGGGCAATTTTGTTACATTACTTTATCCTTTAGATTACCTTGGTGTCTCTGTGTTCTCTCAACATGCTTATTATTTTATTAGGGGAACATAACTTCTTTCTGGCTTATTCATCAATTACGCTGCGGGCAAAAATAAACTCAAAATTATCATCGGTGATGATCTGCTATGTGACAAAATTGCCCCGTCCCCAATGTCACATAGTTAATCTTTTTGGGAAGTTAACTTGCTTTTTTATCCCCTTTAATACCCAGCAGGATAAAATAAATGGCATACCAAAAACTGACTACCGCACCGGGAATTGAGGCAGCTTCACTGTAAAGGGTAACTCCCACTGCGGCGGCAAAAGCAGAAGTTTTGATAGTCGAAAGCAGAATAAAGCTATTCTGATCTGCTTCACTCAGCTTTAACTTTCTGGTTATGGCGCCAACTACCACGGCCAGCACAAAGGAGCTAATTATTGCTACCACCGAAACGGGCACTAATACCTCATGTTGTTGAAGAAATACATCCTGGTTAAGCCCCACCACTGAGAATATAACCACAAAAAAGCCCCAGTTAATTATGCTACCTCGCAGACGAGCAAGGTAATCGGCCACATTTATTTTGCGTAAAAGCTGAGAAACAATAAAAGGCACTAAAATAAGAAAGACCATAGTGTTAAGGAGTCGCAAAGGAGAAATGGCTGCTTCTCCTGTAAACAAGTAGATCAATAACGGAGTCAAGAACAGGGAAATTAAATATACCCCGAAAGTGCCCAGCAACGAAAGTCTCAAATTCCCTTTCAGAACGTGAGTAAAAGGAACAATAGCTATTCCTGGAGGTGCAGTGGCTACCAGCACATATCCCACCCATAAATCCCATGTAGGCATAAGCCACCAGGCCAATAATAAAATCACCGTTCCCAAAAATAAAAAATTCGCAGCCAATGCCAAAACAAGAGGTCGCGCCATCTCTTTTATAGGCAAAAAATCCTGTACAGTTACTTGAGTTGCCGAAACTGCCAGAACCACTGCCAGCGCTGGCATAGTTAATCCCTGCAGGGCTGCCGCTACATCGCCAAAAATAAGCCCCAGTACAAAGGCCATTCCCAGAATAAAAGTGCGGTTTTGGAGTAATTTAATGATCATTCTAATTTCTTTCCCCTAATTTTATTTCATTCCAAGTATTAACTATTAACTTTGCCTTAGGTGTTAGTGAGGGGGCGAAAGTTTAACTACGGCATTGTATTCTTCGGGGCAGACTTTGCGGCATTCATCACATTTAACGCATTTATCCTGGATGATCTCTTTTGTGCCATCACTTTTAGTTATTATGGCATCGCTGGGGCATACTTCAATACAAGAACTGCAGATTTCCTGTGATTGAAGAGAGCAGTAAGGACGTTGGATTGAGCACATACTAAGGCAGGTAACACAAGGTTTACTGCATTTTGTTTGGTCTATGTGTAAGGTTATAAGTTCCTTGCACGTGCGAGCAGGGCAGCGTTGTTTTTCAATATGTTCCAGATATTCATCTCTGAAATAGCGCAGAGTGGTAAGCACCGGGTTAGGAGCGGTTCCGCCCAAATTGCAAAGAGATCCCATTTTGACATCTTCAGCAAGGTCTTCCAATAAATTTAGATCATCTGTGGTACCTTCTCCCTGAGTAATGCGGTTAAGAATTTGGAGCATGTGTTTGGTTCCCAACCGGCAAAAAGTGCATTTCCCGCAGGATTCAAGCTGGGTAAATTCCAAAAAATAGCGGGCTATTGCCACCATACAGTCTTCTTCATCCATCACTACCAACCCACCTGAACCCATTATGGCCCCGGCTTCATCCAGTGATTCAAAATCTATGGGAACATCCAGAGCAGATTCAGGCAAGCACCCGCCGGAAGGACCACCAATCTGAACAGCTTTAAACTTATTGCCATCAGGGACACCGCCGCCTATATCAAATACCAGTGTGCGCAGGGTAGTTCCCATGGGAACTTCTACCAACCCGGTATGCTTGACCTTACCTACGAGAGCAAAAACGGCAGTCCCCGGAGTAGCATGGGTGCCGATGGATTTAAACCACCTTGCCTCATGGTTTAGAATTGCCGGGACGTAGGCAAAAGTTTTCACGTTATTAAGAAGGGTGGGATATCCCCAGAGTCCTGATACAGCCAAACTGGGAGGGCGGGTTTGGGGTATACCCGCTTTCCCTTCAATAGATTGGGTGAGGGCAGTTGCTTCTCCGCACACAAAGGCTCCTGCTCCCACGAAAATTTCCAGGTCAAAAGAAAAGTTTGTCCCTAAAATGGATTCACCTAATAAGCCTTTATCCCTGGCTTGGTCCAAAGCTACTTCCAGGCGCTTTATGGCTATGGGATATTCGGCTCTAACATATATATAACCCTTACTGGCACCTACCGCATAAGCGCTAATAATCATCCCTTCAATAATCTGGTGCGGATTAGATTCTAAGAGGCTGCGGTCCATAAAAGCCCCTGGGTCACCTTCGTCACCGTTACATATCACATAGCGCAAGTTAGATTCCGTTTCCCGACAGGCTTCCCATTTTTCACCTGCGGAAAAGCCTGCTCCTCCGCGCCCCCGCAATCCTGATTGTTTAACTTCCTCAACAATCTCTGCGGGGGTTAAGGTCAATGCTTTATCCAGGGCAGCATAACCTTCTCTGGAGATGTAGTCATCAATATCCAGGGGATCTAAAAACCCACAGTGTTTTAATAACACTTTTTCTTCGTAAGCTTCCCGGGTCAATTCGGGAAAAGAAATAAGTTCTCTATTGGGTTCCAGGGCGGCCAGGGCAAGCTCATAGCAGGGATTGTCTTTTAGTAAAAATTCCTGGACCAGTTTTTTTGCCACCTCTTCATCAACCTTGCCGTAGGTTATGGAAGGGAAACCAGGTTTGGAAATAACAACTATAGGTTCGGCATAGCAATAACCCATACAGCCGACCTCTTTAATTTCTGCCGCCAGGTTTAATTTGTTAATCTCCTGCATGAAAACCTTTTTAATTTTTGCGGCACCGGCAGCCCGTCCGCAGGTAGCGGCGCCTATATATATCAAAGTATTTTCTTGCATTTTATGCTTTTGGGCATCAGCCTCTTCTTTAAGAAATGAGTACTGACTATGTTGAGCAGTTGTGACCATTTTTTCAGCCCCCTTCTCGGGTGTTACTCTTTCTTGGAATTATTTGGAATCTATGATTATTTGTTGAGAAGCATTGTATGGGGCTATGAAATTATTTATGGATATAATTCTCAAGTGATAACCATGATAACCATTTAGGATGTTTTATTTAATAAAAGCTTATAATATAATAATAGTGCCTTTAGAGAAGTTTGTCAATGGTTTTTGTAGTGAATGAATTGTTAGCGCTACCTATAATAGATGCAATCAAAATACTTCATTGAATATATATAGGAATTGTTTTAAAATGCAAGTTTAGAAGAAGGAGAAGATGCGCAAATTAGCCCCGTAGTAATAGCCATAAGGGCCTTGTACTTTAGCGGGATAACTTCTCCAGTATAGATAATATGGTAGTAATCACCTATTACGCTCATAAAGACATCGCCAAGTTATTCAACCACTTTAAAGGCAAGCGGGTGAAAACTAATTATTCCTTTGCTTCTTCTTCGGCTGGATGAGGGTCTCTTTTTTTCAGCCATGAAATGATTTCTGTAAAAAAGTATATTCTCCAGAGGCTTATGTTCATTAGAGCAGATCGGCGATGGTGGTGCTGGCCAGCCTTTCCATCATGGTTTGCTGGGCTTCCTGCCAGACGGTTCTTAAATTACAGTAACTCCGATTTTTACAGGGAGCATCTTGCATAAGACACCTGGTAATAGTTATCGGCCCATCAAGGAGTTCTATAACGTCCTTAACCGTTATGGTAGCTGGATCCCGGGCCAGGGATACTCCTCCGGACGGCCCTCGTTGACCTTTCGTCCAACCGGCTTTGTTCAATTGCGCCAAAATTTGGACTGCCAGGTTTTCCGGTATCTCCTGTTTCTCGGCAATACCTTTGGTAGTGGTGGATTCATTATCTTTTAGAGAGGCCAGCTCTACCAGGCATATTACCGCGTATTCTGCTTTTTTGGTTATTACCGTCATTTGATCTATTCACCACCAATTAGTATATAATATATAACTAAGTCAGTAATAATTATATCTTACTAACAGTTTTTATGCAAATCTCGCGAACAGGAAGAAAAACACAAAGAAAGAGTTTTTGAAAGAGTAATGGAGGAAACAAAAAAGTTATTTTATGAAGGATTGGTTCACTAGTGATTTTAGAGGGGGAATAGAAAGGATTAGAAAGTGTTAGTGCGGATTAATAAGTTAGAAAAGGCAAAAACTGAATAAAATTTTGCTATTGACAAATGAAAAATAGCAGGATATTATATTACTAACATAGTTAGTAATATATTTAAATATGATTGATTTATCGGGAGGGATAAAAATGAAATTGGAAGGCCACTGCCAAACCACGGCCATGGGGATCATGCCTCATACAGACATAGAACGAGCTCTAAACCTTGCTCTTTCTCTGGATATACCGTACTGGCCTCAGCTTCCCAAAGTCAGTTTTTATGAGGATATGTACGCCCAGGTCTCGGAACATTTTCCCGGCATAATTATAGATACGGAAAAGAGGGAAATAAGCCTCTCTTCGGAGAGATTTTATGAAGAGCTGGATGAATTGTTTAATCACTGGGAGGATGAAGAATATTTCAAGCTCACCTCCCAGTATTCAGCGGTTTTCCACAAGTTTTTGGAGCAGGATTTATCTTCTTATTCTTATATCAGGGGACAAAGTATAGGCCCCATAAGCTATGGCTTAAAAATTGTTGATGAGAATAAAAGGTCAATAGCCTACAACGAAGAGATAAGACAAATTTTATTTGAATTTATGGCTAAGAAATTACAAGCCCAGTATAACGAATTGAAAGCCAAGCATGACGGCGCCTTTGTTTGGGTAGACGAACCGGCCTTGGAATTACTTTTTATGGCTTTTACCGGTTATAACGATGACAAAGCGTTTCAAGATTATCAGTATTTTCTGGAGCAATTTCCCGGCCCTAAGGGAGTCCACCTTTGTGGCAATCCCGATTGGTCATTTTTGCTGCAACTTGAACTGGATGTTCTTTCGGTAGACACCCTGGCTTGGGGGCATAATTTTACGCGTTACACCGAAGAACTCCAATCTTTTTTGCAAAGAGGGGGGATTATCTCCTGGGGAATTACTCCTACTCTCACGGAAGAATTTGAAGCAGAAAATTTGGAAAGCATGTATCAAAAAATAAATAATATGTGGAGCTTTTTAATGGATAAAGGTATTTCCCGGGAACAATTATTTGCTCAGTCCTGGCTTGCTCCCGCGCGTTGTTGCCTGATAAACGCCGATGGTGAGCAAACAGTAGAAAAATCTTTTAAACTGCTCCGGGATGTTTCCGCAAGAATCAAAGATGAAATGAAAGGGAGTTGAAAGTAGAAAATTTTTCATTACTGGATAGAAAGGGGGTGTAAATCAATGCAAGTTACAGTTAATGATGAGTGCACGGCATGCGGCATATGTGAAGATATTTGTCCGGAGGTTTTTGAAGTTGAGGATGATAAAGCTAAAGTCAAACTGGATCCTGTTCCGGAAGAATTTCATGATGCATGTCGGGAAGCTGCAGAGGACTGCCCCTCTGAGGCTATTGAAATCACCGAGTAAAGATTAGAAGAAATTCACAGGCAACAGTTAATAAATAAAAAGAAAGGAGTTTGATGAAAATGTTTTGTTTTCAATGTCAGGAAACAGCTAAAAATGAGGGATGCACCAAGAAAGGAGTATGCGGCAAAACGGCGGATGTAGCGGAAATGCAAGACATGTTAATTTATGTGCTCAAAGGCCTTTCCAGTGTCAGTCTGGAAGCGGAAGAAAAGGGAATAAAGCAGGATGAGGTTAACTCGTTTATAATGGAGAGCTTGTTTAATACCATCACCAACGTTAATTTTTCCCGCAACCATTTTGTGGACAAAGTTAAAGAAGCATTGCGTTTGAGAGAACAGGTTAAAGAAGAGCTTAAAGGAAAAGGGTGGAGTGAGGATAATTTGCATGATGCCATAACCTGGAATGGTAGCACCGAAGATGAGTTTGCTCAAAAAGCCCAGCAAGTGGGCGTTTTGGCAACGGATAATAAAGATGTCCGTTCCCTGAGGGAATTGATCACTTACGGGACAAAGGGGCTGGCTGCCTATGCAGAACATGCCCAAGTACTGGGATATACCCAGGATGACGTTAGCAAATTCATGAAAAAAGCTTTAGCAGCTACCCTTGATGATAGCTTGTCTGCGGAAGATTTAACTAACCTGGCTTTGGAAACAGGGAAGTATGGAGTAGAAGTAATGGCCCTGCTGGATAAAGCCAATACATCTACCTACGGCAACCCGGAAATGACCGAGGTCAACATTGGAGTGCGAAACAATCCTGCCATCCTCATAAGCGGCCATGACCTGAAAGATCTGGAAGAACTCTTGGAGCAAACCAAAGGAAGCGGAGTAGATGTTTATACGCACGGGGAGATGCTTCCTGCTCACTACTATCCATTTTTCAAAAAGTATGATCACTTTGTAGGAAATTATGGCGGTTCTTGGTGGAAACAGCGGGAGGAGTTTGCCACTTTCAACGGGCCTGTGTTGTTAACTACTAATTGCCTGGTTCCCCCCAAAGATGAGTATATTGATCGGATTTATTCCACCGGCCCTGTGGGACATCCCGGGGTAAAACATATTCCGGACAGGGCTCCCGGGGGAGCTAAAGATTTTAGCTCTCTTATTGAACATGCTAAAAAATGTTCTCCTCCTCAAGAGCTGGAGCAGGGTAAAATAGTGGGAGGTTTTGCTCATGAACAGGTGCTGAACCTGGCTGATAAAGTAGTAGAAGCAGTCAAGTCGGGTGCGGTCAAGAGGTTTGTAGTAATGGCCGGCTGCGACGGCCGTCACAAGACCCGCCAGTATTATACGGATTTTGCCCAAGGATTGCCCGAAGATTCCATTATTCTTACGGCAGGTTGTGCCAAGTATCGCTATAACAAGTTAGACCTGGGTGATATCGGCGGCATTCCCCGGGTGCTGGACGCCGGCCAGTGCAATGATTCCTACTCCCTGGCGGTGGTAGCCCTCAAGCTCAAAGAAGTGTTCGAGCTGGACGATATCAACAAGCTGCCCATTGTGTACAATATTGCCTGGTATGAGCAAAAAGCAGTAATAGTTTTACTTTCGTTGTTATCCCTGGGCATACAAAACATACATCTGGGCCCCACTTTGCCCGGATTCCTTTCGGAAAATGTGGCCCGGGTCCTGGTGGACAATTTTGGTATCGGCGGTATTACCACTGCCGAAGAAGATTTAAAAACTATGCTGTAAAAAATTGCACTTACGGACATTAAGAGATTAATAGGACAGGATGTGAGATTTCAAATTAGCTCTTGACATGTCAGTCATATGGTATAACATATTTATTACCATAAATATTGTTTCGGATTATTTAAATATATGGAAAAGGGGAAATTAATTATGCAAAAATATCAGTGCGATGTATGTGATTATGTGTATGATCCGGAGCAGGGTGACCCGGAAAATGGGGTGGAGCCGGGAACGGCACTTGAAAATGTATCTGACGACTGGGTATGCCCCCTGTGTGGGGTAGGAAAAGAAGATTTTTCCCCTGTCGACGAATAAGCAAAAAATTAATTTTATATGTTTTAACAAGGAGGCATCCAAATGGCCACTTCAAACGATGATAAAATGTTAAATGAAGGCGATTCAGAACTTTTCTATCCCAGTGAAAATTTCCAAAAAAATGCTCTGATCAACAATAACGAACTGTACAACATGGCAAAAACCGATGGCATTGATTTCTGGGAAAAGATGGCTGAGGGACTAAAATGGTTCCGTAAATGGGAAACCGTGTTTGACGGAAGCAACCCTCCTTATTACCAGTGGTTTACCGAAGGTAAACTCAATGTATCGTATAATTGCCTGGACCGCCATATTGACGAAGGGCGAGGCGACAAAAGAGCAATTGTATTTGAAGGTGAAAAAAGTGATGTGGTAAGCCTTACATACAAGGAACTTCTTGTGGAGGTTTGCAAAGCGGCTAATGTTCTCAAGCAGATGGGTATAGGAAAAGGAGACACAGTTACCATTTGGATGCCCATGTTGCCGGAAACCGTGATAACCATGCTGGCGTGTACAAGGATTGGGGCTGTCCACAGTGTTGTTTTTGGAGGATACAGCCCTGAGGCGCTGCGGGACAGAATTGACGCTTCCGGTTCGAAATTACTTGTCACTGCCAACGGCTCTAACCGCAAAGGCAAAGAGTTTCCTATGATAACCAATGCCGGGACGATTATAGACGAATGCCCGTCGCTGGAAAAAGTTATAGTGTTAAAGCGAACCGATACACCTTTTGAGTTAAAACCGGGACGAGACCATTTGTGGGATGAGCTAATGAACAACACCGAAGAAAGCTGTTCTCCTGAGGAAATGGATGCAGAAGATCCCCTATTTATCCTATACAGCAGCGGTACTACCGGGAAACCCAAGGGAATACTTCATACCACCGGCGGTTACCTTGTAGGAGTTAACACTACGTTCCGTTATGTTTTTGATTATAAAGACGATGACATCTATTGGTGCACCGCGGATATTGGTTGGATTACCGGACACAGCTACGTGGTCTACGGCCCTCTTTCTTGCGGAGCTACCGTATTTATTTATGAGGGAACCCCCGATTACCCGGCACGGGATCGTTTCTGGGAATTGATTGAAAAGTATAAGATCACCATCTTATATACAGCGCCGACTGCTATCCGCACATTTATGCGCTGGGGCGAAGATCTTCCGGCGGCAAGAGATCTTTCCAGCTTGCGACTGCTTGGTTCCGTGGGAGAACCCATCAACCCCGAGGCCTGGCTGTGGTTCTACAAGCATATAGGAAACGAAAGATGTCCCATTGTTGACACCTGGTGGCAAACGGAAACGGGTATGATTATTATTTCACCATTACCGGGAGTTACCCCGATGAAGCCGGGGTCTGCAACCTTTCCTTTCCCCGGCGTAGAAGTCGATGTAGTTGATGATGACGGAAACTCTGCGCCCCCGGAGCAAAGAGGCTACCTGGTAATTAAAACGCCGTGGCCGTCCATGCTGCGCACCCTCTACAATGACAATGAACGTTATGAGCAGACATACTGGAGTCAATTCCCCGGACTATATTTTACAGGGGATGGTGCCATGAAGGATTCAGACGATTACATCTGGATCATGGGACGGGTGGACGATATCTTAAATATCTCGGGACATCGTATCGGAACCATGGAAGTGGAAAGTGCCCTGGTGGACCACCCTGCCGTTGCGGAGTCGGCGGTCATCGGCAAGGAAGATCCCGTTAAAGGACAATCTATAAGCGCTTTTGTTACCTTAAAAGAAAAATATGAAGGCAGCGATGATCTGGTTGACCAGTTGAAGCAGCATGTGGTGAAAAAGATCGGAGCCATTGCGCGCCCCGGGGAAGTCTTTTTTACCGTGGAACTTCCCAAAACACGCAGTGGCAAGATCATGCGCCGCCTTTTGCGAGATATTGCGGAAGGCAGAAGGCTTGGTGATGTAACTACCCTTATGGATCCTAACGTTATTGAGGAAATAAAAAACAAATATAGCAGTTAATTTTCCGCATGATCGAGCTTTACATTCTTTACCGGCGTAAAGTATAAATACCCTTAGGACCTCAAGCGCAAGGCTTTTTTAATGAGAGAAAGCTTATTTTCGCTATATGGTGGATGCAAAAGAGACTGGGCATCAAGGGGGAGAAAGTTTTTGGAGATACTTTTATAATGGGTAAAAGTATCAAAACTTGCTTTGCCGTGGTAAGCCCCCATTCCGCTATTTCCTACCCCTCCGAAGGGAAGGTTGAGAGAGGTAAAATGGGTAAAGACATTATTAATTGTGCCCCCTCCGAAAGATAATTCGCGTAAAATTGTGTTTTCGGTTTTCGAATCGTTGGTAAACAGATACAAAGCCAGGGGCTTTCCGGAGCTTTTAACCCCTCTGATTACCTCATTAATTTTTTCGTATTCAATAATGGGTAAAATTGGCCCAAATATTTCTTCCTGCATTATGTGGTCTTCCCAACTAACGTTATCTATAAGTGTAGGTGCTATATATAGATCTGCGCTGTCAAACTCTCCTCCGTGGACAATAAGATCCTCCCGTATTAACTGTGTTAACCGTTCAAAATGCCTTTGGTTGATAATTCTGGGGTAATCGCGGCTTTTTTGAGGGTTATCACCGTAAAATTTTTCGATACTTTTTTGAAGGGCTTCCACCATTTGAGATTTGATTTCTTTGTGTACATAGAGGTAATCGGGGGCGATGCAAGTTTGTCCTGCATTGACGAACTTACCCCAGATAATTTTAGAGGCTGCTTGCTCCACCTCTATATCTTTGTTTACTATACAGGGGCTTTTGCCCCCCAGTTCTAAAGTAACGGGAGTGAGGTTTTCTGCAGCATACTTCATTACTATTTTGCCTACCTGGGTGCTTCCCGTAAAAAAGATATAATCAAAATTTTCCTCCAGCAGAAATTGACTTGTCTCTTTCTCGCCCTCAATTACAGAGATAAAATTGGCTGGGAAGTACTTTTCCCCAAGCTCTTTAATTAAAGAACTTGTATGGGGTGTAAACTCCGAGGGTTTAACTACTGCACAGTTGCCGGCGGCAATAGCCCCTACCAGGGGGGCAAAAATAAGGTGAAACGGGTAGTTCCACGGCCCCATGATTAATACACTCCCGTAAGGTTCAGGTAAAATGTAATTTTGGGCAAAACCTTGCAATAATGAGGTTTTAACTTTTTGGGTTTTGCTCCATGAACGGATGTGATTTAAGGAATGTTTTATCTCCTCCAAAACGGGAACTAATTCTGTGAGATAGCCTTCCTGATAGGCTTTCCCCATATCACTCTTTAAAGCTTCTAAAATACTATCCTCATTTTCCGTTATAAGTTTTTGCAGCTTTTTTAATTGGTTAATTCTAAAAGAAATATCCTTAGTTTTACCTTGTTCAAAAAACTGTTGTTGTTCCCTTATGGTTTCCTTGATCTGCTCTTTATTATGATCCAAATTAATCAACTCCAGTATAATTTTTTTCAAGTTTTAATAATTACCGGCGGTAGATAGGGCCTCTATTCTTGCATAAAAAAATTACTCAATTGGTTATCTCTTAGTCTTTATTTATTCCGGATATGTTGTTTGAAAAGTACGGCTAAAATTTTTAAAGCGACTACCGTTTTCGTCAGTATGCCAGAAGATAGCTAAATAAGCAAATGGGGTTTTTGTCTTAGCAGTTACGTTTACAGGTAGGCCTTTTCTGTGGGTGGATGAGGAGGCAAACCCGGCTTTTGTTCACGCAGGTGTAGTAATACTGTCCGAATTGCCGGTTGAAAAGTTTTGTTCCGGTTTGCTAATCTGAAAAATCGCTTTATTTTCCCGGAGTATTTAAATCCAGTAATGCTAATAATGTCTTAAAGATGATCGATTATTTCCGGAAAAATTGATTTATAAAAAACGGCACAAGTTATGGATTTCACCAGCGGAATACTTATTCAAAGCTTCTTTAATAAAGCATCTCGCAATTGGCTATCTGCTATAACCCTTAGAGCCATTGCAGGATTTATTATCCATACTGAAGAATATATACAGTAAATACCAAAATCACTCCAGTAAAAGAAAAGCTAATTAATATTACCATTGTTGTTTCAATATTCCTTTAATCAAGCGTTTTGGGGGCACGGCGCATGTTGGCCGGGCTAAAAGCCAGCTACACAGAAATGCTATTTGTAAAGTGTCAAACAGAAAAGGGGATAAATGAATACAGGACAGTTGAAATACATAGGCTCGGTAATACTGTTACTGTAAACAGGATTATTGCTAACATAAGCCCTTAATCAGCCCCCTTAAAAAGAATGATTCAACAGGTCCGTGAAAATGGCACTTTAATGGATGCTACAAAAGAGAGAAAAAATAGGGCATTTATTGTTCCCGATAGCGGGCAAATTGTACCTTCTATGATACGCCCGAAACATTTAAAGAGATATTATAGTTTAGTTGCTGCAGGAAATCAACTACTTTTCCCTAAAAAAACCTGACGAATTTTGTCATATAAGAGGTGCCTTGTTCTTTTGGATTTTGTTAAGATATATACTAAGTTGGAAAGTCTAAGAATGAAACATAGATTTGCTCTAAGAGCATGTAAGGCGGGAATGTGAGCCAATCAGGAAGAAATCTTAACTTAAAGGGTAGAAAGCTGGGATTGGCTTTTTTAAAAAAAGGTGGTGTGGCAAATTTATAACCATATCCACCATCATTCTTCCATTAGATATATAACGCTGTAAGAATGCAGAAATCAAAGAAAGGTTGCTTAATTTAGAGTTCATTTTTCAAGGGTGAGATAAAGAGAAAGTTGAAGGTAGATTGGTATGGGGGTATTTATTAAGAAATTGACTTATGATTGAAAAGGAGTTTGTTAAAACAGTGGTTTTTTATGCCCATTCTATAAAAGATAAAGATAAAGATAAATGGCATTTATTAAAAGATCATTTACAAGAAACAGCATCTATTGCATCAAAAAATGCATCAAAATTTAATTCAGAAAAAATTGCTTATCTGGCGGGGATTTTGCATGACGCAGGTAAGTATGCTCCGGAATTTCAAAGGCGCTTAGAGGGAAAAGGTGGAAAGGTAGATCATTCCACAGCTGGGGCTGTGGTAGCTGAAAAAAATTTTAAGTCACTGGGGAGATTAATCGCCTATATTGTATCTGGTCATCACAGTGGGATACCTGATTGGGGCAGTGAGGCGGATGATTCAGCATTAGCATCAAGGCTTAACAAAAAATTATGTAATTATAGCGCATTTGAGGAAGAAATAGATATACCTTCAATAAGTGAGCAATCTTTTCCGAAGCTATCAACTATAAATGGGGAAGGATTTACAGTGCATTTTTTAATAAGATTTTTGTATTCTTGCCTGGTTGATGCTGATTTTTTGGATACAGAGAAGGCATTAGATGTTTCTAAATCGGCTTTACGGGAAAAAGATTACTCTTTAAAAACGTTGAACAAAGTTTTGGATGATTCAATTGATATAATTTGCGCAAAGTCTCAAGATACACATATAAACCATAAAAGAAAAGAAATTTTGGATAGTTGCCGCCAAAAATCTTTACATAACCCCGGTTTGTTTACCCTTACAGTTCCTACTGGTGGAGGAAAAACGCTTTCTTCTCTCAGTTTTGCTCTTAGACATGCAGTAAAACATGGTAAAGACAGAATTATTTATGTAATACCCTATACAAGTATTATTGAACAAAATGCCAAGGTGTTTAAAGATATTTTGGGAGAAGAATATGTTCTGGAGCATCACAGTAACTTTGCTTTTCCCGGTGAAAGTAAGTGGGAAGCCCAGGGTGAGTTTGCTGGGAAATTGGAGGATAAGTTAAAACTGTCAGCAGAAAACTGGGAAATGCCTCTTATAGTTACCACTAATGTTCAGTTTTTCGAATCTTTATATGCATCCCGCAGTTCTAAATGTCGTAAATTGCATAATGTTACCAATAGTGTGATTATCGTCGATGAAGCCCAGATGATTCCCACTGGTTTTTTGAAACCCTGTCTTAGTGCTTTGTCGGAATTAACCTTAAATTTTAATTCTACTGTTGTTCTTTGTACTGCCACTCAACCGGCAATTCAAAAATTGTTGCCAGAAGGCGTTGAGCCAATAGAAATTGTTGATGAACCTGAAGATTTATACCAGAATTTTAAAAGGGTGAAAGTCGAAAATATTGGCGATATATCTGACGAAGAACTGGTGGATATGCTGAGAAAAAACAATCAGGCCCTCTGTATTGTCAATTCCAAAAAACATGCCCGTCTTATATTTGAGCAATTGAAGGAGAAATGTTGCGGGGAAGATTGTTTTCATTTGAGCACCAGAATGTGTGCCGCTCATAGGACAGAGGTGTTAAAAGTCATAAAACAAAGGCTTGAGGATAATTTGCCTTGTCGAGTGATTTCTACCCAGTTAATTGAAGCCGGTGTGGATGTAGATTTTCCCGTTGTTTATCGGAGTATGGCGGGAATTGATTCTGTGGCACAAGCTGCTGGTAGATGCAACAGGGAAGGAAAGCTTAATATGGGAGTTGCTTATGTGTTTTATCCGGAAAACCACGGTATGCCCAAGGGATGGCTGAAAAGAACAGCGGAGTTGGGCAAAACTGCGCTGGAACGCACACATGATCCTTTAAAGCCTACAGAGGTAGAAAGTTATTTTTCAGCATTGTATGAAATTGAAGACGAAAAACTGGATAAGGAGGGGGTAATTCCCAAAATAAAAGAGCAGGAGAGAGCTTTGCAGTTTCCATTTAGGACTATAGCGGAGAGCTTTAAACTTATCAATGAATTTACCAGTACTGTAATAATTCCTTGGGATGAGGATTGCCGGACTATTTTAGCAGATGTTGAGTATAGCCATTTTCCCGGAGGATACGTCAGGAAACTGCAGAAATATGGTGTAGAAGTTTATGATCAAGAATTTAAGGATTTAATTGAAGTAGAAGCCCTGGAGGAAGTAGCCGGCAGATTTTATGTGTTAAAGGAGGAGATGTATGATAAGCATTATTCAAAAGAAATTGGGTTAAAGCCTTTTACGGAAAGCATGTATTTTAATGATAACCTGATTATTTAACATGGGAAAGGAGGGAAGTGTGTGAGTTACGGAGTTCGTATTAGAGTGTGGGGAGAGTATGCCTGTTTTACCAGACCGGAAATGAAGGTGGAAAGGGTCAGTTACGATGTGATAACGCCGTCAGCAGCCAGGGGTATATTGGAGGCTATTCATTGGAAACCAGCAATCAAGTGGATAGTGGATAGAATCCATGTTCTTAATGAAATCCGCTTTGAAAATGTGCGGCGCAATGAAGTGAACAACAAAATTCCAGCCGGTAATGTAAAAAAGGCTATGAAAGGCGAGCCGGTGGTATTATGTCAGTATCCGGCAGAAGAACGACAACAGAGGGCTTCCTTAATTTTGCGGGATGTGGATTATATAATTGAAGCACATTTTGAAATGACTGATGAAGCGCAGGATGAGGACACTCCGGACAAACATTTCGCCATTATTACCAGGCGGTCCAGGCAGGGGCAGTGTTTTCAACAGCCTTACTTAGGTTGTAGAGAGTTTCCGGCTAAATTCAGACTTGTAGAAGAAAATGAACCTTTACCAATTTCGGAAATTACTGAAGAAGAAAAAGACTTAGGCTGGATGTTGCTGGATGTTGATTATAACAATGAAATGATTCCACGTTTTTTCCGTGGCGTTATGAACAAAGGTACGGTTGAGGTACCGCGGATGGAGGGGGGAGTGACAGTAAGTTGATAATTAATGCGTTATACCGATATTATCAAACGTTACTTAGGGAAAAAGAATCTGTGGTGCCAGAGCCGGGCTATAGCATTGCGAATGTTTCTCATTGTCTAACAATTTCTGGTGATGGTAAACTACTAAACATTATTGACTTGCGGGATACCAGCGGCAGAAATATGGTATCAAAAGCAATGGTTGTTCCTGAACAGCATGGAAAACGATCTGGGCAAAAGCCGCCACCTAATTTCATGTGCGATAACTGTGCTTACGTTTTGGGTTTAGTTCGTAATGAAAATGAGAATAAAGAAAAAATAAAATCTCGCTTTGAGTCTTTTAAAGAGTTGCATGAAGAAATACTAGGTGAGGTTGAGGATGAAGGGGCTAAGGCTCTGCTATCTTTTTTAAATGAGTGGGACCCAGTTTCAGCAGAAAAACAATCAGTGGTTTCCAGATTTATAGAAGATTTGGCGGGAGGTAGCTCTTTGGTCTTTAAATTGGAAGGCACAGAAGGTTATATACATGAGCGACAGGCTATTCGTGAAGCCTGGTACAATTATCTGCGTGATCAAGTGTCTGAGTTTACGGGGCAATGCTTGGTTACTGGTGAAGACTCATATATAGCCCGCTTACATCCACCTATCAAAAAAGTTGTTGGGGCGCAGAGTAGTGGAGCTTCTATAGTGTCTTTCAATCAAGATGCATTTACTTCCTACGGAAAAACCCAGAGTTTTAATGCTCCTGTAAGTGAAGAAGCTGCTTTTGGGTATACCACTGCCCTTAATTACTTGTTGGATAACCACAGGCACCATATCAGAATTGGTGATACTACAATTGTCTTCTGGGCTGAACGTTCTTCCAATGGTTTGGAAGAAGATCTGTTAGGAGCGCTATTTACTCCAGAACCGGAAGAGAAAAGCGAAGAAAATGATAAGCAACAGCGTGATACTCAAACAGAGGCATTATTAAAGGACATATTTAAACGGATTAAACATGGTAGTAAGATAAAGGGTGAATTGAGTGGTATAAACGATGAAACCAATTTCTATATTTTGGGCCTGACACCTAATGCCAGCCGTTTGTCTGTAAGGTTTTGGCACATGGATAGTTATGGCAACTACTTGGAAAAAATTAGCCAGCACTATAGAGATCTGAGTATAATAAAAAATTATGAAAATGATCCTGATTTTATACCTGTTAGAAGGTTACTGCTGGAAACTGCACCACGCAGAGAAGCGGACAGAATAGCACCGCTGCTGGGTGGGGCGATTATGAGGTCTATCCTTTCCGGGCAGCCTTACCCAATGATGCTTTATAACTCGGTTATTATCCGGATCAGAGCGGAAAAGAAGGTTAATTATGTGCTTGCTTCTATTATAAAGGCCTTCTGGCTCCGTAAATTACGTTTTGATAACAGAGAAAGCGAGGTGGAATTAACAGTGAGTTTAAACAAAGAGAATCGTAACACGGGATATTTATTGGGGAGGTTATTTGCGTTGTTAGAGAAGACGCAAAGTAATGCCAACCCGGGTATCAATTCAACCATAAGAGATAGTTATTTTGGTGCAGCTTCAGCCACTCCTAAATCAGTATTTCCTCTGTTGCTAAGACTGTCCCAACATCATATCTCAAAAGCTGAATATGGATTTTACTCAGACAAGCAAATTGAAGAAATTATGTCTCTTATAGATGATTTTCCTGCCCATCTTAATTTGGAAGACCAGGGCCAGTTTTTCCTGGGATACTATCATCAGCGCAAAGCGCTGTACACAAAATCAGAAGAAAAGGAGAGTATGAAATAATGAGCAATGCAATCCAGAAGAGATATGAGTTTATCTTGCTTTTTGATGTGGAGAATGGAAATCCAAATGGAGATCCTGATGCTGGTAATATGCCTCGTATTGATGTGGAGACCGGCTTAGGCTTGGTAACAGATGTTTGCCTGAAAAGGAAGATTAGGAATTATGTGGATATAGCGAAAAACGGTGCTGATGGATATGATATTTATGTAAGAGAAGGAGGAATATTAAACAAACAACACCAGAAAGCATACGATAAAATTGGAATTGAGCCGGATAAGAAAAATAAAAGATTGCCTAAAGAAAAGGAAAAGGCAGAAGAGCTAACTAAATTTATGTGCCATAATTTCTTTGACATCCGCTCTTTTGGGGCTGTGATGACCACGGAGGTAAATTGTGGACAAGTACGTGGACCTGTTCAGCTCAGTTTTGCTCGGAGCATTGATCCCATTGTGCAACAAGAGTTAACTATAACCAGAATGGCGGTAACAACTGAAAAGGATGCGGAAAATAAAGACCGCGAAATGGGGCGTAAACATATTGTGCCTTATGGGCTATACAGGGTAGAAGGTTTTGTTTCAGCTAAGTTGGCAGAAAAAACAGACTTTACCCAGGAAGATCTGGAACTACTTTGGGAAGCACTGGTGAATATGTTTGATCACGACCGTTCAGCATCCAAAGGGAAAATGGGTTCCCGAAAGTTGTTTGTCTTTGAACATGAGAGCGCTTTGGGAAATGCTCACGCCCAGAAGCTGTTTGACGCGGTAGAAGTAGTTAAAGTGGAGCCCTCTTCTCCTGCTAGGTCTTTTGATGATTACCGGGTTTCCTTAGACAAGTCTAAGGTGCCGGAGAATGTCAAAGTGATAGAGAGATTGTAGTAATCATGTATGAAGAGAATGAGTATCTCCCTCTTTCCGGCATACAGCATTATGCATTTTGCGAAAGGCAGTGGGGCTTAATACATATTGAACAGCAATGGGTGGAAAACGTTCTTACTGCCGAGGGACGGCTATTGCACCACAGAGTAGATGACCCTTACTTCATAGAAACAAGAGGCGATGTAAAAACGGTGCGTTCGGTTCCATTGTGTTCAAGAACACTGGGTATATACGGGATAGCGGATGTAATTGAGCTTTATAAAGATGATGAAGTTGATAATTACTCCCACTATAGCATTGTGGAATATAAGCGGGGAAGGCCCAAGACCGATGACAGAGACGAAGTTCAGTTATGTGCACAGGCAATTTGCTTAGAAGAAATGTTAGAAATTAAATTGAATTATGGGTATATGTATTATGACCAAATTCAACACAGGAAAAAAGTTATTTTCAATGAAAACCTAAGAGAAAGGGTCAAATTTATTGCTGAACAGATGCATAGCCTATACGATAGAGGAGAAACTCCATTACCGGAAAAAGGTAAACGCTGTCAAAACTGTTCTATGAAAGACATATGCCTGCCCAAGTTAAGCAAGAAAAATAAAGTGAAAGGGTATATGAATGAGCTATATAAAGAGATGCAAAAAAATGATTAAGGAAACAATGAGAATTGGGAGTAGTTTGTTATGAGAAAAATGCTTAATGTGCTATACATTACTCATCCAGAGGCGTATATTTCCAAAGATGGCGAGAACGTAGTCGTAAAAATTGATGGTTCAGAAAAATTCAGGACGCCGGTTCATTTGTTGGAAGGCATAGTAATGTTTGGTTATTTGGGAGCAAGCCCAGCCTTATTGGGCTTATGTGTGGAGAAAGGTGTGGCTGTATCACTGCTCACAGAGCATGGAAAACACCTGGCAACTGTGCAGGGTTCACCTAAGGGTAATGTTTTGTTGCGAAGGAAGCAGTACCGGTGGGCCGATGAAGAAATTGAGACTACAAAATTAGCTTCCATGTTTATTACTGGCAAAATCGCAAATTGTAGAGAGGTTTTACGCCGTTATTTAAGTGATTATGGTGATAACGAAGATGGGGAAATAAAAAAAGTTTACCAGCTAATGGCTCAATATATCTCAAAACTTAGAACAGTTCCAGCTTTAGAAGAAATACGGGGCATTGAGGGAGAAGTGGCCAGGAAGTACTTTTCTGTTTTTGATTCTCTCATAGTCAATCAAAAGGATCACTTTTTCATGCGGGGCCGTAATCGTAGGCCACCGTTAGATAATGTAAATGCATTGTTGTCTTTTCTTTATAGTTTATTGCTTCATGAAGCTCGTTCTTCCTTAGATACGGTGGGACTTGATGCTTTTGTGGGATTTTTACATCGAGACAAGCCGGGTAGACAAGGGTTAGCACTGGACTTAATGGAAGAATTAAGGCCTTATATGGTGGATCGCCTTGTGCTAAGCTTGATTAATAGGCAACAATTAACGGGTAAAGATTTTGTCCAGAAAGAAACTGGTGGAGTGATTATGAAAGAAAATGCTAGAAAAACTGTACTTGAAGCCTGGCAAAATAGAAAAAGAGAAGAAATAACCCACCCATTCTTAAATGAAAAAATACCTATAGGGCTTTTACCATATGTACAAGCCTTGCTATTAGCAAGATATTTAAGGGGTGACCTGGATAATTATCCTCCGTATTTATGGAGGTAATATCCTGGTGATGTTCTTTGACAATTTTATAACGAGAGGTGTAAAAATCATGATGGTTTTAATAACCTATGATGTTAGTACTACAACAGGGGAAGGACAAAAAAGGCTAAGGCAAGTTTCAAAACAATGTACCAATTATGGACAGAGAGTGCAAAAATCAGTTTTTGAGTGTTTGGTAGATCCTGCCCAATTTACAGTGCTAAAGAATAATCTAAAACAAATTATAGACCATGAACAGGATAGTTTACGGTTTTATTTTTTAGGAAGTAATTGGAAAAAGAGGGTGGAACATGTAGGATTAAAAGAAGATTATGATCCGGAAGGGCCTATGATAATTTAAGATGCGAACCATAAGCTCACATAAAATACCGGAACTTTCGCAGTAAGCTTTTTATAGTATTTTGGGCTAGTAATAAATCAGGAGTTAAATAATATATCTTAGACATTTAGAAGAGTTCGCGAATTTATGGCAAAATATCCTTTAGTATAGACCATATCAAGGAATGCTGTCGCCCCCTTCACGGGGGCGTGGATTGAAACCACTAATCGAAATCTTTTAAATCATGTAGATATTGTCGCCCCCTTCACGGGGGCGTGGATTGAAACGCCCCGGAGCCTTTAGGGGAGCTCTAAACCGGGATGTCGCCCCCTTCACGGGGGCGTGGATTGAAACTCCGCAATACTGAGAAGGTCGAAAAGTGGCTGGATGTCG